>JACXTT010008378.1_pt1 | contig 14352 bp, 13 predicted proteins | sample 9270951 | NCBI WGS metagenome assembly JACXTT01 (sample SAMN15532306, study PRJNA645909) | rock metagenome | isolation source: weathered quartz diorite | place: Puerto Rico | collected 2017-06-21 | reverse complement strand
GGCGCGCCGGCGCCGCCGAGCGATACGCGGTAGGCGGCGGCGACGAGCGCGGCGACCAGGCCGGCGCCGCCGCCCTCGACCAGCGTGATCAGCGCGATCGGCAGCGCGCGCGCGTCGACGTAGGTGCCGCCCACCTCGATGCGCGAGATCATCAGCGCGATCGTCAGGACGCCAAAGACCAGGCCGACCGCCAGCGTGCGAAGCCGAGCATCGAGCTGCCGATTCGAGTCGAACCAGCGCCGGGCGTACGAGTAGACGACGAGGCCCAGCACCACGATGCCCGCCGCCTCGATGACGTGGTGGATGTCCACGGAGAGTCTGTCGATGACGGCGCGAAGAACGTCCATGGTGCCCCTCTCGACCCGGCTGGATTCGCTCCCGTCAGTATGCAGGCGCGCCGGGGCCGGCGGCAGTAGAATGTCATCCCTGAATCCTCGGGCGCACGGAGAGACGAGATGACCAAGGACGAGCTGAAGCAGCGGGTCTACCAGGCGATCGACCAGCGCGGCGACGAGATCATCGGGCTCGGCGAGCAGATCCGGCGCCAGCCGGAGCTCGGGTTCAAGGAGGTCAAGACCGCGCGGCTGGTGGAGGACACGTTCAAGAAGCTCGGGCTCTCGCCGCGGTCGGGCCTCGCCCTGACGGGCGTGCGCGCCGACGTGCCGGGCCGCGGCGGCGAGGGGCCGACCTTCGCCGTCCTGGGCGAGCTCGACGCGCTGGTGGTCGCCGGCCATCCCGAGGGCGATCCCACGACGGGTGCCGCGCACGCCTGCGGCCACAACGCCCAGATCGCCGGGATGCTGGGCGCGGCGATGGGCCTGCTGGACGCCAAGGCCTTCGACCAGCTCGCCGGCCGCGCGGTGTTCTTCTCGGTGCCCGCCGAGGAGTACGGCGACATCGAGTGGCGCGTGAGCCAGGCGCGCGCAGGCAAGCTCGAGTTCCTCGGTGGCAAGCCGGAGCTCCTGCGCCTGGGCCACTTCGACGACGTCGATCTGGCGATGATGATCCACACCACGTCGCGCTCCGAGGAAGGCAAGGCCGGCGTACCCGCCTCGAACAACGGCTGCATCGTGAAGACCGTCCGCTACATCGGCCGCGCCGCCCACGCCGGCGGCGCCCCCCACATGGGCGTGAACGCGCTGTACGCCGCGCAGATCGGCCTGATGTCGATCAACGCGATCCGCGAAACGTTCCGCGACGAGGACACGATTCGCGTCCACCCGATCATCACCCACGGCGGCTCGCAGGTGAACGTGATCCCGGGCGAGGTGCGGATCGAGACGTACGTGCGGGGCAAGACGATGCCGGCGATCCTCGACGCCAATGTGAAGGTCGATCGCGCGCTGCGGGCCGGCGCCCTGGCGCTCGGCGCCAAGGTCGAGATCGAGACGATCCCGGGCTACATGCCGATGACGTGCGATCCGATCATGGCCCGGCACTTCCGCGACACCGTCACCGGCCTCTTCGGCGAGGAGCACTACCGGCAGATCGGCCACCGCACGGGATCGACCGACATGGGCGATCTCTCGCAGGTGATGCCGATCTTGCATCCGTACATCGGCGGCGCCAGGGGCACCGGCCACGGCGCCGACTTCGCGATCGTCGACAAGCCACTCGCGTACCTGGGCCCGGCCAAGGCGCTCGCGGCGATGGTGGTCGACATGCTCTGGGACGGTGGCGCGGGCGCCCGCGAGGTGCTGGCCAAGGCGAAGCCGCCGATGACGCGCGCGAGCTACCTCGCGTCCCAGCGCGCGCTGGCGCGGCGCGAGATCTACGAGGGCTAGGCCCCGCGCCGCCGCGCCCGGATCAGCGGATCGGCTTGGGGAAGCTCTTCACCGCGAGCTCGCCGATCTGCTTGCCCATCGCGCTGCCGACCTCGGTCGAGTTGCGGTAGTGCACCCCGTCGTAGATCCGCGCGACCGCGACCTCCTGCACGAAGTCGTCGACCGTCTTCCATGTGCGTACCGCCCCGGCTGCGGTGTAGCTCGCCGAGCTCAGATTCGGTACCGGGCCGCTGCCGAGCTCGGCCCGGAGCACGGCGCCGAGTGCGCCTGACACGATGCAGTGGGCGCACGGGTACTCCGGGTGCATCGGGGTGTCGATGAACGGCGTCCAGCTCGGATCGCGCTCGGTGGCGTCGTTGCCGTCGGTGTCGCCGTTGCGGATCGCCGTGATTGGGCGCCAGAGGTTGTAGGTGTACTTCGCGTCGAACACGGCGATCAGCCCGTCGTCCATGGCCATCGCCGCGATCGCCATGAGACGCGCGTTCGCGGTCACGTCGCGACCGGGCTCGGCCGCGACCGAGCGCACCACCGGCCAGTAGACGGCCGGCGCCGTCGCTTCCCAGAACTTGGCGATGGCGGTCTGCTCGGGTGTGCGCTGCGTGCTGTTCTTCGCGCCGAGCGCCTTGATCTCGTTGTAGTCGCGCGCCCACTTCTCGCTCGTCAGGCCGGGCGGGGGGCCCGGGCGGAACTGCGAGCCGCTGGACATCGCCCAGGGCTTCCGCTGGCCCCAGTTCGGCACGGCCGGAAGGAGCGTCGGCACGTAGACGCCGGCCGCGGCGTGGGGCCGGTACGTGTCGGGGAGCGTGAGCCCTTCGTCGACGCGGGCCAGGCACCCCGCGGCCGCTTGCTCGCCGACCGCGATGCCGTTCGTCTTGGCCGGGCTGTCCGGGACGAGCTTCAGAGCCGCCTCGTAATCAGCGTCGATCGCCGCCTGGTGGGCGGGAGGCATCAGCTTCGCGAGCGCGGTCCGCGTGGCGGCGGCGACCGCCGCGTCCACCGAGGCGCCCGGTACCGCGTTGATCTTTGCCATCAGCGGGGGATAGCGGCCCGTGATCGCGTTGACCGCCTCGAACACCGACACCTGGACGTACGCGATGACTCTCACGGCCGGCGGTGTCGCAGGGAGCTTCGAGGCGATGTCGGCGGCCTTGGCGTTGGCGTCGGCGACGACGTCGGCCTGCGTCCACGCGGCGCCCGTCAAGGTCGCGATAGCCAGAACGAGAGCGGCGATCCAATGTTTCATCTGCATGAGCCCAACTCCTTCATGCGCTGGTTGAGTGCCGTTGAGCCGTTGACGTCGAGTCCGAGCGCGAGCCGGCCCGCATAGAGCAGCTGCGCGGGCTCGCGCACCTGGTGATAGCGGGCTCCCTGGACGTCGCGGAAGAGACGCTCGACCCCGAGGCCGCGATAAAAGCCGGCGCCGCCCGCGACCTCCATGGCCCGCTCGACGGTCTTGATGACCGCGTTCGCGACGAGCGTGCGCCCGATGAGCACCTTGCCGGTCGTCTCGGCACCCATCGGGCCCTGCGCCGAGTCGAGCATGTGACCGAGCGCCAGCCGCGCGGCGGTGAGCTCGTTGTCCATCTCACCGACGAGACGCTGGACGGTCGGGTCGTCGCGCTTCCTCGCGGCCACGCCGAGCGCGAGCGCCCGCGCGGCCTCGGCGACTCCGACATAGACGGAATAGATGATCGGCAGCGCCTGGGCGGCCGTCACGTGCATCGGCAGGCTCCACCGGCCGGCCGGGCGGCGTACTCCGATGGCGGCGTCGGGCACGAAGACGCCGTCGAGCACGGTGTCGTGCGAGCCGGTGCCGCGCATGCCTAGGGTGCGCCAGGTGTCCTGGACCTTCACGCCGGGCGCGCTCAGCGGGATCGCGAAGTGCAGCACCGTGGGGCCATCCTGGGGGTCGTCGTGCAGGGCCATGGTCATGAGCAGATCGCCCGCGGGCACGCCGCTCGAGAAGATCTTTCGGCCGCTGACCCGATAGCCGCCTTCGACCTTCTCCGCCGTGCCCGAGCCCGCCACCCAGTCGGAGCCGCCGGTGGAGACCAGGATCAGCTCCTCGGCCGCCACGCTACGGAGAAACGGCTCGACGGGCGCCCGCTCGTGGCGCCACCGCCAGGTCGGGATGAGGACCTGGTGCGTGTGCATCGACAGCGCCAGCGCGGTCGAGCCGCAGTAGGTCGCCAACACGCGCAGCACGTCGGCTAGGTCGGCCTGCGAGGCGCCGCCGCCGCCGAGCTCGGCGGGCACGCCGGCCGAGAAGAGCCGGTGCGCGCGAAGGTCCTTGTAGTTGTCGGCGACGAACGAGTCGTCGGCGTCGTGAGCGGCCGCCCGCGCCGCGAAAGCCGGGCCGAGCCGCCGAACGATCGCGACCCAGTGATCGGGCGAACGATTCTCCGCCATCGCATGTCTCCTCGAGGTCCGGAGCGCGACAGCCCCTGGCATCACTGCACGACGATGCCCCGCCCGCTCCGGCGCGGAAAGCCCAAAAAATGAACTTGCCCCATGACCGGGACCGGCCTAGAGTCCCCACAGCATGCACGGGTACGGGCAGTTCTGTCCTGTCGCAGTCGCGTGCGAGGTCTTCGCCGAGCGGTGGACCCCGCTGATCCTGCGCGAGCTCTTCGCGGGGAGCCGGCGGTTCTCCGAGATCCGGCGCGGAATGCCCCTCATCTCGCGCGCGCTCCTGACCCAGCGCCTGCGCCATCTCGAGGACGTCGGCGTGATCGAGAGCCGGCCCGCGGGCCGGGGCCGCGAATACCGACTGAGCGAGGCCGGCGCGGAGTTTCACGGCGTGATCGAGTCGCTCGGCGCCTGGGGCCAGCGCTGGGTCCACGGGCGCGCCTCGGCGGAGCATCTCGACGCGGCCTTGCTCTTGTGGAACATCCGGCGCCGTCTGGCGGTCGACCGTCTGCCGGCGCGGCGCATCGTCGTGCGGTTCGAGTTTCGCGGTGTGCCGGCCGGCCGCGGACCGTCGACCGCGTGGCTCGTCGCCAGCCGCCAGGAAGTCGACGTGTGCCTCAAGGATCCCGGCCACGGTATCGATGTGGTGGTGGCCGCAGATCTCGCCGCGTTCACGCGCGTCTGGCTCGGCGACGTCGCGTTCGAGGCGGCCCTTCGCTCGCGCGACATACGGATCGAGGGGCCGAGGGAGCTCGTCCGCGCCTTCCCCGGATGGCTCCTGCTCAGCCACTTCGCCGGCGTCGCGCGGCCCCGAGCGGCTCGCGCATCCCGCGCGTCCTAGCCGCTTGACTGGCTGAGATGTACGGGACGAGCCGCGCCGATTTCCCGCGGCGCATCGTCTGCCTCACCGCCGAGACCGCCGAGGTCGCCTTCATGCTGGGCGCGGGCGACCGCGTGGTCGGGGTGCCGGGTACGGCCCGGCGGCCGCCGGCGGCGCTCGAGAAGGCGCGCGTGGGCGGCTTCACGACGTTCAAGCTCGAGAAGATCCTGGCGCTCGAGCCCGACCTGGTGCTGGCCTTCTCCGACCTCCAGCGCGACGTCGTCCGCGACCTCATCGGCGCCGGTGTCAGCGTGCTGTGCACGAACCAGCGGTCTTTCGACGACGTCCTGAGCGCGATTGTCCTGGTCGGCGGCGCGCTCGGCTGCGAGGCGCGCGCGCGCGAGATCATCCGCGACGTGCAGGACGAGCTCCGCCAGGTGCGCGAGTACTCGGCCGCGTGGCCCGATCGCCCGCGCGTCTACTTCGAGGAGTGGATGGATCCGCTCATCGCGGGGATCCGCTGGGTCTCGGAGGCCATCGAGATCGCCGGCGGCCGCGACGTCTTCGCCGAGCTTCGCGACAAGCCCTCGGCCCCCGAGCGGATCGTCACTCCCGAGGCGGTCGTCGCGCGCGATCCTCAGATCATCCTCGCGTCGTGGTGCGGCAAGCCGGTCGATATCACCCAGATCGCGAGCCGACCGGGATGGGCTCACATCGCGGCGGTGAAGAGCAACCAAATTCACGAGCTCGACGGCGCCGACATCCTCTCTCCGGGCCCGTCGCTGGTGCACGGCGTCAGACGCATTCACGAGATAATTCAGGCCTTTCAAGCGAGTGGCTAGCTTTGTGCCGCCGGCCGCATCCTTCACGCGACAGGTAGAATGAACGTGTAGGAAAGTCGAATCCAAAAAGCTTGGGGCGCCGGGGGCCGCGCGATAGGATTGGCCCTCACGACGGCCCTGGAGGGCGAACCGCCAATGACAAGCCTTGCCCGCACTCGCCCGGAGAGTTTTTTTTCTGATCGATTCAGCATCACCTCGGATCTCATGGAGCGCGTGCTCGGCGGCAACCTGCTCGGCCGCGTCGACGACGCCGATATCTATCTCGAGTACCGCATCAACGAGGACCTGGTTCTCGAGGAAGGCGCGGTCAAGAAAGCTTCGCGCCACGTGAGCCAGGGCGCCGGCGTTCGCGCGCAGTCGGGGACGCGGACCGGCTACGCCCACACGGACGAGATCTCGCTCAAGAACCTCGAAGAGGCCGCGCGCCAGGCGCGCGCGATCGCCGATCGCAGCGCGTCGTCCGGGAACCTGGCCCTGCCGGGCCGGGGCCGGCCGCACGATCTCTATACCCTGGCCGAGCCGCCCATTGCCGCCGAGCTCGCGCGCAAGCTCGACCTGCTCCGGAAGATCGACGCCGAGACGCGCGCGGCCGACCCCCGCGTCAAGCAGGTCATCGCCTCGATCTCGAGCGAGGAAGTCATCATGCTGATCGCCACCGCGTCGGGCTGGACGGTCGGCGACATCCGTCCGCTCACCCGGCTCAACGTCACCGCCATCGCCGAGGAGGGCGGCAAGCGCGAGATCGGCTCCTACGGGGGCGGCGGGCGCGTGACGTTCGACTTCTACCTGGAGGAAGAGCGCTGGCGGCGGTTCGCCCGGGAGGCCGCGCGCCAGGCCGCGCTCAAGCTCGCGGCGGTCGACGCGCCGGCCGGCTCGATGACGGTCGTGTTCGGGCCGGGCTGGCCGGGCATCCTCCTGCACGAGGCGATCGGCCACGGGCTCGAGGGCGACTTCAACCGCAAGGGCACCTCGGCCTTCGCCGGCCGCATCGGCCAGACGGTCGCCTCCGAGCTGGTCACGGTGGTCGACGACGGCACGATCGCCAATCGCCGCGGCTCGCTCAACGTCGACGACGAAGGCACGCCGACCGGGCGCACCGTCCTGATCGAGAACGGCATCCTCACGGGTTACATGCAGGACCGGCTCAACGCCCGGCTCATGGGCATGAAGCCGACCGGCAACGGACGGCGCGAGTCGTACGCCTACGCGCCGATGCCGCGGATGACCAACACGTTCATGCTCGCCGGGCAGGACGATCCCGACGAGATCTTGAAGTCGGTGAAGCACGGCCTCTACGCCGTGACGTTCGGCGGCGGCCAGGTGGACATCACGAACGGCAAGTTCGTGTTCTCGGCGAGCGAGGCCTACCTGGTCGAGGACGGGCGGATCACGGCGCCGGTCAAGGGCGCGACCCTGATCGGCAACGGCCCGGAGGCGCTCACGCGCGTCACGCGCGTCGGCAACGATCTGAAGCTCGACGAAGGGGTCGGCACCTGCGGCAAGGACGGCCAGTCCGTGCCGGTGGGCGTCGGCCTCCCGACGATCCGCATCGACGGCATCACGGTCGGGGGGACGGCAGTATGAACGCGCGCGGGGCCCGGAAATGGCAGGCGGGGTCCGTAAACGACCTACCGATGAATACGCCGCCGCGGAGCCGGCTCGCGTCTATCTCAGGCCACCCTCGGTCAGAGCCGGCCTCGAGGACCCCGCTACAACGGAGCCGGCTCGCGTCTATCTCGGGCCACCCTCGGTCAGAGCCGGCCTCGAGGACCCCGCTACAACGGAGCCGGCTCGCGTCCATCTCGGGCCACCCTCGGTCAAAGCCGACCTCGAGGACATCGCTACAATGAACCGGGACCTGCTGGTCTCCGTCCTCAAGCGCGCGACCCAGCGCGGGGCCACCGCCGCCGACGGCTTTCTCGTCGAGGAGAGCCACTTCAGCGCCTCCGTGCGCATGCGGGAGATCGAGAACATCAGCCACTCGCGCGAGCAGCGCCTCTCGCTGCGCGTCTTCGCGGGCCGCGCGTCGGCCGCCGCGTCGACGTCGGATCTGTCGCGCGACTCGCTCGAGCGGGTGGTCGACGAGGCAACGGCGCTGGCGAAGATCACGGCGGAGGATCCGCACGCCGGGCTGCCGGACCCGTCGACCCTGATCACCCGGGTGCCCGACCTCGACCTCGAGGACGCGGGGGCCGACCTCACCCCCGAGGAGAAGGTCGAGCTCGCGCGCCGCGCCGAGGCGGCGGCCCTCGAGAGCGATCCGCGCGTGACCAACTCCGAGGGCGCCGAGTACTCCGACCGCCGCGCCCGCTACGCCTACGCGACCTCCCACGGCTTCGCCCACGACTACGGCTCGACGGGCTTCAGCATCAGCGTGTCGCCGATCGCTTCCCGCAACGGCGAGATGCAGCGCGACTACTGGTACTCGAGCGCGCGCAAGCGCGCGAAGCTCGAGGACCCGGAGGCCGTCGGCAAGAAGGCGGCGGCCCGTGCGCTGCGGCGGCTCGGTGCCCGGAAGATGAAGTCGGTCGAGGTGCCCGTGGTGTTCGACCCCGAGACGGCCGCGAGCCTGGTGCGCTCGATCGCCGGCGCGGCGAGCGGGCCGAGCCTCTACCGGCGCGCCTCGTTCCTGCTCGATCGCCTCGGCACGAAGATCGCCGCGCCGTCCGTCACGATCGTGGACGACGCGCTGATCCCGTCGGCGCTCGGATCGCGCCCGTTCGACGGCGAGGGGCTGGCGACCGGGCGGACCGTGCTGGTGCGTGAGGGCTTGCTCGAGTCGTACCTGCTGGACACCTACAGTGCTCGCAAGCTCGGCCTGGCCTCCACGCACCACGCCGGCCGCGACGGCAGCGGCGTGTCGGTCACGACGACCAACCTGATGCTGCGGCCGGGCACGGCGACGCCCCAGGAGCTCATCGGATCGGTCAAGAACGGGTTCTACGTCACCGAACTGATCGGCTTTGGCGTGAACGGCGTGACCGGCGACTATTCGCGCGGCGCCGTGGGGCAGTGGATCGAGAACGGCGAGCTCGCGTACCCGGTGGAGGAGGTGACGGTGGCCGGCAACCTGCTCGAGATGCTGTCGGCGATCGACGGCGTCGGGGACGACCTGGTCCTGCGTGACCGCACGGTGGCGCCCACGCTCAGGATCGGCCGCATGGTGGTGGCGGGGACCTGATAGACGACGCGATGATCATCGACAGCCACTGTCACCTGCACGATCCGGCGTTCGCCGACCTCAAGGAGACGCTCCGGCTGTCGATGGCGCACGACGTGTGGGGCGCGATCGCCGTCGGCTGCGACGCCGAGACGAACGCGCAGACCCTCGAGGCGGCCGCCGCCGCGCCCAAGGCGGTGTGGGCGTGCCTGGGATTCCATCCGGACCGGAGCGATCTCACCGACGACGATCTGCAGCGCGTCGAGGCCCAGATCGCCGCGCACCATTCCCGGATCGTGGGCATCGGCGAGATCGGCCTGCCCTGGTACTCGCTGGAGGGCGCGCCCGACCCGGACGCGCTCAAGGCGCGCGGCCGGGCGCGGCTGGACCGGCTGCTCGACCTGGCCATCCGGTGGAATCTGCCGGTGGCCTTGCACGCGCCGCACGGAGCCGCGGCCGACGCGCTCGAGGCGCTCCGCCATCATGGCGTCGAGCGCGCGGTGTTCCACTGGCACAAGGCACCCGCCGCGGTCACGCGCGCGATCGTCGACGCCGGCTACATGGTCTCGGTCACGCCCGACGTCGTCTCGCGCGATCGCGACCGGGACCTGGTCACCGGCGTCCCGCTCGACGCCTTGCTCGTGGAGAGCGACGGTCCGTGGGAGTACGGCGGCGAGTTCGAAGGCGTCGACTCCGGCCCCTGGCTCGCCAGCCGCGTCGCCGAGGAAGTCGCGAAGCTCAAGCGCCTGCCGGTCGAGGACGTGATGTACCAGCTCTCGACCAACGCCTGCCGCCTGTTCGACCTGATGTGGGCCTGACCTCGGTCGGGTCCGGCGCAGGGCGCGGCGCGCGTCAGCCGTGCAGGATGACCAGGAAGATCACGAGCGCCAGCAGCAGCCGGTAGATCACGAACGGCCGCAGCGAGCGCGTCTTCAGATAGCTCACCAGGAACCACACGGCGAACCAGCCGCTGACGAACGCCGTGACGAGCGCCGCGGCCAGCGGCCCGGCCTCGCCCGGCGGGATCCCTTCCTTCACGAGGTGCAGCGCCTTGAGGCTGCCGGCCCCGGCGGTGATCGGGATACCCAGGAGGAACGCGAAGCGCGCGGCCGTCGCGCGGTCGAGGCCGCCCAGGAGGCCCGTGGTGATCGTGACGCCCGAGCGCGAGGTGCCCGGAATCAGCGCGAGCGCCTGCGCGCATCCGACGGAGAGGGCCTGGCCCGTCGAGACGCGCTCGAGCGGATCGCCCGGGCTTGACGGCGCCGCCGCCGCCCGGCGATCGGCGAACCACATGACGACCGCCCAGCCGGCGGTCGCGGCCGCGATGATCGTGGGCGAGCGCAGGCTCGATTCGATGACCTTCTCGAGGAACACGCCGGCCAGGGCGCCCGGGATCGTGGCCAGGACGAGCAGGACGGCGAGCCGGCGCGAGAGCGTCCCCGACGCCATGCCCAGGAGCTCGCGCCGAAAATAGGCCAGGAGCGCTGCGAGCGTGCCCAGGTGCATGACCGCGTCGAAGGCAAGCCCCTGATCGGGCCACCCGAAGACGTGTGGCACCAGGATCAGGTGGCCGGAGGACGAGACCGGGAGGAACTCGGTGAGCCCTTGGACGAGGCCGAGAACCACCCCCTGGGTGTAGGTCACCCGACGATATCTTCCCCGCCGTCGACGCCGATCACGTTGCCCGTGATCCAGTACGTGTCCGGGTGGGAGAGCACGACGATGGCCCGCGCGACGTCGTCGGGCGTGGTCATGCGTCCGCTCGGATTGCGGCGCCGCGCCTCGGCGATGATCTGGTCGTGTCGCGGGATCTTCTGCAGGGCCGGCGTATCGGTGACGCCGGCCCGGATGGCGTTCGCGGTGATCCCCTGCGGGGCGAGCTCGGAGGCGAGCTGGCGGATGTGCGACTCGAGCGCGGCCTTCGCCGCGGACACCGGGCCGTAAAAGGGCAGGACCCGCGTGCCGCCGGACGACGTCATCGCGTAGATGCGCCCGCCGCGCGTCATGAGCCCGCGGCCGACCACCTCCTGCGTCCAGTAGACGAGCGAGTGGGCCATCACGTCGAGCGTCATGTCCATCTGCGCCGTGGTGACGGCTTCCTTCATCGGATCGGCGACGTAGAGCTTGAGCGTGCCGAACGCCAGGGAGTGCAGGAGCACGCGCAGACCGCCGGCCTCGCCGCGCTTGTCGAGGGTGTCGGCCATCTGGCCGGCGATCTCGGCGCGCTTCTCGGCGTCGGCGGCGTTGACGTTGAAGAACACCGCCTCGCGGCCGAGCGCCTTGATCTCGCCGGTGATCCGCTCGACGTTGCCCAGGGTTGCCTTGCGGTCGAGGTGGACGCCGAAGATGTTGAGCCCCGCGCGCGCCAGCGCGAGGCTCACCGCCTCGCCGAACCCCGACGAGGCGCCGAGCGTGAGCGCCCAGCCCTTCGATTCGATCATCGCGCCTCCCGATTCAGATTCAGAGCCGCGCCTCGCCCGGCGGGGTCCCAGCCCCGCGACGGTCTGCCGCGCGCACGACCACCCGTGGACTCCCGCATTCTAGCATCGTAGAATCGCTCGGGGCCCATGCCGAAGACCGCGGGCATCATCCTCGTCGGCAACGAGATCCTCTCCGGCAAGATCGCCGACGCCAACGCCGCGTACCTGTGCCGAGAGCTCCGCGCGCTCGGCGTCGACGTCCGTCGCATCTCGGTCATCCCCGACGAGATCCCGCTGATCGCCCAGGAAGTCGCGACCTTCAGCCGCGCCCACGACGTCGTCTTCACGTCCGGCGGGGTCGGGCCGACCCACGACGACGTCACGCTCGAGGGCGTCGCGCTGGCGATGGGAGCCAAGGTCGTCCGCCACCCGATGCTGGTGGGCCTCCTCGAGCGGCACTTCAAGGACCGGCTCAACGAGTCGCACCTCAAAATGGCCGAGATCCCCGAGGGCGCCGAGCTGGTGGGCGGCGAGACGATCCGCTTTCCGACCGTGCTCATGGGCAATGTGTACGTCCTGCCGGGGGTGCCCGAGATCTTTCGGCAGAAGTTCGAGGCCATCCGCGAGCGGTTCCGCGATCAGCCCATCCATCTCAAGAACGTGTTCGTGGCGGTCGGCGAGGGCGTCCTGGCCGACTACCTGAACCGGCTCCTGGCGGACTTTCCGCTCCTGCTGCTCGGCTCGTATCCCGAGCTCTCCAACCCGGAGTACAAGGTGAAGGTGACGCTCGAGTCCCGTGATCGCGAGTACCTCGACGGCGCGCTGACCGAGTTCCTCCGGCGTCTGCCGGCCCACGCGCTGGTGAAGGTGACCTGAACGGCCCGGCTTCACTTCACTCCGATCTTGCTGTTCGACGGCCTCACGTCCGATGATTGGGCGATGGGCGGCGCCACACCCCGGTACGTGCTCAAGCCGGACCCCCACAGCAGTCACTCCGTGATCCTGCGCTGGCTGGAGGAGGGAAGGGGCCGCCGGCTGCTCGACGTCGGCGCCGCCGACGGCCTGCTGAGCCGGCAGCTGACGGAGCGCGGCTGGCGCGTGACCGCGATCGAGGGCGATCCAGTGCTCGCGCAGGCCGGCGCCCGCCACTGCGAGCGGATGATCACGGTCAATCTCGATCGCGAGATTCCGGTCGGCGAGGGGCCGTTCGACGTCATCGTGTACGGCGACGTGCTCGAGCACCTCGTGGATCCGCTGCGGGTGCTGGTCGAGCTCGACCGGAGCCTGGGCCCCAACGGCTTCGTGATCATCTCGGTGCCGAACATCGCGCACCTGTGGATCCGGCTCTTGCTCCTGGTCGGGCGGTTCGACTACCTCGACCGGGGCATCCTCGACCAGTCGCACCTGAGGTTCTTCACCGAGCGCTCGCTGCGCGCGATGCTCGCCGACGCGGGCCTCTGCATCGAGCGCTTCACCGCGACACCGGCGCCGCTCTACCAGATCCTGCCGGTGAGCTGGCACCAGAGGTGGGTGGCCGCCACCCACTCGATCAACGCCGTGATCGCCCGGAAAGTCCGCCGCCTTCTCGGCTACCAGTTCATCGTGCTGGCCTACCCGAAAGGGGCCGCCGAGCGGCCAGGAGCCTCATGAGCGTGACGCGATCCGCGCCCAAGGTGGTCGTCGTGATGCCCGCGTACAACGCCGGTCGCACCCTGCGGCTGACCTACGAGGAGCTGCCGAAGGAGACCGTGAACCTCGTGATCCTGGTCGACGACGGCTCGACCGACGCCACGCTCGACGTGGCCCGCCAGCTGGGCCTGGAGATCTTCGTCCACAATCGCAACTACGGCTACGGCGCCAACCAGAAGACTTGCTACGCGGAGGCGCTGCGCGCCGGCGCCGACGTGGTCGTCATGGTCCACCCGGACTACCAGTACGATCCGCGGCTGGTCCCGCAGATCATCGAGCCGATCGTGAGCGGGCGGGCCGACGTGGTCCTGGGCTCGCGGCTCAAGGAGGGCTCGGCGCTCGCCCAGGGCATGCCCTGGTGGAAATACCTCGCCAACCGGTTCCTGACCGGGCTGGAGAACCGCGTGTTCTCGCTGTCGCTCTCGGAGTACCACACCGGCTACCGCGCGTTCCGGCGCGAGGTGCTCGAGACCGTCAACTTCCCGGCGAACTCCGACGGCTTCGTCTTCGACCAGGAGATCGTCGCGCAGGTGGTTGCGGCGCGGTTCCGGATCGCCGAGATCGCCGTGCCGACACGCTATTTCCCCGAGGCGTCGTCCGCGAGCTTCGTGGCCTCCGTCGTCTACGGGCTGCGGATCCTCTCCGTGCTCTTCTGGTTCACGCTCAACCAGCGCGGCCTGCGGCGCTCACGCCGCTTCGACAGCCTGCGAGCCCGATACACCCGCATGCCTTGACCGTCGCCGCCCGCCTCCTGGAGGCGGCCGCGGCGTGCGCCGCGCTCCTCCTGGCGGTGATCTTCGCGACCGGCGGATTCACGGTGGCCGGCCGCTCGCTCGCGCGCGCCGACGAGCTCGTCATCGCCCTGGCGGTGATCGTGGCGCTCCGGGCGCTGGCGGCCCCGCTCCGACTGCCGGTGGTTGCGCCCGCGCGGCTCGCGATGCTCGGCGCGGCCGCCTATGCGCTCGTGATGGGCTTCATCGTCGTCACGCGACACCTGGCCCTGCGCACGCACGCGCTCGACCTCGGCTATTACGTCCAGGTCGTCTGGAGCATCGCCGCCGGCCACGGCGCGTACGTCACGTTTCCCACGATGCACGCGTGGGGCGACCATCTCTCGCCCGTGCTCTATCTGCTGGCGCCGCTCGCCTGGGCGGCGCCGGGCGCGATCGCGCTGCTGCTCGTCCAGACGCTCGTCCTCGCCGCCGGCGCCCTCGCGGTGTTCGGCTAC
>JACXTT010008377.1_pt1 | contig 14352 bp, 15 predicted proteins | sample 9270951 | NCBI WGS metagenome assembly JACXTT01 (sample SAMN15532306, study PRJNA645909) | rock metagenome | isolation source: weathered quartz diorite | place: Puerto Rico | collected 2017-06-21 | reverse complement strand
GATGTTCGCCGTGCCCGCGCCCAGACTCCTGTAGCCGAACTGCGACTTCGCCACGCGCACTCCGTACACGTCCCGCGCAGGCAGCCCGGAGGCGCGCGCGAGGCCCACGTAGAGCGCATTCAGGTCGGCGCACTTGCCTCCGAGGTTTCCGGTCTCGAGCATCGTCTTGATGTCGCCAACGCCGCAGCCGCGCGTTTTCGGATCGCGGTAGGTGTTGTCGACGATCCATTCGTAGATCGCCTTGGCCTTGTCGTAATCGGACGTCGCGCCCTGCGTGATCTCCTGCGCCGTCTTCTTGACGATGCCGTCGATAGGCATGTGCTCTGTCGCTTCGGTGTAGAAGACCCGCTCTCCTGCGCCGAGCTTCTGCGCGGATGCGGGGCGCGACGAAAGATCGACCGCGCGGTCGCGTGTGGCGAAACGGCTGTAGAGCTCGACCACGGGATTCTTCTCGGAGGCGGGCCACTCGGCGTAGAGCATGCCCGCGCCGTACTTGCCGTCGTGCATCAGTTTCGCGACTTGGGCGTTGCCCGACCATGCGTTGTCGATGGTCTTCTGATAGACGGAATCGACCGAAGGGATGGGCAGCCACACGCGCGTCGCGCCCTCCGGAAAAACGATCTCGACCCGGGTCGTCACCTCGAAGCTGCGCCATTTCTCCGCCTGGCGCGGATCGAAGGGGAGCTGCTGCGCGAGCGCGAGTTTCGGGAGGGCGACCGCCGCCGGGACCAAGGTACCGGCTTTCAGAAACGCACGTCTATCCATGTCGGTTCTCCTGTCGATTAAGCGCCGTCTCACAATGGGGCCTGCGCGTCCCCGCGCGCGGCGCGTGGAACGCCCTGTGTCGGTTGCTGCGAAAAGAGCTGAGAAGCTGGGGAGAAGGAGGTACGGAAGGAAAGGTGAGCGCGGAAGGGCGGCCGCAGCTGTCGATATCACCGTCGGAACGCCAAGTGCCGCGCGAGCCCGCAGGCTGCGCGAAACCGATCATCACCGCGAGCGAACGCGAGCTGCGTGAAGTCAAGCGTTGCTGGATGATCATCGGGATGCGGTCCTGGGGAAAACGGGCAAATCCCAAAGCGGACAATCTACTCCGAAAACGTCCCCGACCACAAGTCGCTCCAAACTGCCTCCGGCGCGCGCCTTTAGCTTGGGGGAAGAAGCTTTTTAATCGTATCTTCAACGGATTGAGAATCCCATTCCAGATCGCCTACCACTGAGTAGCGGATTCTCTGCTGGGGATCGAGCACCAGGGTGGTGGGCAGCACCTTCACCTTCCATGCCGACGCGGCGGAGGTGTCCCGATCCAACAGCACCGTGAAGCGCACCGGGACTTTCTTCAGGAAATCCTGGATCCGCGGCGCGCCTTCGCCATAGTCGATCGCGAGGATCGCGAAGGATTTTCCGGCGAGCCTGTCCTGCAGCCGCTGCATCGAAGGCATCTCCTCGCGGCAGGGATCGCACCAGGTCGCCCAGAAATTGAGCACCACGACCCTGCCCCGATAGTCGGCGAGCTTGTGCTCCTTGCCCTGGAGATCGCGCAGCGCGAGGGGAGGCGTCGCGCCGCCCGTCCAGGGCTTCAGCTCGCCTCCGGCAGCCCCCGCCACGCCCAGGCTCAAGACGAGCCCGGCGAGCATCGCCAGGGCGGGAAGAACCCGAGTCGCGCGCCGCCGGCTCACGCGGCCTCCCTCCTTCTTCCGGCGAGAACCGCGAAATCCTCGGCGTAGTCGGAAAGGCGGCGGACCACGTGCGCGCGCTGCTTCGGGGAGAGCGTTCGGTCGAGATCCGCGATGAGTCGTCCCAGATCCTCGTCCCAGCGCGCGTCCTCCCGGATGAACTCCTCGGAGCGGCGCAGCTCCGGTCTGTCGAACATCTCGGCGAGCTGCCTGCCGAGCTCCTCGGGCTTGCGCTCCCGCCTGAGCGCGGTCACGAAATCGCGCTGCCAGCGCTGCCGGTCCTCGAAGCGCAGGGCGACGTGGCGCTCGTGCGCGAGCGCGAAGCGCGCGATGCCTGCCTCCTGGTCAGGGGTCAGCTCGCCGGCAAAATCGCGAAAGCGCTCGAGCATGCGCGTCAGCTGCTTGCGCCGGCGCTCCTCGTCATCGGAGCAGAGGAATTCCTTCGCGTATTTTTCGTTGTTTTCGGCGAACTTGCGCTCGAGCCCCGCGAGCTGTTTGCTCGCGAGCGTCGCGAGCACCGGCGCCGCGTCTTCGGCCGCTTTTGCCGCGAACCTGCGGTAGCGCAAGCGCACGTTGACCAGCCCCCACGCGACGTCCTCCGCGGTAATGCCCTTGGCCGCGCGCTGGCTCGCGCTCCGCAACAGGGCGGCGTATGCCGGAAGCTCGTTCGACCGGTGCCACTGGTGAAATCGCGCGATGCGCGGCGTCAGGTCATCAGACTGTGCGGCGTCGAGGTCCAGGTAGCTCGACGCCATGAAGCGCAGTATGGTGTCGGCGTTGTCGTAGGCGACCCGGGTCGCGCTGCAGGCCGCGAGCACCAGCGCGCCGATTGCCAGCGACGAGCCAAGTGTCTTCTTCACCAGTAGTTCTCCACAGTGATTTGACCCGGCTCGCGGCGCCGGTTTTTCTTCATGCCGCGCCGCGCGAGCGCCGCGCTCGTGTCCGTCACCATGTCCGGGTTGCCGCAAATCATAACCTGAGAGGTCTTCGCGGACAGCGCCACTTCCGCCGCTGCCTCCAGGCGACCCTCCTCGATCGCGAGGGGGATGCGTCCGTGGAGCGCACCCGGTTTGCTTTCCCGGCTCACGAACGAGACCAAGCGCATCTGCTCACCGTGCTCGCCCAGCAGGCGCGAGATGCTGTCGCGGTAAGTCAGCTCCTCGGCATGGCGCACCGCGTGAACGAGGACCACCTGCTTGAAACGCCGCCAGGGACCCTCGGTCTTCAGAATAGACAGGAAAGGGCCGACTCCCGTTCCCGTCGATATCAGCCAGAGGTTCTCCCCGTCTGGGATCTCGGAGAGCACGAGGAACCCCGCCGGCCGCGGCGCTAGATATATCGCGTCCCCCGATTCCAGCCTGCACAGCCGCTGCGTGAGCGGCCCGTCGGGAAGCGTCACGTAATAAAACTCGTGCGGGTGCTCCTCGGGCGCGTTCACGAACGAGTACGGGCGCGCGACCATCTCGCCTCGCACCGCGAGCGCGAGCTTGGCGAACTGTCCCGCCTCGAACCGGGCGACATCGGCCTCCACCTGCAGCGTGAACAGGGTCTCCGTCCAGCGCTTCTGGTTGACGATGGTGCCTTCGACCCACTTCTGCATGATTCACCGCAGGAAGACTCACTGCAGCAGGAATGGTTCCATGGTGAGCGATTCTACCTTGCCGCCCATCATGACGATGCTGCCGCCGCGCCGGTTGTCGCCGTTGTCGGAGAATTCGAATCGGTAGACGCGCCGCAAGGCGACGCGCCCGCTCTCGTCGCGCGCCGGGCGAATCGACACGCATTCCACTGTCTGGTCGAGGAATTGCAGGCCATTGCGCTCACAGGTGTGCGAGCCCGCCGCGACCGCGCCCTCGCGAGCTCGCATGCTGTCGAACCACAGCCAGGCGAGAACAGCCATCGCGGCGAGCGCCCATGCTTCCCACATCGGTAGCCTACGACGCGTCGGGTCGGGAAAGATTCACCACCCATATATGCTATCTGCCGCGCTTGACTACAATGGCTTGCCGCTCCGCTGCCGCGCGATTCACCGCAGATGAAGATCGAACGAAGCGTGTATCTGGGAGTTCCCGCAGCCGTGCTGGCAGGGTTGATTCTGTTCACGTATTTCAGCTATCGGGACGACTTGGCAGCGGCACGGGCCCGCGTCTCCTCGGGCAGCCGGGTCGTCGACACGCCGTGCGGACCGATCGAATACGCCCTCACCGGCAAGGGCGCGCCGGTGCTTCTGGTGCACGGCGCGGGCGGCGGTTTCGACCAGGGCCTGGAATTCGGACGCCCGCTGGCCGAGCGCGGCTTCACCGTGATCGCCATGTCCAGATTCGGATATCTACGCACCCCCATGCCCATCGACGCTTCGCCCGCGGCGCAGGCCGACGCGCACGCCTGTCTGCTGGACGCTTTGGAATTGCCCGGAGCCGCGATTCTCGGGGGTTCGGCAGGCGCGCCCTCCGCGATCGAATTTTGCCTGCGGCACGCGCGGCGCTGTTCGGCGATGGTCCTCCTCGTTCCGGCTCTCTTCCCGCCGGGCGCGCCGCAGGTGCGGCCGCCCGCGCAGCTTCCCTCGATGTTCGAGTTAGTCCTCGGATCGGATTTCATTTTCTGGTTGAACATGGCGCTCGCGCGGAGCACCGTGTTGGAGAGACTCTTCGCCACCCCTGCCCGCGATTTCCGCAACGCATCGTCTGAGGAGCAGGAGCGCGTCCTGCGGATCATGCGAAGCGCCTTGCCGCTCGGCCGGCACCGGGAAGGCCTGTGGAACGACTTGGCAATCGTCGCTTCGTCGCCGCGCTACGCGCTGGATCGAATCGCAGCCCCCACGCTCGTCATCGGCGTCGAGAACGATTTGTTCAGGATTTATCAGAGCGGCCGCTCCGCGGCCGAACGCATTCCAGGCGCGCGTTTCGTAGGCTTTCCGAACGGAGGGCACCTGTGGGTGGGACACCAGGACGAGGTTGCGTCAGAGATTACGAAGTTCCTCAGCGATACCTACTCGCAGCCTTTTACTCGTGGCGGCGCGTGAGCCACTCCGCGACGAGCACGGGCTTCTCCTCCCCCTCGCGCTCGAGGGTGACGCTCCAGGTGGTCTGAACGCCTTTGGCGATGTCCTCCACGGCGGCGAGCCGGAAGCGCGCACGCACGCGCGAGCCGGCGGGCAAGGGCCCGGTGAAGCGCACGCGGTTCAGGCCGTAGTTGATCCCCAGACGCGTGCCTTGAATTTCGATCGCCCGCCCCAGCAGGTACGGCAGAAGCGAGAGCGAGAGAAAACCGTGCGCAACGGTCGTGCCGTAGGGCGATTCCCTGGCCGCGCGCTCGCGGTCGACGTGAATCCACTGATGATCTTCCGTCGCGTCGGCAAAAGCGTCGATGCGCTCCTGGCTCACGGCGAGCCAATCGGTCACCGCGACCTCCTTGCCGATCCACTCCTTGAGCTGGGCGATGCCGGGGATTACGATCCGGCTCACGATGGAACGGCTCCGACGGGCTCGTCCGGCAGCGTCTTGGCCGCAATGCTGCGCGAGCCCTATCCGAGCAGGCGCGCGAGCCAGCTCTTCTTCCTGTGGCCGTGCCCGCCTTTCACCAGCTCGGCAGGGGGGCGGGTGAAATCAGGCTCGTCGCGCCTCATGCGACTGAAATCCCTGTTGGCCGAGGGATCGCTCCACTCGTGCTGGAGGTTCTGCTGCGCGGCCTCGGCGTTGGCGAGCATCTTGTGGAAAGTATCCCAGAAGGGTTCGCCCGTGATCCCGCAGGCGACGATGGCCCGTTTCACCACGCGCAGCTCCGCAAGGAACAGAATCTCCTCCGCAACTTCCCACGGAAGGCCCTTCCGTTTTCCGTCGCGGGAGTCCATCAGCAGATGCGAAGTGAAGGCATCGAACTCCGGGTGCCCCCAGAGCAGGCACACCCTCTTGGTGATGTGCGGCAGCTTTTCCAGCGCGCAGGCTTCCGCCGCAGAGACCTTGCGAAGCTTTGCAGACACGCTCTCTTTGTTAATATTCATTGGGCCCCCCCGGTCCCGGCATTCTATAACCGGGTAGTGTAGCGCATGCGCCTGGCCGATTGAACCTCCTTCATGCTGCTCGCAGAACTGCTCGCCGCCTCCGAGCGCGTCGCTGGGACGCGCAGCCGCCTCGCGAAAATCGACGCGCTCGCCGAATGCCTGCGACGGCTCGAAGCGTCCGAAATCGCGCTGGGCGTGGCGTATCTCAGCGGCGACACGCGCCAGGGCAGGATCGGCATCGGCTACGCCACTCTGAAAGACGCGCTCGCCGCGACGCCGGCGAGCGCCGCGCGGCTCACGCTCGCGCACATCGACGAAGCGCTCGCACGCCTCGACCAGACCAAGGGGGAAGGCTCCGCCGCCGAACGAGGGCGCCTGCTCGCGGAGCTTTTCGCGGGCGCGACCGCGCCCGAGCAGGATTTTCTCGCGCGGCTCCTGCTCGGCGAGCTGCGCCAGGGCGCGCTCGAAGGGATCATGCTCGACGCCATCGCGAAAGCAGCCGGGATCAGGCCTGAGCGTGTGCGCTCGGCGGCGATGCGGGCGGGCGGCCTTCCCGCGGTCGCCGAAGCCGCGCTCACAGAAGGCGATTCGGGCCTTGCGCGCTTCGCGCTCGAGGTCTTCCAGCCGGTGCAGCCGATGCTCGCTCAACCCGCCGGGGACGTCGCAGACGCGATCGAACGCCTGGGACCGGCGGCCTTCGAGTGGAAGCTCGACGGCGCGCGCGTTCAGGCGCACAAGTCGGGCGTTCAAACCCGCGTCTATACGCGAAGCCTGAACGAAGTCACCTCCGCCGTGCCCGAGATCGTCTCGGCGCTGCAGGAGTGCCCCGCGCGCGAAGTGATCCTCGACGGCGAAACGATCGCGCTGCGGCCCGAGGGCACGCCCTACCCTTTCCAGGAAACCATGCGCCGCTTCGGGCGCAAGCTCGACGTGGAGGCGTCGCGCGCGACGTATCCGCTCAGCGTCTTTTTCTTCGACTGCCTGCTCGCGGAAGGCGAGGACCTCACCGCGAGACCCGCACGTGAGCGCTTCGGCGTGCTCGCGAGAATTCTGCCGGCGAGGATCCTCATCCCGCGCCTTGTCACCGGCGACAGGGAAGCCGCGCAGGCTTTCTACGACGACGCGCTCGCGCGCGGCCACGAGGGCGTCATGGCGAAAGCGCTGGAGGCCCCGTACGAGGCCGGAAGCCGCGGCGCCGGCTGGCTCAAGATCAAGGAGGCGCGCACACTCGACCTCGCCGTCATCGCGGCCGAATGGGGAAGCGGCCGCCGCAAGGGGTGGCTGAGCAACCTGCATTTGGGCGCGCTCGACCCCGCCACCGGCGCCTTCGTCATGCTCGGCAAGACCTTCAAGGGCATGACCGACAAGATGCTCGCCTGGCAGACCGAGCGCCTGCTCTCGCTCGAAACCTCGCGCGAGCATCACGTCGTGCACGTGCGGCCGGAGCTCGTCGCCGAGATCGCGTTCAATGAAATCCAGCAGAGCTCGACTTATCCGGGCGGCTTCGCGCTGCGCTTTGCGCGCGTAAAGCGCTACCGCGAGGACAAGAGCGCGACGGAGGCCGACACGATTGCGACCGTGCGGGCGCTGTACGAGGGGCAACTGCACCGCAAGGCCGCGGGTTCCGCGTGATGCCGGAAGGCGGCAAGCTCTGCTAAGCACCCGAAGTGCCTGGCCCCGGCGGCAGCAAGGCCGTTTCCGGGCTTTTTTTTCGCCTGCTGCTTAGGGACTTCCGCGACCATAGGCTGATGTAGGCCGCCGCGGGACGACGAGATTGCCGATGGAGACTTGCACCGGCTCGCCGTTCTGATTCTTCGTTGTCGTCCTCACCTTGATCAATCCCTGCCCCGGACGGGACTTCGAAGGCCGCACCTCGAGAATTTCGCTCTCGAGATGCAGCTCGTCGCCCGGCCGCACGGGCCGCGGCCAGCGGAACTCGTCGAACCCCGCGCCGATGATCCCGCCAGCGGGTTTGAGCTCGCTTTCCACCAGGAGCCGCATGGTCATTGCCGCGGTGTGCCAGCCGCTCGCCGCCAGCCCCCGGAATATCGAGCCGCGCGCGGCCTCCTCGTCGAGATGAAAGGGTTGCGGGTCGAATTCGGCGGCGAAGGTCTTGATCCGCTCCTTCTCGACGCGCAGGCGCCCGGAGCCGAACGTCTGCCCCACCGCGAAGTCTTCGAGATATCGTCCGGTCATTGCCGCTCCTCCGCAACAGCACCGCCGGCATGGGCAGCCGGCCGTATACTTGGAGCGTACCAAGAAAGGAGTGAACGATGCGCACACAAGCCGAGCGCGCACGGATGTTCGGGGCGCTGCGTCAACTTCCCGGGATCTTCATGCCCAGCCCCCGGTCTGGGAAATTTGAAGGATGTGAAGGAGGTGAGCCATGGCAGGATTTGTGAAGGTAGCGAGGACTGAGGACGTCGCCTTGGGGCGTGGAATGATGGTCGAGGTGAGCGGAAAAAAGATTGCCATCTTCAACGTAGACGGGAACTACTATGCAATCGACGACACCTGCACCCATAAGGGCGGCCCGCTATCGGAAGGCGGGCTTGACGGCAAAGAGGTGACGTGCCCGTGGCACGGCGCAGTCTTCGACGTGACAACTGGCGAGGTGCTGGGGCCTCCGGCCCCCAGACCGGTTTCTAGCTATGACATACGGCTTTCCGGGAATGACATCGAAGTCGAGGTGTGAACTCAGAGGCCGCCGGCCGGCGAACCCTACCGCTCCTCCGGCGCCTTGAGCTTGCGGAACGACACGTACAGCAGCGCGTCGTAGAGGATCTTCAGCCCTGCCGCGGCCATGATCGGGGCGCCCAGGGTCAGGGCCTGCATGGCGCTGCCCGCAAAAACGGGCGCGATGGCGCGAGCGCACATGCGCGCGAGGTTGGTCACACCGCCCGCGAAGGTACGCTCCTCCGGACGCACCACCGCCATGAGATACGACTGGCGCGTGGGCACGTCCATCTCCGAAAGCCCTTCGCGCAGGAGGAACAGCACCGCCGCAACCTCGAAGCTCCCGGTGAACGGGATGGTGAAGGTGAGAAGGCTCGAGGGTGTGTGCGTGAACACCATGGTATTCACGAGGCCGATGCGCGCGGCGAGCCAGGCGGCACCCAGATGGGAGAACGCGTTCATGACGCGAGCGCCGACGAAAAGCATGCCGATCGCCGCCTCGGATGCGCCGAACTGCGCGTGGAAAAAATATGCGAAGAGCGCGCTGCCCTGGAAGCCGCCGGCGAAGCTGTCCAGCGCGAAGAGGAAGGACATCTTCGCGAGGATAGCCCGGCTTTGTGGGCTCATCTCGGCGCGCAGCACCGCCGTCGGCGACTCCGCCTGCGACGACAGTCCGAGGTAGAGCACCGCCGTCGCGGCGTACAGCGCCGCGTAGAGGATCACCGCGGCGCGCAGCGAATCCAGGGGATCCACCCCGGCGAAATCGCGCAGCAGCGGCGGAAGCACCGCGAGCGCGGCGCCGAGGGCGTGCCCCACGTCCTGGATCACGTTGTACCACGCGAAGGCGCGCGTGCGGCCGGCATCGTCGCCCGTCGAGGGCAGGATGGCCTGCTCGATCGCAAGCGCCGCGGCGCGGTCCTTGCCGAGCGAGTTGAGCATGCCGAGGAATGCGGCGACGCCGAGCACGACGATCTGGGAGGAGAAGGCGAACACGATGCCGCCCGCCGCGGCGAGCACCCCGAGCCCGACCAGCCAGCGCTTGCGGCCGATGCGGTCGCCCCAGAACATGACCCCCGCCGCGCCCACCGCCGTGCCGGCGATTCCCGCGCCGAGGACCGCGCCCCAGGCCGCCGGGTCGAAGCCGAGCTCCGCGAGATAGATCCCGGCCAGAACTCCGATGAGGCCGTTGGCGACGGCGCGCAGGAAACTCGCGGCGAAAATGATCCGGCGATCGCGCACCATGCTAGCGCTCGAAGAGCCTCACCGAGCCGCGGCCGCGGGACTGAGCGAGCTCAAGTGGCGTGAGGTCCGCGTTGTTGCGAATGTCGGTGCGCACGTTCTTCGAAAGCAGATAGTGAACGAGCACGATGTCGTCGTGGGAGACCGCGGCGTGCAGCGGCGTGTTGCCCGTTCTTCCGTCCTGCGCGTCGAGGTCGGCGCCTGCGTCGGCAAGCGCCTTCACCGCGAGAAACGTGCCCGTCATGGCCGCCCAGTAGAGGGGCGTCTCGCCGTCGCGGTTGGCGAGGTTGATCTCCGCGCCCGCCTCGATCAAGGCGGTCATGAGAGACGTGCTCTCGATCATGGCCGCCGCGTGCAAGACGGTCTCGCCGCTGGGCGTGCGCGCCTTCGCGTCGGCGCCCTTGGCGATGAGCAGCTTCGCCATCTCGATTTGGCCCTTCTCGGCGGCGACGTAAAGGGGCGTCTCGCCCAGCTTGTTGTTCGTCGCGAGGTCGACTCCGCTGTCGACCAGACGGGAGAACTCGTCGAAATCACCGTTCTCGATCGAGCGGAACAGCGCCTCCGCCGGAGCCTGCGCGTGCGCGCAGGCGCAAGCGAGGGCGAGCGCGGCGATGAAGGGGCGCAGGGCGTTTTTCATTCGAGCTCGAGTCGCGGCGGGCCGGACGGGCTCCAGAGACTAGCAGAACCGCCGTCGCCACGGGTAAGCTCCTTTTCCGCCTGCGCGCCTGCGGCTTCTATTTGAAGCAAAAAACTGTCAAGATCGCCCCTCGCACCCCGGCACCTCAGAGAGATCCATGAACGCGCGTTTCAAGAAAGAAATGGCCGAGATCGGCGCGAAGACGAACGTCTGTTTCCGCGTCGTCTTCGCCGACGGCTCTTCCTGGCAGAACCACCAGCGCGCGCCGGACGTCACCATCCTCATCCGCAACGGCCGCGCCGCATGGCGCGTGCTGCTGTTCGGCCATGTCGGCTTTCTCGAGGCCTACTTCAACGGCGATGTCGATATCGAGGGCAGCCTCGCGCACGCCTTCCGCGCGGGTATGGACGCCGGCTTCGACGGCGAGCCGACTTTCCTCGTCAAGCTGCGCAATTGGTGGCACGAATTCCGATACAGCAACGCATCGATCGCGCAGGCGAAGGCGAACGCGCGTTTCCACTACGGGCCCGGCCAAGATTTCTACCGCGAGTGGCTCGACGAAGTGGGCATGGCCTACACCTGTTCCTGGTTCGCCGACGGATCCAAGACGCTCGAGGAAGCGCAGGTCGCCAAGATGGACCACGTGTGCCGCAAGGTCCTGCTCAAGCGAGGCGACACCTTCGCCGACATCGGCAGCGGCTGGGGCAACCTGCTCTTCTACGCCTGGGAGAGGTACGGCGCGCTCGGCACCGGCATCAACACCACCACCGAACAGGTCCAGGAAACGCGCGCCGAGATCAAGCGCCGCGGCCTCGAGGGCAAGATCGAGGTGCTCGAGCGCGACTTCCGCGAAGTGCCGCGCCAGTTCGACAAGCTGCTCTCGATCGGGACGCTCGAGCACGCGGGGCGCGACCAGCTTCCGGAGGTGATCCGCGCCCACGCCGAGTATCTCAAGCCGGGCGGGCTCGGGGTGATCCACTTCATCGGCCATATCGGCGTGCGCGACACCGAGTTCTGGATCCGCAAGTACATCTTCCCCGGCGGCTGGATCCCAAGCCTCGCCGAGGCGATCGACTGGTGCGAGCGCTGCGGACTGGAGGTCGTGGACATCGAGAACCTGCGGCGCAACTACGCGCTGACGCTCGACGGCTGGGCCGAGCGCTTCGACCGCAATTGGGAGCGGGTGCACAAGCTCAATCCCGGGAAGTTCGACGAGAGGTTCCGCCGAATCTGGCGGACTTACCTCTGGTCGTGCGCCGAGATGTTCCGCTCCCCCAAGGGCAAGACGCACCTCTTCCAGATCGTCGTGAGCAAGGGCAACATCGGCGACAACTATCCGATGAGCCGCGCCTTCCTCTACACCAGTGAACAGCCACGAGAGCAAGCTCGCGCGGCTGCGCGCTGAGCTCGCCGCCGGCGGCCGGGGCGGGATCGGCCTCGCGAAGAGCACGTCGAACCTCTTCCGCGACCGCGAGCGGCAGGCGCGGCCGCGAGTGGATCTCTCCGGCTTCAACGAGGTCGTGAAAGTCGACGCCGCGCGGGCGCGTGTCTCGGCCGAGGGCATGACGACCTACGCCGACCTGGTCGACGCGACGCTCGCGCACGGGGTCATGCCCTGCGTGGTCCCGCAATTGAAGTCCATCACCCTCGGCGGAGCCGCCGCGGGCGTTGGCATCGAGGCATCCTCGTTCCGCTACGGGCTGGTGCACGACACGCTGCTCGCGCTCGAGGTGCTGCTCGCCGACGGCAGCATCGTCAGCTGCGCGCCCGAGAACGAGCACCGCGACCTCTTCTTCGGCTTTCCGAACTCCTACGGCACGCTCGGCTACGCGCTCAAGGTCACGGCGCGCACCGTCCCCGTGAAACCCTACGTGCGACTGGAGCACGTGCGCCACACGAACCCCCGGAAGTTTTTCGCGGAGCTGGAGGCGCGCTGCGCATCCGGCGCCGACTTCGTCGACGGGACCGCGTTCTCGGGCGACGAGATGGTCCTGACGCTCGGGAGCTTCGCCGAAAGCGCGCCCTACATCAGCGACTATACGTACGAACGCATTTACTACCGCTCGATCCGAGAGCGCTCCGAGGATTACCTCACGGTGCGCGACTACATCTGGCGGTGGGACACCGACTGGTTCTGGTGCTCGAAGAACCTGTTCGTGCAGAACCCCGTCGTGCGCAGGCTCGTGGGACGCAAGCGGCTGAACTCGACCACCTACGCCAAGGTGATGCGCTGGAACAGCAAGTGGGGCTTCACGCGCGCCTTCTCACGGTTGAGGGGCAAACACCCGGAGTCCGTGATCCAGGACGTGGACATTCCCATCGCGCGGGCACCCGAGTTTTTCGCGTTTTTCCTCGAGGAGATCGGGATCCTTCCGGTCTGGATCTGCCCCATCGGCGGCTACGATACGCAGGAGAGATTCCCGCTCTATCCGGTCGATCCCCGGACGCTGTACGTGAACTTCGGATTCTGGGACGTGGTGCAGGGCCCGCTGCGTCGCGAGCCGGGACACTACAACCGCAAGATTGAGCGCAAGGTCGCGGAGCTCGGCGGGGTGAAATCACTCTACTCCGATTCGTACTATCCCGAGGAGGAGTTTTGGCGGCTCTACAACAAGCCCGCGTACGACGCCCTCAAGGCGCGCTACGACCCGCAAGGGAGATTCAGGAACCTCTACGAGAAGTGCGTGCTGCGGGCCTGAGGTCACTCGACCTGCACGCCCGTCTCGCGCACCATGCGGCCGTAGCGGGCGTGCTCCGAGGCGATGTAGGCCTTGAGCGCCTCCGGCCCCAGGTCGCCCGCCTCGATGCCGTGATCGTCGAGGAAGCGCCTCATCGCCTCGAGCGAGAGGACGCGCCGCACCTCCCGGGCGAGCCGCTGCACGATCGCCTCCGGCGTGCCGGCCGGCGCGATCAGGGCGAACCAGGCCGCCGCCTCCAGGGGATAGCCGAGCTCCGGCAGCGTCGGCAGGTCCGGCGCGACCGGGGAGCGACGCGAATCGACCAGCGCGAGCGGCCGCAGCGCGCCCGAGCGGACCTGCGCTGCTGCGTCGACGAATACCGGGAAGAAGAAGAATTGGACGTCTCCCGCGAGCAAAGCGTTTACGCCCGGCGCGGCGCCCTTGTAGGGCACGTGAACGATGTCGATACCGGCCCTACGCCGAAGCATCTCGCCGAGCAGGTGGCCGGTGGATCCGGTGCCGATCGAGCCGTAGTTGAGCTTGCCGGGATGCGCGCGTGCGAGGGCGACGAGCTCGGCGACCGATTTCGCCGGCACGGCCGCGTTCACCACCAGCACGATGGGCACGCGCGCGAGCAGCGCGATCGGCACGAAATCCTTGAGCGGATCGTAGGGAAGCTTGGAGTTGAGGTGGGGACTGACGGCGAGGTTGGTGGTGGCGCCGAGCGCGATGGTATACCCGTCGGGAGCGGACTTCGCCAGGCGCGTGAGCCCGATTGCGCCGTTTGCGCCGGACACGTTCTCGACCACTATCGGCTGGCCGAGCGTCGCGTACAGCGCGAAGGCCCGGCCCAGGACATCGCTGCTCCCCGCGGGAAACGATACGATGAGCCGAATCGGCTTCGCGGGGTAGTCCTGAGCCCTGAGCTCGGCGCTGAGCGCGGCGCCGGTCGGCAGCGAAGCCACGGCGAGCGCCGCGAGGATGCGAAGGCGAGGCTGGTTCACGGGTTAATGGTAAATTACTTCCTGCAATGTTCGCCCAGATCAATCACGTGGCCATCATCAGCCGGCAATACAACACGCTCGGCAAGTTCTACGAGGCCGTGTTCGGGCTGAAGTCTTCCGCCAAGGGACGCCCGGCATCGGCAATCACCATCGGCGACGGCTATGTGGGTCTGAACCTGATTCCGCGACGCGACGGTTATGTCGAAAGCATCGATCATTTCGGCATGGTGGTCGACGACGTCGAACCCGTGCTGGAGCGCATGAAGCGGAAGCACAAGAACGCGGCGATCGTGAAGCGGCCCTCGGCGCGGCCCTTCGCCGCCTACAGCGGCCACGATCCCGACGGCAATGTCTTCGATCTCGCGCAGAAGAAAGAGGACACGCGCAAGGAAGTCTATGCCGAGATCGCAGGCGGCGGCTGGGCCCAGGACCGCTACGTCAACAA
>JACXTT010008376.1_pt1 | contig 14353 bp, 9 predicted proteins | sample 9270951 | NCBI WGS metagenome assembly JACXTT01 (sample SAMN15532306, study PRJNA645909) | rock metagenome | isolation source: weathered quartz diorite | place: Puerto Rico | collected 2017-06-21 | reverse complement strand
TTCGGGTTACTAAGAATCAGGCATGCCGTCAAAAGCTGTCCCTCGGGATTTTCTCCCCCAGGCTAATCGGACTGGCATGCCTGCAGAGATAATTTACATGGAATTCAAGATATAAGGCTAATCGGACTGGCATGCCTGCAGAGATAATTTACATGGAATTCAAGATATAAGGCTCGCAGAGCCTGTCCCCCCTTCCAGTTACTGCGCGGATTTCGCCAAGGTGGTGGAACGCCCCAAGGTCCAGGCAAACCCCAGCCCCACCGACGCCCCGCTGCGCTTCTTCATCAGCGGACTGTCTTCATTGGCCGCGCCCCGATAGCTTTCTTCGCGCACGAACCCGAACAAGCGCACGTCCCGGTTCATTTTAAAAATCGCCGAAACGCCGACGCGGGTCAAAAGCAAGCCAGCATCGGCTTGATAGGCAGGCCGCGACAAGGTCGCATACTGCGGCGCCACTTCATAAAAATACCGCCCGATGCGCCGGTCGCCAAACACCGCGGCCAGCGACAAATCGTAGCTGAAGCGGGGATCGGCACCGCGCAATTCGTAAGACAGCTTCGGCTCGAAGGTGGTCCCCTGGCGCCGCACGCCGCCCTCCACTTCCATCACTGCGCGCAGCGGCAGATCGAGGCGCAGGCGGCTGGTGGGCGTCGGATTGGCCAGCAGGATCTTGATGCGCGGGCCGAATTCGATCAGCGTATTCAGATCCGGCATGCCGGTGCGCGCGGCGACATTGCTCGAATGGGCCGGCAAGGCGCCCGACAGGCCGACGTCCAGTTCGACCCGGTCGCTGTTGAACAAGCGGGCGCCGATGCCGCTCTGGTCGGCCCGCAGCACCTCGCCCCGGTAGATCACGAAGGGCAGCGGCAGCACGCGCGAGGAACGGTCGCTGGAACCGGGATAGGCGGGTGTCGACACGGCGAACGCACCGACGCCCGCTTCCCACAGCGGCAGCTGTTCCTGGGCGGCGGCATGCAGGGAGAGCAAGGCCAGCATGGCCGGCGCGAGGAGCTTCACTTGTTCGGCCAGATCGCTTGCAGCACGGCGGCCAGGTGGTAGCCGCCCTTGATCAGCTGCGTGCGCGCCAGGGCGGAGCTGGGCACCGGATAGTTGGCCGGCACTTCCAGGTTCCAGTTGTAATACACCTCGCCCTTTTTGCTGACCTGCTTGATCGGCGGCCCGATCGTCACGTCGGCGTAGGCGGCCTTGGCGGCCACCAGCGAGTCGTCGGCCCATTGATACGGCCAGCTGGCGACATCGCCCGTGTTGACGTTGACGACAGGCTTGCTGTCGATGGCGTATTGGGCGAATTTTTCCGGCGTGCGGGTGCTGGAGCGGCGCATGGCGTAATCCACCGAGGTGCTGTCCCAGTACGAGTGGAACGGTTTCGTCAAGGCCTTGGGCACGCCTTCGCGCGGCTTCGGATTTTCGCCGGGGATCTGGGTCGCGCCCATCGCCGACACCTTGTCGTCGTCCATCAAAAAGTTGTTACCGCCGCGCGAATCGAAGATGGCCACGGCGTCGATGTCGGTGTGCTTGTTCGGCACCACGAATTTGCCGTCGGTGCCGACGTAGGCCGCGCCCACGTGCAGCGGCTGGTGGATGTCGCCGGTCATGTGGGTGATCAGGAGCAGCGCCTGGCGCTTGGTGAAACCGTGCGGGTTGACGGCGGCGCCATCCTTGCCCTGCAGGACGGCGATGGCTTCCTTCAGGGTCTGCACGATGTCGTCGGGCGAGGTGCCGACGTCGTTGTCGTGGTAGTGGTCTTTCTGGAACGGCACGTCGGTGTAGTGATACTCGCTGGCCTTCGGATTGGCGTTGACGTAGCCGACCATTTCCGGGGTCTGCGGGCCGCAGTAGGTGCCCTTGACGCAGTCGGCCCAGTTGGCGATCGACTCCAGGCTTTCACCTGGCAGCAGCAAGGCGTTGACCTGCTTTTCGGCGGCCGAGCCCTTGATTAATTTGTCGGCGATGGCGCCGACCACGCGGTGGCCGTCGTTACCCCAGGCCAGGGCGTCGGTGGACAGGAAGAGGCTGGCCAGGGCGGCCGCGCAAGCTAATTTTTTCATGGGATTCAATTCCTGTTTCAGTTAAGACGTTCGATGCGGGGGCCGGCAGTGGCGGCGGCAGGTGCGGCAGATCCGGACTTTTCACGCTTGACCAGCAAACCGATGAAGGCGTCGAGATCGACGATATTGGTGTCGCGTTTATTGGTCGCCTTGGCGAACATGGGGAAGCCGTCGGCCCCTTCGGCCAGAAAATTATTCGCCACCACACGATACGTCGTCGCATCCGCCAGCGGCGCGCCGTTGATGGTGACGGAGCCCGGCACCACCTTGGCGCCGGCCGGACGGCTGTTGTCCCAGCGGTAGCGCAATCCGCTCGACACCTGCAGCATGGCCGCATGGTCGTCACCAGCCGGGCGCTGGAACTGCTGCTCGAGCAGGCCGCGAATTTGCGCGCCCGTCATGTCCATCACCACCAGGGTGTTCGAGAACGGCAGCACCACTTGCGCCTGGCCGAAGGTGGCGACCATATCCGGTCCCACATCGAAATCGGCGCGCATGCCGCCGACGTTCATGAAGCCGATCTGCACGCCCTCGCCCCTGGTCGCTTCGACCACGGCGTCGGCGATCAGGCTGCCCAGCGGCGTTTCGCCGGCAGCGTTCTGCTTGCGCCCGACACTGCGCGCTTGCACGCGCGCCACCGGCCGCGCCAGCGCATCGCGGCTCCTCGCCTTGATGGCGGCCAGATAGTCGGCCACTTTCGGGTCCGCAGGATACTGCCCCGGCAGCACCGGCACATTGCGCACGTCGACGCCCTGCACCGCGCCGCTGGCGCCGTCCACCGTCAGCTTGATACGGGTGAGCACATGGCCGCCCATCTGCGCCTGGGTGATGGTGCGCCCTTCGACCTTGCACTGAAAGCCCTTGTGGGTGTGGCCGGAGACGATCAGGCGGATGGCCGGATCGAGTTTGTGGGCGATGCCGACGATCGGCCCTTTCAGCTGGCTGCACTCGGGCTGGTCGAAGGCTTCGACGGTATCGCCGCCTTCGTGGATCAGCACGACAAAGGCGGTCGCACCCTCGGCGCGCGCACTGGCGGCGGCCTTGTTGATGGCTTCGGCCTCGTCGCCGAACGACAGGCCGGCGATGCCGGACGCCGTCACCACCGAGGCAGTGTCCCTCAATACCGCGCCGATGAAGGCGATCTTGACGCCCTTGACCTGGCGGATCGCATAGGCGGGCATGAAGGGCTGGCCGGTGGCGCTGTCGGTGACGTTGGCCGCCAGGTAAGTGAAAGCGGCGCCCTTGAAATCGGGGGCGAATTTGCAAGCCTTGGCCGGCAGCGTGGAAGCGCAGCCGCCCTTCTGCTTGCGCAGCAGTTCGACCTTGCCCTGGTCGAATTCGTGATTGCCGACCGAGGAGATGTCCATGCCCAGCATGCCCAGTGCTGCCAGGCTCGGTTCATCGGCCCACATCGACGACATGGCGGGGCTGGCGCCGACCAGGTCGCCGGCGCCGACGAACAGCAGGTCCTTGTCTTCGCGGCGGTAGGCTTGCAGGGCGGCGGCGAGATTGTCGATGCCGCCGGCGGTGACGGTTTTTTCCTGCGCCTCGCGGGCGCTCTTGTAGACGAATTTGCTGGACTCGAGGTGGCCGTGGAAATCGTTCAGGGCCACCAGGTTGATGGTCAGCGGTGCACTGACCGGAGCGGGTACCACCGGTGCGACCGGCGCGCAGCCGCTGGCGGCGATGCAGGCCGCAGCGATGAGGGAGAAGGTGAGTTTATTCATAAGCTGAAAGCATAAAGAAGTTTGCCGGCTGGCGCCAGTCAAACCGGGCGGTCAATACACGCAGGCGCGCCATTGAAAAAGGGGCTGGTGTCGCCACCAGCCCCTCTGTACATCAAGCTACGACGAAATTAGAAGTCGTACTTGAAGGTGGCTTGCACAGCCCACTGCGATTCGCCCTTGGCCTGGCGGATGTCCAGGTTCTTGACGGTTGGACGCACGGAGTAGATGTATTTGCCGGTCGCTGCATCGGTACCGACGTAGTCGACGAAGCTGCGGGTCAGGCCACCGTTCGAGCTGAATGGGATTTCGTTGATATGGCCCCATTTCTTGTTCAGCAAGTTACCGAAGTTCAGGATATCGAGGCTGAAGCTAGCCTTGTTGCGGGCAAACAGGCCTGGAATTTCCTGGCTGATACGCAGGTCGACGCTCTGCGTCCACGGTGCGAAGTCGGTGTTACGGCCGACCACACCACCAGCGGAATTGCGCAGCGCCTTGTTGGCATTGACGATATCCCAGAACTTCTGCTCGTTGACGTGGCTGGTGGCGGTATCGCCCGAGAACAGCACGTCGCCCGAACCGAAGGCTTTAGGAATGTACATGCGGTCGTTGCCTGCCAGGCCGTCGCCGTTCAAGTCGTTGTTGTAGGTCCAGCTGTACGGCTTGCCCGAACGGCCTTCATAGAACATGCCGAAGCGGGTGTTGTACGAACCGAAGAACTTCTTCTGGAAGTTGATCAGCGCATTGATACGGTCTTTCACCAGGTAGCTCGAGTTGGTGGCGGTGTTTTCGTTCGGGTTGAACACCGAGCGGCCGTTCCAGTTCGAGGTCGACACCGACGAGGTCAGCGACGACACTTCGGTCGAGGTGGTCTTGGTGGCGGCGACCGACCAGCCGAAGCCCTTGGTCAGAGGACGCGAGAACGAGATGGTGCCCACGTTCGCTTCACCCAGATCGGTGCCCTTGGCCAGCATGACGTTACCGTAGTTCAGGTTCGACAGCGCTTTCGAGGTCACGCAACCGGTGGTGATGATGACCGAACCGTTGCTTGGGGTGTAGCAGCTGGACTGATAGCCGCCGGCGTTGTAATACAGGTTACGGCCGTCGGTACCGATCTTGGTCGGTGCGCCCAGGTTCAAGTTCTCGTAGTAGATCGCATCGCGGTTGCGGGTCTTCAGGTACTCAGCCGAAAACACGATACCGTACCATGGCAGTTCGGTGTCGAAGGCGATGTTGGCTTTCCACACCGATGGCTGGCGGAAGTTCGGGTCGAGGAAGTCGACGTTCGCTGCCGGCACAGCACCAGCGACGGTAGGCTGGGCATCGGCATTGATGTTGAAGGTGCCGTCGGTGGTCGGGCACTTGGTGGCGCCGGTGCCCGAGCAGGTGATGATGCGGGTAGCAACGCCTGGGTTCGAGAACGGGTTGGACATCCACACGGCAGCGGAAGCGCCCTGGAACAGGCCGACACCGCCACGCACTTGCATCGTACGCTCGGTCGGCAGCTTCAGGTTGAAGCCGACGCGCGGCTGCACCAGCTTGGTGCCGTCGATGGTCTGGGTGTTGTCGTAGCCGAAGCCGCCGGACTGGCGAGCGAAGGTGGTCGGATTGCCTGGCACCAGCGGTGCGGCGGCGGCAGCGTTGGCCAGCGGACGGCCGTCGACGTCGTTGTAATCGATGCGCACGCCGCCGGTGATGGTCAGCGCCTTGTTGACGTTCCAGGTGTCCTGCAGGAACAGGCCGGTGTCTTTCAGGGTGAACTGGGCGATGGCGTTCGACAGCGAACCGCCGGCGACAGCCTGCTGCACGGTGTATGACGATGGACGGCCGCGCGAGAAGTTCTCCAGCACTGCCGCTTCGACTTGCGCCGTGGTGCCCTTGGCGCAGGTGAAGCCTGCCGAACCGGCGAAAGTATAGCCGACATCGTCGCGGCAACCGAAGGTGTAGTTGCCGTTCACGTTTTGCAGGAAGGCGTTGTAGATGCGGTTGCTGGTGTAATCGCCGCCGAATTTGACTTCGTGGTCGCCCAGGGTATAAGTGCCGCCCAGGTACAGATCACGGGTGTCGGTGCGCAGCACGTTGATCTGGCGGCTAGACTCGGTACCGAAGTTGATGAAGCGGTTACCAGTCGGCACGCCGGCAGGCGCATCGGCCGGCAGCGGGCCGCTGAACTGCAGCGAGATCGACGGGGTGCGCACGGTGTTGGTCGGGACCGAATCGTACTTGCGGGTCGAGTACTTGAACTCGGTCGAGAAGTTCGGGGTCCAGTCCGACAGCACCTGGCCGACGATGGTCTCGATGCTCTTGCCTTGGTTGTAGAACTGCGAGGACAGTCCGATGCCGGTGGCCGAGAAGCCGGTGTAGATCGGATCGGCTTGCGAGGTCTTGGCGTAACGGACGCTGGCGCGGTGGTTGTCGTTGATGTTGTAGTCCAGCTTCAGCATCTGTTCGCGCGAGACGAACTGGGAACCGGCCGGCACGGCGGTGGTGCCGATGTCGGTGCCGTATTTGCTCTGGGCGATGCTGCGGGCGCTGTCGATCGACGACTGGGTGATGCCGACTGTGGTACCGGCGCCGGCACCGATCTGGCCGAAGTCAGGCGACGTGCGCGAGCTCTTGGCTTCTTCGACCAGAGCAAACAGGAACAGCTTGTCCTGGACCAGCGGGCCGCTGACATAACCGCCCTTGGTGTTTTCCTTGAAAGCCGGTGCCGGCGAGTAGGTGTCGGCGGTCACGTTGTAACGGTCGCCCACCAGGCGGTCGTCGCGGGTGACGTAGTAGATGCCGCCCTTCCATTCGTTGGTGCCGGACTTGGTGACGGCGTTGATGTTGGCGCCGGTGTAGCCTTTTTGGGTGACGTCGTAGTTGGCGACGTTCACTTGCACCGACTGGATCGCTTCGATCGAGATCGGCTGGCGGGCGGTCGGGGAACCGTTCGACTCGAGGCCGAAGGTATCGTTGACGGCGACGCCGTCGATGGTCAGGGTGTTGTAGCGCGAGTTCTGGCCGGCGACGGAGATTTCGCCGCGTTCCTTGTCGGTCTGCGAAACGCGCGGATCGGCACGGGCATAGTCCTGCAGGTTGCGGTTGATCGATGCCTGGGTAGCCAGTTCGGTGGCGCCGATATTGGTGCCCGAACCCATGGTGTTGCGCGAGAACACTTGCGAACGGCTGGCGGCGCCGGTCACGGTCACGGTCTGGATCTGTGCGCCCAGGGTGGCGTCGACGGCAGCGGTCTCAGCCAGCTGGGTGTATACATCGGTACGCTTTTCCGAAATACCATTTTTGGTGATGGTGATCGTGAACGGACCGCCGGTACGCAGACCGCGGGCGTTGTAACGGCCTTCGGCATCGGTGGTAACGGTGCTGACCGAACCGGACTCGACGTGCACGATCTGAACCGTGGCGCCTGCCGCCGGTTTGCCATCGGCGCCCGAAATGCGACCGGCGATTGCCGAAGTCGTGTTTTGCGCGAGCACAGGCGCAGTGGCCAGCGCGATCGACAGCGCGAGCGCCATCTTGGTCAGCTGGATCCGTTTATGAATGATCATTTGATTACCCCAAAAAAGACTATAGTTGTGCGGACATCCGTTACCGGCGCCCTTCGTTGCTGCTGTTACTGAAATCGTTGCTTGCTGAAGTGAAGCTTGATGCGCCTCCTGCACTGGCCCAAATAAGACTTCCTTTTGACAACTTTCCGCGGCGGACGCCAGCATGTCCGACGCATGTGTCATCTTCATGACATGTCACAAAGTTAGTCAAAAGTGTTGTCTTTTTGTGCTTCTATGAGGCAACTATGCATGATTGGACTAGGTGACACAAATACGTTTTCCCTTGCCGATTTATATGACAGATATATAAATCGATGTGAAAACGGCCATGTCATTCAGTCACGCCTATGAAGCCCCCGGTCCCGCAATGAGGGCGATTATATGTGAGGCGTTCTGCATAGAAATCCTTTCGGCGCGAAAAACGCCGAAGGCGGTCAGACAGTCGCAATTGTGTAGCGCAATGACCACACAGATAGCATTTTTATATCGGAAAATCGTGTCGCGCCACCGTGCCCGCAAGGCACGGTGGCGGAATTTGGGCTAGCGGCGGCGCGCGGCGGCAGGGGTTTGCACGGCGCCGGAGAGACCGGCGATGTCCGCTTCGAATCGGGCGAAGCGCTGGTCGAGTTGCGCGCTCAGGCGGGCCTTTTGCGGCGCCGGCAGGAAAGCGTATTCGATGCTGGCGTACGACAAGCGTTTCACTTCGGCATAGTCGGGCCGGTAGCGGCTGGCGAACAGGGCGTATTCGTGCGACAGGTCGTGGCGGGTGACGCCGGCGTCGTCGGTGGAAATGACGAAGGGCACGCCGAATTTGCGGTACAGGGTGACGGGGTGATTGTCGCCGCTGACGCCGTTGATGAACCCGTTGCTGGTCAGATTGATTTCGACCGGCACGTTCGCCTGCTTCATCTTTTTCAGCAGGGCGACGACGTTTTTCTCGTAAGCGAGGTCGATGCCGTGGCCGATGCGGTCGGCCATGCCGATGTTGACGGCTTGGTCGATGTGAAATTTCAGGCCTTCCGGCGGCACATCGCCCAGCGCCAGCTCGCCCGCATGCAGGGCCACCTTGACATTCGGATACTGCTTTTTCAGGTAGCGGAACATTTTCATGTGCAGGGCGTAGTCGCGCATGGACACCATCTGGCTTTCCTGCCCGACAATGTTGACGCCGACGATAAGCTCGCTCTGCGCCACCGCCCTGAAACCCGCCACCATCGAGGAAAACACCTGGGACGGACCCAGCAGACGCAGCACGTAGGCCTGGTAGCGCATGGTGAAATTGGCGTCGTCGATGCCGGCGGCGGCCGATTCGATTTTTGTGACGTAATCTTTCACGCTGGCCGTAAAGGCGGCATCCTGCGCCAGCGCCGTTTCCTGCTTGCTCATCAGGGCGTCGAAGGCGGCATCGTCGCCGGCCGCCTGCCAGGCGGCGCTGTCGAAATCCTTGTCGCCCTTGAACGGCGCCAGCTTGAACATGGTTTCGATGTAGCTGACGTTTTCGGCGATCGCCCGCTGCTTCAGGGTTTGCAGGCCGTCGTTGAAATTGGCATTGGAGACGGGACCGAAGAATCCAAAAGTCTGGAAAAACTGGCGGTCCGGCGGGGGCTGGATGGCGCCGTGATTGTTAAAATCCTTGCTGGACCAGCGCTGCAGGACCTCGCGGTAGGCTTGGTCGTCGGCATACAGTTCGCCTGACGAAAGGCAGTTTCGCTGTGCGGACGGTAAGGCGCGCTCGGCATCGATGACTTTCTTGTCGGTTTCGATCCGGTAAGTCACCTTGTTGACGCACAATCCCTGCTTGTCGAGAAAGTCGACATATTGTTCTGCATACAGGGCGCCGCTGTAATGGTGGTGCAGATCGCCGCCCTTGGGCATTTGCGAAAAGAACATGGTCAGCGCCGATTCCTGCGCGTCGTGGCCGCCCACCAGCTGGGCGAAATAGCGGGCGGTGGCCGCTTCGTTCGGGTTCGACGGGCCCTTGGCCTGCGCGGCGGTGGCGGTCAATAAAGCCAGCGCAAGGGCGGCGCTGCGCGATCGGATCTGCATGCGATGTTCTTTCGGTAAATGTTAGCTGATGTGCGCGGCTACTGTATCGCCTTCATGGCGGATTGGCAATGACGACAAATGTCAGAGAAAGTTGCCCAAATGCACCAGATTGAGCTTGCCGGCGTTATAATTCGTTTCTGCTTGACGCACCCGTGTTGTTGAGCGGTTGACGCGTGTTCAGCGCCCAGTAACAATTGTCGATGCCGAGAATCCGCATCCCCACTATAGGTATTCAGTCATGTCGAACGCAAAGTTCCTCAGTCCGGAGCTGTTCAAGGCCGTCAACCGCGACATGGCCAGGCACATCAAGAAGAAGCTGCGCGCCATGGAAATGGACGTGGCCGAGATGGAATTGCACAATTCCTCGCAAACGCGCACCCTGCGCGTCTACGTCACCCTCACCCGCACCACCAATTTAAAAGCGCTGTACCTGGCCGAATCGATGATCTGCAAGGAATTGCAGGATGAATTCGCCATGCAGCCGCACGCGTTTTACTGGCGCTATCTGCCGGAAGACAAAGTGGCCGAGAACGGCGCGGGTGCCGCCGCCGGCAATGACAACGACACCGAACCCACGTCCGCCTGAGAGGAGCAGCATGGCCAGCCAAAAAATTCTCGTGGTCGACGATTCGCTGTCGCAGCGCCTGGTACTGAACGCCCTGCTCACTGGCGAAGGCCACCGGGTCATCATGGCCAACGACGGCGAGGAAGCCGTCGCCAAGGCGAAGTCGGAACTGCCGGACCTGATCGTGATGGACATCGTGATGCCCGGCCTGAACGGTTTTCAGGCCACCCGCGCCATCACCAACGACGAAAGCACCTGGCACATCCCGGTGATTCTACTGACCAGCAAGGACATGGACTCGGACCGCATCTGGGCCCTGCGACAGGGCGCCACGGCGTTTTTGAACAAGCCGCTCGATCACGCCAAGCTGCTCGAATTGATCGCCACCCTCGCTTAGCCTCTCGCTCAAGCGCTCCACTGCAGCCTGCCGCCCGCATAGGTGGCAGCCACCGCGCGGTCGTCGCCCAGCAGCGCCAGCGCGAACAGCAGCTCCTCCAGGTTGTCGCACTCCCCGCTGCGGCGTTTCAGCAGCGACGTGGCGGCCGGATCGAGCACGATGAAATCGGCTTCGGCGCCTTGCGCGAAATTGCCGATCACCCCTTCCAGCTGCATGGCGCGCGCCGCGCCCAGGGTCGCCATATAAAACATGCGCAGGGCCGGCAGATAGCTGCCCTTCATGCGCGCCACCTTATACGCTTCGTTCATGGTCTGCAGCATGCAGAAACTGGTGCCGGCGCCGACGTCGGAAGCCAGCGAGAGCAGCACCCCTTTGGCATCGGCGCGCTCGAAATCGAACAGGCCGCTGCCGAGGAACAGGTTGGAGGTCGGGCAGACGGCGGCCGCGGCGCCGGTATCGGCCATGCGGGCGAAATCGTCGTCGTCGAGCCAGATGCAGTGGCCGAACATGGCGCGCGGGCGCAGCAGGCCATGGCTGTCGTAGACATCGAGGTAGCTGCGCGAGGCGGGGAACAGCGATTTCACCCAGTTGCACTCGTCGCAGTTTTCCGACACGTGGGTCTGGATATAGGTGTCGGGATAGGCGCGCGCAAGTTCTCCCGTCGCGGCCAGCTGCGCTTCGCTGGAAGTGGGCGCGAAGCGGGGCGTGATGGCGTACTGGGAGCGGCCGCGCTTGTGCCAGCGCTGGATCAGTTCTTCGCTGTCGCGGGCGCCGCTCTCCGCGGTATCGGCCAGAAAGTCGGGGCAATTGCGGTCCATCAGCACCTTACCGGCCACCATGCGCAAGCCGCGCGCTTCGCTGGCGCTGAAAAAGGCGTCGACCGATTCCTTGTGCACGGTGCAGTAGACCATCGCCGTGGTCGTCCCGCTGCGCATCAGCTGGTGCAGAAAAAACTCCGCCACTTCGCTGCCATGGGCTGCGTCGTCGAATTTGCGCTCGGTGGGGAAGGTGTAGCTATCCAGCCACGGCAGCAAGCCCGGCGCCGGCGAGGCGATCATGTCGGTTTGCGGGAAGTGGATGTGGGTGTCGATGAAGCCGGGACAGATGATCTTGCCGGAATAATCGACGATCTCCACATCGCCCGGCAAGGTGGGCAGCAACTGGGCGTAGTCGCCGGCGGCGACCACCATGCCGGCGTCGACGATCAACATGCCGTCTTCATGCCAGGCATAGGCATTTTCGGCGAACGCCGGATCGGCGTGGAAGTGCAGCAGGCTGGCTCGGTAGGCCCGCAGGGCTGGTGTGGCGATGGACATCGGGGACTTTCGTGTTCTTGATGTAGCTGGTCAGGCGCTGCCGACCAGCCGCAGTGGTGATTCATTGGTTTCAGATTGCGCCGCAGTCTGCCACAGCATCAGCAATTGCGCCGACACGGAGGCTGCGATCACCGCCGGCTCCTTGCCGCTGATGCCGGGCAGGCCGATCGGGCAGGCCATGGCGGCGATGCGCTGTTCCGCCACGCCGCGCGCGCGCAGGCGGTGCTCGAACTGCATGCGTTTCGTCTTCGAGCCGATCAGGCCGAACCAGCCGACATGGTCGCGGGCGAGGATCGCTTCCGTGACTCGCTGGTCGAGCGCGTGCGAATGGGTCATTACCAGGTAGCTGGCGCCATCGGGCGCAGCGGCCACCAGGTCTTCCGGCGCGTCGGTGGCTTCCACCTGCACGTTGGCGGGGACGTCGAGCGGGAACAGGTCGGCCCGTTCGTCGACCCAGGTGACGGTGCATGGCAAGGGCGCCAGCGCGCGGATCAGGGCGGTGCCGACGTGGCCGGCGCCGAACAGCACCAGGTGATGGCGCGGCGCTTCCACTTTCGCCACCAGGTAGCGGCGGCCGTCGGCAGTTTTTAATATATGCGTGCCGCGACTGCGGTCGAAGGCGAGAGCGATATCGCCGGCCAGCGGCGCGCCGGCGGCGTCGCACACGGCGCTCTCGAACGGCGCGTCGAGCGCCGTCACTTTCCAGCTGTCGTCGCGGCGGCGCTGGTCGAACAGCGCGGCGTGAGCCGGGTCGATTTTTTCAAAAACCAGGTGCACCACCCCGCCGCAGCACTGGCCGAGGCTGGGGCCCAGGGGAAAACGCTCGAAATGGCGCGCGCGGCCGTCCGTCAGCATGGCGCGGCCGATCTCGATGGCGCGCAGTTCCAGGTGGCCGCCGCCGACCGTGCCGGCGAAGGTGCCGGCCGCGACCATCATGCGCGTGCCGGGGCTGCGCGGCACCGAGCCTTCGCCGATCGCCACCGTCACCAGCACGGCCGGCGCCTCGATCGCCAGAGTCCACTCGTCCATTACAGCGCGTCCTGCACGGCGTCGATGGCCTTGAGGATTTCTTCGCTGGTGGCCGGAGAATTCAGGGGCGGATTGACCTTGTGGCCGCCGACCGCCGAGATGGCGTCGCGGATGGCGAAGAACACGGAGAACGGCAACAGCAGCGGCGGCTCGCCCACCGCTTTGGAGCGGTGGATGCTGTCGGTGACGTTGCTGTTCTTGTACAGCTCCACCTTGAAATGCTCGGGACAATCGGAGACGCCGGGGATTTTATAAGTCGACGGCGCATGCGTCATCAGCTTGCCGCCGTCGTTCCACCACAGTTCTTCCGTCGTCAGCCAGCCCATGCCCTGGATAAAAGCCCCCTCCACCTGGCCGATGTCGATGGCCGGATTGAGCGAATTGCCGGCGTCGTACAGCACGTCCGCCTGCGCCAGTTTCCACTCGCCCGTCAGGGTGTCGACCACCACCTCGGCGACGGCGGCGCCGTAGGCAAAGTAGGAAAACGGATTGCCGTTCATGGTCTTCGGGTCCCAGTGCAGGCCGGGAGTCGCATAAAAGCCGTCCGACCAAAGCTGCACGCGCGCCAGGTAGGCTTTTTGAATCAGGTCGGCAAAGCGGATTTGTTCGCCGTTGACGTGGACCATGTCGGCGGCGAAAACCACAGCATCGGCTTGCCCGCCATGCAGCTTGGCGGCAAACCCCGCCAGCCGCTCGCGGATCTTGCGGGCCGCATCCTGCGCCGCCTTGCCGTTCAAATCGGCGCCGGTGGAGGCGGCCGTGGCCGAAGTGTTCGACACCTTGCTGGTGTCGGTGGCGGTGGCGCGCACGCGCGCCATGTCGACGCCCAGTTCATGCGCCACCACCTGCATCACCTTGGTGTTGATGCCCTGCCCCATCTCGGTGCCGCCGTGGTTGACCAGGATCGAGCCGTCCACATAGATATGCACCAGCGCGCCGGCCTGGTTCAGGTGGGTGACGTTGAAGGCGATGCCGAATTTGACGGGCGTGAGCGCCAGGCCCTTCTTGAGCAGCGGGCTGGCGGCATTGAATGCATCGATCGATTTGCGGCGCACGCGGTAATCGCTGCTCGCTTCCAGCTGGTCGACCAGTTTATCGATGACGTTGTCGACCACCACCTGGCCATACGGGGTGACGTTCCGGTCCTGCGCGCCATAGAAATTCAGGCGGCGGATGTCGAGCGGATCGCGCCCCAGTTCACGGGCGATTTCGTCGATGACGTATTCGATGGCGATTGCACCCTGCGGCCCGCCGAAGCCGCGGAAGGCGGTGTTCGACTGCGTGTTGGTCTTGCCGCAGGCGGCCCGGATGTCGACATCGGACAAATAGTAGGTGTTATCGAAATGGCAGACGGCGCGGGTGGCGACCGGGCCGGACAAATCGGCCGAGTAGCCGGCGCGGGTCACCATGTCGACGCGGGCGGCGAGGATGCGGCCCTGGTCGTCGTAGCCGACCGCGTACTCGTAATAAAAGCAGTGGCGCTTGCCGGTGACGAGCATGTCGTCGTCGCGGTCGGCGCGCAGTTTCACTGGCCGCTTCAATTTGAAAGCGGCGATGGACGCTGCCGCGCACCACATGGCCGACTGCGATTCCTTGCCGCCGAAACCACCACCCATGCGGCGGCATTCGACGACGACGTTGTGCGAGTGCAGGCCG
>JACXTT010008375.1_pt1 | contig 14354 bp, 13 predicted proteins | sample 9270951 | NCBI WGS metagenome assembly JACXTT01 (sample SAMN15532306, study PRJNA645909) | rock metagenome | isolation source: weathered quartz diorite | place: Puerto Rico | collected 2017-06-21 | reverse complement strand
GCGGCCGGGCGGGGTGGGGAAGGAGCGGGGCCACACCGGCAGCGGCTCTTCCGGGTGTTCGGCTCGAGGCTCGAATTGCTGCGAGCGTGCCAGTGGTAGCGGAAGTCCACGCCGGTCAGCAGGTTCTGGAACAGGGCCACGGCGATGCCGTCCCCGAAGTTTCCCCCGATGAGGACGTGGCCTTGGCCGACGGGAACCTTTCGCGCTTGCAGCTCGGGCGAGATCGGCGCGATGCCGCCGACGCGCTCGCCGCCCGGCCCGTCCGTCTTCGAGAGGAAGACGTTGAGACCGATGCCCGCGACCACGTACGGCTCGATCTCGAGAGGGCCCATGCGGGGCAGCAGCGTGAGCGCATACTTCACGCCCGGCACGACCTGGAACGTGGTCAGGATGAATTCGTCGTTCGGTGTCGCCTCGGCCGGGAGATCGAGCGCGGTCACGTTCGGCGCCGCGAACGTTCCCTTCACCGAATTGCGCGTCCAACCGATCACCAGATCCCCGAAGAGCTTCTGGCCGAGGATCGGATCCTGGGCGAAGATCGGCACGTCGAGGTTCGCACCCACGTACGGACCCCAGTCGGTGTCGAACGCTCCGGTCGAGACGCCGAACAGGAAGTCGTACTCGAAGTACGCGCGCGGCGGCGGCGGCTCGTCCGCGGCGGCCGGGCGGATGCCGGCGAACGCCGCGAGCCAACCGATCGCGACCAAGGATCGCAGCAGAGCTCTCATGGCCGTTCCTCCGTAGCGCGCCGGTCAGAACCGGAAGCCGAACTTGCCGAGGTAGGTCTGGAAGCTCGCGTTGTCGCGATCCATCATGTTGTAGCGGAAGTCGGCACCGACCAGGATGTTCCGGAACAGGAAGATGTCGACGCCGCCGCCGAAATTGCCGCCGATCAGCACGTCGCCCTGCCCGACCGGGACGTTCCGCGCCTGCAGCTGCGGCGAGATCGGCGCGATGCCACCCGCGCGATCACCTTCCGGTCCCCGCGTCGAGCTCAGCGTGACGTTCAGTGCGATGCCGAGCACCACGTAGGGCTGGATCATCGGCCCGAGCACGTTCAGCTTGTACTTAGCTCCGGGCACGACCTGGACGGTCGTCAAGTCGAACTCCGACGCGGTGGTCGGAACGGCCGCGACGTTCAGCGCCGTCACGTTCGGAGCCGCGAACGTGCCGTCCGAGGTCGTGCGCGTCCAGCCGACCAAGAGGTCGCCGGAGAGCTGTTGGCCGAACAGCGGATCCTTCGTGAAGACCGGAAGGTCGATGTTCGCACCGATGTAGAGATCGTCGTCGGTGTCGAACGGTCCCGTCGCCATGCCGAACAGGAAGTTGTACTCGAAGCCCGCCGGCCCGGCCTCTTCGGCGGCGACGCTCGCGGTGAAGACCGCGCCCCAGGCGAGCAGACACCCGACTACGATCGCGAGTCGCTTCATGGCTCCCTCCCTCGTCGCATCCTCACGCTCGCCGCGGGGGAGGGCGCGGCCGCGCGCGTCCGAGGCGAGCGCGAGCGTCAGACCCTCCGCCTCGGCACGTCATGAAGCGGCGACGATCCGTCTTCGATGATTCGGTTGTCCGGTCGATCGACGGAGCACGCGTGCGCCTGACGCGGCGGCGAGCGCTCCGTCCCCTACGGGCGAGCAGACCGAGCAAGGATGCTGCCACCACCAGCTCGCGTGACCCCGCGGACCGACAGAGCTCCGCGCCGTTTCGGCGCGACGGCGGCCGCAACGATGCGCGACGCGATTTCGCGAGCCGATTCGAAGCGCGCGGCGCGAAACCCGTGTGCTTCCGCGCGTCGCACGCCGTCGCGCGACGGTGCGACGCTGCAGCGCAGGCGTCCCGCGACGAGGGACGCTAGTCTTCTTCTCGCGAAGAGGGGCGGGCGATCCGGCGATACACCGTCGAGCGGTGGATCCCCAGCCGTCGCGCGGTCTCGGAGACGTTGTGGTGCGTGGCGCCGAGGACCGCCCGTAGCGCGTCCAGATCGAGATGCGGATCGTCGCTCTTCGCGGCGGATCGGCCCGCCCTCGGCTCGGAGCGCGGCTCGTCGGGCGCGTGCCAGATCTCGTCGGGCAGATCGGCGCGGGTCAGGCGGTCCTCTTTCGAGTTCAGGATCGCCTTCAACAGCACGTTGCGGACGCCGCGCGCGTTGCCCGGCCAAGCATGCGGCGCCACCTCGAGTGCGTTCCAGAACTCGGCGTCCACCTCGCCGAGGAAGTGGAGCTCCTCGCGAAGACAGCGCTCGGCGATCGGGCGGATGTCCTCACGGCGCTCGCGCAGCGGAGCGAGCTCGATCGTCAAGCAGTTCAGTCGATAGAGAAGATCCGAGCGCACCATGCCGCGCTTCTCGAGATCCTGCGGCGCGACGTTCGACGCCGAGATCACGCGCGGCCGGCTCTGCACGAGCTGCGTGCCGCCGACGCGGAGGAACTTCCCGGTCTCGAGGAAGCGCAGCAACACGCTCTGCGGCGTCGGCGGGAGGTCCTGGATCTCGTCGAGGAAGAGCGTGCCGCCGAGCGCGATGTCGAAGAGCCCGACGTGCGTGTGGCGATCCGCGCCGGTGAACGACCCCGGCTCGTAGCCGCAGAGCTCGGCGACGGCCACGTCGCCGCGGAGCGTTCCGCAGTTGACCGCCACGAACGGACCGTCGCTCCGCGGGCCCGCCATGTGGATCGCGTGCGCGAGCAGCTCCTTGCCCGTTCCCGACTCGCCGACGATCAGAACCGGATAGTCCGCCGGCGCCGCGTAGCGACCGAGCCGGAGCGCATCGGCGAGCGACCCGCTGTGACCGAGGATGTCCTCGAACGAGTACCGAGCTCTCCACGAGCTTGCCAAGAGCCCTCCTGCTCCTGTCGTCTTGGCAGTGATGCTCCACCCGCCCGACCGCAGCGACGAAGCTCCCCATACTCCCTGCCTCGCGCGGGCGTCAAACCAGCGGATGGGAAAATCCGACGCCGCTCGCCGTACGAACAGGCGAGTCGCTTGCAACGCCGAGCCTCGATCGGCGAAGATCGGACGAGGCGGCGGGCTCGCAAAGCCGCGCCCCAGGCGGATCCGCGGTGAGCGAGACGACGACACCGATCGAGGAGATGACGGTGCTCTGGGTGAGCGCCGGGCTCGGCTGCGACGGCGAGTCGGTTGCGATCACGGGCGCTTCGCAGCCGACGATCGACGAGCTCTTGCTCGGCGGCATCCCCGGCATCCCGAAGGTGACGCTCCACAATCCGTTCCTGTCCTACGCGAACGGCGACGAGTTCCTCGCACCGTTCGAGAAGGCGGCGCGTGGCGAGAGCGGCCCGTTCATCCTCGTGCTCGAAGGCTCGATCCCCGACGAGACGAACAAGGCCGAGGGCTACTGGGCCGCGCTCGGCACGGATCCCGCGACCGGACAACCGATCCTGACCACGGACTGGATCGACCGCCTCGCTCCACACGCGTGGGCCGTGGTCGCCGCGGGAACGTGTGCGACGTACGGCGGCATCCACGCGATGCAGGGGAACCCCACGGGGGCGATGGGCCTCGCGGATTATCTCGGCTGGGAGTGGCGATCGCGCGCCGGCATCCCGATCGTCTGCATTCCCGGCTGCCCCGCCCATCCCGACAACATGATGGAGACGCTGCTGTACTTGCTCTATCAAGCGGCCGGCGCGGCCCCGATGATCCCGCTCGACGAAGCGCTGCGCCCGACCTGGCTGTTCACGCAGACCGTGCACGAGGGCTGCGACCGCGGCGGTTACTACGAGCAGGGAGATTTCGCGGCGGACTACGGCTCGCCGAAGTGCATCGTGAAGCTCGGCTGCTGGGGCCCCGTCGTTCGTTGCAACGTCGGCAAGCGCGGCTGGATGAACGGCGTCGGCGGCTGTCCGAACGTCGGGGGGGTCTGCATCGGCTGCACGATGCCGGGCTTCCCGGACAAGTTCATGCCGTTCATGGAGGAGCCGCCCGGGGCGAAGCTCTCGTCGTCGGCGGTCATGATGTACGGCCGCACCGTGCGCGCCCTGCGGCGCTTCACGATGGGCTCGCTCGACCGCGAGCCGGAATGGCGCGGCCGCTCGAAGCCGACGCGCGCCGCGACCGGCACGGAGGAGACGTGAGCGGCGTCCCATGAGCGAGACCGATCTGCGCGTGACCGTGCCGGGGCTTGGCGATTCGTTGTTCGGCAGCCTCGAGGACGCGGAGGCGATGCTCCGCGACATGGCGCAGATCTTCGCGCGCTCGACCGCGCCGCTGCTCGGCCAGGGCAAGGCGGGGAGCGCAGCCCCGGCCCGGGCGGTCGCGCTGATCACGGTCGGCGAAGACGGGCGCGTGATCTCCTGCAACGCCGACGCCGACACGCTGCTCGGCTGGCGCTCCGCGGACCTCAAGGGGACCGCCGTGAACGAGCTCTTCGCGGGCCTCGACGGCGACGCCGATCCGCTCGGCACCTGGCTCGAGACACGCGGGCCGCTGCCGCGCCTCCAGGCGCGGCACAGGAACGGTTCGCTGGTGTCGATCGACGCCGGCGCCGACGAGATCGATCTCGGCGAAGACCGCCTCGTCGTGCTCGCGCTCCGCCGCTTGCTCGAGCCGAGCGAGATCGAAGCCGAGCGCATCGAGGCCGAGGCCCGCTATCGCTCGCTGATCGAGCAGATCCCCGCGGTCACGTTCATGGGATCGCTCTCGGGCGACGTGATCGAGCTCTACGTGAGCCCGCAGATCGAGGCGCTGCTCGGCTTCTCGCAAGAGGAGTGGCTGAGCGATCCGTTCCTCTGGTTCAACCAGCTCCACCCCGACGATCGCGACCGCTGCAACCGCGAGTTCGCACGCGGCTGCCAGGAAGGCGGACCGTTCCGCATCGATTTCCGCGCCATGACCCGCTCGGGCGACATCGTCTGGATCCACGGCGAGGCCAGGATCGTCCGCGACGAGTACGACCGGCCGATCTTCATCCAGGGGATCGCCTACGACATCACCGATTCCAAGCGCGCCGAGGAAACCGTGCGCGCGCACGCCGAGCAGATGAAGATCTCGCTCGCCGAGAAGGAAGTGATGCTGAAGGAGATCCACCACCGCGTGAAGAACAACCTCCAGGTGGTGTCGAGCCTGCTCCGTCTGCAATCGGGCTACGTGCAGGACAAGGCGGCACTCGAGATGTTCAACGAGAGCCGCAACCGCATTCATTCGATGGCGCTCGTGCACGAAAAGCTCTATCAGTCACGGAACCTCTCGCGCGTCGACTTCGGTGACTACGTGGCGAGCCTGATGACCCTGCTGTTCCGCTCTTACGCCCCGCGCGGCGACATCGCGGTGCGGACCGAGATCCGCGACGTGTTGGTCGGCATCGACGTGGCGGTCCCGCTCGGCATGATCATCAACGAGCTCGTCTCGAACGCGCTCAAGTACGCGTTCCCGGTCGGCCGCGCGGGCTCGGTGCGGATCAGCCTGCACACCGAGAACGGCGGGCCGCACCGGCTCTCCGTGGCCGACGACGGCGTCGGCTTCCCTGGCGACGTCGATTTTCGCAACACGCAGACGCTCGGCATGCAGCTCGTGCGCACGCTGACGCAGCAGATCGGCGGCACCGTCGAGCTGATCCACGGCGGCGGCACCGAGTTCCGCATCGCCTTCACGGGATGAGCGCGGTGACCACCCCCGAACGCTGGCCGGCGAGCGTGCTCGTCGTGGAGGACGAGAGCATCACCGCGCTCGACCTCCAGGGGACGCTCTCCAACCTCGGTTACGTGGTGCCGGGCATCGCCGCGACCGGCCCCGAGGCGATCGCGCTCGCCGAGCGCCACCATCCGGATCTGATCCTGATGGACGTGAATCTGCGGGGCGAGCTCGACGGCATCGAGACGACGAAGCGGATCCGCCGCCGCGTCGACACCGCGGTGATCTACGTGACCGCCTACGTCGATCCCGACACGGTGCGCCGCGCCCGCCACACCGATCCCCACGGCTACCTGCTGAAGCCGTTCGACGTCCGCGAGCTCCACGTCGTGATCGAAATGGCGCTCCGCCGCCGCGAGCTCGAGCTCCGCCTCCGCGAGAGCGAGCGCTGGCTCGCCGCGACGCTACGGAGCATCGGCGACCCCGTGGTCGCGACCGACGCGCACTGGCGGATCCGCTTCATGAACCCGGCGGCCGAGAAGTTGACGGGCTGGGCCGCGGACGAGGCGACCGGCCGCGAGCTCGGCGACGTGCTCCGGGTCACCATGCGCGAGGAGCCGCAACCGGCCGAGGAGCACGCACCGGGCGCGGCTCGGGTCGCGCGCAGCACGCTCACCACGCGCGACGGCCGCAAGCTATCGATCATCGAGACCAGCACGACGATCCGCGGCGACGACGGCAAGGTGATCGGGACGGTGATCGCCGTCCGCGAGACCGGACGGTCGAACCGTCAGGTTCACTGAGCGTCCGCAGCGCGCGGAGCTCGCAAGCCACGGCCGGCGAGGCCCGACTCCGGGACGTGCCCGGGCGCGTGCTTGCGAAAGCCTTCCGCGAGCGCAGCCGCGGGGTCGCGATGCTCCTCGAGCGCGATGCACGGGCGCCGATACGCGCAGTGCGAGCACACCGCACGGTCGAGGCTCGGGTGCGTGCTCGGCGAGCGCCGCGCAGCCTCCAGCATGTCCCGCGCATCGACGCCGAGCCGGCGCAGGGCGGCGGCGAGGCCGTCGCGGGGCCAGCGGATCGCCGTGCGCCGGAAGCACGGACCTCCGGGAGACACGCGTAGATCGATCTCGTTGTAGAGCGTCCCGGCGACGGTCATGCCGAGGAAGTAGCTTTCCCACGCAGCCGCGACGACGCGGGCGTGCTCGTCGTCGGCGAGGTCGGACGGCGCGCACCATGCGCCGCGGCGGAAGCGATGCTCGAGCATCCAGTGCTCGCCGGCCGAGTCCACGACCAGCGCGTCGATGCGATCGTGGTAACGCACTGGCTCGCCGTCGGCGGCTGCGAGCTCGGCGGGAGCGCAATCCGGATCGGCGATGCCGATCGCGAACGCCGACTCGACCCGCATCGGCGTGAACGCGTCCTCACCTGGGGCCCAGGCGAAGTACGATGCGAGCCGGGCAGCGATCGCATCGCGCTCGGAGGGCGCGAGGTCCGATGCGAGCTCGAGCAGCTTCCGGGACGCGAGCGAGTGGACGATCGGGCGCTTCCAGTCCCACATCCCCGGGAAATAGTAGACCCGCAGAGCGCCGCGAAACGCGTACTCCAGCGGATCGTCGGCGGCCCACGGGCGCAGCCCGGAGCGCGCTGCCGCACCGAAGTCCCAGGCCCGCAGACAGCGGCCGAAGAGCAAGCGGTCCTCGGGCGTGACCACGAAAGGCACGCGATCGCTCCGCCGACTCAGCGCGGATCGGCGTTCACGCCGCCCGCGCGCGGAGCCAGTCGTACCACGCGTCCATGCCGTCGCCGCGGGTCGCCGACACCTGCAGGATCTCGATCCGCGGGTTCACCCTGCGTGCATCGGCGAGGCAGCGCTCCACGTCGAAGCGGAGGTGCGGCAGCAGGTCGATCTTGTTCAACAGCATGAGCTCGGCGGCGCGGAACATGTGCGGATACTTGAGCGGCTTGTCCTCGCCCTCGGTCACCGAGAGGATCACCGCCTTCGCGCGCTCGCCGAGATCGAACAGCGACGGGCAAACGAGGTTGCCGACGTTCTCGACGAACACCACCGAGTGGCTCGGCGGGTCGAGCTGGGTGAGCCCGCGCGACAGCATGTCGGCGTCGAGGTGGCAGCCGCTCCCGGTGTTGATCTGGACGACGCGCGCCCCGGTCGCGCGGATGCGCTCGGCGTCACGCGTGGTCTCCTGATCTCCCTCGATCACCGAGATCGGGAGCCGGCCCCCGAGATCGCGAAGCGTCCGCTCGAGCAGCGTGGTCTTGCCGGCGCCGGGCGAGCTCATCAGGTTCAGCGCGAAGATGCCGCGGCCGGCGAGCCAGCCGCGATTGCGCTCGGCGAGGCGGTCGTTCTTCGCGAGCACCTCGCGCTCCAGCTTGAGGATGCGTGCGGCCTGGGGATCGGGAGCGTGCGTGTGCGCGTGTCCGTGATCGTGCGGATGATCGTGGTCGTGGTCATCGTGGTGGTGATGATGGTGGTCGTCGTGATCATGGGGGTGATCGCCGCCGTGGTCGTGGTGGTGATGGTCCCCTGCGTGGTCATGCGAGTGATCGTGCGCATGGGCGTGCCCGTGCTCCAGGCCATGCGCATGCTCGTGTTCATGAGGCTTCGATGCCTCGAGATCGGTGATCGTCGGCGTGCTGCCGGTCGAGCAGCCACAGGTCGTGCACATCACAGCACCTCCACTTCGCGGATCTTGAGCTCTCGTCCGTTCAGGATGTCGATGTCGGCGCTGCCGCAGGCGCAGAGGCCGATCGCGTCTTCCATTTCGAACTCGCCGTTGCACGCGCGGCACGCCGCGCGGCCGGGGATCTCGACGATCTCGAGCCTCGCGCCCTCGAGCGCCGTGCCCTGCGCACAGAGGTCGAAGCAGAAGAGGACCGAATCGGCGACCACCCCGGACAGCTTGCCGATCTCGACCGTCACTCGCGACACCTTCTGCGTGCCGACGGAATCACACACCGCCTCCACGAGGCTCTCGGTGATCGCGAGCTCGTGCATGGTCGATCGTCCGGCGCAAATCGAGCGCCCACGACCGCCGATTGTCAAGGGCCGCGCCTTGCTCCACCGCCCGTCTCCATGCGACCGTGAGCTGTGGCCGCGATGCGGCGGCCGGGAGCGGGCGATGGGAGAATGGCTTCCGACGCGAGCGTGAAGGAATCGGCCCGCAAGATCCTGATCGTCGAGGACGAGAGCATCACGGCGCTCGACCTGCGCGCGGTGCTCGGCAAGCTCGGCTACGACATCCCCGCTATCGTCTCGAACGGCGAGGAGGCGATCGCCCGAGCCGCCACGATGCGCCCGGACCTCATCCTGATGGACATCCATATCAAAGGTCCGATCGACGGCATCGCCACGGCCGAGCAGATCCGCCGCCGCTTCGACGTGCCGGTCGTCTACCTCACCGCGTACGGCGACGAGGACACGCTGCAGCGCGCTCGCGTCACCGAGCCGTTCGGCTACCTGCTGAAGCCGTTCGCGGAGCGCGAGCTCGAGATCGCCGTCGAAGCCGCGCTGTTCCGCCACCAGCTCGAGCGGCGCCTGGTCGAGAACGAGCGCTGGATGGCGGCGACGCTCGGCAGCATCGCCGACGGCGTGATCGCGACCGGCCGCGACGGCCGCGTGCGCCTGATCAATCCCGCCGCCGAAAAGCTGACCGGCGTGCCGGCGAGCGACGCGACCGGGCGGCGGCTGGATGAAGTCCTGGAGGACCGCGAGGTGGAAGGTGCCGGTGACCTCGCCGGCGGCACCGAGCGCGTTCTGCGAACGGCCGACGGCGTCGAGCATCCGATCGAGCGCAGCACGACCGCCATTCACGACGGGGGCGACGACGTGATCGGCACCGTGACGATCTTCCGCGACATCTCCGAGCGCAAGCACGCCGAGAGCGAGCTCGCGAGCCAATCGCGCGAGCTCGCACGCTCGAACGCGGAGCTCGAACAGTTCGCCTACGTCGCCTCGCACGATCTGCGCGAGCCGCTTCGCATGGTCGCGAGCTACGTGCAGCTGCTGGCCAAGCGTTATCGCGGGCAGCTCGACAAGGATGCCGACGAATTCATCGGATTCGCGGTCGACGGCGTGACGCGCATGCAAGCGCTGATCGACGACCTGCTCACCTATTCGCGGGTCGGGCGCGGAGGCGGAGAGCACGCGCGGATCGATTGCGAGAAGGTCTTCGACCAAGCGGTCTGGAACCTGCAAACGAGTGCGCGGGAGCAGGGAGCCAGCATCACGCGCGGGCCGCTGCCGCGCGTGCTGGGCGACGAGATCCAGCTCGTCCAACTGTTCCAGAACCTGATCGGCAACGCGATCAAGTTCCACGGCGCCGCGGCCCCGGAGATTCGATTGGGCGCGGAAGCGCGCGGCCGTTTCTGGCGCTTCACCTGCGACGACAACGGCATCGGCATCGATCCGAAGTATGCGGAGCGGATCTTCGTGATCTTCCAGCGCCTCCACACCCGCGCGAAGTATCCCGGCACCGGCATCGGTCTCGCGATCTGCAAGAAGATCGTCGAGCGCCATGGTGGGCAGATCGGGGTGGAACCGTCGCCGAGCGGGGGGGCGAGGTTCTGGTTTACTTTACTTTCAGGCTGACGCCGTAGGCCCCGTTCGGTGCTCGCCGCTTTGCGGCTGCGCTCCTCCGATGGCCGTCGGCATGACGCGCACGTCGCTTCGCGCCGTCCGCGTCATGCCTCGCTGAAGCTCTTCGAGATGAGGCATGGCTCCGCGCGCTTGTACGTCTTGCCGTGCCGGAAAACGGCAACCGGGATGGGTGGGATGCGTTCATTCGAGGAGGAAGTCCGCAAGGAAGGAGAACCCCCATGCCATTGCAGTTGCCCGAACTGCCCTACCCCGAGAACGCGCTCGCGCCGCACGTTTCCGCCGAGACGCTCGAGCTCCACCACGGCAAGCACCACGCGAAGTATGTGCAGACCCTGAACGAGCTGGTTTCCGGCACGAAGCACGCGAAGCAGAGTCTCGAAGAGATCGTTCACAGCGCCGATCCGGGACCGCTGTTCAACAACGCGGGCCAGCACTGGAACCACAGCTTCTATTGGCAGTGCCTCTCGCCGGACGGCGGCGCGGACCCGACCGGCACGCTTCGCAAGGAGATCGAGAAGTCGTTCGGGAGCGTCGACGACTTCCGCACGAAGTTCGCCGAGGCCGCGACGGAGGTCTTCGGGAGCGGCTGGGCTTGGCTGGTGAAGGACGGGAGCGGGAAGCTCCTCGTCATCAGGACCGCGAACGCGGAGAATCCGCTGATCCACAAGGGACAGAAGGCGCTGCTCACCTGCGACGTGTGGGAGCACGCGTATTACGTCGATCACCGGAACGAGAGGGAGAAGTACCTCGACGCGTTCTGGAACGTCGTGAATTGGGACTTCGCGGCTTCGCAGCTCTGATCTTCGCACCGGCTCCGCGCTAAGCTCCGTTCGCGCCCCCACGGGGGCGCGAGTGATCTATGCGCATGGGGTCCGCCATCCGACGCGGCCTGGTCGTCGGGGTCGTCGCCGCAACCGGCGTGGTCGCCGCCGTCGTCCTCTTCCGCATCGAGCTTGCGGAGCGGCTCGTCCGCCATGGGCTCGCGCGCGCGGGCTTTCCGGAAGCGACGCTCCGCGTAGAAGAAGTGTCGTTCCGGCGGCTGCGGATCGTCGACCTCCGCGCGAGTGACCAACTCACCGCCGCCGAGGTCGACGCCAGGCTCGATCTGACGAAGCTGCCGACCCTACCGGTCGAACGGCTGCGCGTCGCGCATGCGAAGGTCGTGTTGCCCGCGCCCCAGCCGAGCGCGGAGTCTTCGAAGCCGAGCGAGCCGACGGACCTGCCGCTCGCGCTGCTACCGGCCCTCGAGCTGGAAGACGTGACGGTCGAGGGCCCCACCGCGTACGGTCCGGTGCGCGTCGTTCTCGCCTCGACGGTGGAGAACACGGACGGCGCGCTTCACATGAAGCTCGTCGGAACGGCTTCCGGGGCGGACTCGGAGGCCAGGCTCGAAACCGAGGCGCGACTCGAACCGGGCGGAACGGTTTCCATGAGCGTGAACGTCCCCAGCCTTCGCGCGGCGGCCGGCTCGATGCGCGTCGCGTCGGGCCATCTCGCGGCGACCCTCGAGCTCGAGACGCGAGGGCTCGGCCTCCGGTCCGGCCACGGTGTGGTCGCCGCCACGTTGGCGGGAGTCGCGAGTGGCGGGACGACGATCGGCGCGGTCTCGCTCCACGCGCCGCTCGCCTATGACGCCGCCGACGGGGCGGCGGTGAAGATCTCGGCGGCCGACGCTCGCCTGGCTGATTTGCATCTTCGTCTTTCCGGCATCGAGGCGTCCGCCGCGGCCGCCACGATCGACGTGCGAAGCATCCGGATCGAAGACACCGGTACGCCCCGTCGCTTCGAGCCGCTGGAGCTGTCGGTCCACGAGGCCACGGCCGCGGGCGCCCGCCGATTCATCGCCACGCTGCTCGCCGCCGGCCGCCGGGCAAAGCTCGACGCCACCGGCGAGCTCCGCACGCCGTCCGGCGAGGCGTTCGCGGACTTACGGTTTCCGCGGACGACGTTCGCAACCGGCGGCCTCCAGCCCGTCGATCTCTCGAACCGGCTCGAGGCGCTCGGCGCGCTCCGCGGCGCGATCGCCGCAGATGCGCAGCTTCGCTGGACACGCGCGCACGGTCTCGAGAGCCGCGTCCGCTTCGACCTGGACGACGTCTCCACCTCGACCGGAGGAGTCTCACTCGAAGGAATCGCCGGAACCGTCGCTCTCGCGAGCCTCACGCCGCCTCGAACGGCCGAGCCCCAGACGCTCCACGTCCGGCGGCTCGCCTCGGGCGTCGAGCTCGGCGACCTCACGCTCCGTTGGGGCCTCGAGGGCGCCGCGACCGAGCCCGGTGCTCGCCTGCATCTGCACGAGCTCTCGGCGTCGCTCGCGGGCGGCCGAATCGTTCTCGACGAGACCACGATCGATCCACACGGCTCCGAGAACCGCCTCGTGTTCCGCTTCGAGCAGATCGACGTCGAGCGTTTGTTCGCGCTGGCAGGAATCGCCGGCGTCAGCGGCACGGGCCGACTCGGCGGGTCGGTGCCGATCGCCATGCGCGGCAACGCCGTCGCCGTGGAGGACGGCCTTCTCGAATCCAAGACCGGCGTTCTGCAGATCCGCTCCGAGCAGGCCGCGCGCATGCTCGCGGGCGGTGGCTCGTCCGTGGATTTGCTGGTGCAGGCCCTCCGCGACTTTCATTACGACCACCTCGCGGTGAAGGTGAAGAAAGCCGTCGGCGGCGAAGCCGCGGTGACCATCGCACTCGAAGGCAACAATCCCGCGGTCCTCGACGGCTATCCGTTCCGAATCAATTTGAACGTGTCCGGCAACTTCGACCCGATCATCGGATCGTTGCTCGAGGTGGCGCGACTGTCGGATCGTGCGGTACGAGCCGTCGTGGACGCCGTACGCTAGGACCCACGGCCCCCATGAATCGGGAGGACTCGATGCAAAGACAACGAGGCACGTCGCGGACGGCGCGAAGCGACGTGCGCGACGTGCCGACGGCCATCGGAGGAGCGCAGCCGCGAAGCGGCGAGCACCGAACGGGGCCTATGTGTCAGCTTGAAAGTAGACACCCGCATCCACTCACCCTGGGGATGCTCACCGCATCCTTCCTCCTCGGCTGCTCTCCCGTGGTCCGCGTCGAGGCCCCGCGCGAGCCGATCACGATCAACTTGAACGTCAAGCTCGACGCCGACGTGCGCGTGAAGCTCGACGAGCAGGCGAAGAAGGACGTCGCCAAGAACCCGGAGATCTTCTGATGAAGACGGAGACGATGCGTCACGGTCGAGGAATCGCCGCCGCGCTCGCGCTGGCGATCGCGCTGGCCCTTGGGTCGAGCGCCGCCGCCCGCGCGGAGGAGCCGCCGAGTCTCGACGTGCTCCGCAAAGGCGGGCTCGTCGGCGAGCGTTACGACGGAATGCTGGTGCTGCGCGCCCCCAGCACGGATGCGACCATCCGCACGGAAGTCGACGCCGTGAACGCCAAGCGCGCCGCGATCTACGCCGAGAACGCGAAGAAGCAGAACGTCCCGGCCCTCGAAGTCGGCAAGGTCTACGCGCTCCAGATCCTCTCGAAGTCGCCGCCAGGAACGTGGTTCCAGGGGGAGGACGGGGTCTGGAAGCAAAAAAAATAGAGCCGACCCTCGGTGCGGGACCGGCGGCGGTGGGGATGGAGCGGACGGCGCTGCGCGCCGCCGCTTATCCCTGCTTCTCGCGGATGGAGCTGCTGGCGCAGCTCATCCGCTGAACGACCTTTCGAGCCTCCCTCAGCCGCCATTGCGAAGAGGGTTCTTGGCTCATGGTCGCTCGAGCAGAGCGATCGCCCTCCCGTGCACATCCTCGAAGGGGTCGGGATGCCTTCCTTCTTCGCGTGAGCGGGTCGATGTGGCCGTGCCGAACAGGAAGTAGAGGCTCTGCACCAGGAAGAAGCCCCATAGCGAGAGTACGATCGAGACCAGCGCGCCCCCCGCGAGGAAGCGCGCAAAGACGAGACCGCCGCCGGTGAGCGCGAGCTCGATCGCCACGGCGCGCGCGGCGGACGTGGGGTAGAGAAAGAAGCTGCGGCCGACCGCGAGCACCCCGGCGAGTCCGAACCCCGACCCCGTGAACGAATTGCCCGCGAACGCCACGAACCAACCCACCGCCCCCCCCGCCACCCACCGTGGCCACCCGGCGCCCCCCCCCCCCCCCCCAACCCCCCGCGACAGCCGCCCAAAAC
>JACXTT010008374.1_pt1 | contig 14354 bp, 14 predicted proteins | sample 9270951 | NCBI WGS metagenome assembly JACXTT01 (sample SAMN15532306, study PRJNA645909) | rock metagenome | isolation source: weathered quartz diorite | place: Puerto Rico | collected 2017-06-21 | reverse complement strand
CAGCATCCTGGGTCGGGTTGGCAGTGTGGTTGGTGGCGAGTTTCCCTTCGTTGGCCGACGGCGGGCTGGATCCGTACTACGTGACGTCCCCGCGCATCTGGGAGCGGCTCACCCCGCGTGCCGATCAGCACCTGGGCGGGCTCATCATGTGGATCCCCGGCGGGATGATCTTCCTGATCGCGCTGTCCGTCGTCTTCTTTCGCTGGCCAGGCGCCGGCGGCGAGGACGGCGCGGTGCCCATGACCTCCGTCCCCCATGGTCGCCCCCATGCCCGCTAGGACCGCCGGGGCGGCGGTGGTGGCCGTGTTCGCCCTGATGACGCTCGGCAACGTGGTCAGCGCCACCGGCTCCGGCCTCGCGTGTCCCGATTGGCCGCTCTGCCATGGCTCGGTGATCCCTCCCCTCCGGGCCGACGCGCTGATCGAGTACGGCCACCGGCTGGCCGCGCTCGCCGCGACCATCCTGATCGTGGCGACCACCGTGGCCGCGCTGCGGAGCGCGCGGGCGCCCGGGCTCCGACGCATCGCGTGGCTGCTGCCCGTGCTGCTCGCGGGGCAGATCGCGCTCGGCGGCATCACGGTGCTGCTGAAGCTGCCGCACCTGATCAGCACCGCGCACCTGATCAACGCGCTCCTGATCCTCGCCGGACTCGTCGTGCTGGCCCTGGGCCTGGAGCCCGCCGCGCCGGCCCGGCGGACGGCCGATGCCGACAAGCTCGCGCGGCTAGCCCGGGTCGGGTTGATCGTGCTGCTCGTCCAGCTCGCGCTCGGCGGCTACGTTCGGCACGCGGGGGCCGGCCTCGCGTGCCCCGACTTCCCGCTGTGCAGCGGCGACTTCTTCCCGACGCGATGGCTGGCCGGCGTGCACTGGGTGCATCGCTGGCTCGGCGTGCTCCTGCTCGGCCTGTTCGCTCACCTAGCCCTCGCCGGCCGGACGGCGGCGAGCCGGCGGCTCGAAGCGGGAACCCGTCTCGTCGCCCTCCTCGCGGTGGTCCAGGTCTCGCTGGGGATCGCGACCGTCCTGCTCCAGCTCACGCCGGCCGTGCGCGCGGCTCACGCGGCCGTTGGATACGGGCTCTGGGCCGTCCTGGTGTGGGTCAGCGTGCGGAGTGGCGGCTGGAGCGCCGCGATGCCGCCGGTCGCGCGTCCGGACGCCACCCGGGAGGCCATCCGTGCCGCCTAGGGCCGCCGCGGCGTCCTCCCGGGCCATCGGGACGCTCAGCGTGACGGAGCGCGTGAGCGCCTACGCTGAGCTGTCGAAGTTCGGGATCGTGCTGCTGGTCCTCGTGTCGGCCGGCGCGGGCTTCATGCTGAGCGCGCCGCTCGGCCCGGACTTCCCATGGTCACAGGGCCTCCTGGTGCTGGCCGGCGTGATGCTGCTCTCCTGCGGGGCCTCCGCGCTGAACCAGGTCCAGGAGCGCCGGCGCGATGCGCTGATGGCCCGGACCGCCGGCCGGCCGTTGCCGTCGGGGCGCATCTCCCATGCGCAGGGCCTGGCCTTCGCCCTCCTCGCGATCGCGGCGGGCGCGCTCGTGCTCTGGTGCGGGATCGGGCGCGCCGCCGGCATCCTGGGGCTCATTGCGAGCGCCTTCTACAACGGGGTCTACACCCCGTGGCTCAAGGTGCACTCGCCCTTCGCCGCGGTGCCGGGCGCGATCCCCGGGGCGATCCCGCCGGTCATCGGCTGGGTGGCCGGTGGTGGCGGCCTCGCGGACTCGGGCGCGGTGATCCTGTTCGGGATCCTGTTCCTGTGGCAGATGCCGCACTTCTGGGCGCTCGCCCTCCGCTATCGCGCCGACTACGCGGCAGGCGGATTCCCGATGGTGTCCGAGCGGGTGGGGGTCGAGGGCACCGCCCGACTCATCCTGCTGTACGCGCTGGGGCTCACCGCCTGGTCGCTGGCCGCGCCGACCTTCGGCCTGGGAGGGCCCGCCGCCCTCGTCGCGGCGGGAGCGCTCGGGGGGCGGCTCATCTGGCTCGCCGCCAAGTTCGCGCGCCGGCCGGACGACCCGCGGGGCTGGCTGTCACTCTTCCTGTTCTCCAATTTCTACCTGCTCCTCCTGTTCCTGGTGCTGGTGGGCGAGCGCCTGATCCGTCACGGCCTCTCCTAGACCCGGCCCGGGGCCGGTTGGCGCGGCGGGTCGGTTGTCTGGTAATCTGAGAGCCCGTCTGGAGGTCCCGAGCGAATGAATATCTGTGTGGTGGGAACGGGCTACGTGGGGCTGGTGACCGGCGCGGTCTTCGCCGATCTCGGCAACGACGTGGTGTGCGTAGACAACGACCAGACCAAGATCGAGGCCCTGCGGGCCGGCCAGATGCCCATCTACGAGCCCGGACTCGAGGAGATGGTGCTCCGCAACAAGGAGGATGGCCGGCTCACGTTTACCACCGAGCTGACCGCCGCGGTCCGCCAGTCCGACGTGATCTTCATCGCGGTGGGCACCCCGCCCAAGGAGACCGGCGAGACCGACCTCTCCCACGTCGAGGCGGTGGCCGCCCAGATCGGCCGCTCGATGGATCGCTACAAGGTGGTGGTGACCAAGTCCACCGTGCCGGTCGGCACCGGCGAGTTCGTCCGCGAGGTGATCACGCGGCATCAGCCCCGCCCGATCGACTTCGACGTGGTCTCGAACCCGGAGTTCCTCCGCGAGGGCTCCGCCATCGAGGACACGCTCCGGCCGGACCGCATCGTGATCGGCGCGCCCAACCAGCAGGTGGCGATGACCCTGGTGGAGCTCTACGCCCCCCTCGAGCGGCCCATGATCATCACCGACCTGCCGTCGGCCGAGGTGATCAAGTACGCCTCCAACGGCTTTCTCGCCGCGAAGATCTCCTTCATCAACGCCATCGCCAACATCTGCGAGGCGGCCGGCGCCGACGTGAGCCAGGTGATGAAGGGCATGGGCCTCGACTCGCGCATCGGCATGCAGTTCCTCCAGGCCGGGCTCGGATACGGCGGCTCGTGCTTCCCCAAGGACGTGGACTCGCTCATCCACACCGCGGCCCAGTTCGGCTACGACTTCAAGCTGCTGCGGTCGGTGGTGGAGATCAACAAGGAGCGCGCGGCCCACCTGGTCGACATGATGCGCAAGGCGATCGGCCCGATCGAGGATCGGACCATCGCGGTGCTGGGGCTGGCCTTCAAGCCCAACACCGACGACATGCGCGAGGCCAAGAGCCTCGAGGTGGTTCGGCTGCTCCACGCGGCCGGGGTCCAGGTCCGAGCCTACGACCCGGTGGCGATGGACAACGCGCGCGCGCTGATGCCGGGAGGCGTCGTGTTCTGCGAGTCCGCCTACGAGGCGGCGGCGGGTGCGGACGCGGTGGCCCTGATCACGGAGTGGAACGAGTTCAAGTACCTGAACCTGGACCGGCTCCGCGGGCTCCTGCGCCGGCCGCTGATCTTCGACGCCCGCAACCTGTACGAGCCCGAGCGCATGCGGCGACTCGGATTCGAGTACTACTCCATCGGGCGCAAGCCCATCCTGGCGGGCTGAGGAGCCGGTCCGGTGCGAGTGCTCGTGACGGGCGGGGCTGGCTTCATCGGCTCCCACCTGTGCGACTACCTGCTCGCGCGCGGGTGCGAGGTCGTCTGCATGGACAGCCTCCTCACCGGCTCCACCGACAACATCGCCCACATCAACGATCCCCGCTTCTTCTTCGTCAAGCACGACGTCACCAACTACATCGTGGTGGGCGGACATCTCGACTACGTGCTGCACTTCGCGAGCCCCGCCTCGCCCATCGACTACCTGGAGCTGCCCATCCAGACTCTGAAGGTGGGGGCGCTCGGCACCCACAAGGCCCTCGGGCTCGCCAAGGAGCGTCGCGCCAAGTTCCTGCTCGCGTCCACCTCCGAGGTGTACGGGGACCCGCTGGTCCACCCGCAGCGCGAGGACTACTGGGGCAACGTGAATCCGGTCGGGCCCCGCGGCGTGTACGACGAGGCCAAGCGCTTCGCGGAGGCCATGACCATGGCCTACCACCGGGTCCACGGCCTCGACGCGCGCATCGTGCGCATCTTCAACACCTACGGCCCGCGCATGCGGCTCACCGACGGGCGGGCGATCCCGACCTTCGTGCGCCAGGCCCTCCGGAACGAGCCGCTCACCGTGTTCGGCGACGGCTCGCAGACGCGCTCCTTCACCTACATCTCCGATCTCGTGGAGGGCATCTGGGCCCTCATGCAGGCCCCGGTCAACGAGCCGGTCAATGTCGGCAACCCGCGGGAGATGACGCTGCTGGAGCTGGCCCGGCAGATCTGCAAGCTGAGCGGATCCCGCAGCGAGATCGTCTACCACCCGCTGCCCACCGACGATCCCAAGGTGCGGCAGCCGGACATCAGCAAGGCCCGGAGCGTGCTCGGCTGGGAGCCGAAGGTGGAGGTGGAGGCCGGGCTCGCCCGCACCATCGACTGGTGCCGGAAGCTGGCGGCGCAGACGTGAAGATCCTCGTCACGGGCGGCGCCGGCTTCATCGGCTCCCACGTCGTGGACACCTTCATCGGCGCGGGACACGACGTCGCCCTGGTGGACAACTTGACCACCGGCGCCGCCCGCTGGGTGAACCCGCGCGCCCGGCTGCACGAGGTGGACCTGCGCGGCGCACGGCTTGCCCGCGTGTTCGAGACGGAGCGGCCGGAGGTGGTGGCCCACCTGGCCGCGCAGGCGTCGGTGGGACGCTCGGTGACGGACCCCACGTTCGACGCCAGCGTGAACCTGATGGGCGGGCTCGGGCTGCTCGACTGCTGCCGCCGCTTCGGCGTGCGTCGCATCATCTACTCCTCGAGCGGCGGAGCCGGTTACGGCGACACCGACGTGGTCCCGACCCCGGAAACGCACCCGACGGTGCCGATCTCCCCCTACGGCATCACCAAGGTCGCGATGGAGCTCTACGTCGCCGCGTGGAGCGGCATCTTCGGCATCAGCACGATCTCGCTCCGCTACGCCAACATCTACGGACCGCGCCAGAACCCGCAGGGCGAGGCGGGCGTGATCGCGATCTTCTGCCACCGGCTGCTCACCGGCCAGACCCCGATCGTCAACGGCGACGGCGAGCAGACCCGCGACTACACCTACGTGGAGGACGTGGCCAGCGCCAACCTCAAGGCGCTCGAGCATCCCGAGGTCACCGGCCCCGTCAACGTCTCCACCGGCGTCGAGACGTCGGTGAACGCGCTCTACGGAGCGCTGGTGAAGGCCGCCGGCTCGAAGGTCGAGGCCGACCACGGGCCGGCGCGTCCGGCCGAGCAGCGACGGAGCTGTCTCAACCCCGCGCTGGCCGGGCGCGCGCTCGGCTGGAAGCCCACCGTGTCCCTTCCGGAAGGTCTCGGCCGGACCTTCCGGTTCTTCGAGAAGGAGATCGCGCGATGATCGACGAGGAGCTGCGGGCCATCCTGGCGTGCCCGGCGTGCAAGGGCGAGCTCATCTTCGAGGAGACACGCATCATCTGCCCGGCCTGCCGCAAGGCGTACCCGATCCGCGACGGCATCCCCGTGATGCTGATCAGCGAGGCGGAGCCCTGGAGCCCGGCGAAATAACCGCGGTCATCCTGGCCGGTGGCCAGGGCACGCGGCTGCGGCCGCTCACCCTGGCCACCCCCAAGCCCATCGTCCCGCTCCTCAACGTCCCGTTCCTGTTGTATCAGCTCGCGCTGCTGCGGCGGCACGGGATCACCGATGTCGTGCTGTCGTGCTCCTACCTGGTGGACGAGGTGCGGCGCGCCCTGGGCGACGGCGCCGACCACGGGGTGAGGCTCCGGTACGCGGTCGAGACGGAGCCGCTCGGTACCGCGGGCGGCGTGCGCAACGCGGTGGACCTCGTTGGCGGCCTCGTGGTGGTCCTGAACGGTGACATCCTGGCCGACCCCGATCTCTCCGCCATGCTGCGCTTCCACGCCGAGCGGCGGTCTCGGGCGACCCTCTATCTCACGCGGGTGTCAGATCCCACCCAGTACGGGCTCGTGGAGCTGGCGCCCGACGGCGCCATCAAGGCCTTCGTCGAGAAGCCCGATCCCGGGCGCGTCACCACCGACACCGTCAACGCGGGCGCCTACGTGCTCGATCGCGCGATCGTGATGGCCATTCCCACCGACCGCCCCGTCTCCATCGAGCGGGAGACCTTCCCCGGTCTCCTGCGCGACGGCGTGCCCTTCTTCGGCTGGGTCTCCTCCAACTACTGGCTCGACATCGGCAGCCCGGCCAAGTACCGCCAGGGCCAGCTCGACCTGCTGGCCGGCAAGGTCGCCACCGATGTGAAGCCCGCGGGCGCCGCCGCCGACGGCCGCATGATCGCCGCGGACACGCACGTCGCGCGCGACGCGACCGTGATAGCTCCGTGCGTGATCGGGGCCGGCACGCGCCTCGAGTCGGGTGCCCGTGTCGGTCCCAACGCGGTGCTGGGCGCGCACTGTGCCGTCGGTCCCCGCGCCCAGATCGAAGGCGCGATCCTGTGGGACCACGTGACCGTGGGTCCGGACGCGGTCCTCCGCGACTGCATCGTCGGCGCCAACGTCACCATCGGCCCCAACGCCCACCTCGGCTTCACCGCCGTCCTCGCATCCGGCACCGCCGTCCCCCCCGGCGCCCGTCTCTAGCCTCAGCCGCAGGGTCGACGGGGCGCGGCACCGTACGAGTGGCCGGATCGACCACCGAGACGACATCGAGAGCCGTCGATCAGACCCGCGAGGGCGCGCGAGTGGTGTCGGGATGTGGCGAAGTCCGGCCGGCAGGGGCCGTCCCGGCGCCAGGCCCCGCGCGGCTCGCGCGTCGGACTCAGCGGTTCCGCGAGGCAAACCCTGGCGTCGGGGCCGACCCGACGGGGAAGGGCGTGGTATTCTTGGCCAGATGCCCATCGATCTGGTCCGCAATTTCTCCATCGTCGCCCACATCGACCACGGCAAGTCCACCCTGGCCGACCGGCTGCTGTCCCTCACCGGGACCATGGACGCCAAGAAGGCGGTGGGCCAGGTGCTGGACTCGATGGACCTGGAAAAGGAGCGCGGGATCACGATCAAGGCCCACGCGGTGCGCCTGCTCTACCGGGCCCGCGACGGGCGCGAGTACACGCTCAACCTCATCGACACGCCCGGCCACGTGGACTTCTCCTACGAGGTCTCGCGGTCCCTCGCCGCCTGCGAGGGCGCGCTCCTCATCGTGGACGCGGCGCAGGGCGTGGAGGCCCAGACCCTGGCCAACTTCTACCTGGCGCTGGACGGCGGCCTCGAGATCATCCCGGTCATCAACAAGATCGACCTGCCCGCCGCCGACGTGGAGGGCACCCGGAACCAGATCACCGAGATCCTCACCCTCGACGGCGACGAGGCGCTGACCATCTCGGCCAAGCACGGGACCGGGGTCCCCGAGGTGCTCGAGGCGATCGTGGCGCGCATCCCGCCGCCCAAGGGCGACTGCGAGGCACCGCTCAAGGCGCTCGTCTTCGACTCCTTCTACGATTCGTACCAGGGCGTGGTCGTCTACGTCCGCCTGCTCGACGGGCGCGTGCGGGCGGGCTCGAAGGTCCTCCTGATGTCGAACGGCAAGACCTACGAGGTCCAGCAGGTCGGCGTCTTCGCCCCCGACATGCGCCCGGTCGACGAGCTCGAGGCGGGGGAGGTCGGCTACCTGACCGCCTCGATCAAGCGGGTCGCCGACGCCAAGATCGGCGAGACGATCACCGAGGTCCACCGGCCCACCGCAGAGGCGTGCCCGGGCTATCGCGACGCCAAGTCCATGGTGTTCGCCGGCCTGTATCCCATCGAGGACACCGACTACGAGGGGCTGCGCGACGCGCTCGAGAAGCTGCGCCTGAACGACTCCGCGTTCAATTTTGAACCGGAGACATCGCTCGCCCTCGGCTACGGCTTCCGCTGCGGCTTCCTGGGCATGCTGCACCTCGAGATCGTCCAGGAGCGCCTCGAGCGCGAGTTCAATCTCTCGCTGATCGTCACCGCGCCGAGCGTGCGCTTCAGGGTGGTGACCATGGCCGGCGAGGTGCTGGAGGTCGAGAACCCGTCGAAGCTGCCGCCCCCCGACCGGATCGAGCGGATCGAGGAGCCCTACGTGCGGGGCTCGGTGTTCGTGCCCACCGAGTTCATGAGCGAGATCTACAAGCTCGCCCAGGACAAGCGGGGCGAGCACAAGTCGCTCGAGTACCTGGGCAAGCGCGTCCACATCCAGTTCGACTTCCCGCTGAGCGAGATCGTGGTGGACTTCTACGACCGTCTCAAGTCCATCTCCAAGGGCTACGCCTCGTTCGACTACGATTTCCTGGAGTTCCGACCCTCGGACATGGTCAAGCTCGACATCCTGCTCAACGGCGATCCGGTGGACGCCCTGTCCGTCATCGTGCACCGCGAGAAGGCCTACGAGAAGGGCAAGGCCCTCACCGAGAAGCTGCGGGGCGTGATCCCGCGCCAGCTCTACGAGGTCGCGATCCAGGCGGCCATCGGCAGCCGGGTCATCGCCCGCGAGACGGTCAAGGCGATGGGCAAGAACGTCACCGCCAAGTGCTACGGCGGCGACATCACCCGAAAGCGCAAGCTGCTCGAGAAGCAGAAGGAAGGCAAGAAACGGATGAAACAGGTCGGCAAGGTCGAGGTGCCGCAGGAGGCGTTCCTGTCGGTGCTGAAGAGCTGAGCGTCCCCTCATGAACGATCTCCAGGTCCGTCCCGAGCGCGACACGGTGTCGTCCGCGCCCACCGTCAAGGTGAGGCGCAAGTCACTCTTCCGCGAGTACTCGGAGGCCATCATCATCGCGGTGCTGCTGGCCCTCTTCATCCGGCAGTTCGCGGTGCAGGCCTTCACCATCCCCTCCGGCTCCATGATGGACACGTTGCTGATCGGGGACTACATCCTGGTCAACAAGTTCCTCTACGGGGCGGAGGTGCCGCTGACCGACCGCCACCTCCCGGGCCTCCGCGATCCGCACCGCGGGGACGTCATCGTGTTCAAGTATCCCAACGACGAGACGCGCGACTTCATCAAGCGGATCATCGCGATCGGCGGTGACACCATCCAGGTGCGCGACAACCGCGTGGTGCTCAACGGCCACCCCCTGGACGAGCCGTACGCGCGCCCGGGCTCCTTCTCCGGCCCCCCCTCGACCGCCTGCGGCTACGCGTACGGCTGCGAGCCGCTGAAGGTGCCGGCCGGCTCCTACTTCGTCATGGGCGACAACCGGGACAATTCCCAGGACAGCCGCTACTGGGGCTTCGTCCGCCGGGAGAAGATCCGCGGCAAGGCCTTCCTGATCTACTGGTCGTGGAACGGGGACGGGCATTGGCTGCGCTGGCGCCGGCTGGGCCACTACCTGCCGTAGGGGGGTGGACGCCCCGGGCCACCCGGCTCGGGGCCTACGTGCATCTCCCCTTCTGCGTCGAGCGCTGCGGGTACTGCTCGTTCAACACCGCGCCCTACGCGCCGGGCGCGCTCGACCGCTTCCTCGCCGCGCTGCTCCGCGAGTGCGATCTGGTCGCGGGGGTCCCCTGGGCGCCCGGCATCAAGCTCGACACGCTCTTCCTGGGCGGCGGCACGCCGTCGCTGCTGGACGCGGAGCAGATGGCGGCCGTCCTCGCCCGTATCGGCGCCCGCCTCGGCGTCGAGCCCGGCGCCGAGGTCACCGTCGAATGCAATCCCGACGACGTGACGGTCCAGCGTCTCACCGGCTATCGTCAGGCCGGCGTGACCCGCATCAGCCTCGGCGTGCAGAGCCTCGACGAGCAGGTCCTGCCGCGGCTCGATCGGCGGCACTCCGTGGCCCAGGCGCGCGCCGCCTATGCCGCCGCGCGCGCGGCGGGCTTCGACAACGTCAGCGTGGACCTGATCTACGGGCTGCCCGGCCTGTCGCTTGAGACGTGGACCCGTACCGTGGAGGACGTGCTCGGCTGGGGCCCGGACCACGTCTCGGCGTACGCCCTCACGCTCGACGAGGGCAGCCTCTGGCACGCGGCCGGCGTGAAGGATCTCCCGATAGAGGAGGCGGTGACGGCCCAGTACTGGGCGCTCGCGCGCCTGGCCGGCGACGCGGGCTTCGAGCACTACGAAGTCTCCAACTACGCGCGGCCGGGCTTCCGGTCGCGACACAACCAGCGCTACTGGCGATGGGAAGAGTACCTGGGGCTCGGGCCGGGCGCCTGCGGCTTCCTGGGAGACGTGCGGTACGGCAACGTCAAGCCGGTGGAGCGCTACTGCCTGCTGGTGGAAAGCGGAAGCATGCCGGTCCAGACCCACGAAGTGCTCACCGCTCGCCAGGCGCTGGCCGAGCGGCTGATCCTCGGGCTCCGCACCGCCGACGGCATCCCGGCCGGGTGGCTCGCCGAGCGCTGCGCGCTCGAGCGCGGCCGCCTGCCGGAGGTACTGGACGCCTGGCGAGCCCGGGGCCTGATCGCGGACGGCAACGGCCGCGCGCGGCTCACCGAAGCGGGTTTCCTGCTCTCCGACGCCCTGTTCACAGAGCTGCTCTAGCGGTAAGATCGCGACACCATGGCCGCGCCCCTCGATCAACGCAGCCGCCAGGTACTCCTCTCGGTCATCGCCGAGTACGTCGAGACCGGCGAGCCGGTGGGATCGCGCGCCATCGCGCGACGGCACATCCGCGGCCTCTCCCCGGCCACCATCCGCAACGCCATGGCCGACCTGGAGGAGCTGGGCTACCTGGCGCAGCCGCACACCTCGGCCGGCCGCGTGCCCACGGACGCCGCCTACCGCTTCTACGTGGACCATCTCCAGCGGGTGCCCTGGGTGGCGGGCAAGGCGCCGGCGGTGGGCCAGCCGGCGGTGGTCCCGCACGCCGACGCGGCCGAGCGGCTGATGGCCGAGACACCCTCGCACCTCTCGTCGGGCACGCACATGATGGGCGTCCTGCTCGCGCCCCCGCTCAAGCACACCGCGCTGGACCGGATCGAGCTTGTCGCGCTCGACGAGGAGCGGGCGCTCGCGGTGCTGGTGACCGAGGCCGGCTGGGTCACCGCGCGGCCGCTGGCCGCGTCGCCGCGAGGCGGGAGCGAGGAGCTGCGCGAGACCGGGCGGGCCCTGACCCGGCGCTTCCGCGGCAAGACCTTCCAGGAGATCCTCGACGACCTCACCGCCCCCGCCGACCCGCTCGATCCCCTGTGGACGCGGAGCCGCGGGGTGCTCGAGGAGGTGGTGGCGCTCCTGCGCGATCGGACGCTGTACATCAGCGGCGCCACCAACATGCTGGATCACCCCGACCTCTCGGACACCGCCACGCTGCGCTCGATGCTGCGCGCCTTCGAGGACAAGGCACGGCTGGTGGACCTGCTCTCCCGCATGGCCGAAGAGCGCGGCCTCCACGTGGTGATCGGCAGCGAGAACCCAGTGGAGGACATGCGGGGCTGCAGCCTCATCACCTCCACCTACACCTACCGAGATCAGATCCTGGGCGTCCTCGGCGTGGTGGGCCCGCGTCGCATGCCGTACTCGGAGGTCATGTCGCTGGTGGACGAGACGGCGCGCATCGTATCCAGCTCCCTGTCCCGGGTTCGGCAGCAGGTGTACTTGCCCTAGGCGCTGTTGCAGTTTCGGCAGCGGCGAGACCCGGGGCGCCCGGCACCGGAACTTCTCTCGTCATCCGCGGGGGCCCAGAAATGGCCCCCGCACTCCCCCAGCCGCGGTGGTTGGGCGCGGCCCCGGCGGGCGGGCAACCGTCTGCTATACTTACTTTCTGCTATGAGCGATCTCTACGTGAATGGGCCGTTGGCGGACGAGCGTGACGAGGAGATCCAGAGGCTCCGCGAGGCCCTCGAGGCCAAGACGCGCGAGCTGGAGGCCCAGCAGGACCGCTATCTGCGCGCGGTAGCCGAGTTCGACAACGTGCGGAAGCGGTCGGCCCGGGAGCGGGAGGAATACACCCGCTACGCCAACGAGTCGCTGCTGCGGGACCTCCTCCCGGTGCTGGACAATCTCGACCGTGCGCTCGTGGCCGCGCGCTCAGAGCCGAGGACGGCCCTCACCACCGGGGTCGAGCTCATCCAGCGGGAGCTGCTGCGCGTGCTCGAGAAGTTCGGCCTCACCCCGTTCTCCTCGACGGGCCAGCCCTTCGATCCGGAGCGGCACGAGGCGGTCGCGCGGGTCCCGACCACAGAGTTCCCCGACATGACGGTGGCCTCCGAGATCGCGCGGGGTTTTCTCCTGCACGGGCGCGTCCTGAGGCCCGCGATGGTCACCGTGGCGGTGGCTCCCGACGAGCGGGACCCCACCGCCGACGCGTAGCGTGGCGTCCAAGGACTACTACGCCGTCCTCGGCGTCCGTCGCGACGCCGACGATGCGGCGCTGAAAAAGGCCTACCGAAACCTCGCCCGCGCCTACCATCCCGACCGCAATCCCGGCGACAAAAAGGCCGAAGACCGCTTCAAGGAGATCAGCGAGGCCTACGGCGTGCTCGCGGACCCCGAGAAGCGGGCCCAGTACGACCGGTTCGGCACGGTGGGAGGCGGCGGCGGTGACGCGGGCTTCGGCACGATCTTCGAGGACCTGTTCGAGGGCTTCTTCGGAGGCGGCGAGCGCGGCCGGGGCAGGACGCGCGCGCGCCGGGGAGACGACCTCCGTTACGACCTGGAGATCTCGCTCGAGGAAGCGGCCCTGGGAATGGAGACCAAGCTGCAAGTCCCGCGTCTCGAGACGTGCAACGCCTGCCGCGGCTCGGGCGTCGCGGCCGGCAGCCAGCCCGAGATCTGCGGGACGTGCCGCGGACAGGGGCAGGTTCGCTTCTCTCAGGGTTTCCTCACCGTGGCCCGCCCCTGCCCCAACTGCCGGGGCGAAGGGCGGATCATCCGCCATCCGTGTCCGGGTTGCCGCGGCCAGGGCCGAATCTCGCGCGAGCGCCTGCTCAAGGTCACCATCCCGGCGGGCATCGAGCACGGCAACCAGCTCCGCCTGACCGGTGAGGGCGAGAGTGGGCTCATGGGCGGGACGCCCGGTGATCTGTACGTGGTGGTCCACATCCGGCCCCACGAGATCTTCGTGCGGGACGGCGCCCACCTCGTCTGCGAGCTGCCGCTCACCTTCCCTCAGGTGGCCCTCGGTGATGAGATCGAGGTGCCGGTGCTCGACGGGGCCGCGAAGCTGAAGATCCCGGCGGGCACCCAGCCGGGCCAACGCCTCGTGCTCAAGGGCAAGGGCATGCCGCATCTCCGCGGGCGGGGGCGGGGCGACGCGATCTACGAGGTGGTCGTCGAGGTGCCCACCCAGCTCACCGTGCGGCAGCGGGAGCTGCTGGAGGAGTTCCGCGGCGCCAACGACGGCGGATCGAGTCCGCGCGTGTCCAAGTTCCTCGAGCGGATGAAGCAGCTGTTCGGCAGTTGATGGGGTTCTGGCAGCTCACCGTTCCCGCCTCCGCCGACTGCTCCGACGGGCTCACCAACTTCCTCTGGGAGCAGGGCGCCCTCGGCGTGGTCGAGGAAGAAGTCCCCGGCGCTCCACCTCGCCTGCGCGCCTTCTTCGCCGAGAGCATGTCGTCGATCGCGCTGTTGGCTGCCGTGGACGGCTATCGCGCCTCGCTGCGCGCGCTCGGGTTCGCGCTGGATCGGGGTGACGCGGAGATCGGCCCCTTGCTCGACGAGGCCTGGGCGAGCGCGTGGCAGCGGTCCTTTCCGGTCCGCGAGATCGGCCGGCGCCTTCGCGTGCTACCGCCGTGGCTGTGCGACCACGACACCGGGACCCCCTCTTCATATCCGCTCGGCTCGCCTTCGGCTTCACCTCGCCAGACGGTGGTCATCGAGCCGGGCCGCGCCTTCGGGACCGGACACCACGGCACCACCGAGGGCTGCCTCGTGCTCCTCGAGGATGCGCTCGAGAGTGGGCCGCGCGCGGCCGCGCTCGACATCGGCACCGGCACCGGCATCCTGGCCATCGCCGCACTCAAGCTCGGGGCGTCCGCCGTGCTGGCCATCGACGTCGATCCCGACGCGGTGGCCGCCGCGCGGGTCAACGCGTCGAGCAACGGTTGCGAGGCCCTGACGGTGCGCCTGGCGGAGCCGGTCGACGTGGGCGAGCGCTTCCCGCTCGTCCTGGCGAATCTGCTGACGCACACCCACCTGGCCCTGGCCTCGCAGTACGCGCGCCTCGTGGGGCCGGGGGGACGGATCGTGCTCGGCGGAATGCTCGAGGACGAGGACGGCCGCGTCGCGGAGGCGATGGCCGGCGCCGGCTTCGTGCCCCGGTCGCGCCTGGCCCTCGAGGGCTGGGCATCGCTGCTCCTGGACGCGCCACCCCGGTGACCCGCTTCCACCTCGCGCCCGACGCCGTCCGGGGCGACCAGGTCACGTTCGACGGCGCCGCGGCCCACCATCTCGGCCGCGTCCTGCGCGGGGCGGTGGGCGACCTCGTCCAGGCGGTCG
>JACXTT010008373.1_pt1 | contig 14355 bp, 12 predicted proteins | sample 9270951 | NCBI WGS metagenome assembly JACXTT01 (sample SAMN15532306, study PRJNA645909) | rock metagenome | isolation source: weathered quartz diorite | place: Puerto Rico | collected 2017-06-21 | reverse complement strand
AAAAGTTTAGTGTTTGACTTTAATTTCGAGGTCCCGCTGAGCCATATGACCCCGTAAAGATCTGTAGGCCTTGGTGTAGTTGGAGTCCTTCGATGACAGGAGTTATTAGCTACATCGGGAAAATCGCTACGGCCCGGCACCAGCCCGTGCTCGCAGCCTTGATCTTAACCGGCAGGCACGAAACATAAAACCCGAACGGCTTGGGGATCAGGTCGAGGTTCGCCAGTTTCTCGATCTGGCAATATTCCCGCGTCAGCCCGGCGTAATGCGCCGGCCACAGCACCCGGCCGTCGCCGGTCCGCCGGAAATCCTCCGCCATCGCGCCGAACGGCCGGTCGAGGGTCCAGGCGTCGATCCCGATCACGTGCACTCCCTGCTCCACCAGCCACAGCGTGCTCTCGCGGCCCAGGCCCGGCTGTCGCAGATAGTCTCGCGTGCCCCAGCGTTTCGACGCTCCGGTGTGAATCAGGACGATGTCGCCCGGGCTCAGACGGTAGCGTATCTTCCCCAATGCCGCCCGCAGGTCCTCCACCGAGATCAGGTCGCCGTCCGTTTTGTGACGCATGTCGATCACGACACCCGGCCCGAAGCACCACTCCAGCGGCACTTCGTCGATGCGCTTGGCGGGCTGGCCCGCCGACGTAGCGCCGTAGTGATAGGGCGCGTCGATGTGGGTGCCGCTGTGGCTGCTGGTGGTCAGGTTCTCTACCGCCCAGCCATGTCCGTGCGAATAGACCAAGTCCTCCGGACGGCATCCGAACAACGCAGCCACGGTTTGAGCGCTGGCCGCGTGGTCCACGTATTCGATCTTCGGCGGCATCAACTCGCCCGGAGCGTTGTGCTCGATGGCCACGCTGAGGTCGATCATCCGCACTCCGTTCAGAGTCAGCCGGCCGGGCGCGGCCCCGTCCGCGGCGCGGCTTGCCAGCGTGCCGCCGGCCGCCACGCCGAGGAATTTTCTTCTGCCGGCCGGGCGGGGCGCCTTGGCTGAATTGTTTTTCGTCATATCCGGATTTCCATCAGTGTACCGCTTGATCGCCGCGGCCCAGCCCTGTTGCGATACGATCACGTTGTTCCGATGACCTGCTCGCGCCGCGCCCTCCTCTCCGGCCTGTTCGCCGCCACGCTGGGCCGCGCCCAGCAAATCCGCCAGGACAAGCTCAAGATTTTGAAGTTCGTCACCCACAAAGCGCGGAAGGAGAACCGCGACTACCTGTTCCTGGAGATCCACACCGACGGCGGCATCGTCGGACTCGGCGAAGGCTCCATGTCCACTCGCGTTGAGATCGTGGAAGCGGCGCTCGGCTGGCTGGAACCGCATTTCACCGGCGCCGATCCCACCGGAATTGAAGACCATTGGGACCGTATGTTCTACCGCCTGAACCGCTGGCGGGATGGCAGCATCCTCCTCACCGCGATTGCCGCGGTCGACATCGCCCTGTGGGATATCGAAGGAAAGAGGCTAGGCGTGCCCGTCTGGCGTCTGCTGGGCGGCCCGGTGCATCCCAAGCTGCGCGTCTACTTCAGCCACTGGGACGTGACCGCGCGCGACGCCTCGCCGGAAGGCATCGCGGAGCACGCCGCCCGGACGCACGAGCAGGGATGGACCGCCGTGAAATGGGTGGTCCCCCGCGCCGCAACCGAAGCCGAGCGGATCGAGGCTACCGTGAAGCGGATGGCAGCCATCCGCAAGGCCGTCGGCCGTTCGCTCGACCTGTGCCTGGAAATGTGGGAGACCTTCACGCCACGCAGCGCGTTGGAATTCGCCCGCGCCGTGGCGCCGTATCACCCGCTGTTCATCGAAGAACCCACCTGGCGGGAGAGTCCGGAAGCCCTCGGAGAGATCGCGGCGAAGAGTCCCGTTGCCCTGGCCGGAGGGGAGGGCTTGCTGACCCGCTACGATTTCCGCCGCCTTCTGGACAACAAAGGCGCCGCCATTATCCAGCCCGGCGTGATTCACTGCGGCGGCATTACCGAGATGCGCAAGATCGCCAGCTTTGCCGAGGTTTACCAGGCGGAACTGGCCCCGCATATGTGGTACGGTCCGGTGGCGCACACCGCGTCGGTTCATTGCGCGTCCGCATGCCGCAATTTCTTCCTGCAAGAGTGGGACGGCGCCAGCGATCCGCTGTTCCAGGAAGTGACGCGGGGCACTTGCCCGCTACAGAAAGCCGGTGTGGTTTCCCTGCCGCTGGGGGCCGGCCTGGGGATCACGGTGGACTTCGATTTCTTGAAGCGCCGGCTCCCCTACACCCCGAGGAGCAGGCCGTCTGCGTAACATAAGAAGTATGGGTATCTTATGCCGCCGGACGGCGCAGCTTGATTCCTGAGCCGACTCAACCGGAGCCGCCACCCCCCAGCGCACCCTCGCTTTACCAGGTGCCCGGGTCGCGCCTGGCCGCCTGGTGGAAGCCCACCTTTCGCTATCTGCTCGAAACCGAGGTGCACGTCTACGCCCTGGCCATCGCGGCCTGCGTGCTGTTGAGCTTCTTCCCGTTTCTGGTGGTGATTGAATCGCTCTGCCGCTATGTGCTGCACTGGCCAGCGGCGGTGCGGGCCATCGACTTCGCTCTGGGCGATGTCTTTCCGGACGAATTGGCCTTCCTGCGGCGTAACCTGGCGGCCATCGTGGAACTGCGCGGTCCCGGGCAGTTCGTGTCCCTGTTCCTGCTGATGATCACCGCCCAGGGAATCTTCATGCCGCTGGAAGTGGCGCTGAACCGGGCCTGGGGAGTGCGGAAAAACCGCTCCTACTTGCGGGTGCAGGCGGTGAGCTTCGGGCTGGTCTTCTTGTGCGGCAGCCTGGTGCTGGTGTCCTTTCTGCTTACAGCCGCGGCGGGCGGCGCGGCAGGCTTCGCCGGAAATATGACTTCGCGAGTCCTCGCGTTGCCCGTGTCGATTCTGGCTCTGTTCTTCGTCTACTGGCTGCTGCCGAACCGCCGCATCGCGCCGGCGAGCGTGATTCCCGCGGCGCTTTTCGTAGGACTGCTGCTGGAAGGGCTGAAGTATCTTCACCTGCTGGCATGGCCGTTGGTGCGGGCCCGCCTGCAGCTTGAATACGGGCCCTTCTATATCTCGGTGAGCATCATCCTGTGGAACTTCCTGGCTTCGCTCATAGTGCTGGCCGGGGCGGAGTGGGCGTCGCGGAAGACACGATCGGTTATCCTGGAGTGACGCAACGTGGAAATTTTGTGGCTCGTCCTGATCGCGGGGTTAGTGGTCCTGGTGAACCGGTGCGGAGGCGGCTGAGGTCCCGCACGCCCCGGTCGTGGACCGGGCTGAGTGCGGCCGTCTGGCTGGTCCTGATTCTTCTCGTTCTCCCGGTCCGCGCGGAGCGCGTCGGCTACCGCTTCTACGCGCAGGACCGCATCGCCCAGCAGTTGCGCGACGCCCCCAAAAAGAACGCCGACCGCAAGGATGCTCTGGAGAGGCTGTTTCGCGAATCCGGCTGTTCCAATCTCGCCGAGCAGTCCGTGCGCGCGTCCAAGCTGGGAAATGTGGTCTGCACGGTTCCCGGCGAGACGAGACGCACCATCGTCGTCGGTGCGCATTTCGATCACACGCCGGAAGGCGACGGGGTCGCCGACAACTGGTCCGGAGCTGTGGCGCTGGCCGCACTGCATTACACAGTCTCGGCCGCGCCGCGCCGCCACACCTTTGTATTCGTGGGCTTCACCGACGAGGAAAAGGGGCTGATCGGATCGAAGTCTTACGCCAACGCCTTGAGCAAGGAAGAGGTCGCCCGCACCAGCGCCATGGTGAACATGGACAGCCTCGGCCTGTCGGACACCGAAATCTGGCTCAGCCGCTCCGACAAGCGGCTGAGCACTCTGCTGGTTCAGGCAGCCGACGCGTTGAGCGTCCCCATCTCCGGCGTCGACGTGGAAAAAGTCGGCACTACTGACTCGGAGTCCTTCGCCCAGCGGCACATCCCGGTGATCACGGTGCATTCCGTGACCCAGGCGACACTGCAGGTGCTGCACTCCAAGCGGGACCGCTTCGAAGCCATCGACATCGCTGCCTACCACCGCACGTACCGGCTGCTGGCGGCCTATCTGGTGTTGCTGGACCAGAAACTGGACGCCGAGAATTCTCCTTTGCGGCTGCAACAGCGCGCTCTGGACCGCATCGTGCCTTTGCAGGCAACGCTCGACCACGTGCAGGGCATCGACGTGGAGGGCGGCACGCTATGGGTGTCGTCGGTGGAGCGCAAATCGCACCGTGGGTTTCTGCACCGCTTCGATCTCGAAACCGGAAAGCTGCAGGCTGAAGTCGAGGTGCAGGACGGCGACCGTTACCATCCCGGCGGCATCACGCTGGACGGAGATTCCATCTGGGTTCCGGTCGCCGAATACCGGCGGCTGAGTTCCACCGTGATGCAGCGCCGCGACAAGCGCACTCTGGCTCTGCTTTCGGCTTTTCCCGTCGCCGATCACATCGGAAGCGTCGCCGCCGCGCCGGATGTCCTGTACGGCGGCAATTGGGACAGCCTTCAGATCTACACCTGGACGCGCGAGGGCCGGCAGCTCGCCAAGCGTGACAACCTCGAAGGGACCGCTTACCAGGACATGAAATTCATCGACGGAAGGATCGCCGGCGGAGGCGTAAGGGCCGCGGACGAGGGTGCGGTGGACTGGCTGGATCCTGCGGTGTTGACGCTGACGCGCCGCATCCTCTTTGGCCGCACGGAGCGTGGGCCGCTGTATACGCAGGAGGGGATGACTCTGCGCGACGGCCTGCTTTATCTGCTGCCTGAGGATGGGCCTAGCCGCTTATTTGTTTACAAGCTACCTCAGTAGAGGCGCGAGAACGCCTGTGTCACGGGCTTCCGAGCCAGAAAGTAGAGCGTACCCGGGCGCGCACCGTGCTCTGGCACCTGGAAGCCGGCGTCCTGCAAAAGGCTCACCCAACGGTCTGGGCTGCGCGTGCCGCTGTGGATCAGCATCGGACCGAAAGCGATGCCCAGCCATACGTCTTTCGCTATTACCATCATGAGGAACTCGCCGCCCGGCTTCAGCACGCGGGACGCCTCCCGCAAGGCCTCTACCACTCCCCGGCTGCCCAGGTGATCGATGGCGTAGGTGCTCACCACTGCGTCGAACGAGGCTGGCTCGAAGGGGAGCTTCCGCATGTCGCCCGTCTGAATTGCGGCGCGGCTCTCCACGCCGGCGGCCTTCAAGTTGGACGCCAGCTTTTCCTGCCCGCTCATCCCGCGCCCGAAATGGCGCTCGTAAGATTCGCCGAACAGATCCAGCGCGACCACGGTAGCTCCCGGACGCGCCTCCAGCACCATCAGCGTTGATCTCCCAGTGCCGGCGCCCATATCCAGGACGCGTCCGGAGCCCGAGGCGAGGAAGCTTTGCGTCGGCAACGACAGCCTGCCGTTGACATCCAGGCCGAAGCGGGCCACCAGGAATCCCGCGGCCGAACAGAGGGTCACGGCGCCGATCACAATTAGCAGCGCTTTCCGCCAGTTCCGCGCGCGCCCGAGGAGCCACAGGCCGAACGCCAACGCGGCAACGGCGAGGTGTCCGTAGCTCAAATACCATGGGTAGCCGAAATCGATTTGGGAACTCATCGTCTGTCCCCCAGCGTAAAGTTCACCGACACCAGGCAACGCTGAAGCCCGGTGTCGACCTCGTGCAGGTTCACCATCAGGTGATCCGGCCCGCGGGCAGCACGCGTTCAAGCGCTACCGGCATCTCTCCCTTGTGATAACTGCGGGATGCAAGGAACGGCGCCGGCGCCTGTGAGCGAGGACACGCCACCAGCCTGGACATGACCGGCCCGGGATAACATCGCTACAGCAGATCGTCGCGCTTCTGCTGCTCCAGCATCTTTACCAGGTCGCCGACCTCCTGCGCCCGTAGCCGGTCCGCCACCAGCAGCGCGTCCGGCGTGTCCACCACGATCAGGTTGTCCACCCCCAGCAGGGCCACAATTTTGCCCGCCGGCGCGTCCACGTAGTTGCCGCCGCTCGAGTGAACCAGCGCCTCCGCCCGCAGCACGTTCCGGTTCGCGTCTCCACCGGCCAGCGCATGCACAGCGTCCCAACTGCCCACATCGTTCCACCCGATGTCGTCGCAGGCCAGCCCGAACACGTCGGGAGCCCGCTCCAGCACCGCGTAGTCCACCGAAATGTTCTCGCATTTGGGAAAAGTCTCCGCCAGCTTCGCCGCAAACTGGCGGTGTCCGAACGGCGGCAGCGACGAAAGCAGCGTCGCCGTCTTGGGCAAAAAGCGCCGGAGCGCGTCCAGCACCACTCCCGCGCGCCAGAAGAACATCCCCGCGTTCCAATAGAAATTTCCCGCCTTCAGGTAGCGCCGCGCGGCCGTCAGATCGGGTTTCTCGCGGAAGCGCACCACCGGACGCGGCTCCAGCCCGCCCGGCTTCACGTCCTTAGGAAACTCGATGTACCCAAATCCGGTCTCCGGATGCCGGGCCTGAATGCCCAAGACCACGATCCGACCTTGCTCCGCCGCCCGGTACGCTCCGCGCAGCAGACGCAGGTAGCGCGCAGGGCGCGTGATGACGTGGTCCGCCGGAAACACGCCCATCACCGCGCCCGGATCGATCGATTCGAGAATATGCGCCGCCAGCCCGATCGCCGCCGCGGTGTTGCGCTGCGCGGGCTCCGCCAGAATCTGCGATTTCGGAATCCCCGGCAACTGGCGGATGATCTCGGCGCGCAGAGCGTCGTTGGTCAGCACCCAGAGGCGCTCCGGAGGAATCACCGGCGCAAGCCGGTCGGCCGTGGCTTGGATCAACGTCGAGTCGCCGTATACATTCAGCACCTGTTTGGCCCGCGCGCGGCGGCTGCGGGGCCAAAAGCGCGTCCCCCGGCCGCCGGCCAGAATCAGGCCGTAGTAGTTTGACTTCGCCATAGTGCGGCTAACGCCATAGTCCGCTGAATGGTGCGGCTGAATTACGGCTGGATGGGGTAACCGTGGATCAAGTTGAAGGTGCGGCGCCAGCGTGTCTTGGTGAAGAAATTCTGCGCCAGGTCCAGGATGTGGTCCACGCCGATCATCGGATTCGCAAGCCGCTCCGTCGGAGCGTCGTAGGACCAGTAGATGATCAGCGGCTTCCCGATGATGTTCTCTCGCGGCACGAATCCCCAGTACCGGCTGTCGAGTGAGGAGTCCCGGTTATCGCCCATTGCGAAAAAGCTGCCCGGCGGCACTACGACTTCGCCGTCCACCACGTGATGCTCCAGCATCTCCTGCCCGCGTTCGGTGATGAAGGTGTTGGGCTGGCCGGGGAAGTTGTCGCGGTAGGAATCGACATAATCGGTCTTGTGGAATTTGTACGGCTCGTTCAACGCCGATTTGTTCAGATACACGGCCTTGTTCACCAGGCGGATGTGGTCGCCCGGAACGCCGATCACGCGCTTCACGAAGGTCTGCCGGATGTCCACCGGGTAGCGGAATACGATGATGTCCCCGCGGTGGACATCGCTGTAGGGCAGGATGTACTTCGATACCGGTCCGGCCGGCGCGTAGGCCAGCTTGTCCACCAGCAGATGATCGCCGATGAGCAGCGTGTCCTCCATGGAACCGGTAGGAATGACGAAGGCCTGCACCAGCGTCGTGGTTCCAAAGAGCAGCAAAAGTATTGTAACGGTCCATTCGGCAATCACTCCGCGTGGAATGTCGCCTTTGCGGTGTCCGGACTTCGCCTCTTCGGCTACGGTGGTTTTCTCTTCACTCACAGATCTTTATTGTACCGGAATAGCGGGAGGGATCGGGTATCATGGACTCTTAGACAGCGGGTATACGCGATTTGAGCTCCACCGTCTACAACTGGTTCGCGCCCCTGCGCAAGCCGCTCTCGCAGCGGCAATCCGTCTTGCTGGTGTTCCTCTGCACCTTTATCGGGGCTGCCGCGCAAATCCTCATGAAGCTGGGGGCGAACCGCCTCCCTTCCGTCACGGCCGCCACTCTGGAAGCTCACCTGCCTGCGATTTTCATGAACGTCCACCTGTGGGCCGGGCTTTCGCTATACGGCATGTTCACCGCCCTTTTGCTGCTGGCGCTCCGCGACGGCGAACTGTCTATCCTCTACCCGGTGATCGCCCTGAATTACGTTTGGGTGACGTTTCTTTCCATCGCGCTGTTCCATGAGACGCTGAATCCGTGGAAGGGGCTCGGCATCACGGCCATCGTCGCCGGCGTAGTCGTACTCGGCCGGGGGAGCAAGCGATGAAGACGCCCCTCTCTTCCATGCTTCTGGTTTTGCTGGCTTCCTTCATCGGATCTTTCGGCGCCGTGTTCCTGAAGTCCGGCTCGGAAAAAATGCGCCACGGGTTGCGCTACTTCGCCAACCCAAAGACCGCGGCCGGCGTTTCCATGTATTTGCTTTCCAGCGTCTTTTTCATCATGGCGATCAAAAACGGCGAGCTCACCGTTCTCTATCCCCTGGTCTCGCTCGGCTACGTCTGGACGCTCCTATGGTCCAAGCTGTTCTTCGGCGAGCCTTTTACGCGGTCCAAATTCTACGGCCTGGCCATGATCCTCACCGGCGTCTTTTTCATTGGCCTGGGCAACCGCTGAACACCTTCAATACTCCAACTGGACATTCAATACTCCAACTGCACGAACAACTGCACCTGCCGCGCCGGCAGCGTCTCCACCACGCCGCGATAACTCTCGATCCTCCGTCCACCCGCCGCATAAAACGGACTCACCCGCAGCGGATTCGAATGGTTGATCAGGTTGAACCCCTCCGCGCCGAATTGCAGCACCATCCGGTCCGGCTTCAGCCAGATGCTCTTCATCACCCGCAGGTCCAGGGAAACCGAGCCTGGAGAATCGAACGGATTCCGGCCCAGGCCGAACGGACGCGCCGACAGCGGAAACGCCCCGGTCCGCAGCGAGTCCGTCGAATCCAGCGCGCGGATCGGACGGCCACTCCCCGCCGTGAAAATCGGAGCCAGCGTGATCTGGTCCAATGCCTCGCGCAGGGCGCCCGCCGGAAGCAGTTCGCTCGGAAGCTCGAACAGCCCGCTGGCGGTCACCCGCTGCGTCTGGTGCTGGCGGCTGCGCGCCCACTCCGCCCGCAGGTCGGCCGGATTCTGCGGGTTCTCGTCGTAGTCGGATGCATCGTCGCGCGTCCGGCCCGCGCTGTACGCCAGCAGGTAGGTGAAATCCTTCGTCAGGCGCCGCTGCAGCGTCACCGTGCCGCCGATGTAGTCGGAGTTGGCATTCTGTTCCAGCGAGTAGATCGAGATGCGAGGCAGATGAAGTCCGTGTACGGCCAGGAACTCGGCCGAAAGCGTCGTATGGGCGTCCAAACTACGCTCCACTCCGGCCGTGAACTTGCGCGCGTACGTCGTGGGGAAGCTCCCCGTGGGATGGTAGGCAGCGCGGGCCAGCCAACTCACCGGCGCTCCCAACGTGCCGCCCAACGCCAGCCCGAAAGCGCGCTCGGCGTCCTGGCCTGTGGCGTACTGCTCGAACGCGCGTACCCCGTCTTTCTGGATCCCCTCGTTCAGGTAGGCCAGCGGATAACGGTCGTAGAAGAGCCCGAAGCCCGCCCGCACGACATAGTGCGAGTTGACTCCCGGCCGCCATGCCACTCCAAAGCGCGGCGAGAGATTTCGCGTCGCGCCGGGAAACGGCGCCGGCAACTGCTGGCCGTCCCAGCGCAGGCCCGCGTCCACCGTCACGCCCGATACGGGTTGCCAGCGGTCCTGCAGCCACGCTCCGTAAGGCGTCGTGGAGAAACGCGTGCGTGGATCTCCGAAGGCCTGCACGAAAACGTCCGGACGGCCCGCCAGGAAATCCTCCAGCGTCGGAAATATGAAGATCCCTCCGAAGCGGTTCGCCAGCGACGCGTCCAGCCGGACCCGGTGCGCCGACGCTCCCAGCCCCACCTGGTGCTTGCCCAGCGTCAGGCTGAGGCTCTCCACCGCCTCCACGTGGGTTTCGGTGCGCGCCGAATCCAGCGTGTAGGTCTGCCCGAACGTCGCCACGCCGGGGATCTCCAGCATCGCGCCCCGCGAGTTCGGGCTCAGCTCCACCCGCCGCCGCGACACCTGCACCCGCAGATCGTTCACCACGTGCGCCGCCGGAACCGCGACCCATCCGCCAACCAGCGAGTCGTCCCGCGTGAAGGTGCTGGCCCGCGCCGAACGGTCAATGAAATTGTCGCCGCCTTGCGCATCGTTATTTACCCTGCCGCGAGACAAAGCGTACCGGACCGAAATCGCGTGAACCGAGTTGAACTGGTGATTCAGCTTGAAGGAAAACTCCGTGCCGTTGGCAGACGCCGGGAATAGGCCGCGCAGCGGCTCCTTCGTTGCGGCGCGGGCGAACGGCGCCGACTGCAACGCCGACCGGATGGACACGATCGCGGCCTCCGGCGTCTCCGACCATTCCTCGCTTGACTCCCACTCCTGCTCCAGAGCCGTCGAGAAGAAAGTACGGTCCCGGCGAATCGGACCGTTCAGCGAAACTCCCGGCTGACGCCTCCGGAACCGCGGCCTGCCTTCCACTTTGGCTTCCGGATTGCGCGCATTCAACAGCTCGTGCTGCGCGAACCATGTCCCGTCGCCGTGCCAGAGGTTGGTGCCGGAGCGCGTCACCATGTTTACGCTGCCGCCGGCCGCGCCCCCGAACTCCGCCGCCAGCGGGGCGCCCGACACGCGAAACTCCTGCACCATCTCCAGTCCCACCGCCACGCGGTTCCCGCCCGTGGTCTCGTCCCGGTTGTCGACGCCGTCGATCTGCAGGCTGTTATTCCGCCCGCGCAGGCCGGCGAAGCTGAATCCGGAGTCCGCCGCAGCCGACCGCACCGCCGCCGCGGCGCGCTGCGAGCTGGAGCCGGACGAGGTCGCCACGCCCGGCGCAACCAGCACGAAATTCAGGTAGTTTCGATTGGATGCCGGAGACTCTTCAATGCGGTCCCCGCCCAGGCCGACGCCCGTCGAAGTCGCCGAAGTGTCCAGCGCCTCCAGTTGCTCCCGCACCTCCAGCTTCTCGGTGACCTGCGCCGGCTTCATTTCCACGCGCTGCACCAGCGTCCGGCCCACCGACACCGCCAGGTGCTCCAGAACTACGGTCGTGAATCCCTCGCGCTCCAGCCGCAGGCTGTACTCGCCGGGAGCCAGCCCTACCAGCCGGAACTGCCCACTGTCCCCGGTTTGCCCCGCGCGAACCGCCCCCGAGCCCTCGTGCCGCGCCGCCACGCGCACCGACGGCATCGCCGCCCCGGTCGCGTCGACGACTACGCCCTCGATGGCGCCGGTTACCGTCATCGACTGCGCTGCGGCTATAGCCGGCAGCAGCAGAAACAGAACAGCTCGCATGAATCTAATCGGCGACCACCGGCCCTTGCGAACGCGTCAGCTCCGCCACAATCTGCTCTCTGCGCGCCTCCGCCGCCGCAACCGCCGTCTCCATGGAGAAATAGTAGGCCGTCAGACCCACCGCCAGGAACAACCCCAGCAGGCCGTAAAAGGCCAACTGGCTGTGAAAGGCGTACCGCGCCAGGTAGGCCAGCATCACTGGAACGACGGTCAGCGGATAAACCACCAGAATCAGCGCCTGGGACTTGCCCGACGAGCTTTGCGAAGCGCGTTCCGGATTCATGGCGCGCGGCAGATAGACCGAGGCCATGTTCCCCGCCGCCAGCAGCAGCACCGCCACCACCGGCACCACCGTGAACGCTTCCAGAATCTTGATCGGCCGAGGACGCAGTCCGGTTAGCAGGCACGCAGCCGTCACGGCCAGCGTCTCCATCGCGATCAACACTCCTGCCGCGATGTTCTTCGCCACCAGCGTCTTCCAGAACGGCACGGGCAGCGAGAAATACACCTGCACTGCGGAACGGTCGAAGCCGAACGAGTTCCAATACGTAACCTGGCCCATCAGCGTGACCGCGTATACCGCCAGCACGGCGAGGGAATTTTCGCCCAGAGGCGTGCGCAGCCCGTTCTTGCTCAGCAGCATCGGCAGCCACACCACCAGCCCGAACGTGAAGCCCATGATGAACACCAGGCGGAATCGCGGCGCGCGCAGCAGCGAGCGCAGCTCTTTCTCCACCATGGCTCCGATCGGATCCGGCAGCAGCGTGCCCGGCAGCCGGAACAGAACGTCGCGCATCGATCCTTCCCGGCGGGAGTCGAGCGAACCCATCGCCGCCGCCGCCTGGTGATCGAAGCGCAGGCTGCGCGCGAACTGCCAGCGGCCGAACGCATAAGCCGCCGCCACCCAGGACGCCAGCAGCATCCATTCCTGAGCCGCCGCCCAATCGGCCTTCGTTGACAGCGCCAAACGCGCCGCGGCCGTCCACGGCCAGAAGGACCCCGGCGAGTAGCTCATGAACCGCGTCAGCGAGCGGCCGCCCGGCAGGCCGCGGAAAAGCAGCACCTGCGGGATCGCCGCCATCATCACCATCAGAAAAACCATCAGCTCGCGCACCCGGCGGTTGGCCAGCAGCCGCTCAATCAGGCTCCGCAGTCCCGCCGCCACCAGCAGGTTGAATGCGATGAACGTCAATAGCGGCGGCACGATGTACAACAGCCGCCACAGACCTCCGTTCACCGGGTTCAGCACCAGTCCGATCGCCGCTCCCGTAAGCAGGAAGATCATCTCCGCGCTGGTCGTCAGCCGGAGAATCACTTCCACCCAGAACAGGTTCTCCGGCGGAACCGGATAAGCCAGCAGCTTCCGCAGGTCCAGCGACGCGCCCAGGCTCGCCACCAGCACCGGCGCCACCTGCCAGTACAGCAGCATGAACAGCAACGCGCTGGGGAAACTCTTCGCCACCAGCTCGATCGCCTCGCCGTGCGATGTGAACTGGTACGTGCCGTATGCCAGGAAAGTCCAGAAGCCGTACCACACCCCCTGGGCGATCAGCGAGTAAAGGCCTCCCCGCGCAATGGCTCCCACCCGCATGTTACGGATGGAACGGAACTGCGCCTCCAAAATCGCGCGGACCATGTCTATAGCCACTCCATCTATAGCCACTCCAGGCGTTCAAAAGCCCGGTCAGCACCCACCACGCGTACGAAAACGTCTTCCAGCGTTTCCGCGCCATGTCGCAGTTCGTCGGTGGCGCCCTCCACTACGATCTTGCCCTCGTGAATGATCGCGATCCGGTCGCAAAGGCGTTCCACCACTTCCAGCACGTGCGAAGTCAGAAAGATGGTCGCCCCTTGCCGCACTTGGTCGACCAGAATATCCTTCATCAGCCGCGCACCCACCGCGTCCACCCCTTCGAACGGCTCGTCCATCAGGAATAGCTCCGGCCGGTGGATCAACGAAGCGGCCATCGCCACCCGCTTTCGCATGCCCTTGGAATACTCCGAGATCAGCTTGCGATTGCCGTCGGCGAGTTCGAAAAGGTCCAGCAGGGATCGCGACCGTTCCTTCGCCATGGGCCGCGCCAGGCCATACATCCGCCCCACGAACTCCAGAAACTCCATTCCGGTGAGCCGGTCGAACAGCAGCGACTCGTCCGGCACCAGCCCCACACGGCGCTTGATCTCCAGGCCCCGTTCCGGCATGGGAAGGCCAAGAAGCTCCACACTGCCTGCCGTGGGCGGAATCAGCCCCGTTAACATCCGGATGGTGGTGGACTTGCCGGCGCCGTTCGGCCCCAGGAATCCGAAGAAGCACCCCCGTGGGACGGTCAGGTTAAGCCTATCGACGGCGGCCTTTTCGCCGTAGTTCTTCACCAGATTGCGAACGGCAATGGCTGGCGTTGTAAGGACTTCCGGCGGAGTGCCTTCAGCGTTCACTAGTATCCCATTGTATCCGGCGGGGGATGAATTCACACTTTTCGATTCAAAACCGATAGGAAGGACATGGCTGTACTCATCGGCTCCGCCTCTTCTACTCAAGAGCGCATAGTGAGCGCACTTGACAAGTTGCCACCGTTCTCGACGGTTCTCAACCGCGTGCTGGCATCCCTTGCGGACGAGGATGTGCCGCTCGGGCACATTGCGGGGATCATCGAAACCGACGCCGTTCTGGCCGGTAACGTACTGCGCGTGGTGAATTCCCCGCTGTTCGGGTGGCGCTGCACCATCAACTCCGTCCGTCACGCCGTGGCCCTGATGGGGACGATGAAGATCCGGAATCTGGTGCTTGGATTGAGCGTCTCGCGGAAGTGGGCTGGCGCCCGCTTTCCCAAGCGCTGGTCTCCCCGGCGGTTCAATCTCCACTCTCTGGCAGTGGCCGTCCTGGCCGACCAGATGGCCATCGCAAGGCCCGTCCCCTATCCGGAAGGCGCGTTTGTCAGCGGGCTGCTGCACGATGTGGGCAAACTGTTGATCGCGATTTCCGCGCCCGACGAACTCGACCGTATCTACGCCGCCTGCGAGCAGGGCGGAATCAAGCTCGCCGATTG
>JACXTT010008372.1_pt1 | contig 14355 bp, 10 predicted proteins | sample 9270951 | NCBI WGS metagenome assembly JACXTT01 (sample SAMN15532306, study PRJNA645909) | rock metagenome | isolation source: weathered quartz diorite | place: Puerto Rico | collected 2017-06-21 | reverse complement strand
AAAATCCCCGGTGTCGCCATCGACGACCCGGATTGCGTCGCCAAATCCTACCCCGATTTCTGGCGCGAATTGAAATCGCGGATGGCCTGAACGCCGGATCATCCTTCGGTTTCCCGATCTTTAGTAAGATTCGCGCGAGCGCCCGTAGCTCAACGGATCAGAGCAGCAGCCTTCTAAGCTGCTGGTTGCGGGTTCGATTCCCGCCGGGCGCGCCAACCGACCCGCGATGTGAAAGCGATCGCCGGAATGACTGCGTTGAGTTGAGGAGGAATCGAATCCGCAACGCATCGCGCCATCAGCGCGATGCGAGGGGGTGCGACCCGCGACGAAGTCGCGCCGGGAGCAAGGGGGGCCGCAGGCACCCCTGAGAGAACCACCCGAAGGGTTCGATTCCCGCCGGGCGCGCCAATTCCGCGTAAAATTCGGCTCCTACTCGGGCGGTTAGCTCAGCGGTAGAGCGCTTCGTTTACACCGAAGATGTCGGGGGTTCGAACCCCTCACCGCCCACCACGCGCCCGGGAGGGCGCGTCACATGGGAATACTGGAAGCGAGGCTCAACGCTCCCTACCAATTTCTTTTCGCCCCGCGCCAACTCCCGCGACAGCGCCCAATTCAACGAACTAGAGCGACCAACGGGAGCGAAGCAGGCATCCATCGAAAGGATTCAACTCGGTTACGGACCCCGGCTCGGCCTTACCCCAGCGAAGCTGGCGCCCCGGCCTGCGCGGATGCCTGCGGGCGCCGGGCCATCTACGGACACCGTGCATCGCCGATGCGCCGCTCGCTCCTGATCCTTCGTGACGAATCCCTATCCCCGGAACGCCGTCTTCCCCGCATAAACCGCCGCGTTGCCCAGTTCCGCCTCGATCTGCAGCAGGCGGTTGTATTTGGCGACGCGCTCGGAGCGGGCCGGGGCGCCGGTCTTGATCTGGCCCGCGTTGGTGGCGACGGCGACGTCGGCGATGGTGGTGTCCTCGGTCTCGCCGGAGCGGTGGGAGACCATCGAACGGTAGCCGTGACGGGCGGCGAGCGCCATGCAGTCGAGGGTCTCGGTCAGGGTGCCGATCTGGTTGAGCTTGATGAGGATGGCGTTGCCGACCTTCTTCTCGATCCCCTTGGCGAGGATCTCCGGATTGGTGCAGAAGATGTCGTCGCCCACGAGCTGGGTCTTGCCGCCGAGTTTCGCGGTCATCGCCGCCCAGCCCTCCCAGTCGCCCTCGGCGAGGCCGTCTTCAATCGAGATGATCGGATGGCTCTTCATCAGCGTTTCGTAGATCTTCACCAGCTCGCGGGTCGAGATCGTCCGCCCCTCGCCTTCCAGGACGTACTTGCCCGATTTCTTATCGTAGAACGAGGAGGCGGCGACGTCGAGCGCCAGCGCCACGTCCTTGCCGACCTTCAGGCCGGCGGACTCGATGGCGGCTTCGATCAACTCGAGCGCCTGCGCGTTGCTCTTGAGATCGGGCGCGAAGCCCCCTTCGTCGCCCACGCCGGTCGAGAGCCCCTTCTTCTTGAGGGTCGACCTGAGCGCCATGTAGACCTCGCAGCCCCAGCGCAGCGCGTCGGCGAAGGTGGGGGCGCCCCACGGCGCGATCATGAACTCCTGGAAGTCGACGGTGTTGTCGGCGTGCTCGCCGCCGTTGAGGATGTTCATCATCGGCACCGGGAGCGTGCAAGCGTTGACCCCGCCCAGCCAGCGGTAGAGCGGCTGGCCGTGGCTGTCGGCCGCGGCGCGCGCGGTCGCGAGCGAGATGCCGAGGGTGGCGTTGGCGCCCAGCTTGCCCTTGTTCTTGGTGCCGTCGAGGCGCATCAGCGCCGCGTCGACCGCCCGCTGGTCGGCGGCGTCGAGGCCGCGCAGCGCGCCCGCGATGCGGGTCTCGAGGTGGTGGAGCGCCTTGGTGACGCCGAGTCCCAGGTAGCGCTTCGGGTCGCCGTCGCGCAGCTCGACCGCCTCGCGCTCGCCCTTCGAGGCGCCGGAGGGGACCATCGCGACCCCCTGCGCGCCGCTCCCGAGCGTGACGCGCGCCATCAGCGTGGGACGCGCGCGGGAATCGATCACTTCGAGGCCGTCGACGGAGGCGATTTCGCAGCAATTCATGCGAACGGGATTTTACCGGCCACGCCGGTCGCGGGGGCGCTCGCAGCCGTCATTCGTGAACCGTCGCGCCGGCGACGCCACGCCCCGGCCCTTCATCGCCGAACCCCCTCACGGCAACCCCTCCGCCCCTAAACTTCCCCCGTGCCCCCTCCGAAGATCTTCCAGGCCACCGCCGAATCGCTCGCCTCGGGCGGCGCGGCGGTGCTGCGCCACGAGGGGCTGGTCGTCTTCGTGCCGGGGCTGGCGCCGGGGGACAAGGCGCTGATCGAGATCACCCATCGCAAGGCGAGCTACGCGGAGGGGCGCGTCAAAGCGCTCTTCAAGCCGGGGCCGGCGCGGGTCGAGGCGGGCTGCGGCCATTTCCCCCGCTGCGGCGGCTGCCAGTGGCTCCATGTCTCGTACGCCGAGCAATTGGCGCAAAAGGAATCGCTCCTCAAAGCTCAGTTGCGCAAATTTCCGCAGTTGAATTGGGAACCGCCGATCTCCGCGGCGCCCGGGGAAGCTCGCACGCGAGTTCGTCTCCACCACAAAGGCGGCCGGCTCGGCTTTTTCGCCCCCAACTCGCGCCGGCTCGAGCCGCTCGCGGCCTGCCCGGCGATGGATCCGGCGCTCGCCTCGCTGTTGCCGGCGCTGCAGGACTGGATGCACCGCGCCGACCGGACCGAGCTGATCGAGGATCTCCAGCTCGACCTCGACGGCGACGGGAAGATCGCGGCGCTGATCCGGCTCGAGAAAGGCGACGAGCCGGCCGCGAAGACGCTGCTGGCCGCGCTGCCCGAGCTGCCCGGCGTGATCGGCGTCGCGGTCGCGCACCAAGGCGGCTCAACCCCGCTCGCCTCGCGCGGATCGCTCGCGCTCGGCTATGAATTGTCCGCGGGCGAGAAAACCGTCCGCATCGGCTATTCCCCTTTCACCTTCGTCCAATCCTCCCACCCCCTCAACCGCAAGCTGGTCGCCGCCGCGCTCGACTGGATCGGGTTGCCGCCCGCGCAGGGGACGCCGCTCGCCGATCTCTTCTGCGGCGTCGGCAACTTCTCGCTCCCCCTTGCCGCCCTCGGCTGGAAGGTGACCGCGGTCGAATCGGGCCGCCTCGCCATCGCCGCGCTGCAGGAGAACGTGAAGGCGGCGAACCTCGCGCTCGACGCCCGCGTGGGCGACGCGCTCGACCCGGGCGCCCTCCCCCGCGAGGCGACCCTTCTCCTCGACCCCCCGCGCACCGGCGCCCCCGGTCTCGCGCCCAAGCTCGCGGCCGCGAAGCCGCGGCGGATCGTCTACATCTCCTGCGACGCGGCGACGCTGGCGCGTGACCTGCTGGAATTCTCTGCCTCCGGATTCAAACCGATGCGGGCGCGGCTGCTCGATCTATTCCCGGGAACCAGCCATTACGAGATGATGGTGGAGATGAGGCCAATCTGATGGGGCGCCGGCGCTCCGGACGCGACTGACGCCGTCATTGCGAAGAGGCCAAAGGCCGACAAAGCCATCCGTGGCGAATCATTCGCGCGATAGCGACCCACGGATCGCTTCGCGCTCCCTTCTTTACAACTTCTCCCCGCACGCCGGACAGGTCACCGACGACATCGGCACCGGCTTGTGGCAGTTCCAGCAGCTGCGCGACTTCGCCCGCGCGGGCGCTTCGACGCGCGGGGCCTCGGGAGGCGTCCGCTTGGGCGCGGCCTGACCGTAGGCGGTCGCCTGGATGCGGGCGCGGGTCTCGTCAACGGCGCGCTCGCGGGGGGGCATCGCGAGGCGGCGCTTGAGGGTTTCGAGGTCGCGAATCATCTCGCGGGCGTTCTGATAGCGGTCGCTGAGATGGGGCGCCATCGCGCGGGCGGTGATCTCGCCGTATTCGCGGGAGAGCTTCTGGTTCTTGAGGTTGACCGGGGTGATCCGCCCCTGCACGATCAATTCGTAGATCTTGACCGGGTTGACGTCGAAGACCGGGAGCTGGCCGGTCACCATCTCGTAGAGGATGACGCCGACCGAGTAGAGGTCGGAGGCGAAGACGGTGCGCGCCTCGAAGTGCTCGGGCGCCATGTAGGGGGGCGAGCCGACCCGGGTGGCCGCCTGCGCGCCGGTCCGCAAATAGCGGGAGGTGCCGAAGTCGGTGAGCTTCAAAATTTTTCCCGCCCCCACCAGCACGTTCGAGGGACGGACGTCCCGGTGGAGCACCCGCCGTTCGTGGGCGTAGTCGAGCGCGGCGAGGATCTGCAGGCCGAACTCGACCGCCTCGGACTCCTCCAGCGTCAATTTTTCCGTGATGTAGTCGTGGAGCGAACCCCCTTCCGCGAATTCCATCACCATGAAAAAAAGCTCGCCGATATGCTCGACGGTGTAGATCTGGACGATGTTGGGGTGGTTGAGCGCGGCCATCAGCTTCGGTTCGCGCAGCATCTCCTCGCCCTCGGCCCCCTGCTTGTGGGGCACCTTGAGCGCGACCGGCTTGCCGAGCCGGGTGTCCTCGGCGAGGAAGACCGCCCCGAAGCCGCCCGCGCCGAGCGGTTTGACGACCTTGTACGGCCCGATCGATTGTCCGCCGAGGAGCATGTCAGGAGCGCTCCGCGGCTCGTCGATGCTCGAGGCTCGCGGCTCGCGGCTCGGGGGGCGGTGTCACGGCCGACGGGGTCATAGATGGCCGATCATTATGAAGAACGCCGCGATCGCGGTGCCGAGAATCAAGACCGACCAGGCGGTGATGCGGAGATTCCGCCGCCGGGTCTGGTCGTAGTCATTGTGGATTTCGTAGGGACGGTAGTACGCCACCCACAATGCATACAGTCCGCTCGCGACGAGGAACCCCGGGAGAATGAAGCGGAAGAACATGACTGGCGATGTCCGGCCCGTGCGATGCGATCGCATTTCGTGGCGAGCATCGAACATCGAGCATCGGACCCTACTGATTCTTAAAAGCGGCTTTCCTCTTCTCCAGAAACGCGGCCGTCCCCTCCTTCATGTCCTCGGAGGCGGCGATGAGGCCGAAGAGGGTCGACTCGTAGAAGCCGCCGTCCTCGAGTTCCATCTCCATCCCCTCGTTGACCGCCTCGAGGGTGAAACGCACGGCGATCGGCCCCTTGCTCATGATCAGCTTGGCGAGTTTGCGGACCTCGCCGATCAGCTCGGCCTGGGGGACGACCTTGTTGACGAGGCCGATCTCGGCGGCGCGCTGGGCGGTGATCATCTCGCAGCCGAGCAGCATCTCGAGCGCGATGCCTTTCCCCACGAGGCGCGGGAGGCGCTGGGTGCCCATGTAGCCGGCCATGATCCCGAGGTTGGCCTCGGGCTGGCCGAGCTTGGCGTTGTCCGACGCATAGCGGATGTGGCAGGCCATCGCCAGCTCGCAGCCGCCGCCGAGCGCGAAGCCGTTGATGGCGGCGATGACCGGCTTGCCGGAGCGCTCGAGCTTGAAGAGGATCTGCTGGCCGAACTGCGAATGATCCTTGGCCGAGAGCGGCGACTGGGCGTTCAGCTCCGCGATGTCCGCCCCGGCGACGAACGACTTGGGCCCCTCCCCGGTGATGATGATCGCGCCCACGGCCGCGTCGGCGGTCGCGGCGTCGAACGCCCGCTCCAATTCCGTCATCACGGTCTTGTTGAGCGCGTTCAATTTGTCCGGGCGGTTGATGATGATCGTGGCGATCCCTTCGGACACTTCGCATTTGACGACGGTGTAGGACATGGGCGGGGCTCCGGAAAGTAACGAGGGATAAAAAATCCCGGCGCGAGGCCGGTGGCGGCAAGTTTAGCGGGCGCGGGTTGGGACGCCGCGATCCGGAGGCGGCCCCTCCGCTCGCCGTGCGGGAGGCCGGCGATGCGCGACCCCCATTTGACGCGACGGAATGGAATCTCGTAAATTTAGTTTTCGCTTTCAACCCGTCGAATAATTCATGGAGATCGTCATGACGCGCACCCGGACGCTTTCATTCGTTTCGCACTTCGCCTGGCTGGCGCTCACCGGTTTGAAGCTCGCGGCGCAAACCGTCCCCGCGACGATCAATTACCAGGGGCGGCTGACCGACAACGGGTCCACCCCCGCCCCGATCACCGCGACGGTCAACATGACCTTCGAAATCTGGGACGTGCAAAGCGGCGGCACGACGGCGCCCGACCGGTTGTGGATCGAGCCGGCCTCGGGCTCCGTCCCGGTGCAGGTGACGAACGGGATCTTCTCGGTGCTGCTGGGCGGCAACGGCGTTCCGGTGCCCGCCTCCATCTTCTCGGGCGGCACGACGCGCTATCTGCAGATCATCGCCAACGGTGAAACCCTCGCCCCGCGCCAGACGATCGCCGCGGCCGCCTACGCCAACCAGGCGCAGAATTCGTCCACCGCGGCGACGGCGGCCAACGCCGCCAACGCCGTCAACAGCGGCCAGCTGGGCGGGGTGGCGGCGAGCGGCTACCAACTGGCCACGGTGCAGAATTGCGGGGCCAATTTCGTCAGCGCCATCGGCAACGGCTACGTCACCTGCACCCCGGTTCCCGCCAACAACCTCACCCCGCCGGTGACGCTCTCCGGGTCGATCTCCAGCCCGATCCTCAGCGCGACCAATTCCGGCAGCGGGACCGCCGGCAGCTTCGTCAACAACGGGAGCGGCGGCGACGCCCTCAACGCTTCAGCCGGCGGAGCCTTCGGCAACGCGATCACCGCGTCCAACACCGGCGGCGGCTCGGCGGGCAATTTCTCGATCAACAACGCGAGCAACACTTCCCAGGCGCTGACCGTGTCCACCAACGGCACCGGCGCCGCCCTCTACGCCTACACCACCGGCGGCGGCACCAGCCGCGCCGCCTATTTCTCCGCCGGCGGCACCGCGTTCGAGACCCTCTACAGCGAATCCTCCGGCGGCGTGCGCGCCGGCCGTTTCAACGTCGTCGGCGCCGCCAGCGGCGGCACCGCGCTGTACGCGAGCAACGGGGGCATCGGCCGGGCGGGTGAGTTCTCGATCAGCGGCGCGTCCAACGCGAGCGCCGCCCTGTCCGCCTCCACCGCCGGCACCGGGTTCGCCGTGTTCGGCAGTTCGGCCGGCGGCACCGCGGGCTGGTTCAGCAGCGGCGGCGGCGGCTCCAGCTACGGCGTGATCGGGCTGAACACCGGCACCGGCGCGGCCGGCGAATTCGACATCAACAACGCCGCCAGCGGCGCCAACGCGCTCGCCGCCTCCACGAACGGCACCGGCCGCGTCGCCTATTTCACGCAGAGCAACGCCGCAAACGGCAGCAACGCGGTCGAAATCTCGAACACCGGCAGCGGCACCTCGTTCTCCTCGGGCAACAACGGGACCGGCGCCGCCGGGTTCTTCCAGCAGAGCAACGGCGGCGCCTCCGCCGCAGCCGTCTCCGCATCGAATTCCGGCAGCGGTCCGGTCTACATGGCCAACGCGAACGGCAGCGGCCGCGCCGGCCTCTTCAGGGTGAACGGCGCGAGCAACGCCAGCGATGCGCTGCTCGCGCTGACCAACGGCACCGGCGTCGCGGTGCGCGCCCAGTCCGGCACCGCCTCGGCCAAGCCGTTGGTCGCGCAGGGCGCCTTCGGGCAGACTTCCAACCTGCAGGAATGGCAGGACAACACCGCCTTCGCGATGTCATGGGTCGACAACCTGGGCGGGTTCCACGGCAACGGCGCGGGGCTCACCGGCGTCACCGCGAGCGGCCTCGCCCTGCCCTACTCGGGCACCGATGCGACCGCCGCCGCGAGCGCCTTCGCGGTGGTCAAATCCGGTACGAGCGGCGAGGCGGCCGACTTTTCGGTCACCGACACCCTCACCACCAGCGATGCGCTCCACGTCACCCACGCGGGGCGCGGCAACGTCATCTATGCGAACAAGACCAACAACAGCGGCACCGGCGCGGGGGTGAGGGTGATCGCCAGCGGCCAGAACGCCATCTACGCCACCAGCGCCAGCGCCACCGGCGTCTATGGGGAGAGTACCAGCGCCACCGGCGTCTGGGGCAACAGCGGGACCGGCCGCGGGGTGAACGGCGGCAGCTCGACCAATTTCGGGGTGATCGGGACGAGCGCCGTCGGCGGCCCCTTCAGCCTGGGCAACAACGCGGTCGGCGTCGCCGGCATCAATGCCAACAGCGGCGATTACGGCTTCCTCGGCGCGGCGAGCGCCGGCGTCTTCGGATCTTCCAATGGCGGCGGCCATTACAGCGTGCAGGGGTCGGCGAACGGCGGGGCCACCGGCGTGAACGGCGTGGTGCTGGCGGGCAACACCGGCACCGCGGGCAGCTTCCAGAACAACAACGCGAGCAACGCGCTGCCGGCCCTGACGGTCACCACCTCCGCTGCGACCGCGGCGCTGTCCGTGTCGGGGGCGAGCACCACCGCTCCCGCGCTCGCCATCGCGCAGGGCGCGCTGCAGGTGACCGGGGCCGGCGACAACACCACGACCGCCGCTTTCATCCATCGCGCCACCGCCCCGTCCGGCAATTACAGCTGCATCAACAACCCGATGACCAACGGCAACCCCAATCTGCTCCTCTTCGTAACCCAAAACTGGAGTCCGCCGACCAATCCCGGCATCTACAACCCCCATCCGGTCGGGATCTTTTACAACAGCGGCCCGAGCCAATGGTGCATCTTCAACGAGGACAACGCCGCCATGCCGGTCAACGCCGCCTTCAACGTGATGGTGATCAAGCCGTGAGCCGGGCGCGCGGCGCCGTCTTTATGATGGCGCCGTGCGCATCCTGATCGTCGAGGACGAGAAGAAATCGGCGGAGCTGGTCTCGAAAGGACTGGCGGCGCACCGCTACGAGACCCGCGTCGCCGCGAGCGGGGAGCGGGGCCTGGCGGCCGCCGAGGAGTGGAAGCCGGATCTGCTGATCCTCGACCTGATGCTGCCGGGTCTGGACGGCTTCGGAGTGCTCAAGGCGCTGCGCGAATCGCCCGGCGGCGGGCCGCCGGTCATCATCCTCACCGCGCGCGACGAGGTGGACGACCGGGTGCGCGGGCTGGAGGCGGGCGCCGAGGACTACCTCGTCAAACCGTTCGCGTTCGCCGAGTTGCTCGCGCGGGTCCGCGCGCGGCTGCGTCCCCGCCCCGGCGAGAGCGACGCGCTCGGGCGCGCGGGCGATCTGGAGATCGACCGCATCAACCACCGCGCGCGGCGCGGCGGGCGGACGCTCGAATTGACCGCCACCGAATTCTCGCTGCTCGACGTGCTGATGCGCGCGAACGGCGCGCCGGTGGACCGCGATACGCTGGTGCGCGAAGTCTGGGGGTTGGAGGGGGCGGGCGGCTCGAACGCGGTGGACGTGGCGGTCTTCCGCCTGCGCCGCAAGGTGGACGAGGCGGGCGGCGGCCGGCTGATCCACTCGGTGCGCGGCGTGGGGTACCGGCTTGCCCCGGAGTGAGGCGGCTCCGCGCGCGCGACCGGCCTTCTCGATCGCCGGCCGGCTGACGCTGCTTTTCGCGCTCTTCGCGACCGGGCTGGCGACCCTCGTCGCGCTCATCGCCTACCGCAGCATGACCGCGATCCTCGAGAACGAAGATCGCGCCGCGCAGGCCGCCGCGCTCGGAACGCTGGCCCCGCTCGCCGACGGCGCGGCGGGCGATCCGTCCCGCCTCGCCGTCCTGCGCGCGCGCTTCGCCGGGGCGCCGGCCGGCTGGGGTTTCCGCCTTCTCTGCGCGGAGGAGAGCCGGGCCGAGACGACCGGGTTCGCGATGCCGCCGGCCGGGGAATTTCCCGCGGCCGGAGACGTCCCCGGGATCGCGTTCGAGCGCCGTCTCGGCGGACGCACCCTCCACCTCGGCGCACTGCGGCTGTCCGACGGCTGCGCGATCCACACCGCGTTCGACGCCACCCGCGAAGAATCCCGCTTCAGGCGCCTGCGGGCGGGGCTGGCCGGCCTCACCGCGCTGTGCGGGCTGCTCGCCGCGCTGGGCGGCGGGCTGATCGCGCGCGCGGGGCTGCGGCCGCTCGCCCGCATTTCGGAGCGGGCGCGCGCGATCACCGCGGAGAAGATCGCGCAACCGCTCGGCGACGCCCGGCTGCCGGTCGAGTTGCGCGAGCTGGCGGGGGAGTTCGACGGCATGCTGGCCCGGCTCGCCGAGGCGTTCGCCCGGCTCGAAGGCTACGCCGGCGATCTCGCCCACGAATTGCGCACCCCTCTCGCGAACCTCTCCCTGAGCGCGGAGCTGGCGCTGGGCGACGGCGGCGAAGCCCGCCAGCGCGAGGCGCTCGAATCGTTGCTCGAGGAGGCCCGGCGTCTGCGCGCGCTGGTCGACCGGCTGCTGCTCATCGCCCGCGCGGACCGCCCGGACGCCGCCGCGGTCCGCCGCCCCTTCGACCTCTCCCGGTTGCTCGACCGGCTGGCCGGACTGCATGCGGCGGCCGCGGCCGAACGCGGCGTCGAGATCCGGCGGGCGTGGCCGGCCGGGCTGACGCTCTCCGGTGACGAGACGCTGGTCCGTCAAGCGCTCGACGACCTGCTCGACAACGCCGTCCGCCACGCGCGAGAGGGCGGCGAGATCCGGCTCGCCGCCGCGGCCTCCGGCGGCGCGCTCATCCTGACGGTCGAGGACGACGGTCCCGGCATCCCCCCCGAGGCGCTGCCGCGGCTCTTCGAGCGCTATTTCCGCGCCGGGGCGCAGCGTCCCGGCGGCCTCGGGCTCGGGCTGGCGCTGGTGCGCGGGGTGATGAAGCTGCATCGCGGCGAGGCAAGCGCCGAAAACCGCCCGGAGGGGGGTGCCCGATTCACGCTCTCGTTTCGCGACTGAAGAACCTGCTGATACGGATTGACATTTTTATGACAAAAGTGTAAGCTTTTTTGGTTATTACACTTCTGTCACCTTTGGAGACCCGCATGTCCCCCATTCTCCCCCGCACTCTGCGTCGGGCCGCCCTGCTGGCCGGCACCGCGCTGCCGCCGCTTTTCGCGCTCGCGCAATCCGGCCCCGAGATCGTCGAGGTCACCTCGACGCGCCTTCCCGAGCCGGTCGCCACCGATCCGGCGAACATCACGGTCATCTCCGCCGACGAGCTCGCCGTCCGCGGCGCGCGCGACCTGCAAGGGGCGCTGGCGCTGGCGGCCGGCGTCGATTTCGCGCCGGGCGGCGACAACGGCCCCGCCGGCGGCGTCCCCGAATTCTGGGGGCTGCGCGAAATGGACGCCTACCTGCTGGTGATCGACGGCGTGCCGTGGGGCGGCGCTTACAACCCCGCCCTCGCCACCCTGAAATTGCAGGATGTCGAGCGGATCGAGGTGCTGCGCGGCGCGGCGCCGGTCAGCTACGGCGCGACCTCGTTCATCGGCGTGATCCAGGTGGTCCGCCGGGCGCCGGGTTCTACCGTCAACAGCGCCTCCCTCAGCGCCGGCTCTTACGGCTCGGGCGAGGCCGGCGTGACCGCGAAATTGCCCAAGCTCGGCGCGCTCGACACCGCGCTCGCCGTCAACGCGCAGAAACTCGGCTTTTCCGACAGCCGCACCCGCGTCACCCGCGGCGACCTCAACTGGCGCGCGGCCGGCGACTTCGCGAGCGGCAAGCTGACCCTCAGCCTCGACGGCCATTGGGTGAGCCAGCATCCCGCCAGCCCGACCCCGCGCACCCGTTACGCGCTCGACCCGACGGTGCCGCTCGACGCGAACCACAATCCCTCCGACGCGAAATTGAGCGAGAGCCGCGCCGGGCTCGCGCTCGGCTGGAGCCAGCCCGCGTTCGGCGGCGAGTGGACGAGCCGCCTCGCCTGGATTCATTCGGTGCAGTCCGTCAACCGCGGCTTCCTGACCGACACCGATCCGACGGTCACCCCCAACGCCGTCACCTTCCGGCAGGGGATCCGCGTCACCGACGCCTACCTCGACACCCACTGGAACCGCACCCTCGGCGGCGTGAAGATCCTCGCCGGCCTCGAACACCTCCACGGACGCGGCACGATGAACGGCGGCGACGGCGAATACACCGTCGCGCTCGACGGCTCCAACGCCCCCGCCGCGAGCGCGATCCCGCTCAACGCCGACGTGCGGATCGGCAACACCCGCAATTTCAGCGGCCTCTACGGCGTCGCCGAGTGGCGCCCGACCCAGGCGCTGCTGATCGAGGGCGGCCTCCGCCTCAACCGCACCAAGGAGGAGCGCACCCGTTTCGATCTCGACCTGACGGTCCCCCGCGCGACGCCGGTCATCACCGCGGACAACCGCAGCACCACCCGCGCCTCCGGCGCGCTGGGCGCCAGCTTCGCGCTGTGGGAGAGCGGCGCGAATTCCTCGCGCCTGTGGGGCGGCTACCGCAACACCTTCAAGCCCGCCGCGGTCGACTTCGGCATCGACAGCGCCACGAAGATCCTCGAGCCCGAGACCGCGACGAGCTGGGAATTGGGCGTCAAAAATCGCTTCCTGGGCGGCAAGCTGGCGATCGACGTGAGCGCCTTCCGCCTCGACTTCAAGAACCTCGTCACCAGCGTCCCCGTCGCCGGCACCCCGGTGCTCGTCAACGGCGGGGAGACGAAGTTCCGCGGCGTCGACCTCGACGCGCGCTGGGAAGTGATGGACAACCTCACCTGGCGGCTGGCGTGGGGTCTCCACGACGGCAAGTTCGGCAATTACGTGCAGGATTTCGGCGGCGTCGCGCGCCAGCTCGAGGGCAACCGCTTCGAGATGTCGCCCCGCTCCCTCGGCGCCACCGGGATCACCTGGGCGCCCAAGAGCGGTTTCATCGCCAACCTCGAGGCGCGCTACACCGGCGATCGCTACCTCAACAAGCGCAACACCGCGCTCGCCGACTCGTTCATGACCTGGAACGCCGGCCTCGGCTGGCGCGCCGCCGCGTGGGAATTCCGCGTGGACGGCCGCAATCTGAGCGACAAGCGCGACCCGGTCTCGGAGAGCGAGCTGGGCGACGCGCAGTACTACCGCGTTCCCGCCCGCCGCTGGGACGCGACCGCGATCTTCCGCTTCTAGCCGGAAGTTCAGCGCCGCGCGAGACGGGCCGGCCGGGAGGCCGGCCCGCCGCATTTGCGGCCCGGCTTGCAAAGCGGCGCGACTCCGGGCAGCATGACGCCATGATCACGGTCAACTGCCCGAAGTGCCGGGCGGCCTACAAAGTGGATGAGAATCGAATTCCCCCCTCCGGGGGCGTGATCACCTGCAAGAATTGCCAGACCAAGATCCCGGTCAAGCATCCCCCGGCGGCCCCCGCCGAGAGCGAGGAGGTGATCGAGGAATTGAGCGAAGCGGACGAGGTGCCCGATCCGCCGCCCGACATGACGGTCGAGGAGCCGACCCAGCGCGCGATGCGCAAGCCGGCCTTCGCCGAGCTGAAACCCCCGCTTCCCCCGGCGCCGTCCCGCGATCGCGCCGACGCGCTGCTCTCCGCCGCGGCCAAGGCGGGCGGCGTGAAAAAGCCGGTGGAGCCGGCCGAGGCGCGCCCCGTGGCCCCGGGCGCCAGTCTCTACGAATGCCCGCACTGCCATAAGCCGTTCTACCTGCGCGAGGCGAAGAAGCGCTCCGATCACCCCGCGCTCGCCGCCGCGCCGCCCGAGCCCGCGTCGGCGGCGTCCCCGCCCGACGGGCGCAAGACGCTGCTGGTGGTGGACGACCAGGAATTCTTCCGCACCTTCGCCCGCGACCTGCTCGCGCCGCGCTACCGGGTCCTGGAAGCGGACTCGCTGGCGAGCGCCAAGCGTCATCTGCTGGAAGCCGACCTGCTGATCCTCGACTTGACGCTGGGGGGCGAGAACGGCCGCGACTTGCTGAAGGCGAAGCCGAGCAGCTGCCGCTGCCTGATCTTCAGCGGCTTGGACGAATTGGTCGAGGATCCCGCCGCCTTCCGCGAGCTGCAGAAGGAAGGCGCCGACGATCTGCTCACCAAGTCAATCACCGCCGGGGAGGAGCTCAAGCGCAAAGTCGGCGCCCTGCTGGGCGAGCAGGAAAAGAGCCGCCTCTCGCTGGATTGACGCCGGCGAGACGGCGAGTCCGGAACGGGATTGCCGCCTCTGCTGCGGAGGCGTCGGCGCCCGACTCTGATCCGGAATAATCCTGATCATCCCGTGAATCTCGAGCATGAGCTTGAATGCCACCCGACCGCGCGCTGTGCGGCCGGCTTGAGACGGGCGGCCACGGGCCGCCTCTGGCAGAATTCGCCCTTCCATGAACCGTTCCGAACGGCTGCTGCTGCTCTTCGCGGGTTTTTTCTTCGGCTCGATCTTCGGCGCGCTCGCCTTCCGCGAGCTGACGGTGAAGGAGCCGCCTTCCGCCGGCGCGCCGGTGGACCCCGCGCTTTCGGGCGGCGGCCCCGCGGGGCGCGTTTCGGACGG
>JACXTT010008371.1_pt1 | contig 14357 bp, 14 predicted proteins | sample 9270951 | NCBI WGS metagenome assembly JACXTT01 (sample SAMN15532306, study PRJNA645909) | rock metagenome | isolation source: weathered quartz diorite | place: Puerto Rico | collected 2017-06-21 | reverse complement strand
GTCAAAACGGATCGCACGGGAATCATCGTCAAAGCGGACGCATTAGGATCGCTCGAAGCCCTCGTAACATCTCTAACCGTTTCACAAGTACCAATTCGGCTCGCCGATGTGGGCGACGTTTCACGACGCGATTTCGTGGAAGCCGAGGTCGTTCGGGCAAAAGACCCGTAACCGGGCGCCCACCACGGAATCAAAGTCAAATTACCACCCTTCGTCGTCCAATCATGTACCGTGCCGCCAACTTTCACCCCACGCCCACGTTCTTCTTTGCCTTCCGCTCCTGTTCCCTCCGCGCTCCCCGCTCCCTTTGTGAGTTCTGCTTTCATGTAGATCTGGGTAAGCCCCATGAGCATAGCCATGAGTTCAGGTAGTCCTTCTCCTGTCTTCGCGCTTGATGGGACAAGGGCGATTGTCTTTGAGAAGTCCTTGATTCTGTCAAAACGGTCTGCGCGGAAGCCGTACCGGGACAGGGTTCCCATCATTGTGTACAGACGATTGTCGAGATCCGTGACCACTTCCGGCCGTTGCTGTTCGGTGTTGGCTAGAAACGAGCCATCGGGGGAGGACTTCCAGCCAGGGATGGCATCGATCTTGTTGCAGCAGACGAGGAAGGGGGTCTTTCGAGCCTTGAGGATGTTTAGTGACTCGACGGTTTGAGGCTCAATTCCTTTTGTGAGATCTATCACGAGAACAGCGACGTCTGCAGCGGACCCTCCTCGCTTGCGCAGATTGCTGAACGTCTCATGCCCGGGGGTATCGATGAAGAGGATGCCAGGTACCTCGATCTTCAGTTTGAACCTCTCTAGGAGAGGCCCACAAATCTTTGTAATAGTCTGAGCGGGGATGAGGCTCGCGCCTATCCATTGTGTGATGAGGCCCGGTTCCCGGGCGGCGACGGAAGTCCCCCTAATCTTGTCCAGAAGTGTGGTCTTCCCATGATCTACGTGCCCCAAAACCACAGCAATCGGCGATCGAATCGACATCTTGGGAAGACTCCATTTTAGATCCAAGCCTCGCCATGTCCATATTAAACCATGATTTCTCGCTCACCGCGTCACGAGAAATTGTGGCGTGAATAACCCCATACAATTGGAACAAGGGGCAAATCGGCATTTTTCAGCCGCAAATGGGAATCTGCATTATCGATTCCTAGAAACCCCTTATCTCACGCTAGTCACACGCCTATTTGCACAGATGGAATGGTTGGAGATGAGCCCATAACGAGCGATTATCGCCAAAACCAGCCCGATTCAATACCAGACAGAAAATACCGTTTTAAGAAAAATTGTCTCGAGATTTGAAAGTTCCCACGACGCAGAGCACACTCTCTAGAGTCAAAAGTTGGTCGTTCAGGGGTTCAAAATGATTGTCAGAGACCGGTCCAAGCCTAGATTTGGCAAGTTACATGCCCGCTAGTCTTCCGGTTTGCTTTTTCGTTCTCTCTTTCTCCACAGCACGCTTTTGTCCGGTCCAATCACGTACAAGACCCGGTGAAACGGAATCTGAGTTCCTCTATCTTTCAAGATGAATGATCCCTTCTTCAAAGAAGAGATCATTGAACCGTTTATCGTCATTCGATCCTCCGGAGCACCCCTGTGAATATAAGAAAGTTCATACTTTGCGGGTTCGTTTCCCGCGTGCATCATCCGTGAAAGGATCGATCTCAGAGGATGCTCCCGCAAGAAACACGACTCCCAAAAAAAATGCGGCGTCTTGTAAGGACTGTTTAAGCTCTATGAGCAGCGCTTACGATGCTGACAACGTCCTGAGACTTGAGCACGTAATTGTCCGACAATCGCATCCCATTTCGAGCATTAACTCCGTACAACATGTGTTCGCCGATTTCTGTATGAATCTTCATGGCTAATTCCTTGAGGGTAGTGCCATTCGGCACAAGGTAAGCGTCCGGTAGAACGTTCCCCGAGTGATCAGAGAGTTTTTCCGGGTTCTCGACAGGGAACACCACGATCATGTTCAAGAGCTTTAGGAACGCAGAGTTGATGCAGGCCTGAACTCCCGTTGAGCCCACCGGCTTCAACACTTTCTCTCGTATCATTTCTAAAGCGGCTTTCTGTTCAGGACTAAGGAGACTCGCGTCAGATGTTCGGAAGTCTGGATCGCCTGGCTTATACTCAATGACATGCTTTTCCGTTGCCCTTCGCAACGCGAGCTCGGCCTCTGCGGAGACCGGTATTGTCAAGTCACCTCTTTCCTTCAATCGTTCGAGATTTGCGGTCGAAGTTGGCAAGTCAATCTTGTTCGCAGCCAGCAAAATGGGCTTGGTCTGTTTCCGGACAAAATCGACGAGTCGTAGTAAGTCTTCACTTGTCCAACCACTCGGCTTTCCCTTGAGGCCAGCTTGCTTGATCCCATCTTCAGACCGCTCCTTTGTCACCCCGAGCCCGCTCAAACGCTCCGCAATCATAACGGCAATATCTTCCCCAGCCATCTCCGTCTTCCGAGCTACTTTCTCCCAGTCCTTTCCAACTATCTTGAACATCCAGGCCCTCAGTTCCTTTTCCAGAAAGACCACGTCCTCGATGGGATTGTGAGATCCCGCACCAGTGAGCTTGCCTTCAGAGTCAGTTGATCCCGAAGCGTCGAGTACGTGAATCAAAGCGTCAGCTCTTCTCAGCTCGTCCAGAAACTGGTTTCCAAGACCTCTCCCCTCAGACGCACCCGGAACCAATCCTGGGCAATCGATAAGATCGATGGGGACGAATCGCTCGCCGTCAATACATTTAGAATTTCGAGGGGCATCCTCTACTCCGAGCTCCTTACAAACACACTTTGTTCTGAGATAAGAAACTCCGTGGTTCGGTTTGATAGTTGTGAAGGGATAGTTTGCGATGGGAACGATTGTCAGCGTTGCTGCGCTGAAGAATGTGCTCTTTCCTGCGTTTGGCTTGCCAACAATCCCGACCCGCACGCTAGACCACAGTCATGATCCGCTTGATATCCCCGTAATTCTGATCCCGGCGCTCCTTACTTTGTAGCGAATATTCATTGAAACTAGTAACGCGGTTAGTTGTTCGATCGTCCGCGAATTCTCAAGAGGACCGGCGTCGAACCCTCGAGCTCCGTTAATGCTATTCACGAGTTCCAGAACAATCATCTTGGCCTTATCGTCATTCGAGCACACCAGTATGTCGCACTCGACAGGTTTGGATACGTCCTTGAGAAGTTCGGCGCTGACATTGTTGAACGCAGTCACGACTCTGACCGTATTTGGTACCATGGAGGCTACTAGTTCCCCCGCGGACCCTGTCCAAACGCCTAAGGTCCTCGTGGCGCGACCACCAATGGCAGTCTCGAGAGGTACTGATACATTGACCAAGATTTGTCCAGGTCGAAGATTGGGCTTGATTGCTCGAAGCGTCTCGGCTAAGGCGGAGAAAGGCACGGTTATCGCGACAACATCAGACTGAGAAACGGCATTTTCGTTTGTTAGGCCAGAAACTCTCGCTGGTCGCGAAGAAGTCTGCGCGATTGTCTTTGCGGCCTCGTTCGCCTTGTCAGAGCTTCTGGATCCTATAATCACTTGGTGTCCTGCCAGTGACCAACGGAGGGCAAGACCAAACCCCTCGTCCCCCGTTCCACCCAGCACAGCTATCTTGCGACTTTCCGTTTGTGTCCACTCCGAGACCTACCGCGTGGGATTGATCGTATCAATCCTTTCTTCATGAGAAGCTCAGTTGAACTTCGGGCATGCTTAATGATCGATGCTGCTCGGGCATAGATTTCTTTCCTCGAAAGCTTGAGGCCCGCAAGTCCTTGTTTGATCGCTTCTGTGCCGACTGCAGTTGCCTCTCTTGGGAATACCTCCCAGTCGCTCATGCTTGGAAGAATTCTCTCTTCGTTGATTCCAGTCTCCTCGGCTATTCTAGCTAGTTCAGTAGCAGCAGCGATGCACATCTCGTCGCTGATCATCCGTGCACGAACGTCCAGGGTCCCCCGGAATATTCCGGGGAAACCTAGGGAATTGTTTACCTGGTTTGAAAAGTCGGATCGACCCGTCGCGACTATGGTAGCACCGGCCTCCTTGGCCTCCCATGGCCAAACCTCTGGAATAGGATTCGCACATGCAAATATTATTGAGTCATCGGCCATGGTCGAGACTTGCTGCTTAGAGACCACTCCAGGTCCGGGCGTCGACATCGCAAGCAGCACGTCAGCTCCCTTTAGCGCTTCGTCGAACCCTCCCGTTCTCCCCTCCGAATTTGTCTTCAAACATATCTGCCATTTTGCGTGGTATTCCTCTTGCAATTCCGTGCGTTGGCGATTGAGGATTCCCTTGCTGTCCACCATGATGATATTTCCGGGGGAAACCCCTGACTGCATAATGATTCGAGCAACCGCGATGTTGGCTGCACCTGCACCTAGCATGCAAATCGAAGCATTTCGGATTTTCTTACCAACGACTTTCAGCGAGTTCATCAAACCTGCGCAAACCACGGTTCCAGTTCCTTGTTGATCGTCATGCCAGACGGGAATCCGAAGGCTGGCCTTTAGTGAATCAAGAACATCAAAGCACTTTGGTTGAGAAATATCTTCTAGGTTCACTCCTCCAAAAGATGGTTGCAGCCATCTTACAGCGTTCTCAATGTCTTCCGGTCGCTTGGTTCCCAAACAGATGGGGTAAGCGTCGACGCCGCCTAGATATTTGAAGAGCAAACTCTTGCCCTCCATAACAGGAAGACCCGCCTCTGGACCGATGTCACCAAGGCCTAGAACCCGAGTTCCATCGGTAACAATCGCGATTGTATTCCACTTGTTCGTATAATCGTAAACCTTGTTCGGGTTTCGCTGAATCTCCTTGCAAGGATCAGCAACCCCAGGAGTGTACCAGATCGCAAAGTCGTCGTACGAGTCGACTGGGACCTTCGAAGCTATCTCGATCTTTCCTTGATAGAACGGATGATATTTCATTGCAAGTCGAGCGGGCGCATACGCTTTCTTCAGCAGAGCCGTGTCTTGCGCCATGAACGGAATCCCTGATCGAAAACCCGAGACCGGACCGGTCTGATTTAACCGTGTTGAACAGAAACTTTCGCCAGCAACCCTTATCAGGTATTCAACTATTATTCGACCTAGACGAGAATTGTCCTACTCTCACCTCTCTGAGCAATGGAGAGAGAAGTCTCCTGAGCTGAAGGAATGGCTCCGACAGTCAATAGTTGGATGGAGAAAGGAACCCGTAGTCAAACGAATTGGCTACCCCAGCAGGCTCGATAGAGCAAGGCGTCTCGGCTACAAGGCGAAGCAGGGCATTATTCTTGTTAGAGTTCGAGTGAGAAGAGGTGGCGCGAGAAAACTCCGGCCTGTCTCGGGCCGAAGACAAAAGGCGATGGGTGTCACTAAATTCACCAGAGGTCTGTCGACACAACGAATCGCGGAAAAGCGCGCAAGCAAGAAGTATCCAAATTTGACAATAGTCAACTCTTACTATCTCTCGTCAGATGGTATTCACCATTGGTATGAAGTGATTCTCGCTGACAAGAACCATCCTGCGATCGCGGTATAACATCTTAACTAGTCGTCAGGATCCCTGACTTTCGAAAGTGCAGGTTAGACAAGACGAGTGAGGTTTCTCCAATACAGTCCAATAGATTGCGAAGTAGCACGGGCCTCCACAATCGCATGGACTCACTGGCCGATATCATCAAGATCGGGCGCAAAGTTGATCCAATAATTTACGAGACTCTCGAAGAGTCGTCTTCCCCTAGATTTCGATCCCCGGTATACTATCACTTTGAGACAGGTGGTAAACGAATGCGAGCCACACTTGTACTACTAGGATGTTTAGCCTGCAGCGGTAACGTTGAGAATGCTATGAAACCCGCTGCGCTTGTCGAAATGATCCACAATTACTCTCTTGTAATGGATGATCTTATCGACCGCGGCTTGGTTAGGCGGGGCCAACCAACCGTCAGGGTTCGCTACGGTGACTCAACGGCTCTGCTTATCGCCATGCTTTACCGGGAAGCCCTTGACAATATTATCACCGAATGCATCCAGCCCGAAATCATGAGAGGCGTCGCGGTGCAAGCGATGAAGGATATCATCGAAGGAGAGAGACTCGATCTAACCTTTGAGCAAGCAGGCCGACTCGACCCTTATCTTCGAACTGAACGGGTTGTAAACCCCAGCTTTCAGTTGTATCTTCGTATGATTGGGAAGAAGACTGCTGCGCTCTTCAAGGCGGCGTCCCAGATGGGTGCGATAGCCGCGAGGGCAAGGGAAGAGACAGTTGAGCAATTCGGTGAGTTTGGCTGGAAAGCCGGCCTCGCCTTCCAGATCATGGATGACGTTCTCGATATTTGTGGTGGGGGAACCGGTAAAGAAGTTGGAAAAGACATTATAGAACACAAGCTCGGAAATGCAGTAGTCCTCACCTCGATCAAGTATCTTCCTCCGGGTAAGAGGGCCCGAGTCCTCAAAACCTTGAGAACTGAGAAGGCATCAAAGTCTCAGATAACCGATACAAGACGACTGATTATGGAAACGCCAGCAGAGAAAGATTGCAGGGAAATCGCTGCAGAATATCTCTTGGAAGCTAAGTCCCACTTGTCAATTCTCAGAGGTACAGTTTACAAGAACGAAATAGAGAAGCTTTCTGAGGCCATTGTAACCCGAACCTTTTAGAAAGTCCCAAATGGCGAACCCCTTACCGAACGTCTTGCTCGTGTCTAGGATGCTGCGAGTGCCTTAGGTTCCCCAAGGTTGAAGATGTAACATTCAGATCAGACTTACGATAGGCAGAGGCTCAGCCCTTCACTATCCTGACGCCTGGAATTCAAACGACCCACGAGCCTCACTCTTACCTGGTTCGGGTGACTTTCAAAGGGATACATGGGTAACATCCGACTTATGATTACCACTAGTGCTGAGTTGACCCGGAAGTCATTGCTGAACATCAACGATTCTGACAGTATGAAATTGCTCGATGCCATCGAAGAGAGAATAATAACGTCTCTTGGTGACAAACCGAACAGCTCAATCAGCGAGATAGCGAAAGATCTTCGGGTAAACAGATCGACTGCATCCAAATATTTGCATGTTCTACGCGCTAAGAAAAGAGTGGTGTTTCGACAAGTAGGGCCCGTAAAACTCTGGTCTTTGGAGAGACGCTAATGGAAGTTCGAAGAGCCGTGTCACCAGGCATTCAAGAATCCGACGATCGAGTGCCCAGCGGTATTCCCAGTCTCGACAAGATCATTGAAGGTGGTCTCCGTCGCGGGGATTGTATAATAGTCGCAGGCCAACCTGGAACAGGCAAAACGACCCTCGGCCTGCAATTCCTCTATCACGGAGCAACTCGTTGCGCAGAGAACGGTGTTTACGCATCAGTGATAGAGAGTGGAGAGAAGCTAAAGCGAAACGGGCTGAGATTCGGATGGGATCTGAACAGGCTTGAAGAAGAGGGGAAGCTCCGCCTGGTCTCTCTCCAATCCACAATGAAAGCTGGAGTAAGCACAGCGCTCGAGACCGTCCTTGAAGCATTGCATAGTACGAATGCGAAGAGATTGGTTTTCGACTCACTTTCAGCCCTCATGACGGCGTTCGAAAGCAACGCCGAGGCCCGGAGTTTCCTACACATAATGGTAAAATTCCTAGAGGCGGCGAATTGCACGACCCTGATGATAAGTGAGGTGCCTTGGGGAAAACAACAACTTGGAACTAATTTTGAGGAGTTCCTTGGTGACGGACTCATTATTCTGGATGCGAGTTTTGACAATTCGAGAGTCAGACGGAGGGTCTACATCCCCAAGATGAGAGGAACAGAGCACCGGCTGGAAGGCTATGACTATTACATAACCAGAGACGGATTCTCCTTAGCTCCAACTCCGATCCCACCAGACAAGATACGATAGACTCTGCGCCAATTTCTTTTTGGCCTGACGGAGGGGAGACGTTCATAATGCCTCAGGTCAGAACAGAGCTCCTCGAGAAACTGATCGGCTCTGAGACCAAAGCAGAGCTGCTAATGTATTTTCATGACAATCCCGACGCGACTGATACCATAGAGGGTATCGCAGCGAGGATCAAGAGGGGTCCGAAAGAGATAGAACGCGACGTTACCGATCTTGTCGAGTTAGGCCTCCTCCAAGAAATCAGAGTCATCTCATTCAACAAAGACCGAGACCGCGAGCTTCAGAAGGAGATTTCTCAAAAACTTGTCTCGGTTGGTTCCATGGATGAGGCTGCCGCGTCTGCAATCAAAGAACAGACGGGCGTCAGGATGGTCGATTTCCTAATGCCTGACGGTTATCCCTCTTCTTCCGTCGTCATGATCATGGGTGATCCAGCCACTGGAAAGACGACGTTAATGATTCAGCTCGTAGCAGAGGCCTTGAAGAAAGGTAGGAGTGTTGTGTACGCCGCCCTCGACGATTTCCCCGATAGCATCAGAGAATCGATGAAATTGATGGGAGTTAACCCGAGAGACTATGAGATTGAGACGCGGAAGAAACTTGCGTTCATAGATTGTTATTCGTTTCTAGTCGGGGTAAAAAGTCAGGAACAGTATAGCGAGGACCCTCAGCGCTTGTCGGATCTCAGCATTATCGTCACCAAAGCACTTGCTGAAGCTCGAGATTCGAACAACGTGCTCCTCGCAATGGACTCAATGACCACGCTGATCCAAAGGAGTGGGGTACGGCCATCGTTTGATTTTCTCCATACTCTGATCGCGAAAATCAGAAGCAGTCGGGCGAGTTGCGTAACTTCGCTTTCGCGAAAGGCGTTCCATCCTGCCATAATTGCAGCTATTCAAGACAAAGTAGATGGCGTTATTGAAATGAAGGTAGAGGATGCAACGGACGGGCTTGCACGCTTCATCAGAGTTTCAAAGATGAAAGGGGTTAGACACGTTACTACATGGACCCCATACAACAGGGATCCATCGATAGGACTTATTGTTCCTCGCGATGATGCTACTAGCAAGAAATCGGGCTTGTCTCTTTCATAGGACACTCTCCCGAGGGAAGACTTCGATACCTGTATCAGTTATTCTATACGGTCTCGGCTGATTGTCAAGCGGCGTTTTCCGCATCTTTTCTACTTGAATCACGCGCAACAATGATTTTCCAACTTGTAACTGTTGGAGTAAGATCACTCCATGGGCCAAGTACTCCTCGTAATCTATGCTTCTCTCGAATCCGGGACGTCGAAGCTCGGTTGTAATCAAACAAGTAGCTCCAGTGTCCGCAAGAGCCTCCATTAGTTCGACTAGGGCGTTGCGTTGCGCTGCCAATCCTTCATACTGAAAGACTAGTGTTGTAACGGGGTCAACGACGATTCTCTTCGCCCCGATCTCTCGAACGCTCGTCTTAATCATCTCAATAAGAGTAGCCATCGAGAACTCTTTTCGGCCGATAGTCAGCTTTCCCACTTTGATTTCCGCGGGAAGGTACCTGATTGGCGACGCCTCGAGAAATATCAGTCTCTTATTGCTCTCGAGATCTTGAAAATCCCATCCGAAATCGAGCATTTCGTCGAAAACGTGCTGTTTGTTCTCGTCGAGGCTAACGTAGACCCCCGCCTCCTCGTAATCCAATATCCCGTTCACGAGAAATTGGGAGGACAAGATAGTTTTTCCTGTTCCGGGGCCGCCGCACAACAATATGGTCCTGCTTTTTGGAAGGCCACCAGTAAGCAGCTTATCCAGGCCCGGGATACCGGTAGGTGTTCTAGAACTAGCGCTTGGAGTGCCTGGCCCGTCTGCCATAACGCTTCACTTGGGACGGTCGGTCTCGCCGCGGAATATGGCTTCTGATACGTTTCGCATTGCGAAGAGGGTACAACCTGTGAATATTCAGGGAAGCCCGACTCGCGTCCAAGCCGCTCGAAGATCGATGGAGTAGAGTCAATCAGATGACGTCAAAGGATAGGCTCAGGCTCTATCAAGAGCAAGGGGTTCAGCTGCTTCTCGGCAGATTCATGAAGGGTGAGATTGTCGAACTGGTTCCAAGTTTTGACCTTGACCAAACCGCGAGATATCCCGAGGTCGAGGAGATCGTTGATGGTGACGTGGTGGCTGCCAAACAACTTGTGGACAAGCTGTGGGACGTGGGAATCCTCAAGCGGAAGTTTTACGAAAAGATTTTGGTTTGTCCAGCCTGCCTGTCCGCTAATGTGAGCAACGATTACGTGTGCCCAAACTGCAACTCCATTGATATCGAACGGAAAACCCTGCTGGAACACAATGTTTGCGGAAATATTGACAACGTTGACAATTTTCTTATCGAGGGGGGCCTTTACTGTCCTAAGTGTTCGAAAGAACTAATAGAGGCAGGGGTAGATTACCAAAAACTTGGAGCATGGTTTCAATGCTCCCAGTGCGGCAAGAGGTCGGATCTTCCCAGCCCAATTCATCGGTGCAGAAGCTGCGGACACATTTTCACTATAAGAGACACTGGGTTCGTAAATGTGTATAGTTATCGGATTAGCAGTGAGGCTGAAGAAGAGTTCAAGAGAACTTTTCTGGTAATGAAACCGATAGGAGCAATCTTGGAAGAATTCCAATATAGAGTCGAAATGCCTGGCCAAATAGCTGGACGATCAGGGGCGATGCACAGGTTCGATGCGATCGCTTCGAAAGGATCGGTAGAACTTGTAGTCCTTGACGTGGTTGCAAGTGAACGCGAAGTTGAAGAGACCCCAATAGCCACTCTTTACGCAAAGGTATTCGATGTGAGTCCAACCCAAACGATTCTCGTGGCAATTCCAGGGTTGAGCGAAAAGGCGAAAAAGTTAGCGAATTTGTACCGGATCTCGACAATTGAGGCCACCGATTCTCAGAACGCGGCAGAACAACTGAAAGAACATTTTGGATGGACCGGTCTGTCAGAGGACCAAGACTCAATAGACGATTTGCAGTTGTAACCCTACCTGTTGATCTGACGGTTACGTTACTCTCATTCAACGCGTTCACTTTGCCCAAGCTAAGTTGAATCTCTGTGCCGCTTAAGGTGAAGCCAGTCAAACTACGGGACAGTCTATACTTGCTGATTCCTGTAGACATTGCTAGGCTTCTAGGAGTTGCTTCATCTTCTCGTTTCCAACTTAGCCTCAACGAGAATCCTGATTCAATCAAACTCGTCTACGAAATGAGGAAAGATGAACCCCAGGAAGAGATTAAAAATCAGCATGACTGAGGAGAGGAAAATTAGTCCACCAAGTTCTAGACATCCTCGCTCTAAGTACCTCGTGTCTCTCGCTATTATTCTCAATACGAGCGAAGAGAACCTACTATCTCGATTCTGCCTTCTTCATAATGGCAGCCAACCTTGGCTTCATCCTGTATCTTAGCGATAGCACCATCTCGGATTTTCTCGGTGCGCCCTCGAATCCGTCCCTTGACACACTATTTCTCTTCGGTACAGCAGTCTCAATAGGGTTTGCCAGCTATTTGCTCAAAGAAAGCAAAGGAAGATCTGGCCTCGTAGAAATTGCACAGTTTCTGAAGGTGCCCCCTCGAGCCTTCTCTCTCTTTCTTCTAACCTCCACTATTTGGGCAGCCGGTGCGGCAATTGGCCAACCATTCACTGTAAACAGTCTAAATACTAACGGCGAAGCAATCTACTATGTTTCGTATCAAGATTGGTTTCTAGTAGTTAGTGCAACGCTCCTTACCGCATTTATTTTGCTGCCTGTATTATCTTTTTACAGGCAATCAAGACGAGTTCAAGATCCTAAAGCCGCAGGCTCAATCAGGTTGATCAGTGTTTGCTGGGGCTTGTTTGGATTGTGCACTTTTTTTCAAGAAGCAGTGACGGGCGCTTACGCGGGGTTGGTCAAGAGCGCTGTTAGTCTTGCTGATGGAGCTCTGTTCGTTCTAGTTTCGTTTGCCCTTAGGGAGCCTACCATATTGAGCAGGATTGTGAGTGGCGGTGAAACAATAATTCAAGCTATAAGCTCAGATGTTGATGAGGACACTATCGTCTTGTACAACACCGAATCTGACCGCAGACGGCTCGTTGAACGATTTGTCGAGGATGGAACAGCGATTAGGCAAGACTTGGTTTTTTTTGTAACCAAATCAGAAGTCCCGTTCTACAAAGCACTCCTCAGGGAAGAACGCTCAGGCTTTGGGGATAACGACGAGTTGCACTTGTTCGTTCAGCCGCTTGACTTTGGATCGTCGGAGGGGCTAACGACGCCCGGATCTCAGCGAGCCAAGCGTGAACTAGTGGATTTGGGAGAGTTAAGTCTTGATCAGTGTAAGCAGGTCATTTCGAAAGTAAGGTCTCTAGACGCACTTCCAGGTCCGAATAGGGTGCCTCGTATCTGGGCTCTTAACGTGGAAGAAGCCGAATCTGGAACACTTGAAGCCATCCGCGAAGCGAATCCTGCTGCGCGAATTCGAGACCTCGCCTTACAGCAAGACAGTTTCTCCAAGCTATTCAGTACAAAACATAGCTCACTCCCTGGAAATAGGATTCTGCTAGAATACGATCCGGTGTGCAATTTTGAGAGCGTGGTTCAAAGATTTGCGAAAGAATTTCAAGCAAATGTGGAACCAATTGCCATATTCACAAGTATGGGGAGTCCTATGTTTAATCGACTCAGGGAACAGCGTAGCCTGAGGTTATTCACCTTCAGCGCAAAAACCTCCACCCCGTCCAAAGTTACGGATGAACACGTGCTTCTGCCCGAGCGGGACACCTCACTACTCCTAGATGCTGTCGATAAGCTGCTCCAATCCAATCGTGGTCGGTTGATTGGCCTGGTTTTCGACGTGTTTACCGACTTGATTTTAGTCCACGGATTCGAGAAAGCGTACGGTATCTTGTCATCCGTTGTGGAAATGACTGAATCTGAATCGGCCATGGCTTTAGTCTTGATTAATTACGCCGCTCTGGAAGAAAGATCTCTTAATGGAATCAGAGGGCTTTTCCGAATACAGGCCAAGTTCGACAGCGAGGGATTCAAGGTGATTCGTTCAACGAACACCACTTCCCAAAGTGGGGAACGAGAACGATTTGGCCTCGTCGTTGGAGTGCAGGATTCGCGCGGGGGGGTTCGAGTTGAGTAAGATGCAGTCTTTTGATGATCTTCTCGTAGCTTGCATCGACGAGTCATTATCGGTTCTCGGAAACGAGCCGAAGCAAGCTGTCTATCACTACCTATCTGCGATTCAAAATCTTGATCGCGATCAGATACCCGAAAAGCTCAACGAATTTTCCTCGGGGCTGAGGAAGGCACTTGGAAGTGCGTCGAAGGTCATCGAGCGCCTAATACTGAAGAAGCTTTTCCAAGCCACAGGCACTTCATTTCGAGAAACACCGCAGCTCGAGTTTACCGATTATGTTAGCGATGCGAAACGAAGATTTGAGTTGAGTTCGCTTAGGCATGGGGAGATGGCGGACAGTGCTCGCTCAAAGAAGGGCCAAGTGCCCGGCTAGCGAATCGATAATTTCGGCTGGTGCAGGGCCGAGACTTAGACATGTGATTGTTCCAGGGGGGACTTGTGTTAATCCTTTGTCCAAGATTAGATGGGTCGGAATACCTCTCGATCTGCCCTTCTGTTCTAGTTCTAGGAGGCTGTCGAGATCTGGAACCTTTAATGCAACTTTGAGCTGGCCCTCTTGCATCCAAGACTTCCACCAAGAGTATTGATGAACCCGTGCATCTTCTGAGGCGGAAAGTGCCGCGTGTGCACATTGGACTATTGTTTTTCCCTTTCCCATCTTCAAGTCCTTTCTGACAACCAGGGCTTGTTTGAATCCGGAGTTACTTGGCATGACTTCAAAGAGGGGGTTGGGATTTATCTCTTAAAAAGCCGTGCAGTTGCCTTTGCGTTAGTTGGATCATCTGATGACTCCGGCGACCCCGATCTCCATCAAGGTTTCAGCTATTGTCCACGCTACGGAAGATGCGCAAAGGGTCGAGCAGGCGATAAGCGGGCTCTCGAAAGGGATTGCAAACCCTGGGCTCAGCTCCACAAGAGCGAAGGGCCACTATGGAAACCAAATCACTACGCTGTTTTGTATGTCGAGGGTGCCAAGAGTAGCTGGAAGAATTCTGGAAAACATTTGGAACTCTATGTCACTTGTGGACCGGACTCAAATCCTCTCAAGTCTTGCCTCGAGGACGGACGATGGAGGGACGCTCTTCTTTAGAATCGGCAAGCAAGAACTGGTAAAGGGAAATGTTGTTTTGAAGGATAGCGAACCGGTTAAAGTTGAGATCTCATTCCGGAAACAAGAGCCGTTGCAAAGAGTTATCGCCGGCATCAGAGATGCCCTCGATCGGTTAGGCTGATAAGAATGCGTTAGAGGATACATGCTATTATGCAGGTACGGGTGGGAAGGTCTGGGGAATGAGGAAGCCAGTCCCAGCTTGACCATTGG
>JACXTT010008370.1_pt1 | contig 14358 bp, 11 predicted proteins | sample 9270951 | NCBI WGS metagenome assembly JACXTT01 (sample SAMN15532306, study PRJNA645909) | rock metagenome | isolation source: weathered quartz diorite | place: Puerto Rico | collected 2017-06-21 | reverse complement strand
GCAGTCGCGATGATCGTGAGCGAGCCGCCCTCTTCGATGTTTCTCGCCGACCCAAAGAACCGCTTGGGACGCTGCAACGCATTGGAGTCCACGCCGCCTGAAAGCACCTTGCCGCTGGGCGGAACAATCGTGTTGTAAGCGCGCGCCAGACGTGTAATCGAGTCGAGCAGAATGACCACGTCGCGCTTGTGTTCCACAAGGCGCTTGGCCTTTTCAATCACCATCTCCGCGACCTGCACGTGACGGGCAGCAGGCTCGTCGAAGGTTGAAGAGATGACCTCACCTTTTACCGACCGCTGCATATCAGTAACTTCTTCCGGACGCTCGTCGATCAGCAGCACCATCAGCACCACTTCGGGATGATTGGTGGTAATCGAATTGGCCACATTTTGCAGAAGCATGGTCTTGCCGGCGCGAGGCGGGGAAACGATCAGGCCGCGCTGTCCCTTGCCGAGCGGCGTCAATAGATCCATCACCCGGGCGCTGACATTTTCACGCACCGTCTCGAGCTTGAGACGCTCTTGCGGATAGAGCGGCGTCAGGTTGTCGAACAGAATCTTGTTGCGCGCCTCTTCCGGCGATTCGAAATTGACCGCTTCGATCTTCACCAGGGCAAAGTATTTTTCGCCCTCGTGGGGCGGACGGACCTGCCCGCTGATGGTATCGCCGGTCTTCAGGTCGAACTTGCGAATCTGCGACGGGGAAACGTAAATGTCGTCCGGGCCGGGCAGATAGTTGTAGTCCGGTGAGCGCAAAAAACCGTAGCCGTCGGGCAGGATTTCCAACACGCCCTCGGCAAAAATGTGGCCCTCTTTTTCGCTCTGGGCCTGAAGAATCTTGAAAATCAGATCTTGCTTGCGCAATCCACTTGCGCCGGGCAAATCCAAAGATCGGGCGATCTTGGTTAGCTCGGTAATATTCTTTTCTTTGAGTTCAGCAATGGTCATCAATCACCTGCGAGAGGATTTTTCAAAGGGGGGTACACAACAGAGAAGGATCCATCGGCGGGGCAGGAAGGCGGGCTAAATTATGCAGCCCGCCTTTGTGCCTCAGCGAAGTGTTCCGGCTCGGCCAGAACCGTCTGCCGCTCCGAGCTTGCAATCCGGTCCAGGACCTCGTTCATGGTCTCCTGGATTCTGGTGTTGGGCTTGTGAAACTTACGGGTAGCCTTCGACGCAAGCTGACAGAGCATATAACGGTTCCGCAAAGTATGTAAAGCATCAAAAACACGGTCAGAGCGCTTCATCGTCTTTCTCCTGACACCTGAATTAGGGCGAAATCCCACTTTTACACGACAGGGCAAGTCCCGGCCAAAGTTATAAGTCCTTCAATTCTTATGGGTTGTACGGGAAACGCTCTGGCTACTTTGTATAGATGCTCCGCCCGTGCCGAAAGTTTCTCCGATTCCGGATTCGGTCCCACCTGTCGGCGGAGGTACTGGGGACGGCGCAAGCCGTCCCTATAAGTCCGTGGAACCTTGTAATTTAGCGGGGAAAACAGGCCGGGTCAAGCGATTTATTCGGAATTCACCTTTGGAACGAAACCTATGCCGCGGCGATGGCAGATTCCTAATCCCCACCACGTTTTCCTTCGAAATCGGTATACTCTCTAAAATCTCATCCGGGGCCCTCAACGATGGCGGAAAACTCACCTGATAAGGACGAGAAGGCAAGTACGACCCTGCCGGGAACGGTCGAAAAGATCATTAAATCTCCGCACCCCAGCGTGCCGGAGAAGGCGCAAATCGCCGTCGAAGGCGCCGAAGATCTGTATCGCGAGATCCGTATCGAAAATGTCCTAAAAGATGAGGATGGGCAGCAGGTCGCCCTCAAGCCTGGCGCGACAGTTGAGGTTACGATCGAAGCTAACCCAGACCACACAATCAAAAAAAACGATTGAACCCGTTCAGCCAAACCACTAACAAAAGGGTTTCGTTGTAGAGACCCGGCCAGCTGCGTCGCTAGGGAAAAGTGGCTGGCTTGCGGCAAGCGGACTAGAAGACCCGGCCAAGCTGAAAAAACCACTTGCGATGCCCGCTGTCCCCTACGCTGCCCCCTAGAATGAGTGGGCCAACTGCGGTTTCTGCCAGAATCCCGGCGGCAAAATCGCAGGGAAACCGGCTGGCATTGGGAAAACCATACATCTTGCCAAACTCAAAGCTTCCGATCGCATAGATCTTCTTTCCCGCCAACGTCGGAAGGGTGAACAGATCATGCAGGTAGCCCGTACGAAAAAAATAATACTGATCTCCGAAGAGCTCGTTCGTACCATACGCGCTTAACCGGGATGAACCGCCCAGGAAAAACTGCGGATATCCGTTCCGCGTGGAACCGAAGGTGGTTCCACCCTCGCCGATCAGGAACAACGACGCCGGCTCGGTAATGGGGCGAAAGTATCCCACCTGGGCTTGCATGACCGGAAAGCTGGTCGTTTCGCCCGGGCTGCTGTCATACCAGTGGAAATTAGACTCCAAGTTCAGGCCACGCCGTGGGATGACAGGATCATCGGTGCGATCCATGCGATACCGCAGACGCGTGGCGCCGGTTCGCCCCGATACGGAAGCGAATTCCGCAGTCCCCAGCCGCAGCCTGGCATCGAGCGTGCCTACTTCGTAGCCAAGGCGTATTTCACTGAAGCGGCTGAATCCATAACCGACGTCGCCGCCAATCGAGGCGTTGGAAAACCTGTATTCCGCCAGAGGGTCGTTCCTGCGGTAGATTTTGAAATTCGAAGTTCTGGCGGAAGCATGCGGGGCAAAGAACCACTTGCTCGCCGGCGAAAATGGCCGATAGAGCTCGCTTTCGATTCCATAGGTGTTGCCAAAAATCAGGTCAGTTCGCCATTCCGACCGGTAGCCGGCAACATCGAGAAGCGTGAAACGCGTGGCGAAGGTAAAATCGACATCCGCACTTTCCGATCCGTCCACCTCAAAGCCCAGTTGAAGTAATGGTGGCGCATACACTTTTTCGTGCATGGTCACGAGCAGGCCCACTTGCCCGTCTTGTTGTGTGATTTGGTATCCGGCCGTATCGTAACGGCCAATTCCCGTCAAACGGGTGAGCAGACCCTCCAGCCTGGTTTTGTTGATCGGTTGGCCCACCTCAGACTGAAGAAACCGCTCCAAATTGACTTTAGCCTCTGGATTGGTCCCCTCCACTTTCACAAATTGGGGAACGGGCACTTCATTTTGCAAAGGGGGCTTTCGCTGCTCCAAATAAGCTGCCCAGGCGGCGTCATCAAGGGAGTACGGCAGCAGCAATTGTGCTTTCTGGTTGGCGGCCTCAACTCCCTTTTGGATAATGGCATCCGCTCTTTCGTACTCGAGAGAGCCGAATTCCTGCAGCGCGACCTTGACCACCAGGTCCGCATTGGCCAACCCTCGGATTTCGTTTCCCGCTACCACCACGTCGATCGAACGCCCAAGAATGGAGAACAGGGATTGAATCTTGGCTGCCTCGGCGGGCGAGGTTTCCAGGTGGACGCCGATCACGATGTCCGCACCCATTTCCCTTACCACATCCGTCGGCATGTTGCCTACCAGGCCGCCATCGACGTAGACATGTTCCGAGTCACGAACGGGAGAGAAGAGTCCCGGAATGGCCATGGTTGCGCGCATCGCGGTCGACAGCGGTCCGTCCTTGAAGACGGCTTGTTTCCCGCTTACCAAATCGGTGGCTACGCAGCGGAATGGGATCGGCAGATCATCGAAGGATTTCACTGCCGAGTAAGGCAGGGTTTCACGGTCGATTAGCAGGCTGATCTGTTGACCAGCATTCAGCCCTCCGGGCAAGGAGAGGCCCCGCCGCAAACCCAGCAGAATTGAATTCGGGAACGCAACTTTGTCCTCCTTCCTGCGAAAAGACAAGTCCTCAAAAGGAATCGCTCCTCCCAGAATCACATCCCAATTCTGCGCCTTTACCAGATCGTGCAGCTGTTGGGGGCTCTTTCCGATGGCGTACAAGCCTCCCACCAGCCCGCCCATGCTGGTCCCGGCGAGGTAGTCGATGGGAACATGATGATCCTCGAACCACCGCAGTACGCCGATGTGCGCGAGTCCGAGTGCGCCTCCACCTTCGAGGGCCACCCCAATGGTCGGTCTTCTCTTGGATGGCGTCCCGCTCGGCGCATTGGGGCTCAAGTCTCCGGCTGGTCCGGAAACCGCTCTTGAGCTCGGCTGGTCCTGTGCGATTGAAAGAGAAAGAAACAGGAACACACACCCAAACTCTCGCCAGCCACGCGACATAACAGGCTCCGTTGCAACAGGATTCTCGCGCACCCAGGGCGCGGGAGAGGACCAGTGTCGCCCAGGCCACCGCCGGGCACAAGGGGCGGGTATATCCTTGTGGCGCGGGGGTCCCCGCGGCTTTGAAATTGACGTTGCGTTTGGCAGTCGCTCTTGATGCGCCTTGCAGTTCACCGCAAGCCTTGTGAAGTTACCCCTGGGCCGTTTAGGGGCAACGACGCCAGCGCCGCAGGAATCGCAAGGTCGCGGTTCTGTATAATCGCGTGCTTTGGTATATCCGTAGTGGGGAATTCATTAGCCCAATGACTAGAGCGGCACGTGCAGTGGCATCTCCTCGCGTCGTATGCATCGACGATTTTCGGCCCCTGGCTCGGCAACGGCTTCCGCGCCCGGTCTTTGACTATCTCGACGGCGGCGCCGATGGCGAAGTCACACTTCGCGAGAACTGCCGCATCTTCGATGACATTACATTTCGTCCGCGTCATGCGGTGGCCCTGCCGGATTGCGATTTGCGCACGCGCGTCCTGGGATGGGACATTTCGTTTCCTGCAATGCTGGCTCCGGTCGGCTACAGCCGCCTGATGCATCCCGATGGCGAAGCGGGCGCCGCTCGTGCTGCCGGTCTGGCCGGGACCGGTTACATTCTTTCCACCATCTCAGGCCACAGATTGGAAGACGTCAAGGCAGCTTCTTCCGGGCCAGTCTGTTTTCAGCTTTATCTGATGGGTGGTCGTGCCGCCTCTGAGGCTGTGATCGAACGTGCCCGGGTCGCGGGTTGCGCCGCCCTGGTGGTCACTATCGACACTCCCGTGGCGGGACTGCGGGAGCGCGACTTCCGCAACGGCATGAAGGAGTTGATGGGCGGAAGTCTGCTGGAAAAGATCCCATTCCTTCCTCAGATAATCTCGCGCCCCGGCTGGCTCGCCAGCTTCCTGCTGGACGGCGGACTGTCAAAACTGCCAAACGTTGTTATCCCCGGCAAGGGACCGATGGAACTTGTGGACGTCAGCCAGGCTCTGGCCAGCGCGACTGTAACCTGGGATGACCTGAAGTGGATACGCGACCTTTGGCCCGGCTCGATTGTGATCAAGGGTGTCTTGACAGGGGAGGACGCTCGCCGTGCGGTCGATGAGGGTGCAGCCGCTGTCGTTGTCTCCAATCACGGCGGGCGCCAACTCGACGGGGTGCGCCCCTCATTGCGCGCGCTGCCTGAAGTGGTTGCCGCCGTGAAAGGCCAGGCCGAAGTCTTGATGGACGGCGGGGTTCGCCGTGGCACGGACATCGTCAAGGCTATCTGCCTGGGAGCGCGCGCCGTTCTTTGCGGTCGTGCCTACGCGTATGGTCTGTCCGCCGCCGGTCAGGCCGGAGTCACCCGCGCGCTCGAAATCCTGCGAGCCGACGTGGAACGCACTCTACGACTGCTGGGGTGCCCGTCGGTTGCCGCGTTGAACCGGTCGTACGTGGATGTGCCCGCGAGCTGGCAGTGAGGAAGCCATGCGGCAATTGCCACTCCGTCAATTGCTGATTGCGAGGGAAAACGTTCGTGCACTGGACTCAAGTCTACGATCCATTCGGCCACTGGTGGCTTTCGACGCTGGTGGCCATGCTACCCATTCTTGTTCTGTTCGGGTTGCTGGTGGGACTGAAGCTGAAGCCGCATTGGTGTGCCATCGCGGGAGCGTGTACCGCGGCGGTAGTCGCGGTCGTATTTTTCGGCATGCCGCCAATGCTTGCGGCCGTGAGCTTCGGCTTCGGCGTTGCCTTCGGGTTGTTGAAGATCGCCTGGATCGTCCTCACCGCGGTTTATCTGTACGACATTTCCGTCGAAACCGGTCAGTTCGAAATTATGAAGGAATCGATCGCCGGAATCACTCCTGACCGGCGTCTTCAGGTTCTGCTGGTGGCATTCTGTTTCGGTTCATTTATCGAAGGAGCGGCGGGATTCGGCGCGCCGGTTGCCATCGCTGGCGCGTTCATGATCGGGCTCGGCTTCAACCCCCTCCACGCAGCCGTGCTGAATCTGATTGCCAACACCGCCCCGGTGGCGTGGGGCAGTGTCGGTGTCCCCATCCACACGCTCGCAGCCGTTTGCGGCCTGCCGGAATCGGACCTCAGCGCGACCATTGGCCGCATCCTCCCCATCACCGCGGCGATTGTCCCATTGTGGCTAGTGCGGACCATGGTGAGTTGGAGGGAGACGTTTGAGGTACTTCCCGCCATCCTGGTGGTTGGGTCCACGTTTGCCCTCACCCAGTTTTTCTGGTCGAACTATGTGGACAGCAGCCTGGTGGACATCATGAGCGCGGTTTTTTCGATTGCCGCCGTGGTAGCCTTCCTGCGCATCTGGCGCCCGAAGAAAATCTGGCGCTTCGACTACGATGAAAGACCAATTCCGCTGCCACCGCCTACGGCTCAGATCGCGGATGAAGTCGGGGGCCAATGGACGGCCTCAAATTTTGACGGTTATGTCCAGGCCCGTTCTTATCCGTTGAGAGCGATTCTTAGAGCCTGGATGCCCTTTGCGATCTTGTCGGTGTTTGTTCTGATCTGGGGTCTTCCGCGGATTAAGCAGGCAATGAATCAGGCTACCACTCCCGCGTTTAAGGTGGTCTTGCCGGACGGCAAACTTCGCAGTGGCCCGCCCGGCTGGGACGTGCCGTACCTGCACAATGCGATCTCTCGCGCCGCTCCCGTGGTAGCAAAGCCGGCCCCCGAAGCTGCCAGGTATGACTTCAACTGGCTCTCGGCGACGGGAACAGGATGCTTGTTCGCCGCGATTGTTTCCGGTTTGCTGCTGGGCTTGACCCCGGTCCGCCTGCTAAAGATTTTCGGGCGGACGTTGCGGCGCATGCGCCTGGCGGTCATCGCCATTTCATTCATGCTCGGACTGGGCTACGTAACCCGCTATTCCGGACTGGATGCCGTGCTGGGACTGGCATTCACCCGCACCGGCTGGGCCTATCCTTTCTTCGGAACCTTCCTTGGTTGGCTGGGGGTTGCGCTCACCGGCAGCGATACCTCCTCCAACGCACTGTTCGGAAGCTTGCAGCGAATCACCTCTCAGCAGCTTGGCATCGATCCAGTCCTGATGTGCGCCGCCAATAGCGCAGGTGGCGTAATGGGAAAAATGGTAGACGCGCAATCGATCACCATCGCCACCGCGGCCACCGAGCAGGTGGGGAACGAAGGCGCCATCTTCCGCTTCGTCGCGTGGCACTCGATCGCTCTGGGTGCCATCGTTGGGGTGATCGTCATGTTGTACGCCTACGTTTTTCCTCACGCGGTGGCGCATGGCCTGTCCTTTGTGAAGTGAGGTCTCCAGATCGTCGCTCAGAGCGGACAATCATAAAAGGATGGCAGAGCCAGCCTGAGGGCGGCCCATGTTTCCTGATAGTCTCAAAAATAGACATTCAGGAGACTGCAAGCTTGCCGCCGATCATCAACGCCCAGGGAATCTCGAAGGCCTTTGGATCGAGTCCCCTCTTTCAGAAGGTCTCGTTCACCGTTACGGAAGGTAACCGGATCGGCCTCATCGGTCCGAACGGTTCCGGCAAATCAACCCTGCTGAGAATTTTGGCCAGCGAAGAAACGCCGGATGACGGCGAAATCGCCTTCCGCAAGCGGCTTCGGGTCAGTTACGTAGAGCAGGACTCGAAATTCTCCGCCGCTGCCACCGTGCGGTCGGTGGCCGAGAACGCCATGGAGCGCGCCAGGGTCCACCAGACGGAGCGCGGAACCCGCTTTGCCGAAACCCTGGGACGTGCAGGTCTTGCAGACCTTGAGACCCAGGCCGCCGGGCTCTCGGGGGGCTGGCAGAAGCGCCTGGCCATCGTTGAGGCACTGGTGCAGGCGCCCGACCTCCTGCTGCTGGATGAACCCACAAATCATTTGGATCTTGCGGGCATCGAATGGCTCGAAGACTTGCTCGCCGAGGCCGCGTTCGCTGCCGTGATCGTCAGTCACGATCGCTACTTTCTAGAGAGTGTCGCCACTGACATCGCAGAACTGAGCCGCGTCTATCCGGACGGCATGTTACGCGTGCGCGGAGCCTACAGCACTTTCCTGGAAAAGAAAGAGGAATTTCTGCACGCTCAGGCCAAGCGTCAGGAGGCGCTGGAGAATTTGGTCCACAATGAGATTGAGTGGTTGCGCCGCGGGGCCAAGGCTCGCACCCGCAAGTCCAAGGCTCGCATCGGCAAAGCCAATGAGTTGATGGGCGACCTGGCCGACCTGAACGCACGGACTCGAACCGCCACGGTGCAGATTGACTTCTCGGTGACCGATCGGAAGACCAAGCGGCTGATCGAACTGGACGATATTGCCTATCGTATTCCGGTTCCCGGCAAGCCAGCCCGCATCCTGTTCGACAAACTCAACTTTGTGATCAGCGCTGGCATGCGGGTGGGTCTGGTCGGTCCGAACGGTAGCGGCAAGACAACCCTGCTCAGGCTCTTACGAGGCGAGTTGTCTCCGGCCAGCGGGAAGATTCATCGTGCCGAGTGGCTGCGCATCGTTTATTTTGACCAAACCCGCGAACTCGACACCAACGTGACTCTGCGTCGTGCGCTGGCCCCGGAAGGCGATTCGGTTATCTATCAGGACCGGGTTATCCACGTGGCCTCGTGGGCGGCGAAATTCCTGTTTAGCGGCGAACAGCTCAACCAGCCCGTGGAACGGCTTTCCGGAGGCGAGCGGGCTCGCGTGCTGATCGCCCAGCTCATGCTCCAGCCCGCGGATGTTCTCCTGCTGGACGAGCCCACCAACGACCTTGACATCCCCACCCTGGAGATTCTGGAAGAGAGTCTGCTCGAATTTCGTGGCTCCCTGATTCTGGTCACCCACGACCGCTACATGCTCGATCGCGTTTCCACCATTGTTCTGGGCCTTGACGGACAAGGCGGCGCCGAGAGTTTTGCCGATTACTCGCAATGGGAAGCCTGGCAAGCGGAACCTGACCAATCGGATCGAGCCAGCCTTCGATCCGCCTCACAGACATCTACCACGATCGGATCGCAGACCAAGACCAAGCTCTCATACCTGGAAGCGCGCGAGTATGCAGGCATTGAAGAGCGCATCGCAGCTGCGGAAGAGGTGCTACAGGCGAGGCGCGTCCAACTCGAAGACCCGGCTATCGCCAGCGACGCCCCGCGCCTGCTCTCTGCCCACAGGGAGTTGGACGAAGCCCAGGCCAAAGTTGACGAACTGTACCGGCGCTGGAGCGAGCTGGAGAAAAAGAAAGGCTGAACAAAGGCAGCATTGCTAATTGCCACTTACTCTCTCACGCACCAACGCAAAGGCAATGATCGTTTCCCCCGATTCTCCCGTTGTCGTCCTCAGCTCCTCGACCAGAGTGGCTTCTAGATTGTTGGGGTCGGGACGCATCTCATGGGCGGCCACTTCTTCTTCCGTGGCTCCGACAAAACACAGTTCGCAATGTCCCAGGTCATCGTCAGTCTTCATCGCCGGACCGAAGGTGCGGCAGATCACTGGCCGAAATTCGTAGAGTTCACATTGCCCGGTCACAGGATCCAGAACGGGGCAGGGCTCGGCGTTGGCAAAATCATTCCACCGCTGCGCCGCTTCGTCTGTATCGTCCTCGTCCAAAATTCCTGAGACTGGATCGCCAGGATAATCCTCGGAAAGGCGTTTGACCGTGTCCCAAGCGCGCCTGCGCACACCCCACGCACGCTCCGGATCTTGCACTTCCAGTTCCGCCAGCCCCTTGCGTAGTCGGATCGCGTCCAGTTGATTGATGGCGAACACGCCGTGGCAACATTGCGAGCACCCGGGTTTGCATGCCAGCCATTTGCCGCTCTTTTGGAATGCGTCAGCCAGCGCAGCGTTCACAATCTGAATCAATTCCTGATCGCAGGGAGGGGTTTGATGGCAGGGCATATTAGGTATTAAACATAAACCACCGCAGCAGCGCCATCATCGGGATTCTCTGCGTGGGGGACACTGCGATGCGCCGCCAGTAAATGCGATTTTGAACCTGACTGTTGAATTTGACGCCGAGGGCGTTTCCCGTCATCCCGCATCCCCGGAACGCGGGGCGCTTCGCAGTCGCGCCAGAATCTCTCTTTCCCAGGGCTGAGGTATCTTCACCCAGGCCATGCCGGCGGCTGTCGCGGCCTGTATGCCCATGTCAGTATCCTCGAACACCAGGCAGTCGGCTGGCGCGATTCCAAGCCTCTGCGAAGCCATCAGAAATGGCTGAGGGTCGGGCTTGCTCCGCTGATAGTCCCCGGCACAAACCAGCGTGGCGAAACGGTCAAGGATCCTCAGCGCCCGCAGCGATGCCGTCACCGAGTCGTGCGTGCTCCCAGAGACCACGGCGAAAGGAATCCGGCCATGGCTGGCTTCAATATGTTCGAGCACCTCGGGAACTGCCTTCAGCTGGGGAAGAATCTCGAGATACAATTCTTCCTTCCTTCGGGACACATCCTCCACCGGCATGCTCAGCCCTTGTTCTAGATTGAGCGTGGCGATGATCTCGGTCACAGGCATGCCTCCCCAGGCATAGAAGAGTTCTTCGCTGAATACACAACCCCATTCCGAGAGCGCCCGGCTCCATGCCGCATAGTGGAGCGGCATGGAATCAGCGATGGTGCCGTCGCAATCGAAGAGGTATGCCTTGAAGGAGCCGGGCGGAAGTCTCAGTCGCGTATCTGTGTTCCTCTCTTCTGAGAACATGATGTTTCAGCGATCACGCGGGGCTGGTTATCTTCGATCAGGATCGGGCCGAGAACTTGGTCGTTTCACGCGAAAGCGGTTCGTGCCACCGACTCGCGGTTTCGCTTTCAGATTCAGTTCCTCAACCCGGGAATTTTCAGTTTGATACGGAACACGCTGGTGCTGGCCACGATGTAGAGGGTCTTGCCGTCCTCGTCTCCCCACGCCAGGTTGCCCACGCGCTCCGGGACTTTGATCGTGCCGATGTGCTTGCCCGCGGGGGAAATAATCCACACGCCACCGGGGCCGGAGCTGTAGATATTGCCTTCCTTGTCGACCCGCATGCCGTCGGGAACGCCATCAGCCGGATCGTTGGAAGGGTCAAGAAAGACAATCCCGTCAGTCACTGAACCGTCTGGTTGCACACGATACCTCATCCACAGTTTCTTGCCAGATTCGGCAATGTACAGGAACTTTTCGTCCGGCGAGAAAGCGATGCCGTTTGGACGAGCAAGATCCTTTATTACCAACTGCAACTTGTCCCGATCCGGTGGGGCACCGGGCTTTTGCTGGCGTGCCCCGGGAATGCGGTAAACGCCGTTGATCTGCAATTCCTTTATCGGATCGTTATCGCCCTGCGTAGGCAGTCCGTAAGGAGGGTCGGTGAAATACAGCGATCCATCGGACTTGTACACCAGATCGTTCGGACTGTTGAGCTTTTTGCCCTGATATGAGTCGGCTAGAACAGTGATCTGAGCCTTGGGGTCGACGGACTCCAGTCGCCAGACGTTGCGCCGGGCATGTCCCGCCACTGTCACCCGGCCATCCGCATCCAGGGTCATTCCGTTGGAGCCGGGCTCGGGTCCTTTGTAGGGTTCCGAGCCCTCGTACCCGCTGGGGTGGATGAAGACGCTGGCGCCCTTGCCCGGAATCCACTGCACGATGTTGTTCGATGGGATTTCGGCGAACAAGAGGCTCTCAGAGTGTGTCCACACCGGGCCCTCCGTCCACTTGTTGAAGCCGGTCGCGATGCGCTCCAGTTTGGCGTCGGGCGCGGCAATGCTGTCGAAAGCGGGATCAAGCTTCTGCAGACTCTGAGAACAGGCGGTCCCGGTGAGCGAAGTGAGGAGTATGGCCAGAACAAAGAGTCGAGAGGTGGTCATGCGGGGGATTGTACTGCAAAACTGGCAGGGACTGTGCCTATCGACCAGGCAACCGATTGAGGAAAAACCGCGTCGACCGAAAGAATTCTCCGCTTCGCATGGTATGATCGCCGCCCTCATCGATTGAGGAGATCCAAATGTTCCCATTCACCCTCTGGCTAGGGGTGTTGACGGCCACGCTTGGCGGTCCCCTGGGGGCATCCGAATGCGCGCCCGCCGACCTTATTCTCACTAACGGTCACGTGATTACGATGAACAGCGATCGCCGTGTTGTGTCCGCGCTGGCGGTACGCGACGGTCGAATCGAAGCCGTCGGGATCGACCCGGAGATAGCCGCTTGCGCTGGACCGGCGACACGCAGAGTCGATCTGCAGGGACGTACCGTGCTGCCCGGTTTGATCGACGTCCACACCCACGCGCTGTCCTGGGCCGAGAGCATCGTTCTCGGGGAGATCGACGCTACCTATCCCACTGTGCGTACGATTGTCGAGATCAAGACTGCCGTGGCCGAACAGGTCCGCGCCATTTCACCGGGTCAATGGGTGCGGGGGCGGGGCTGGGATGACGCCAAACTGGTTGAACGCCGTTATCTGAACAAGGACGATCTAGATGCAGTGGCTCCCCACGTACCGGTGTATCTGGTTCATGTCAGCGGTCACCTGGCGGTGGCCAATCGGGCAGCACTGAAGGCCGCTGGTATTGACCGCAACACGCCGACTCCGCCCGGGGGAGTGATCGAGCGCGACGCCAGCGGCGAGCCGACCGGCATCGTCAAAGACAACGCGATGCGTCTTCTCGAATCGAGGCTTCCGGCCGATCCCCCCGACTTGGCCTTCCGCGCCGCCCAGGTCGTGAGCGAGCGCGCCACCGCCGTCGGCCTCACTTCTATCCACGACGTTTCCTTGTCGGCGGAAGCCATTCGTGGATACCAAGAGGCCAATGACCGCGGGCGGCTGAAGGTCCGCGTCCGCATGGCGCCCCTCGTCTCCAGTGTGGAGGAGGCCGAGCGACTGGCCCTCTCCGGGGTGCACACCGGTTTTGGCGACGACCACCTGCGGTTCGGTGCCGCCAAAATGTTCGCCGACGGCGGCATGGGTGCGCGGACGATCGCAATTTATCCCCCTGGTCTGCAGGAGAATGGCAGCGAGAATTTCGGGCTGTTGATCTGGTCACCGGACGACATGTTGAAAGCCCATCGCCTCCTTGCCCAGGCCGGATGGCAGCTCTCAACCCATGCGATCGGTGACCGCGCAATCGATGAGGTCATTACGTCTTACGCTACGGTCACCAAAGAGCTAGGGCTGAAGGATCCGCGATTCCGCATTATTCATTGCGGACTTTCCCCGCCCGCGATTTTGAAACGTCTCCACGATGAGCACGTGCTGGTCGACGGCGATCCCGCCTTCGTCTATTGGATCGGGAGTTGGTTCCAGAAGTATGGACCAGTCCGCGAACGCTGGGCCTACCCTGGCAAGTCCTATTTCGACTATGGCATCGTGGCTGCCGCGGGAACCGATGTGCCAGTCACACCGATCAGTCCATGGTGGGGTCTTTGGGCAGCGGTCGAACGCCAGGAGCTGAACACCGGACGAGTGCTTGCACCGGAAGAGAGGCTTTCGGTCTCCCAGGCGCTGGAACTGTACACACGCAATCCGGCCTACATTGGTTTTGAGGAGAAACAGAAGGGGTCAATCGAGGTTGGCAAGTTCGCGGATTTTATCGTCATCGATCGCGATGTGCTCTCGGTTCCAACCGCACAGCTCAAAGATGTTCAAGTCTTGCAAACCTGGGTGGGCGGTGATCTTGTCTTTGAGAAGCGTTGAAAATGTGAGGATCGGGAACCCCTAGGCTAATTCCGTCCGGAAATGCCTCTTCTCGGTGAACCCGATCGGCGTTGCCGAAAGTACCCGAGACACCGCCCAATCGAAGCGATCGCTCGTGATATCCTACCTAGAGAAGCTGCGTCCCCGCCCTTTGGGCAAATTCCCGCAGTTCCCATAAACACCATGATTTCAGTAAGTAACGTGTCCATGCGCTACGGCGCCAAAGTTCTATTTGACGAGGTGTCGACGGCCTTTACGCCGGGAAAGCGTTATGGCCTGACCGGTCCGAATGGCGCCGGCAAGTCCACCTTCATGAACCTGTTGACGGGCGAACTCGAGCCCCAAAAAGGGACCGTCGTGCGCCCCAGAAAACTGGGCGTCTTGAGCCAGGACCAGTTTGCCTTCGATCGCTACCGCGTGCTCGACACCGTGATTATGGGGAATAAGCGCTTGTGGG
>JACXTT010008369.1_pt1 | contig 14361 bp, 16 predicted proteins | sample 9270951 | NCBI WGS metagenome assembly JACXTT01 (sample SAMN15532306, study PRJNA645909) | rock metagenome | isolation source: weathered quartz diorite | place: Puerto Rico | collected 2017-06-21 | reverse complement strand
CGGGTGCGGGTGTCGAGCGCCGAGGATCTGCGCCGGGCGTTCGCGGCCACGGCTGGTGCCGGGGCGGTAACGGTATGGTTCGAGCGCTCCGGGAGGCTCGAGCGGACGGCGTTCTACGTACGGTAGGCGAGTCCTGGCGGCAGGACGGACGACGGGCCATTGTCAAGCACGAGACCACATCGGGAGACCGCCATGGCCGACACGATCCGCAGGGTGAGCTACTACTACACGACCATCTCCGACAAGCCCGGCGAGGGCGCCCGTCTGCTCGAGACCCTGAGGAGCGCCGGCGTGAACCTGCTGGCCTTCCATGCGTTCCCGAGCGCGCGCAAGGCGCAAGTGGACTTCGTACCGTCGGACGCGGCGCTGTTCACGGCCGCCGCCAAAGGGGCGAAGATCAAGTTGTCGAAGCCCAAGACGGCGTTCCTAATCGATGGGGACGACCGGGTCGGCGCGCTGGCTGGCATCCTGTCGCGCCTAGGGGCGGCGAAGATCAACGTCACGGCCGTCACCGGCGTGTGCGCGGGGATGGGGCGGTATGGAGCGCTGCTCTGGGTGAAGCAGGGGGCGGTGAACAAGGCCGCGGCTGCGCTCGGAGCTATGTAGCTAGCGCTGGGCCCCGCCCCGGCCGAGCGCGTCTGGACCGAATTTCTGGCGCACCTCGTCGATCATGCGCGAGATGACCCGGTCCCGCTCGGTCTCGACCGTGCTGCCGCCGGACTCGAGCAGGGATAACTGACCCTCACCGCCCTGCTCGACCAGTTGCGACAGGGCGACGCCGATCAGGCGGGCGGGCACTCGGCGGGCGGCGCGGAGCCGTGACAACAGGCCGCGCGCCACGGCGTACACCGCGCGGTCAGATTGGACCGCGTCGGCCAGCGTGCGGCTGGCCTGGCGTGTGGTGAAGTCCGCATCGCGCAGCTTCACGGTGACGGTCCGGGCCACAAGCCCTTGCTCCCGGATGTCGGCGCTGGCTCGGTCGACCAGAGTGAGCAGCCTGGCGGCGAGCGCCTCGTCGCTGTCCAAATCGGTAGAGAACGTCTCGTCGCGGCTCACCGACTTGGTCTCGCGATCGGCCTCGACGGGCGCCCGATCGATGCCGCGCGTCCGCTCGTGCAGCCACCCGCCCTCGCGCTCTCCCAACCAGCCCATCAACGTCTCTCGCTCGTGCCGGACCACGTCGCGCACGGTGCGCAGGCCGAACCGAGCCAGGCGCTCCTGAAACTTGGGTCCGATCAGGGGGATGTCCGCGAGGGCGAACTGCAGCATGAACTCGGCCTCCGTTCCGGGGGCCACGACGCACACGCCGTCGGCCCCCCCGCCGGTACGCGGCTTGGCGACGCCGGCGGCGAGCTTCGCGACAAACTTCGATGTCCCACCCCCGATCGACAGAGAGAGCGAGGTCTCGGCGAGCACGGCGTCGCGTATCCGGTGGGCCGTCGCGGCGAGCGGCTCGGCGCCGTACAGCTGCTCGGTGCCCGAGAGATCGACGTAGAACTCGTCGCTCGAGGCCTGTTCCACGACGGGCGTGAAGCGCCGCAGCACCGCGCCGATCTCGCCGCTCTTGCGTGCGCAGGCATCCCACGGCACCGGGACGACGGTCGCTCCGGGACAGAGGCGCACCGCCCGGGCCATGGGCATCGCGGAATGCACACCGTAGGCCCGCGCCTCGTACGAAGCGGAGGTCACGACGCCGCGTTGCTCCGGCGAGCCCCCGACGATGAGGAACCGGGCCTTGCCCGCACCCTCCGGATCCGCCAGGCGCGCCACCGCCACATAGAACGCGTCGGCGTCGGCGAGCAGGATGCGTCGAGCGGAGCTCACCGTGGCCTAGGGAGACGGCGCGGGCGGATGGTCCTTGAAGATCTGTGCGACGATCTGGCGACGCTCGGCGAGGTCGTACAGGGTGAGCCGGAAGGCTTCGTCATCCGCACCGCCCAGTACACCGCCGTAGCGGTTGGGCTCGTTGGTCTGGCGCCGCTCCGCCTTCCGCACCAGGCGCAACTCGTCCACCTGAGTGATGGGGAAACGGAATGTCGAGTCGCCTTGCTGCACGGCGAGCGTGTCGCCCCGGAACCGGACGAGATGCAGGTCCCAGAGGATCCGCCCGTCGTTGAGCGTCATCTGCCAGCGGTCGTCACGCTGCGCCGCGACCGGCACGGCGACAAACAGGACGATCCCGGCGACCCGGAGAGCTCTCACTGCCCTTCTGCCTTCGCTGCCTTCGCCGCCTCGGCGGCCTGCTTTTTCAGCTTCTTCTTCTTGAGACGAGTAACGCCGTACGTACCGCGGCGGATCTTGCCTCGTCTGCTGCGAATGTCGCCTTTACCCATGAGTCGTCGGTCCTCCGTTGTCATTCATTTCATGCCGCCGAGTTTCAGCAGCCGTTTGACCTGCTCGGTCGATACGGGCATGACCGATAGTCGGCCGATGCGCACCAGCGCCAGATCGGCGAACGCCCGGTCCTCCTTAATCTCGGCGAGCGGCACGGGCCGCGGCAGTCTCTCCACTGCCCGGAGATCCACCACGGCCAGCTTGGGATCCTTCTGCTTGGGGTCCGGATAGGCCTCCGATGTCACCTCGGCCACACCCACGACGGCCTTCTCGTCTCCCGTGTGATAGACCAGCACCCGGTCCCCGGGCTTCAGTTGCCGCAGGTATTTCAGGGCCAGATTGTTCTTCACCCCGTCCCAGACGGCCGTCTTCTGGCGGGCCAAATCATCGTAGCTGTATGTGGACGGCTCGGTCTTTACGATCCAATGGTTCGGCATTGACCCCCCAGGCGCTCGGACGCCAACCCCGGGCTGCGTGGGGTCTCCCGGAGCGACTGCGTATTTTTGTCGCGCGGGGAGACCCCACGCGGCCCGTCACAGGATCCCGGCTGTCCAAGCTACGATGGTCTCCACGAGATCCGCCATCACCTCGGCGTCGGTCCTGCCCGACCGGTTTCGCACATGAAACGAGTGGTCCCCGCCCTCCACCAGGTGGAGCGTGGCCCGCTCGCCAAGCCGCTTGACTACGGGCTTCAGGAGTTTCAGGTCGGCGAAGTCGTCCCGGTTCCCCTGCAGGAACAGCATCGGTATCTGAACCTGTGCGAGATGCCCGGCCCGTGAGTCGCTGGGCCGCCCGGGAGCATGCAGCGGGAAGCCCAGAAACACGAGCCCCCTAACGCCGGCAAGCGGTGCCTCGGCCTGCGCCGTCGACGTCATCCGCCCGCCAAACGACTTGCCACCCGCCACGAGCGGCAGCCCCGGCGCGACGCGGGCCGCCTCCATCACCGCCGCCCGCACCGTCGCGGCGGCCACGGCCGGCGGATCGGGCCGGCGGGCCCGCTGCTCCATGTAGAGAAACTGATACCGCAGGGTCGCGATACTCCGCTCCGCGAGCCGTTGAGCAATCGCCTCGAGAAACGGATGCCGCATCCCGGCTCCCGCGCCGTGCGCGAGCACGTAGAGCAGCCGCGCGCCCTCCGGCCGGAGCAGCAGCCCGGACACCTCACGCGCTCGCTCGCCGAGGGCGAACCGCAGCTCAGCCGAGTCGGTCATGGAGCTGCTCGAGCGCGTGGACCAAATCGGGTTTGTGCTCGAGCACCGCGCGCAGCGGATCGTCCCCCAGCTTCTTCATTCGGGCCGGGGCGGTCTTGATCGTGAACTTCTTGATGTCGAGCTTGGGCGTCACCTCGCTCCATTTGAGCGGCATGGACACGGGCGCGCCCGGCAGGGGCCGGACGCTGAACGGCGCGACCAGCAGGCGCCCATGGCCGTTCTGCACGTAATCGAGGTACACTTTGCCGCCGCGCTTTTGGACCTGTCGCGTGACCGTGGCGATGTCGGGCAGCTCGGCCGCGATGACCCGCGCCAGCAGCCCCCCGAGGGTGCGCGATTGCTCGTACGTACACTGGCGGCCCAACGGAATCAGCACGTGCAGGCCGGTCGAGCCGCTCGTCTTGATGCCCTTCGGCAGGCCGATGTCGTTGCACAGCGCCTGCACCGCCTTCGCGACCGTGACGACGTCCGTAAAGGGAGCATCCTTCGGATCGAGGTCCAGGATGCACCAGTCGGGCGCCTCCAGCGTCTCCACCCGCGACGACCAGACGTGGAGCAGGATCGCCGCCATGTTGGCGATGTAGAGCAGCGAGGATTCGTTGTCGCACACGAAATAGTCGAGCTCGCGCTGTGAGTCCTCGCTCCAGATGGTGATCGTGCGCACGAACGCCTGGGCATACTCCGGAGCGTCCTTCTGGAAAAAGGACTTCCCGTTGATGCCGTCGGGGAAGCGCGTGAGCACCAGAGGCCGATCGGTGAGATAGGGCAGCATCCACGGTGAAATGGCTCGGTAGTACTCGATCAAGTCGCCCTTGGCGTAGCCCTCGTCGGGCCAGAAGACCTTGTCGAGGTTGGAGAACTTGATCTCGGGATGCGCGACGCCTGATTCGCCAGGCGTGATCGCCGGCGGTTCCTCAAGGTCTCGCTCCCCGCTCCCTGCTCCCTTTTTCGCGATCTCCGAGACCGGCTTATCGTCGCGAAACCGGACAAATACGGGCTGCCTGAGCAGCCCCTCGTCCGTCCACTCTTTGTATCTGACTTCCGCGATCAGCGTGGGCTCGACCCAGGTATGCCCGGCGTCCGGGGGGACGGGGCCCGTGAAGGCAGGCGTCTGACGGATGCCGCGCTCGAGCGTGGCGGTCACGTCCTTCAGCTCCGCATCGGTGAATCCGCTGCCGGCTCGCCCGGCGTACACCAGCTCGCCGTCCTGATACGCGCCGAGATCGAGCGCCCCGAACCCCGAGCGCGACCCCTTGGGCCGGGTGAAGCCCACGACGATGAAGTCGTCGGTCCGGTCAGCGCGGATCTTGAGCCAGTTGGGCGAGCGGCCCGCGCGGTAGGGCGCATCCGCTTTCTTCGCGACGATCCCCTCGAGTCCCATCTTCACGACCTGCTCGTATAGCGCCTCGCCGTCCTTCTCAAAGTGCGAGAGATACTTGAGCGGGCCCACCTTGGGCACGACCTGCTCGAGCATCGCTTTGCGCTGCTCGAGCGGCAGCGGGCGCAGGTCGTAGCCTTCGAACGCCAGTAGATCGAACACATACAACACGGCAGGCGCTTCCACCGCGCCGCGCCGCACTTCGAGCCCGCGGGATACCCTGACGCGATTCTGGAGTCGCTGGAAGCTCGGCCGGCCCGCGTCGTCCGGCACCACGAGCTCGGCATCGAAGATGAATCCCTCGAACGGCAGGGCAGCCAGCGCGCGACCGAGCTCGGGGAACGCGGCGGCGATATCGTTCCCTTTGCGCGTCAACAAGCGAGCCTCACCTTCCTCGCGTGCGGCACGCACCCGGTACCCATCCAACTTGAGTTCGAACAGCCACCCGGGTTTGGAGAACGGCTGCTCGCGGGTCTCGGCGAGCATCGGCTCCGCCTCCGCGACCGGCACGGCGCGGCGCGGTGCCTTGAGACGCCCGAGCGCCTTCAGCACGGGCGCCGCGCGGTCCTTCCCCGCCTTGAGCTCCTCGACCGTGAGCCCAGACAGCACCGACTCCGGCGGCAGCGCGCTGTCCGCCGACACGTACGCGTCTTTCTCCTTGATGAGCAGCCACTCCTTCTCGCCCTTCTTGAGCTTCACCAGCGTCCATTTGCCGCGGAGCTTGTAGCCGCGCAGCTCGAACAATAGCTTCCCCTTTTTCATTCCCTCCACGGGATCCTCGAGCGGCACCCAGCGCCCGCGATCCCACACGATCACCGCGCCCGCCCCATAGTTGCCTTCGGGGATTAGCCCCTCGAAGTCGCCGTACTCGAGCGGGTGGTCCTCGACGTGCACCGCGAGCCGCTTGTCGGCACGGTTGGGGGACGGCCCCTTCGGGACGGCCCAGGACCTGAGCACCCCGTCCATCTCCAGGCGCAGGTCCCAGTGGAGCCGCCGGGCGGCGTGCATATGGACCACGAACAGGCGCCCCGCCGACGGGGGTGGGCCTGCGGTCGCCGGACGAGCGCCCGGCTCCGGCGTGCGGTCCAGGGATCGCTTGGCGCGGTACGTGCTGAGCGGATCAGGCCCGGGCTTCCGTTTTGCAGGCATTGGGGTGAAATCTTACCCTATGAGCGCACACCCGCTTGGCTCCGCCACCCTCTCGTTCGGCCTCGTTTCCGTGCCGATCAAAATGTTCTCGACGGGCGAGTCGTCCGCCGCGATCAGCTTCAACTGGCTGCACAAGAAGGACGGTGCGCGCCTGAAGCAGCAGTATGTCTGCGCCAAGGACGGCGACAAGGTCGAGAAAGACGAGATGGTAAAGGGCTACGAGTTCACGAAGGGGCAGTACGTGATCTTCAAGCCGGAGGAGCTCAAGGCCCTGGAAGAGAAGTCCACCAACACCATCGAAATCACCGAGTTCGTGCCCGCGGAGCAGGTGGACCGGAAGGTCGTCGAGAAGTCGTACTTCCTCGGCCCCGACAAGGGCGGCGACCGCGCCTATCGGCTGCTGGCAGAAGCCCTCAAGCAGACGCAGCGCGTGGCGGTCGGGCAGTACGCGGCGCGCGGCAAGCAGTACCTCATCTCGGTGCGTCCCGAAGCGAACGGGCTTGTCATGGAGCAGCTGCGGTACGCCAACGAAATCCGCTCGATCGCCGACGTCCCGATCCCCAAGATCGAGGTCAAGAAGCCGGAGCTGCAGCTCGCCGTCCAGCTCGTGGAGCAAGCGGCGTCGGAGACCTTCGAGCCCGACAAGTACGAAGACAACGTTCGCAAACGAGTGCTCGAGCAGATTCAGCGCAAGGTCGAGGGCAAGGAAATCACCGAGGAGCCGGCCGAGGCCCCGAAGACGCAGATCATCGACCTGATGGAAGCGCTGAAGGCGAGCCTCAAGGCGAAGGGCACGGGCGGCGAGCGCAAGCCGGCGAAGCGGGTCGAGGGGAAGGCACCGAAGGCAGCTCCGGCGGCCAAGCGGAAAGTGGGAGGGGCTCGGGGCTAGGGACGAGGGGTTAGTACGGGATGAAGGGATACGATTCCCGAGACGTCGCCAGGCTGCTGGGAATGACCGTCGCGCAGGTGCGAGGCTTCGCGCGCGACGGTTTTTTGACGCCGCCCAGTCGGGGCGCGGGTCGACGCAAGCTGCAGTTCTCATTCCAGGATCTGGTGATTCTGCGGACCGCCAAGGCGCTCGTGGCCGCGCGGATTCCCGCCCGGCGGATTCGCCGCGCGCTCAAAGAGCTGCGCCATCAGCTTCCCCGGGGCCGCTCGCTCGCCGAGCTGCGGATCACCGCCGAGGGCGACCGCATTGTGGTGAGCGACGGCTACACCGCATGGAATCCCGAGTCGGGGCAGACCCACCTGGACTTCGCCGTGTCGGACCTGGCGACCCGGGCGGCGCCGATCGCCCGGCGCACGGCGCAGGCGGCGCGCGCGGCCGAAAGCGATATGGACGCCGCCGACTGGTACGAGCTCGGGCTCGAGCTCGAAGCCGTCGAGCCCGCGGAGGCGCGGGACGCGTACCGGCGCGCGCTGGAGCTCGACGCTCACCACGCCGACGCGCACGTCAATCTCGGCCGGCTGCTGCACGAGCAGGGGATGATCGAAGAGGCCGAGCGACATTACCGCCTGGCGCTGCGCGAGACCCCCGACCACGCCACGGCGGCGTTCAATTTGGGTATCGCGCTCGAAGACCTGAATCAGCCGGCGGACGCCATCGAGGCGTATCGCGCGGCGCTGGCGACCGATCCGCGCCTGGCCGACGCGCACTACAACGTGGCGCGGCTGTACGAGAAGGTCGGGAAGAAGGCCGCGGCGCTGCGGCACCTGTCGATCTATCGCAGGCTGACCGTCTAGCGTGGCGGTGGCTCTCGCCGGTCGGGCACCCTAACTTAGGAGCGGGCAGGAGCCCGTGAACAACTGCGCGAAGGAGTCATCACCATGAACTGTCCGGCCTGCGGCACCGCGATGACGGAGGTGGCGGTGAGCGATGTGAAGATCCAGGCGTGCAAGGGTGGCTGCGGCGGCTTGTGGTTCGACGAATGGACGCTCCGGAAGGTCGATCAGCCGGACCAGTCTGCGGGGGAGGCGCTGCTCCACGTCGAGCAGAACCCCGCGGTGAAGGTGGACCCGGACAAACGCCGTAACTGTCCACGGGACGCCGGAATCGTCATGATGCGGCACTTCTGGAGCGTCAAGCGGGACGTCGTGGTGGACGAGTGCCCCAAGTGCGAGGGGGTGTTTCTCGACCCAGGAGAGCTCACCGAGATTCGCTCGGACTACAAGTCCGACGCCGACAGGCACAAGGCCGCCCAGGCGTATTATCGCGAGATGTTCGACACCCAGCTTGCGGGCATGCTTCGCCAGGACAAGGCGAAACTCGAGAGCGCCCGTAAGGTCGCGAACATCTTCAAGTTCATCTGCCCGAGTTACTACATCCCTGGCAAGCAGGCTTGGGGAGCGTTCTAGACACTGCTTGGCCGCGGCCGCACGCCTTTCGCTCTTGCGCTGGTACTACCTCGCGACACCACTCTTTTGGCTGGTGGGAGCGATATGGGGTGTCAACGTGCGCGTCGCGTTTCTGGATGACTTCCCCGTCGGACGCAACGCCTACTACCTGCTCTGCTTCGTCTTCGGCATGGTGATGCTACGCGCACCACAGTACGCGAGCCGCCTCGCCTTCGCGGAGAGCGCGGCGAACCTCGGTCTGCTAATCATCAGCGTCTTGGCGTGGTACGTCCGCATGCTCGACTGGGCAGCAAGCCCGAGCGTCGCGATCCGCGCGGTGACGACTACCGAGCTCGTGAGCTTCGTGCTGACGAGCGTGGTCGCCGGTGTGAGTTACGGACTGCGGGGGTCGGCGATCCGATGACCGCGAGCGCGGAGCCCCCGTTCGGTATCGTGCGGGTCGCCCCGTTCGCCGGATTCGTTCACCGGTTCGACGAGCTCATCGAGTCTTCGACCACGATGGCGGTCTACTTCATCCATTCGCGCCGCTGGCGAGAGAATCACGACGCCGCCATCAAGGCCTTCCTCGGCCGCGCCGGCAGCACGCTCGAGGCGTTTCTCCCCGATCTCGAAAACCACGAGCTGATGTTCTCGCTCGGCAAGCACTTCGAGGACGGTCCGCTGATCCCGGCGCTGGTGGCGGATGCCTACCGGTTTTTCGCGCGGCTGGCGAGAGATTACGGCAAGCCCGCTCAGGTGTGGCTGTTCGGCCGTTACCCGACCTACTCCTTTTACCAATTCGATCAGCGCGCGGTGATTGCCCTGTATTCCAACACCGTCGCCAAAAAGGAGCTGCCGGCATTCGAGATCACCGGGAACGGCGTTCTGGGCGCGTTCCTCGTGGCCGACATCGCCGACCTGAAGAAGGAGTGTCGCAAGCGGGCCCCGCAGGATCTGGAGGCCGTGATCGAAAACTCCGCGCCGTGACTCGCGCGAATAACGATATCGCCCAGCGGCGACTCGCCACTCAACATCTCCTCACCCCCACCCTCACCGACCCGGCTGAGGTCGTGCGCCGGCTCGGGGCCGTTCAGGCGCAGGACTACGGCAGCGCCAAATGGGGCGTCGGGACACGGACCCGGGGGGCCGTCGATGCCGTGGTCGAGCGCGCCGTGAACGAGGGATCGATTCTCCGTACCCATGTGCTGCGCCCGACCTGGCATTTCGTCACCCCGGCCGACATCCGCTGGATGCTGGCGCTGACCGCGCCTCGCGTAAAGGCGGCGATGGCGTACTACGACCGCCAGCAGGGTCTCGACGCCGCGCTGTTTCGACGCAGTAACAGCTCGCTCACACGGGCGCTACGCGACGGCAACCAGCTGACGCGGGCCGAGGTCGCGCAGGTGTTGCGCCGCGCCCGCGTGGACGCGACGGGACCCGAGCGCCTCGGCCGGCTGCTGATGCGCGCGGAGCTCGAGGGGATCGTGTGCAGCGGGGCCCGGCGCGGCAAGCAAGGCACGTATGCGCTGCTCGACGAGCGGGCACCACCGGCTGCACCGCTCGATCGCGACGAGTCGCTGCTCGAGTTGACCGGGCGATACTTCGCGACGCGCGGGCCGGCCACGGTCCAGGATTTCGCGTGGTGGGCGGGGTTGACCGTGGCCGATGCGAGCAGGGGCATGGAGATCGCCGGGGGGAGGCTCGAGCGCGAGGTCATCGGCGACGAGACCTATTGGCTCGAGCCCGCGACGCGCCCGTCGCACAGGCGATCACCCACGGCCCATCTGCTCCCCAACTACGACGAGTACTTCATCGGCTTCAAGAATCGCAGTGCGATCGGGGAGCGGCTGAGCTTGGCCGAGGGTGCGATGGTGGGCGATGCCCTGAGGGCGCACGTGATCGTGGTCGACGGTCAGCTGGTGGGTGGATGGAAGCGAACCCTGACGAAGGCGGCCGTGGTCGTCGAGGTGACGCTGCTCGTCGGGCTCAGCAAGCCCGAGCGGGACGCGGTCGTCGGGGCCGCCCGAGCGCTGGGCGACTTTCTCGGGCTGCCGGTAGAGCTACGCGGCTGCTAACGCCCGTCAGAACTTGAACGCCGCCACCTCCCGGGGACCCGTCACCACGTACACGACGCCTTCCCCCAGGGCATAATCCGAGGATGCGTCGCTCAGCCACACGCGACCATCTACGTGGTTCTGGTCCTTCGACGCCTTCACGAGGCAGGGGCGAGTCTGTCCCGCGCTGTCCTTCTCGGCGGTCAACACGTACACGAAGTCCCGGTCGTAGTAGGCGTCGGCGTTGCGCCACCCGAAGATCTTTCCGAGCAATCCACCGGTCCTCGGACCCGGGTAGTAGGCCTGGTACTTCACCGCGCCGGTGGTGTCCTCGAGCAGCATGTTCTGACTGGAGAACAAGAAAAGGCCGCCGGTGCGGTTCTCGACCACCGTGGGCTCCTCATCCCCTTTGAACTTCGCCTTGCCGAGCTCGGTGACTGCCCCGTTGGCCAGGGTGATCCCGTAGAGTTTGCCATCCGACTCGAAGTACACGCGCTCTCCGCGAACCACGAAGGGGGAGATCCAGGCTGGCGCGTCTTGGGCGTGCAGCACGCTCCACCCCCGCTTGTAGGGCTTGGGCCAGCGCGATGCGCCGGTAGCGGGATCGAGCAGATCGACAAAAGAGCCATCCTTGATCGCGTCCCCGTCTCGCCGCGCCCCGCGCACCAGCAGGCCGGACGTCGTGAGCTGAAGCTGCCGGATCCGGCTGGGGAACTCGGGCGGGCTCGACCAGAGCGGACTCCCGTCCCTCAGGCGGATCGCGTGCAGCTCCTTTTCGCGCGGGATGTAGGCGACCGAATCGGCGATGAGGAGCCACGGATAGCCGTCGCGTAACGCCGGAGGCCGCTTGCCGGCCAGGCTCGACGCTCGCCATACGAACTCGCCCGAGTTGGCGTTGACCACCACGGGACCGTCTTCGCTGATGTACAGCAGAAACGTGCTGTCCGCCACCACCCGCGGGCGCTGCTCGAGCCCGAGCCACGCCCCGAACTCGTCCTTCACCCTGGTGAGCGCGCGATAACGCTTTGGTGCGACGATGAACGGGCTCGCGCGATGCCAGCGGATCTTCCCCGACGCGAGGTCCACACCGAACAGCGCGGCCGAGTCCTGCGCCGACCCCCCGTAGACGAGAAGGAGACGTCGCTCTCCCACCGCGAGATATCCCTTGACGGTCGTGATCCCCAGCGAGGGCGTGTCCCAGCGCGTGACGCCGGTCTTCAAGTCGAGTGCCTCGAGGCGGTCCCCGAGATCCAGCAGTCCTTCCGAGCTGTCCTCAGCGGTGGTGAACCACCAATGCTCGTGCGCGCCCTGCAGGCTGGCGCGCGTCCACGCGGGGGTACCGGTCGCCGCGTCGAGCGCGGTGATCTGGTCGGCCATTTCGAGGAGCACATCCCCGCTCGGCGCCACCCAGATGGACCTGATGTCGCCGGACGCCGCGTAGCGCCACTGGGCACTCTGGGCGGGGAGCACGGGCACGCAGAGGCAGGACAGCATCGCAGCGGTCGGGACCTGCAGTCGGAACGGCATGGGGACCTCCGCACGGGTTGCACGGGCGACGCTGCGGGCGGGGGCGCACTGCGTCAAGCAGGCGTTTCATTCTGCGCCGGCCAGCCCCGCGAACTGCCGCGCCAGCTTGGGTCCGATCCCCGATTCCTCGTGTTTGAAGAAAATGAACGCGTCCCCCCAGCCCTTCCCCAGCTGCTTCACGGTGTTGGCCCACTGCTCGAGATCCTGCTGGTTGTAGCCCTCGTCGCGCAGCCGCATGTAACCGAAGTCGGCGGTCGCCACCAGCGGGGTGTGCCCCGCCTCCGTATCCGCGACGCACAGCGCGGCGTTCCCGACCCGCAGGGCTGCGTACACGTCGTCCGAGAACCACGACTCGTGCCGGAACTCCCAGGCGCACCGCAGGTCCGCCGGGAACTGCGTGAGTAGATCGTTCAGCCGGTCCAGGTCCTTTTTGAAATTGGGCGGCAGCTGAAACAGGATCGGCCCGAGCTTCGGGCCGAGTTTGCGCGCGGTCTCGAGGAAGTAACGAAGAGGGTCGTCCACATCGCGCAGCCGGGCGATGTGCGTGATGCGCTGCGGCGCCTTGAGGACGAAGGTGAACCCGGCGGGGGTGGCGGCGTCCCAGCCCGCCACCGCCTTCGCGTTCGGCATGCGGTAAAACGTGTAGTTGATCTCCACGGTGGTGAGCCGCTGGGCGTAGTACTCGAGCATCTTCGACTCCGGCGTCTTGGCCGGATAGAACGGGCCCTTCCACTCGGGGAAGTTGTAGCCCGACGTGCCGACGCGGACGTTCACGCCAGCCACACCGTCTTGATGTTCACGAACTCGCGCAAACCATACTGCGACAGCTCGCGCCCGTACCCGGAGCGCTTCACCCCGCCGAACGGCAGCCGCGGATCGGATTTGACGAGCGCGTTGACGAATACGCTGCCGGCGTCGATCTCGCGGGCGACGCGCTCACCGCGCTTCGCGTCCGTGGTCCAGACCGACGCTCCGAGCCCGTAGGGCGAGGCGTTCGCCAGGCGGATCGCGTCCGTCTCGTCCTTGGCACGGATCACGGCCGCCACGGGACCGAACGTCTCCTGGTCGAATGCGGGCATTCCGGGCTCCACCGCGACCAGCACGGTGGGCGGATAGAAGGCTCCCGGACCGGCGGGGAGCGCGCCCCCGAGAACCAGTCGGGCACCCCGCTGCACCGACTCTTGCACCTGGCGGTGGAGATTGGCGCGTAAATCGAGCCGCGCCTGCGGCCCGACCTGCGTCGTCGGGTCGAGTGGATCCCCCACCTTTCGGGCGCGCATTTCGCTCGTGAACCGCTCGAGGAAGCGGTCGGCCACCCGCTCCACCACGATGAACCGCTTCGCGGCGATGCAACTTTGACCACCGTTGATCAGACGCGCCTCGGCGGCGGTGCGCGCGGCTCGCTCCAGGTCGGCATCGTCGAGCACGATGAACGGATCGCTGCCGCCCAGCTCGAGCACCGTCTTTTTCAGATGCCGCCCCGCCTGCTCCGCCACCTGGCTCCCCGCGCGGTCACTTCCCGTGAGCGTCACCGCGCGCACGCGCGCGTCGGCGATGACGCCGCCCGCGGCGGCATTCGAGAGGAACACCGCCCGGAACAGGCCGTCGGGGAATCCCGCGTCCCGGAAGACGCTCTCGATCTCGAGCGCGCAGCGCGGCACGTTGGGGGCGTGCTTCAGGATCCCGGCATTCCCCGCGACCAGGGCCGGTGCGGCAAAGCGGAACACCTGCCAGAAAGGAAAATTCCACGGCATGATCGCGAACACCGGACCCAGGGCTTCGAACCGGACGTAACTGCGCGAGGCTTCGGTCGGGTGCGGCTCATCAGCGAGGAGGGCTTCCCCATACTGCGCGTAGTAGTCGCACACCCAGGCGCACTTCTCGGCTTCTCCCACGCCTTGCGCCAGCGGCTTGCCCATCTCGAGCGCCATCGTGCGGGCGTACGCGTCTTTACGCTCGCGCAGGATACGCGCGGCGGCACGCAGCCGGTCGCCACGCTCCGCCACGGGCCGGCGGCGCCATTCGCGCGACGCGGCGTCGGCGCGCTCCAGGATCCCGGCGAGCGCCTCCGGTGCGGTCTCCTCGAACGTCTCCAGCACCGCGCCGGTGGCCGGGTTGATCGACTGGATGCTCACCCCACCACCTCGGGCCGATCCCGCATGCGATCGACGGTGCAGAGAAACCCCAGCGGCTCGGTTCCGGTCGCCCGGAACTGGTGCGCCACGCCGGGCGACACGTACACACAGTCGAACGGCGCGATCTCGTGGCTCCCGTCGCCCAGCATCACGCGCCCGCGCCCGCGAATCACCACCACCGCGTGCGGATGCTGGTGCCGCTCGAGCGTCGAGTAGCCGCCGGGTTGGATCTCGAAATA
>JACXTT010008368.1_pt1 | contig 14361 bp, 6 predicted proteins | sample 9270951 | NCBI WGS metagenome assembly JACXTT01 (sample SAMN15532306, study PRJNA645909) | rock metagenome | isolation source: weathered quartz diorite | place: Puerto Rico | collected 2017-06-21 | reverse complement strand
CCCACGAGCCTGAACGTTAACTGGGTGTTGGTTGGCCGTGTGGAAAAGGGGGTGGTTAACCGTGGCTACCGGTACCTTGCCCGGTCCGTTCTCACCGGTGATCAGCACGTTGGCGTCTGACGGGCCAACTCGGGAAATGAGTTCGTGAACGGGGCGCATCGCGGCTGATTCACCAACTAACTGCGGGTGTCTTTCATCTCTCAGGAGGCGGTTCTCGGCCTCGAGCTTAAGCCCCCTCCGCAGCGCTCGTCCCAATTCAATTTGGGTACGCAGAATGGTGAGCAGCCGCGTGTTATCCCAAGGTTTCTGAACAAAATCTCTGGCACCACGACGCATCGCCTCCACTGCTAAATCCACACTGCTCCAGGCGGTCATGACGACGATCGGCAGGCTCATGTCTAAGGCCTGCACACGATACAACAGATCCAGGCCCTCCTGCCCGGATGTGGTGTCGCGCGCATAGTTCAAGTCCATCAGCAACACGTCGAAGTCCCGCGTCTCCAAAATTTTCATAATGGCTGCAGGAGACCTTGCCACCTCAGTCTGATATCCCTCGCCTTTGAACAAGAGACGCAGGGCTTCGAGAACATCGGGTTGATCATCCGCGATTAGGACTCTTGGCGGCAACGAATCTGCATTTTTCATCTGATCGCAATCCGAAATCGGAAATCCAAAATCGGAAATCGAAGAGTCCACGGCTCGCTGCGCTCACCGTGGCTTCCAAACTTGTTTCGAGACCGAAGCATCCTCCTTCACTCCTTCACCATCCATCCATCCGAAAGTTTGATAATTCGGCGGCCATATGCCGCGTTCTTGTCGGAGTGCGTAACCTGGATAATGGTGGTCCCCTCATCATTGAGTTTTTTGAACAGTTCCATAATCTCTTCACCCTGACTCGAATGCAAATTGCCAGTGGGTTCATCTGCCAGGATCAGCTTGGGATTGGCAATAACCGCTCGGGCCACAGCTACAAGTTGCTGCTGGCCGCCAGAGAGCTGGTTAGGATAGAGGTCTTTTTTCCCGACGATCTGAAACCGGTCCAGCGTATCGCAGACGATACTTTGACGCTCTCCTCTCGGGACATTTCGGTAGGATAGCGGAATGTCAAGATTCTCGTAGACCGTAAGATGATCCAGCAAGTGGTAGCTCTGAAAGACGAACCCGATGTACTTCTTGTGCAGTTCGAATCGCTCTTTCTTACCCAGTTTGTGAACGGGCTGATCTAGAAAATAGTACTCCCCGCTCCAGGCGCTGTCGTGCATCCCAAGCAGATGCAGTAGTGTGGATTTTCCCGCGCCCGAAGGTCCCATCACGGAGACGAATTCCCCCTCTCTGATTTCCAGAGTAACTCGTCTCAACACGAAGGTTTTTTCAACACCCTGTTCGTAACACTTCTCGATGTCGCGTAGTGTAATCATGCTTCACATCATGGCCTGAATCGGCGCTTTGAGCTGAAGTTTTCCCCAAGTCACGCGCATCGTGACGTCCTTGGGATTCTCTTTGGGATAGGAAAACTTAATCGAGAGTTTCTGAGCCATCGCGCCGCTGGTTTTTTCTTCTGTCATGGGAATTTTCAACTGGATGGGTGCCTTGTTGATCTCAAAAGCATCCAGGCGACCTGCGCGTGCCTTTGCTGGATCGATGAGTGCGAGACTCCAGGTCGCACCGTCGGCGGAACGGAACAAGCCGAGATAGTAGCTCCCGACCGCCATCTGTTTCCCCCCAATCTTAAGAGGAAGATTGGTGTCCAGTACTGTCCAGAAATCCTTCCCTAATCGCCAGGTCTTCCCTTTGGTCATTCCGTCAAACTTTGCAGCATCTTCGTATTCTTTCTTCCAGACTGGGCGGCCGTAGTGAATGGAAAACTCACCAGCCGCCGCGTCCTTCTGCTGGTCCCAGTAGAGGACACGGTCATACCCCCGATCGTTCGGGTCGGCGTCGCCGTAGGCCTCAATACCGGTCTTTTTTTGCTGGGCCGAGAACATGGTACAAAGAGCCAGAAAAAAGAGAGGTGCGAGTGCGCAGGAATTTCTTGTCATGAATCATCTCCTTGATGTGATCTTTATTGGACAGGTGCTCTACTGAATCTCGGTGTCCAGATGGTTAAAGTACCAGAAAGTCGGGCGGGACCTTCGCGAAAACTGCCAAGAGGTTCATTTGCATAATTGTCGATTCGAATGTGGTGACCCCACATTCCCCCTTTTGAAGGGGAGGCAGCCGACGGCTGCGGGGGATGTCCTACTCGCCAAGAGTCCACCCAGACACATCCCCCTGCACCCCCTTCGAAGGGGGAATCCCTCTATGACCTTAACACCAGGGCAGTCTAAACGGATAGCGCCCCGACCCCATACGAGCGCTCCTTCAATCTGCAATCCGCAATCGCCAATCAGCAATGTCTTAGCTCGCCCCAATATCTAAAGCCATGATGTTTTTTCGATCGCGCACATAGAGCTTGGTTCCCACTAGGCTGGGGATCGTCCAGGCGTTGTGGTCCAGTAAGGCTACTTTCGAATGCACACTCAACCCTTGGGGAGAAGGAGTGGCCAAGCCAAGATTGCCATCTTCATCGATAATGATGAACCTTCCGTCAGCCAAGAGAAAGCTGGCCTTGGCAAAATCACGGGTTTGCCATGCGACCTTTCCGGTTTTCACATCCACTGCGGTCATAAGACAAGGGCCATCATGACCGCTGGAACCATAGACGGTATCACCAATCCGAATAATGCTGCCAAAGTGAATTCGCACACGGTTGTTGCGCCACAGCTCCTGGACGTTGGTCTTATTGGCAGCCCGGCTGAGGTGAAGCACACGGCTTCCTCCCTCGTACGAAGAGGAAAAGAACAGCAGATTATCCGGGCCCCAGACTGGCATGCTGATTGCCAGGCCATACTGGGTCGAATGAGGATGGCTCCACAGCAACTCTCCGTTGTTGGGATCAACCCCTATTATCTCACTAGCCATGAATGCCACCACCTGGTCTTGTCCATCTACATTGATGAGAACCGGCGACGAATGGGAGTTGGCAAAATCCTGTTTCTGCCAGACCACACTGCCGTCGTTTTGGTTGAAAGCCATCAGCGCATGTCCGCGCCCACCTACCATCAGGATGAGCGTGTTCTTGTAAGCCAAAGGCTGGCACGAGTAGCCATAAGTCAGTAATGTGCCGTGAAACTCCTGGTACAGGTCGTGGGACCAGCGTACCTTTCCGGTCTTCTTGTCCAGGCAATGAAGTTTGCCCGTCACACCCACGGCATAGAGACAATCGCCGATTAGCATAGGCATGGAATCAGGTCCCGGTCCAGGGCTCAGATCTGTGCCCTTGAGCTGTGGCGCATCATAACTGAATTCCCAAAGGGTCTTTCCGCTAGATGCTTCCAGCGCTACGACAACTTCCTGATCGACTTTGCCTATTTGCCAAAATGCTGACGCGCGGCGGTACATGGTGTACAGCACTCGGCCAGCTGCATCAACAGCTATGCCGGAATATCCCTCTCCAAGGGGGCGACTCCAGAGTTTACGAGGGCCCGCGGCCGGCCAGGAGTTAGCCAGCCCTTTCGAGTCTGAGGTAAAGTTCCGGTTTGGCCCTCCCCATTGCGTCCAGCCCAATGAGCCTGGCTGCGACGGTTTACTGGGCACTGCTTCTTTCACACCGAGTTTGGAACTGGCGGGTCCCTTGGCTGGAAGCTTCTTTTGCACTTCCTGCCCCGCGACTGGGCCTAATGCAAACGACATCACGATGAGGGCTTTTGTTATCATCCGAGGCATGAGCGTTCTCCTGGAAAGATTTTCTTTTGGTGCTAGTGATTCCCCCTTTTAAGGGGGAGCAGGGGGATGTCCTTTCCAGTGGTCGTTCCGACAATACATTCCCCGCAGCCTGCGACTTCAAAGGGGGAATCGCCTTCAGTCCTTCGCTGTTGCCCCTAAGCCTTCACGCGTGTCGACGTTCGCGCCTTTCCTTTGTCAAAGGCTTAGTTTTACCTTTCGATCACGCATCTGTTTCTCAATTTGTTTGAGAAGATCTGTACCTTCCAAGTGCCCATCGCGCACTGCTGTGGAGAGAGCGCCGTCAAGGCGGGAATCGTTTAGTGCCACGAGCGCCCCAAACGCCTCGGTTCGGGCCTCAGGGGCGGCATCTCCATCAGCCAAAAGCGCCGCCACTTTACCGCGCACCTCTTCGCCACTCACCTCAGGAAGGGCGAGCAATTTACCGGCAGCCCGAGCGCTGGCAGCCACTACCTCAGCGTTCCGGGAGCCGAGCCCTTCCACAACCTTGTCCATTGCCCCTGGTTCCTTCAGATCTCCAAGGGCAGCCAGTGCCGCGGGCGCCATAGGATTTTTCAAATCCTGAACCATTTCAAGCAGCTGTGGCGCCAGTTGCCTGTCACCAAGTCTTCCCAGTGCCAGCACGGCTGCGCTATTCCAGGCAACGTCATGACTCGTACGAAGAATCCGGCGCAACTCATCTACCGCTCGCGGCTCGCACATTGCCGCCAGGGCCGACACGGCCTGCTCACGAAGCGCCGGCTCAGACATATGCTCCATGGCAAACGGATAACCGTCGCGCAAGCCATGGTGCCCCAGGAATTCGGCAAGCTCGAGCTTTCGAAGAAGGTCGGCTTCTTCCAATAAATGAGGTCGAAGAGCTTCGGCCGCCGCGTCGGTGTCGATCTTCCTCAGGGCCTCAACTGCTGGCCATCTCACTTGCGGCTGATCGGGGTCAAGGAGTGTGGACAGGGGAGCAACCAGCCGTGGATCCGGCACTTTAAGGCACGCCGATGCGAACGAAACTCGTTCGCTCCGGTCCAAAGGAAGCTTGAATAATTCGACGAGCCGAGGAACAGCTGTAAAAGCTGGCAGCTCGCCCAATGTATAAATTTCGCTGTACTTTGGCAAACCGGCAGCCACTTTGTTTTCGATTCGAAGCGCCAACCGCCGGGCGCATTCTTCCGGATCGAGCTGACCAAATCCCCACTCCACTGCCTGCTGCGTCTCGACGGGCGCGTCCAGAGGTAGTTCAGCAAACTGGGTGAAGAGCGCATTGCGCTGGCTATCCAATCTAAGGCCGCCTGCAGCCCGCCAGCGTGCAGCTCTTTCAGCAAATGTGTTTTTGGGCGAACTTAGCTGAAGATGGGTTCTGACCAGAGTGTGATTGACGGCTTGCGGTCCCGCCACACCGAGCGCATCAATAGCCGCCACCCTTGCCGCCACGTCAGCATCCATTCGTTCCAGGGCGGCTGCGAGCCCCTCTACTATTTGATTGCGGAAGGACGGTTGGTTCAGGTAGTCGGCGTCGAGAAGCGCACGAAGGGTCTCGGCAGCCATCTCTCTCACAGAAGGCGATGAGTCATTAAGATGGCGAACAACGGCAGCTGCCGTCGGGCCGGTCTGGGCAGCCAGCAGCGACCGTCGCTGCAAAGATGTGAGCAGCGGAACGCAGGCTGGTCCGTTAGTCGACTGTAGCCCATCGAGCAACAAAGTCACTTTCCTGGCGCGGTCACGGTTCTCTGCGACGCTAAGCAGCACTTTTGTAACTTCGATCAGTGAATCATTTCTATTTTGTAGAGGAGGCAAAACCTGCCCGAGTGTGGGAGCCCCACGTTCGATCGCATACCCTTCTCTCGTCCGTCCCAGAATCAACATTCGCAATTCCCCTGTCTTGATCTGACGCGTGGCGTTTCCGAATTGATAGCCACCAAGGTCATTGCTGTTGAGCAGCAGAACGTCCCGCGAGAAGACACCTTTCAATACCTGAAGGGGCTGGAACTTGAACTGTTGCAGAGACTGCTCGACTTTGCCGCCTAACATCAGTTTTGTGTCTGTTATCTCTGCGACACGTACGACTAGCACCAGGCTGGCGTCGGACACACCTGGCTCTAGATCCAAACCGCGAAACCACTCCTCGCGGGCAAAAGCAGCGTTTGATTCAAGAGTTACAAGGCAATTGAGGAAAATCAGAAGACAAAGTGAATGTTTCGAAATCATCGTGGATAAAAACCGATGTTTCATAACGGGCCTCCTTTCAGTGCCTCGATTTGAAATGGATCTTCAGAAAAGGGTGACGAGCTTTATAGACACTGGCGGCGACCCAAAGGTTGCCTGTTCAATCCGCAATCCGAAATCGGCAATCCGCAATTCGCTTAACTTACGACCCGCCCGTCTCGAAGCTGGATGATCCGATGCCCGTACGCAGCATTGGTCTCAGAATGTGTCACTTGGATGATCGTCGTTCCCTCGCCATTCAGCTTCTTGAACAGCTCCATGATTTCCTTTCCCTGGCTGGAATGCAAGTTACCGGTCGGCTCGTCCGCTAGGATCAGCTTGGGGTTGGCGATCACGGCCCGGGCGACAGCTACAAGCTGCTGCTGCCCACCAGAGAGCTGGCTGGGATAGAGACTCTTCTTATTGTTGATCTGAAATCGGTCTAGCGTTTCCTGAACGGCCTTCTCACGCTCTGACCTCTTCAGGTTCCGATAGGAAAGAGGAATGTCGAGGTTTTCGTATACAGTGAGATCGTCGAGCAGGTGAAAACTCTGGAAGACAAACCCGATGTATTTTTTGTTGAGTTCGACTCGTTGCTTCGGGTTCAGTTTGTGGACGGCTTGGCCGAGAAACAAGAACTCGCCGATCCAGGCGCTGTCGAGCATTCCCAGAATGCTGAGGAGTGTAGATTTGCCAGCCCCTGAGGGTCCCATAATCGTGACAAACTCTCCTGTTTTGATTTCAGCATCAATCCCTTGTAATACGAGCGCTTTTATCGGGCCTTGTTGGAACTGTTTCTGGATGTTTCGTAATTGAATCATGTGCTATCTCCTGAAGCTGCCTTATGGAGTGCGCTGGCAGAACGCAGCGGCGCGTCATACATAGTGGTTGGTGGCTAGTGGCTGGTTTCGTCCGCGACAAATGGCGCATCTTTTGAAGGCGATGAATCAAGGCAAACAGGTCCGCAATCGATAGAAATTCTATTCTTGATCCTCGTCTCCTCATCCCATATGGCAACTCTCCACCAGCCACCCGCCACTGTTCATAGCGTAACGCCGCCATCGGACCGACCTTGGTGGCTCGCCGAGCGGGTATGAACCCTGACAGAAGCGCCACAAGGAGCAGCAGTGCCGTGGCCACCGTGATAGTGAGCGGATCATACGGAGTCAGCCCAAAAAGCCCGGCGCGAGCAAGCCGGCTTAATGCCAGAGCTATTGGCAAACCGATAACGACTCCAAGACCGGTCATCAGAGCCACCTCGCGCATCACCAGGCACACGACCTCGCTGCTGGTCGCCCCCAAGGCCACGCGAATACCAATCTCGCGGGTTCGCCGCACTACGCTGTAGACCGTGACACCATACAAACCGATGCCAGCCAGCAATGTCGCAAGCAGTCCGAAAAAGGCCGACAAGATGGCGACCATCCGTTCCAGGAACAAAGACTCACTGACCTGGAGTTGCACTGATTTCAGTGCGAAGACCGGAAGACTCGGATCTAACTCGCGCACCACTCGCAGCAGAGCGGGCCCCGCGTTTTCTGGTGGCTGCATAGTGCGAACGTAGAAGGTCATCGTGCTCAGCTCTGGGTCCTGTTGGTATGGAAAATAGATACAGTGGGCTACATCCTCCCTTACTGTAACCGTCTTACTATCCTTTACCACGCCCACAATCTCAATGTCGATCGGGTCACGGAAGCCGGGAGGTCCAATGTGGCGCCCCATCGGGTCTTCACCACCGAAAAAGTGACGCGCCACCTTTTGGTTAATGATTACGACCTTCGGAGAGCCGAAACCATCTCGTGCTGTAAATTCGCGCCCCCTGATTAGGGGGATTCCCATTGTGGAGAAATATCCCGGGCCGACGAAGTTGAAAACCGGGCTCAGGGCCTGGTCCTTATAGTCCACTCGCGGATGGTACCCTTCCACCTTGATTGTCATTCGGCCTTCGTCTCCTGTAAGGACAGGCTGCTGTGCCATCGAAGCTGTCCGGATGCCCGCAAGTGCGGACAGTCTCTCCTGCAAGCGTTCAAAAAATAAACGCATACGGACTTGGCTATAGCCGTTCAGGGACGGATCGATCGTGAAACTGATCATATGATCGGTCTTCAAACCGGGATCGACGTTTTGAAGGTTATAGAGGCTGCGGGCGAAGAGACCGCTGCCGACGAGTAACACCAAAGACAGGGCGACCTGACTGACGATCAGAACTTTGCGAAACCAGACCTGGTGACGGGTTCCAGAAGCCGTGCCGGTTTCGTCCTTGAGCGTGGGAGCAAGCTTCAGACGAGTCGCTTGCAACGCTGGCGCCAGGCTGAAAAGGAGTCCAGTGAGCAAGGATAAAACGCTCGTGAAGACCAGGACCCGCAAGTCCGGTTGGGCCGTGAACTGACGAGTGATTTCCTCTAATGGCAAAGCGTTCAATAGGGCGTTTCCCGTCCAGTTCGCAACGAGCAGACCCAGCGCCCCGCCTAGCACCGCCAGAAGTAAGCCCTCAACCAGGAGCTGCCGGACAACGCGCCCGCGGCTGGCACCTAACGAGAGCCGGACGGCAATCTCTTTTTGCCGCGCGGTTCCTCGAGCAATCAGAAGTCCGGCCAGATTAGCGCAGGCGATGAGCAGAACCAACGCGACCATACACATCAATACCAACAGCGCCTCCGAGGACTGCTCGCGTAGCCTTGACTGGCCCCTACCGCCGGAGAGCAACGCCAAGTGCTTGTTTACGTACTGGGTTTGAAACTCCCCGGACTGCCCCTCGATATTCTTAATTTCCATCTGTAACATCTGGCGGTGAAGTACGTTGATGGCAGCCTCCGCCTGGGCGTGCCTGACCCCTGGTTTCAGGCGAGCGATCACATTGAGCCACCATGCCCTCCGATTTTCCAACTCGTTCCAGGTCGGCGTCATTTGTGCTTTCATCATTATCGGAACGAAAACGTCCACCGGCTGGCCGACCTCATAGCCGTGAAAGCCGCGGGCGGCCACACCGATCACCCTCATGGGATGGCTATTGATGTCCAGGACCTGATTTAAAATGGTAGGATCCGCTGCGAAGCGCCGACTCCAATAGTCGAACGATAAGACGACGAGCGGGTGACCGCCGGGCAGCGTATCGTCGAACTGCGTGAAGGTCCTTCCAAGTGCGGGTCGCACTCCCAGGACCTCAAAATAATTGCCGGATACAAGCTCGCCGCGGCCACGTTCGCTCTGCCCCCGGTAACTGAGGTTAATGTCAATCGTATAGCGCGCCACAACACCGCTGAACACATCGGTGCGATCTCGGATGTCACGATACATTGGGTAGGAGAACGTGTTATCTCCGAGGTTCAAGCCCGCGTAAGGTCCGCGGCTACCCAGCAAAACCAGTTGCTCGGGATTCTTCACGGGAAGCAGCCTCAAGATGACCTGATCGATCAAACTAAAGATAGCAGTGTTGGCGCCAATACCGAGAGCCAGGGAGAGCACCGCTACAGCGGTAAACACCGGACTGCGGCGCAGCATGCGTATTGCGTAGCGGAGGTCGTTAAGCATCGTGATTCGGGGTTAGGGGACGCTCATGTCCAACGTCCAAGGTCCAAAGTCGAACAGGAAAGAGTTGTTTATCGTAGGTTTTTGTTGGGCACCGTAGCTCTGCGAAGCGGCGAAATCAGATAGCCGAAATAGTTCGCATTTCAAAATCTTTGATTGATGTTTCCGCTAACCACTAGCCACTCACGACTAATCACTGCTTCTTTGCATGTGCTCTGCCAGGCTAACAGCACAGTATAAGTCAACCAAAGGAAAAGGGTTCGAGGAGTAATAGGGTGACAGCTCGCGCGTGTTGTGTCCGTTTGTGGGATTGGCTCGTTCCAAAACCGAACAGGTATTTTCTTCGAATTCGCTGCGGATCTTGCCTTGTGCGAGGGATTTCTTATGCAGGTTTCAGTCTTCTCTATTTCCATAATGAACTTTGTGTGCAATTCCGATGGAAACATTAGCCAGAACCAAGGCCCAATCGATTCAAGCTGATGCCTTAACGCTAAGAAACTATGTGGGGCCTCCTTCTCAGATTTGGAAAAGGCATTTATCGGCGGGCCGCCGAGGGCTTAGTAGTATAGGCTATTCGAAAGTCAAGATCTCAACCTGAAAAAGGACGACAGCCGCCGTGCAGAGTTTCTTGAGAATATTTTGGGGAGATCCCGCGGCACCTCGAAAGTGTAAAAAATTGGATCGATCCCCGTCACCCGGCCTTCGGCCACCCTGTCCCGCAAGGGGCGAGGGAGTTAATTTTAGTATTTACTTTCCCCTCGCCCCAGCGGAGAGAGGGGCCAGGCGTGAGGGGGACAGCACAAGAGTTGGCGGGACCCGGTTTTCTCACAGCTTCGACTTTCAAAAGGAGAATCTTCGCTTATCTGCACGGCCACGCACTCGACCGACTCGCAGCGCATTGATTAATGCTCTCTTTCTCCTTGTTATCTTGTGTGGGCGTGCTTTCGCGCTCGATCCCAACAAATCTCTAGCGCAGTACCGCCTCGACGCCTGGAAAGAGAAGCCGGGCCTACCCCAATCGGTCATTACAGACATCCTACAGACTCGCGACGGTTACATCTGGTTGGCTACCGAGGGAGGTCTGGTTCGCTTTGATGGGGTTCGTTTTGAGCGGTTTGAGAAGGGCGGTAGCAATCAGCTTCAAGATAACGAGATCGAGAAGCTTCTGGAGGACCGGGAGGGTAGCCTTTGGATCGGCACTTATGGGGGAGGTCTTACCCGGCTTAACAATCAGATATTCACCACTTACACCACAAAAGACGGATTGGCAGGCAATTTCGTAACGTCCCTTTTCGAGGATAGCCGCGGATTCGTCTGGATTGGGACCGAACGTGGGTTGAGCCGTTGGAAGGATCACCGACTCAGCACAATCCTGTCTACACCCAGCGCCCCTGATGCATTCATCCACCAGGATCGAACCGGGAGTATTTGGTTCGCCAGTGATGGTCGCCTCTATCAAATTCAAAACGAGAAGGTCACGTCTTTCACGACTAAGGACGGCTTATCAAATGGTTCAATAACTGCCATCTTGGATGATTTGCAAGGTAATCTGTGGATCGGTACCGAGAACGGTCTAAGCCGATTTCGAGAGGGGAAATTTTTTGTCTACACCACGCGGCAGGGACTGTCCAATAATTCAATTGCCTCCATTACTAAGACTCGAAACGGAGATTTTTGGGTCGGTACACGCGATGATCGAATGAACCTGCTCAAGAACGGAAGATTCACCGCGTTCAAGGTTCAAGGCGGTGTTATCAAAAGTATTTCCCGCTCGCCCTACGAGGATCACGACGGCAATCTCTGGATTGCAACCAGCGGCAGAGGGCTCTTCCGATTCAAGGATGGGACGCTTGCTTCTTTCCGGCAGAACCACGGCCTTTCAGACACCACCGTGTCGGCGGTCTTCGAAGACCGTGAAGGCAGCCTGTGGTGTGGCACTGAGGATGGCGAATTGTATCGGCTCAAGGATGGAGAGTTCACTACTTACACTGCTCGAGAAGGCTTGTCCGACAATCGAATTAACTCTGTTTGTGAAGACTTGCAAGGCAATCTTTGGATCGGCTCAGCGGAAGGTCTGAGTCGAATGCGAAATGGCAGCTTCACGACCTACTTGCGCGATTCCAAATCGCCAGCAATTGATGTCAGATCCGTGTACCCTTCGAAACAAGGGATGGTCTGGGTCGGCACCACAGATGGGCTGTTTCGGTTTGTTGACGAAAGCCTTACACGTCTCCTGCCAAAGGAAAGATTCGCGAACGACGCCATTGTTACCCTCTACGAAGACCGTGAGAATAGTATCTGGATAGGAACGTTTGCCAGCGGCTTGTTTCGCCTTAAGAATGGGCAGCTGGACCGCTTTACTGTGAAGGAAGGACTTTCTCACGATTCAGTGAGAGGGATCTACGAAGATCGGGACGGCAATCTTTGGGTCGCTACTCGAGGTGGCGGGCTGAACCGTTTTCGAGATGGTAGGTTTTCTGTGTACACGACTCGGGACGGACTGGGGAGCGACCTGGTACTAACACTATACGGTGATGATGAAGGCGCCCTCTGGGTAGGGACTAAAGGTGGCGGGCTTAATCGATTCAAAAATGGACGATGGAAGCTGCTTACTACTCAGGATGGATTGTTCAAGGACTACATCTACCAAATTCTGCAGGACGGCAAGGGCAATTTATGGATGAGCAGCAACGAAGGTGTCTATCGCGTGAGCAAGCAGGAGCTGGACGATTTCGTCGAGGGGAACCGTCAGTCCGTTAATTCAATATCTTACGGCACAGAGAATGGTATGGGGGCCGCGAACTGCGTGGGAGGGACTCAGCCCGGTGGCTGGAAGAGCCGGGATGGCAAGCTCTGGTTTTCCACCAGCAAAGGATTGGCAATGGTTGACGCCGATCATCTGAAGATCAACACTCAGCCGGCGCCGGTGAGGATCGAGGAATTTTTGACCGACAATGAGTCTGTCGCGCTGCGTCCAGTAATCCAGCTGCCACCGGGGAAGGAGAAATTTGAGATTCGCTATACCGGCTTGAGTTTTCTGGTTCCGTCGAAGGTCAGGTTCAAATTCAGATTGGAAGGCTTCGACTCAGACTGGGTCGATGCCGGAGGACGGCGAGTAGCTTTTTACACCCATCTTCCTCCAGGGCCGTATCGATTCAGAGCAATCGCCTGCAACAACGATGGTCTTTGGAACCTGGAAGGTGCCTCGTTCAATTTCTATTTGGAGCCGTATTTTTATCAGACCTCGTCATTCTATGGTTTGTGTTTTTTGGCGCTCGTCCTGAGCGGGGCGAGTTTTTATCATTTGCGAACACACAAAATGAGGGTTCGCCAACGAGAACTGATCTCGCAGGTGAGGGCACGGACTCAGGAGCTGGAGCGAGCCAAAGAGGATGCCGAAGCAGCGAGCCGGGCGAAAAGTGAGTTTCTTGCCAATATGAGTCACGAGATTCGAACGCCCATGAACGGTGTGCTGGGAATGACGGAGCTTGCCCTCGACACTGAGCTGACATCAGAGCAGAGAGATTACCTACAAATGGTGAAGGCGTCCGCGGATTCTCTGTTGACCATCATCAATGACGTACTCGACTTTTCCAAGATCGAAGCCGGTAAGCTCGATCTTGAAGAGGTGGATTTCGGCCTGCGCGATACTCTGGACGATATGATGGCCATTCTGGCTTTGCGAGCCCATCAAAAAGGGTTGGAGCTAGCCTGCCGTATCCCTCCTCGAATTCCTGAATTCCTGCTCGGAGATCCGACGCGTTTGCGGCAGATTCTTATTAATCTGATCGGCAACGCCATCAAGTTCACGGAGCGCGGTGAAGTCGTTACCGAAGTGAGTGTTGCGGAATCCGAGAATGGGCGAGCTGAGAACGGCACTGAAGCGGGCGCCAACGGGCGGGGTGACCCTTGTACTCTCCATTTCTCCGTTCGGGATACCGGAATCGGAATTCCGGAGAAGAAGCAGCAGGCTATCTTCGAAGCCTTTACCCAAGCCGACGGCTCGACCAACCGCAAATATGGTGGCACTGGGTTAGGCCTGACGATCACATCCCGGTTAGTGGAGATGATGGGAGGACGAATCTGGGTGCAGAGTGTCCCGGGCCTGGGCAGCACTTTCCATTTCACAGTACATCTAAAGATTCAGCACCTGATGAGCGCACCCGTAGAGCCGATCGATCTCTATCAGCTTCCCGTTCTGGTCGTTGACGACAACGCGACGAACCGGCTTATCCTGGTCGAGATGATGACCCACTGGCGGATGAAGCCTGCAGCGGTTAGCAGTGGACCAGAGGCTTTGACTGCCCTCGACCAGGCCAGGCAAAACGGAGATCCCTATCCATTGATCTTACTCGATGCCCAGATGCCGGAGGTGGATGGCTTTGAACTGGCGAGACAAATTCGTGAGCGACCCGAGTTCTTTGGCGTGACGATTATGATGCTTTCGTCGTCCAATCAGCGCGAAGACGCGGCTCGCTGTCGCCAACTCGGTGTTGATCTCTACCTGGTCAAGCCTATTGCTGCCTCGACTCTCCTGGAGGCCATCCGTAAAGTGCTCGCCGGAAATTATCCCCACTCGGGCCGAAGCGCGCCACCGCAGCGGCAAGATGCCGGGAGTGGAAGACCAATGCTCCGCACGTCTGACTACTCGTTACTCCAAGTCCTGCTGGCCGAAGATAACTTGGTGAATCAGAAACTGGCTTCCAGGTTATTAGAGAAGCAGGGGCACAAAGTGACCGTGGCGGTGAATGGGAGAGAAGCACTGAGCAGATTGGACCAGCAGCACTTTGATCTGGTTCTCATGGACGTGCAGATGCCCGAGATGAACGGATTCGAAGCCACCGCCGCTATCCG
>JACXTT010008367.1_pt1 | contig 14362 bp, 9 predicted proteins | sample 9270951 | NCBI WGS metagenome assembly JACXTT01 (sample SAMN15532306, study PRJNA645909) | rock metagenome | isolation source: weathered quartz diorite | place: Puerto Rico | collected 2017-06-21 | reverse complement strand
CGGGCGACGCCCACGCTAACTTTCGGTCTCGCCGACCGTAGACGCATCGAGCTGTCGCCCGCCACCGTCTGTCGCTGGCTCACTCTACCAATGCTCGGCTAGCTGGAAGATACAAGACGCGATTGAGTTGCCTGATTTGGACCTATTTGGGCACGAGAATGTCGATAGAAAGTCGATAGCGCCTGGGGCTGTCGCGCCTGGCCGTTCAGAAGCAATTCAACGCTGCCTCGGCCTGCTCGAGCCAGAACCGCATGTCCATCTCACGATACATGGCGGTGGCGGTCACAAGATGCTCCCGAGCCTCACGACGCTTGCCGGTCCTTACGTGGAGCTTACCAACACCAAGGTGACAGTGGGCGACGAGTGGGCGCATACCCAGTTCGTCGCAAAGGGACATGGCCTGTCGGTAAGAGGCTTCAGCTTCTTCGATGTACGCAGGCTCCCGGTGCGAATCGATCTCGGCGAGCCCCCAGAGAGCCCATGCTTGCTGCGGCGGTTGATGGTGGTCACGAGCGAAATCGAGGGCCTGCCTGGCGCTCCGGACCGCCTCCTCCACTCGGTGGGCCAGCCGGTAGGCCTCGCTCAAGTGGACAAGGTGATAGGCATAGCCGCTCCCCTCGCCCGTGGAAGCGTCGAGGGCGGTCCCCTGCTCGAGGAGTTGCAAACCGCGGGCGGGGCGCCCGGACAGAACATGCGCATAGCCGAGATACGAGGCGAGCGCGGCCCTGGCGGTCAGGACTCGGGCCTCCCGGCACAGCTCGACACCACGCTCAAGGAAGCGAATCGCTGCGTCCAGCTCACCCTTGCGGAGGTAACAGAGCCCCAGAGCACGACACGCGCCGATGATACTGTGAGGGTGATCAACCATCTCGGCGATCCGCAGGCCTTCGATACCCCTCGCGATACCCTCGGCGAACTCGCCGCACTCGCCGAGCAACTGGACCAGCCAGCATCGTGAAAACACCGAGGGTAACCACGCCTCACCGAAGCGCTCACGGACCAGGTCGCCCTCGATCAACTGGATGTTGCTCAGGAAGCACTTCCTGGCCTCGCGGTACTCGCCGAGGGTGAGGTACGCCTGCCCGAGGCGCACCGTCGTCACGATCTGAAGGGCAAGATCGCCACCGGTGTGGGCCACCGCGAGGGCACGGCGCGCGGGGTCGAGAACCCGGTCGGGGTTGCCCACGTTCCAGAAGTGAGCGGCCTTGTAAAAGGAAACCCATCCAAGTCGGCCTCGATCTCCGATCTGCTGGGTGAGCGCTTCAGCCTCACGCAGGTGTTCGAAGATTTTCCCGAACTCGGCACGAGGAAAGAGCGAATTGCGAAGCTCAATCCTGAGATCGATGCCCTGCTCGAGCGCCTCGCGGCTCTCGGGCATATGCGTGAGTGCTGCAAGCGCTTGCTCGAAGCACACGACCGCTTCCTGGTACGCCGAGCGCTCGGCGGCCTTCGCTCCGGCCTGACGAGAATAGGCGAGAGCCTTATCCCAGACTTCACCACGAGCGGCATGGTAGGCCAGGCGATCGGCGTGCTCGGCCAGCCTGTTGCCATATGAATGCTCGATCGCCTCCATGATCCGGACGTGGAGATTCCGTCGGTCCTGGAGAAGGCCGGCGTACGAGGCCTCGTGGCCCAGAGCATGTTTAAACGCGTATCTCGTCTCGGGCACGAGGCCGGTTTCATGAAGAAACTCGCTCCGCTGGAGCCGAAGGAGGCCGGCGCGAAGCGGCTCCTCTTCCAGGTCAGCCACCCTCCGAAGGAGTGCGAGAGGCACCTCCAAGCCGATGACGGCTGCGGTGTGCAGGAGCTTTCTGTCCTCGGGTGGGAGTCTGCCGATTCGCGCCGCCAGCACCGCCTGGATTGTGTCGGGAATCCGGATCTCCGCTGTGGACCGCGTGACCCTGTAGGTCCCTCGGGTGCCGACCAGCACTCCCGTCTCCACCAACGCTTGGACGCTCTCCTCGAGAAAGAAGGGGTTGCCGCCGGTGCGTTCGATGAGATCCGCCTTCAGTGCCGCCGCTGCCTCGTTGCCTCCCATCAGGCAGTCGAGAAGGACTCGGGCGCTGCCGGGTGAGAGCGGATCGAGTCGGAGCTGCGCGTAACAGCTCTTGTTGACCCAACCGTGCTCGTACTCGGGCCGGTAGCTGACGAGCAACAAAACACGGTGACTTGCCAGGCCGTCGATCAGCGTGTCGAGTACCGCCTGCGTCTTGGAGTCGATCCAGTGAAGATCTTCGACGACGAGGAGGACCGGCTGGATGCGGCTCTCCTCGAGGAGCAGCAGCTTCACCGCGTCCAGTGTCCGCCGCAGCTTCTGGGAGGGGTCGAGCGAAAGCCACTGCGAGTCGTCTGGAGCCACATCGAGAAGGGACAGGATGGCGGAGCGTGCCGGCGACAGCGCTGGCCCGAGAGACCGGAACTTCTCCGTCACCCGCTCCTCGAGCCTGCCGGCGTCGTCCCGCGGCTCGATGCGGAAATATCTCTTCAACAGATCGATGACCGGAAGATACGGTGTCGCCTGCCCGTGGGACGCCCCGCTGCTGATGAGAATCAGCGAGTCCCGGCCGCATTGCGAGTTCACGAACTCCCACAAGAGACGCGATTTGCCGACGCCGGCCTCGCCGAGCACCGCGACGACCTGACCGTGGCCAGTCTTCGCTCGCTCGAGGGCCTGCGCGAGCTGCTCCAACTCTCGGCCACGAGCCACGAACGGCGTGTGCTGGTCGCCCAGTCCCAATCCCGTTTGCTCGACGCCCTCAAGCCGGTAGACCTCTCCGCCTGCCCCATCGCCTGAAGGCACGACGACAAAGCGTCGCTCGAGGAAAGGACGTGTGGCGTCGCTCAGGAGGATAGTCCCCGGCTCGGCGTTCCTCATGAAGGCCTCGAGCAGCGTCCAGGCCTCGCGCTTGAACTCGTGATCCAGTCGGGCCGCGCGACCGAGCCGACCAACCATGACTTCGCCCACGTGAAGGCCAACGCGGACACCGGGGAACTCCGGCAAGCCGCCCAGGCCGTGCGCCAGGATCCTCCGAATCGCCAAGGCCGCGTGCGCCGCCCGGCGTGGAGCGTCCTCGACGGGCTCCAGCCCGAACCCAGCCACGAGCCCCCTCGGGCTCACCTCCTCGATCTGGCCGCCGAATGTGTAGATCTTGTCCAACAACGTCTCCAGTACCGGGCCCGTGTCGGGTAGGCGGCCAGCCTCCGACGCAGCGACAAAGTCGGCACGGAGCACGGCGACATACCGGCGGTCCCACTGCACATGCACTGCCGGCAGTGGCGCAGGCTCGCCCTCGACGCTTGCAGGGGCGGCCGGGGCCGGCGGCTCGATCGGGCGGTATGGCGCCTCTAGCCCGTACTTCTTGAGGCGGTAGCGCAGAGTGTTCCGCGTGATCCCCAGCCGTGTAGCCGCGCGCGAGATGTTCCCCCCAGTTTCGGTGAGCGCCGCGCAGATGCGCGCTTGCTCGATCTCGCCCACCGCGCGTCTGAGCGAAGGCGCCTCCGGGACAGAAAGCGCGCTGACGTCATCGGTGTGGGGCCGCGCGGTCCGTTGACCTCGCGGAGGGCCGAGCTCCAGCGAGTCCGCCGCCACCACTGGGGTGTCGCTGAGCAACGCGACTCGTTCCATCATGTTGGCCAGTTCCCGCACGTTTCCCGGCCAGCGATGGGCGAGGAGGGCCGCCCCGGCGTCCTCGGTGAGCCTCTTCGGCGCCAGTCCATAGTCGGCGCAGGTCCGCGCCAGAAAGTACTCGGCTAAGGTAATGATGTCGCGGTCCCGCTCGCGCAGCGCCGGCAGCTGGAATGTCACCACCGCGAGCCGATGAAAGAGATCCTCCCGCAGGCGTCGGTGGCGCGCTCCGGGTTTCATTTCCTCACTCGTCGCCGCCACGATCCAGACGTCGACCGCCTCGCTCCGAGTACTCCCCAGTCTTCGCACTGCCCGATCTTCGAGCACCGTGAGCAGCTTGGCCTGGAGGCTTTCGGGAAGGAGGGCAATCTCGTCGAGGAAGAGCGTCCCCCGATGGGCGGTTTGGAAGAGTCCCGCCTTGGCGTGGCGGGCATCCGTGAAGGCGCCCTGCTCGAAGCCGAACAGCTCCGCCTCGAGCAGCGTCTCGGGAATCGCGGCGCAGTTGAGCGCCACGAATGGTCCGTGGGCCCGTGGCCCCGTGTCGTGCATGGCCCGGGCGAGCAGGCCCTTCCCCGTTCCCGTCTCACCCAAGATCAAGACGGGCGGGAACCGCCGGGACCCGGACTGGCGCCGGAGAAACTGCTCGACCTGAGTCCGTACCGCCACAAGCCCCGGGCTATCACCTATTAGTCCGCCCAGCACGGCCACGGTTCGCGCATTCTACGCTGGTTGAACCACGACTGAGCAAATTTCCACCAGCGCCACGAGCCGCCGATCACCAGCGCCAAGCGCGCAATTTCCCACGCTTCCGCCGTGGCACCGCGATTGCCGGGACTAGCAGGCAAGACCGCGCAAGGAGGAAGAAGAGCCATGGTCAGGGTCGCCACGTTCGTTGTCCTCGCAGCCACTCTCCTCGTCCCGTTGAACCTGTTCGGCCAAGACGACGACAAGGTCATCACGATCGATCATTTCGTTCCTCACACGTCGACGGTTCCGGCCAACGCCGGAGACGTAGTTCAGCTATTCGTCCGCGAACGTTTCCGGCGCGATGACGATGACGGGAAGCCCAGGGAGCCGCGGAAGGCGGTTCTCATGGTCCATGGAGCCAGCGTTCCTGTGCTGCCGGGGATGGACCTGCGACATGACGACTATTCCTGGGCGTTCCGGCTGGCGAAAGCCGGCTTCGACGTGTTCATGCTCGATTTTCAGGGATCCGGATTGTCTTCACGACCCAAGATGGACGACCCATGCAACGCCAATCCCGCTCAACAAAACAGTGTCCTGGTTCCCAATCCCCTCTCCGCGCCGTGTCCGGTAACGTACCCGGCGCAGCTGATCAACTCCGGAAGCGACTGGGACGAGCTCGGTACCGTCGTCGATTACATCAGAGAGATGCGCGGAGTGGACAAGGTGGCCCTCGTCAGCTGGTCACAGGGCGCATTCCGCATCGGCCCATACGCGATACAGCACCCCGATAAGGTCGAGAGCGCGCTCTTCTTTGCACCGATTTTCAATCCCGGTGGCAGAGCAAGCAAGGCGGGAACGCGCTTTGACGCACCAGTTACCCTGCCGGTCACCAGCCCAGCCGCCCAGTTCGGGTTTCCGATGACGCTGACCACAAAAGCCGCGCTCACAAGCTCGTGGAACAACGATCTTCAGTGCGAAGGCCAGCGGGAAGAGGGTATCCAGGACGTGGTCTGGAGCTCGATCATGGACAACGACACGGTCGGCCGCTCCTGGGGGCCCGTCCTTCCCGACGGGAGCGTAGAGGGCGTGATGCGGGTCAGGGTCCCCTTCCTCTGGGGCTGGAACTCCAGCACCGTGCCACTCGACGGGACCCTCGGCGGATCGGTGCCAGTGCTCATCATCTACGGTGAGCTCGACACGCAGGTGGCCGCGCCGCCGTTCTCCGTTCCGGCTCTCTACAGCGCCATCTCGGGCGAGCGCAAGCTCATGTTCAAAGTCGCGTGCACCGGGCATTTCATGGTCTGGGAAAACCAGCGCCGGGTGTTGCACCACATTTCGAAACAGTGGCTCAAGCACGGTACCGTCGAAGGGCTCACCACGGGAAGCTTCCTTGTCGACACGGATGGCACGATCCTCGCGCAATAGTGCGCGCACGGGTTCTGGTGGACGAGATCCTTGTTCGCGTTACTTTACGGGGCGCGCTGATCGGGGAACCGGTTCTGCTTCCAGTCGAAGCTGCTCCACGCGACGTTCATTCGGTCGGCGATCCCCTGGAACTTGTGGCGGCCGTCGCGGTGGGCGGTCATCAGCTCGTCGAGCGAGGCGAACTGAGCGAGATAACCGAGTCCGTACTCGCCCGGCTCGGCCATCTTCATCTCGCCGGACAGGTAGCGCCGGTAGCCTTCACCCGGGAAGATCCAGAAGCCCTCCGACGTCTCCTCGGTGAAGAGCCGCGGCTCCTGTCCGGCCGGCACCGGGCACAGGAAGAACCGCGCGGTGAAGCGGATGGGGCTCGAGGTCGGCGTGATGAAGTGCGAGAGGTAGTGCAGCGGCCGCAGATCGCAGTACCAGCCTTCGCGGGTGATCAGGTCGGCGAACGGCGCCTCGCCGGCCATGAGCGCCTTGCGGCAGCGCTCGATCCCGTCTTTCACACGCGGCGCCGACGGCTCGAGCGCGCGTCCGCTCTCGTCGCACGCGAGCAAGACGCCGCTCTCCTCGAGGAGCTCGCGCACCGCGGTCATCCAGAACGCCAGCGCCGGCACGCCCTCGCGCTCGGTGAGCAGCGCCTCGGCCGCGGCGGCCTCGATCCCGCGGCAGCGCGCAACCGCCTCGGGAACGCCGTCGCCGGGATCGACCTTGCCGCCGGGGAACGCGTAGTACCCGCCGAGGAACTTCATGTGGCGGTTGCGCCTGATCATGTACACCTCGAGCGGCTCGGGCGATCCGGGGGGCGCGTCTCTGACGAGCACGACCGACGCGGCCGGCTTCGGCACCGCCGGCGTGGCCGCCGCCGCCGGCCCAGTCGTACTCACGAGAGAGACACCGGAACGAAGAGCGAAAGCGTGAGCACGAGCGAATCAGTCGCGAGATGCCGCAGGAGCGAGCGAGCCCCGGGCTCGCTCGACACGCGAATCGGGGGGTCTGGGGAGGTGCGTCTCGTGCCCCCCCAGCATCACAGATTGATCAGCTGCGCGACCCGCTCGCGATGGTACGTCGCATCGCCGAACGTGAACTCGGACGACTTGGCGCGCTTGAAGTAGAGGTGCAGGTCGTGCTCCCAGGTGAACCCGATGCCGCCGTGGAGCTGGATGCCGGCGCCGGCCACCTTTCTGTATGCGTCGGTGACGTATGCCTTGGCCATCGAGGCCGCCAGCGGCGCCTCCGGCGAGTTCTCGTCGACCGCCCACGCTGCGTAGTACGTGAGCGACTTCGCGTTCTCGACGTCGACGAGCATGTCGGCGGCCCGGTGCTTCACACCCTGGTAGGTGCCGATCGGCTTGCCGAACGCGATGCGGATCTTGGCGTAGTCCGTCGTCATGTCGAGCACGCGCTGGGCGCCGCCGCACATCTCGGCGCAGAGCGCCACCGTCGCCCGCTCGACCACGCGCGTGATCGTCGGCCAGGCCTTGCCTCGGACGCCCATCAGCGAATCGGCCGGCACGGCCGCGTCCTGGAACGTCACCTCGCAGAGCTTGCGCGTCTGATCCATCGTGGGCAGGAGCTTCACCGTGACTCCGCGCGTGCTCTTGGGAACCAGGACCAGGCTGACGCCGTCCTCGCCCTTGCCCTCGCTCGTGCGCGCGACGACCACGATCGCGTCGGCCAGGTGCGCGTCGGGCACGAAGAGCTTTGTGCCGTTGAGGACGAGGCCGCCCTTGCCTTCCTTCGCGGTGCAGGTCACGCCGGCGGCGTCCCAGCGGGCGCTGGGCTCGGTCCAGGCGAGCGTCGCCTTGGCCTGCCCGGCCGCGATCTTCGTGAGCCACTCCTTCTTCTGCGCCGCGGAGCCGGCCTCGCGGATCGCGAGACCGCCGAGCAGCACGGTGGAGAAGAACGGCCCGGGCATCACGACGCGGCCCATCTCCTCCATCAGCACCGTGAGGTCGACGAAGCCGAGCGCGGAACCGCCGTGCTCCTCGGGATAGATCAGGCCGAGCCAGCCCTGCTCGGCGAGCTTGGCCCAGAAGTCGTCGGTGACGCCGGCGGGCTCTTCCATCCGCGCCCGCACGAACCCGGAGGTGCACTCGTTCTCGAGGAATTTGCGCGCGGTCGAGCGGAGTAGCTCTTGCTCCTGGCTGAACCCGAAGTCCATGGGGCTAGTCCTTGGGAAGGCCGAGCACCCGCTCGGCGATGATGTTCTTCTGGATCTCGGTCGTCCCGCCCTCGATCGAGTTGGCGCGCGACCGGAGGAACGAGTGCGCCCACACGCCGCCCTCGACCGCCCAGTCCGAGCCCTTCACGAGCTGCGAGTACGGCCCCTCGATCTCCATCGCGATCTCTTGCAGCCGCTGGTGCGTGTCGACCCACGCCATCTTGCCGGTCGACGCTTCCGGTCCCGGCATCTCACCGCGCAACAGCTTGGTGATCGCCCGCGCGCCCGTGTACCTGAGGCACTCCGTGTCGATCCAGAGCTGCGCCAGCTTCTGGCGCATGACCGGATCCTTCGTCACGACGCGGCCGCTCTTCTCCATCCCCTTCGCGAGCTCGAGCAGGCCTTCGAGCGCAATCCGAAGACGCATCTGCAGGCCAAAGCCCAGGGTCAGGCGTTCATACATCAACGTGGTGAGCCCGACCGCCCAGCCGTTGTTGACGCCGCCCAGCACCTGCGACTCGTGCACGCGCACGCTGTCGAAGAAGACCTCGTTGAACTCGGCCTCGCCGGTGATCTGCCGCAGCGGCTTGACCGTGACGCCCGGCAGCTTCATGTCGAGCAGGAAGTAGGTGATGCCCTTGTGCTTGGGCAGGCTCGGGTCGGTCCGCGCGAGCAGCATCATGTAGTCGGCGACGTGGGCGAACGACGTCCACACCTTCTGCCCGTTGATCACCCAGTACTCGCCGTCCTTGACCGCGCGCGTCTGCAGCGACGCGAGATCGGAGCCCGAGTTCGGCTCCGAGTAGCCCTGGCACCAGATCTCCTCGCACGAGAGGATCTTCGGCGGATACCGCTTCTTCTGCTCCTCGTTGCCCCAGGCGACGATCGTGGGGCCGCCCATGCCGACGCCGAGCACGTTGAGGATCGGCGGCGCCTTCGCGAGCGCCATCTCCTGCTGGAGGATCAGCTCTTCCATGAACGTCAGACCGGCGCCGCCGTACTCCTTGGGCCACGTGAGACCGATGTAACCGGCGTCGAACAGGGTGCGCTGCCAGCGGCGGAGGAACTCGTACTGCCCGGCGCGGGGGATCTCGGAGCTGCCCGTCGGCTTCCACTCGCGCGGGATGTTCGTCTTGAGCCAGGAGCGGACTCTCGCCCTGAAAGCTTCCTGATCTGGAGTCAGTGAGAGATCCATTTCCCCTCCTGAAGGTGGGCGGCCGGAACGACTGAACCGTGGTTCATTTTCGGGCCATTCCAGGAGGGAAGTCAAGGCTTATACTCCCGTCCACGGTGATCTCGATCTCGCTGCCGCGACTCACCTCTCGGATCAATACGCTCGCCCGGTTCGGCGGTCTGCCCGGTGGCGGCGTGACGCGCATGTGCTGGTCGCCGTCTCACGAGGAAGCCCGCGCGTGGCTGCTCGGCGAGATGCGCGCGGCCGGGCTCCAGACGTGGGTCGACCCGGCCGGCAACATCTTCGGCGCGACCGGCATCCAGGCCCTGCGTCCGGAAACGCCGGCGATCCTCACCGGCTCGCACATCGACACCGTGCCCGAAGGCGGCATCCTCGACGGGGCCCTCGGCGTCCTCGCCGGGCTCGAATGCATCCAGGCGATCACCGAGGCGTGCGCCCGGCACACCAGGCCGCTGGTGGTCGCGGCGTGGAGCGACGAGGAAGGGCGCTACGGAAGCCTCTTCGGCTCGCGGGCCTTTTGCGGGATGCTCGAGGGCGCCCGGATCGACGAGATGGCGGCCGTCGACGGCGTGCGGCTCGTCGACGCGATGGCGCGCGCGGGATTCGACGCCCACCGCGCTCCTGACGCGCAGGCACCGGCGGGCGCCGTGGGCGCCTACGTCGAGCTCCACATCGAGCAGGGCCCGCGGCTCGAGGAGGCGGGCATCCCGATCGGGGTGGTCGAGGCGATCGTGGGAGTGCGTCGCTCGCGCGTGATCTTCCACGGCCAGGCCGATCACGCCGGCACCACGCCGATGGAGCGCCGCCGCGACGCCTTCCTCGCCGCCGCCGACTACGCGCTGCGCGTGCGCGAGCACGTCGTCACGCGCGGAAGCTCGGCCAGCGTGACCAACTTCGGTGTCGTGCACGTGCACCCCGGCGCCTCCAACATCGTCCCCGGCCGCGCCGAGCTCGTCCACGAAATGCGCGACCCGGACCCGGCGGTGCTGGAGCGGTTGGCCGCCGAGACCGCGGCGCTCGCGCGTCAGGTCGCCGGCGACCGCCAGCTCCGGGTCGAGCTCCAGCCGATGTCGGCCACGATCCCCGCGCGGTGCTCGCCGCGAATCCAGGCAGCGACCGAGAAGGTGTGCGCGAGCCTGGGGCTCGCGACCCGGCGCCTCTACTCGGCGGCGGGACACGACGCGCAGAACCTGGCGCGCGTCACCGACTCCGGCATGATCTTCATCCCGTCGCTGGGCGGCCGCAGCCACCGCGTGGACGAGATGAGCGACTGGCCGGCGATCGAGCGCGGCGCGAACGCGCTCCTGCACACCCTGCTGGCTCTCGCCGACGCCGCCTGAGCGCGCCGAGGACGGCTCGATGCCGAGCGACCTCGCCCGTGGCACCCTAGAGGACGCCAGGGCGGCGGTGGACGTGTCGACGAAAGCGACGTTCGGGCTCGCTCTCACTTTCGGGCTGGGCGGCTGCGCGTGGGATGCTCCGATGAGCACCGTCGCGGCGCGCTCCGACCTCGCGCGCGACATCCTGCACGTCTACTCCATCATCACCTGGATCGCCGTCGGCATCGCGCTGGTGGTGGGCCTGGGACTGGCCTGGGTCCTCGTGCGCTTCCGCGACCGGCCCGGCGCGCCGCTGCCGGCGCAGACGCGCGGTCACACCCTGCTCGAGATCTCGTGGACGGTCGCGCCCGCGCTCGTGCTGCTGGCGATCGCGATCCCGACGATCCAGGTGATCTTCCGGACGCAGGCGGCGCCGGCGCGCGACGCCCTCGAGGTCCGCGTGCTCGGGCATCAGTGGTGGTGGGAGTTTCGCTATCCGAGCCTCGAGGTCGTCACCGCGAACGAGATGCACGTGCCGGCCGGGCGCCCGGTCGCGCTCACGCTCGACGGCCCGGACGTGATCCACAGCTTCTGGGTGCCGATGCTCGGCGGCAAGCGCGACGTGGTTCCCGGGCGCCTGAATCGGCTGACCTTCACCGCCGAGACCCCGGGCGAGTATCGCGGCCAGTGCGCCGAGTTCTGCGGCGTCTCGCACGCCAACATGGGCATGCGCGTCGTCGTCGACGCGCCCGATGCGTTCGCGCGCTGGGTCGCCGCGCAGAAGGCGGAGCCCGCCGAGCCCGTGGCCGGCCCCGCCGCCGACGGCAAGGCGATCTTCGCGCGCAGCGCGTGCGTGGGGTGCCACACGATCCGCGGGGTCTCGAGCGGCGCGCTCGGCCCCGACCTCACCACGTTCGGCGGCCGCCGCACGCTCGCGGCCGGGATGCTGCCGATCACCGTCGACACCGTCGCGGCGTGGCTCAAGAATCCCACGGCTCTCAAACCCGATGCAAAAATGCCCGCGCTCGGCCTCACCGACGAGCAGGCGCGTGCCGTCGCGACCTATTTGATCGGGCTCAAAGGATGAGCACGCATCCCCCGGATCGGGTCCTTCCCGCGCCGCCGGCGGCGCTGGCCGGGGCCGGCCCAGCGGCGGCGGTGGTCGGCTGGCTCACGACGGTGGACCACAAGCGGATCGGCATCCTCTACGGTGTCAGCGCCTTCGTCTTCTTCCTGCTCGGCGGGGTCGAGGCGCTCCTGATCCGGCTGCAGCTGGCGGTGCCGGACAACACGGTCGTCGGCGCGCACGCCTACAACGCGCTCTTCACCCTGCACGGCACGACGATGATCTTCCTGGCGATCATGCCGTTCAACGCCATGTTCTTCAACTACATGGTGCCGCTCCTGATCGGCGCTCGCGACGTCGCGTTCCCCCGCCTGAACGCCTTGTCCTTCTGGATTTTCCTGGCGGGGGGCCTGCTCCTGAACGCGAGCCTCTTGGCCGGCACGCCGCCCGACGTCGGCTGGTTCGGCTACGCCAACCTGACCTCGAAGCACTACGCGCCCGGCCCCGGCGTGGACTTCTGGATCTTGAGCCTGCAGATCCTCGGCGTCTCGTCGGTGATCGCGGCCATCAACTTCATCGTCACCATCCTCAACATGCGCGCGCCGGGCATGACCATGATGCGCATGCCCGTGTTCGTGTGGATGACCCTGGTCGTGCAGTTCCTGATCGCGCTCGCCTTCCCGCCCATCACGGTCGGGTTGATCTTCCTCATGTTCGACCGCTTCTTCGGCACCCACTTCTACGACGTGGCGGCCGGCGCGGACCTGCACCTCTGGCAGCATCTCTTCTGGATCTTCGGCCACCCCGAGGTCTACATCCTGATCCTGCCCGCGTTCGGGATCGTCTCCGAGGTGCTCCCGACGTTCGCCCGCAAGCCGCTCTTCGGCGCGCCCGTCGTCATCTACTCGGGCGTGCTGATCGGCTTCTTCGGCTTCGGCGTCTGGAGCCATCACATGTTCGCGGCCGGGATGGGGCCGGTGGCCGACGCGGCATTCTCGATCGCGACGATGCTGATCGCGATCCCGACGGGCGTGAAGATCTTCAACTGGCTCGCGACTCTCTGGGGCGGCTCGATCCGGACGACCACCGCGCTCCACTTCGCGCTCGGGCTGGTGGGGCTCTTCACGATCGGCGGACTCTCGGGCGTCATGCACGCGTCGCCGCCGGTCGATCTGCAGCAGACCGACAGCTATTTCGTCGTCGCGCACCTGCACTACGTGCTGATCGGCGGCAGCCTCTTCGGGCTCTTCGCGGGCATCTATTACTGGTGGCCGAAGATGACGGGCCGTCTCCTCGGCGAGGGGCTCGGCCGGCTGAACTTCTGGATCATGTTCGCGGGCTTCAACCTCGCGTTCTTTCCCCAGCACTATCTCGGCGCGATCGGGATGCCGCGCCGCATCTACACGTATCGTCCGGACTTCGGCTGGAACGGCGCCAACCTCGCCTCGACCATCGGCGCCTTCGGCATCGGGGTGGCCGTGCTCGTCTTCATGGTGAACGCGTGGCGGAGCCTGCGCCGCGGCGCGCCGGCGCCGGCCGATCCGTGGGACGGGCGCACGCTCGAGTGGCGGACCTCGTCGCCCCCGCCGGCGCACGACTTCGACGCGATTCCGCCCGTCCACGGCCGCGATTCGTTCTGGCGCGAGAAGCATGGCCCCCGCCGGAGCGCCGCCGGCGGTGCCGGGCCCGCCGGTGTTACCGGGCCCGCCGGCTCCGCCGGACATCACGGGCCGGCTCACCTGCCGGCCCCGTCGCACTGGCCGTTGATGACCGCGCTCGGCATGCTGCTGGCGGCGGTCGGCGCCCTCACGTCCGGTGCGCTCGTCGCGATCGGCGTGCTGTGGGCGATCTGGGCGGTCTTCCGCCTGGTCCTCGAGCACCACCGAGTGCCGGAGCACGCGGACCAGACGGGCGTGCTCGCGCTCGACCACCGCAAGATGGCGATGTGGGTCTTCCTCGGCTCCGAGTGCTTCTTCTTCGGCACGCTCGTCGCCGTGTACCTCGCGTACAAGGGCCGGAGCGTGGTCGGGCCGGCGCCGCACGAGATCCTCAACATCCCGGTGACGTCGGTCTCCACCTTCGACCTCTTGATGTCGAGCCTGCTCATGGTGCTGGCGCTCGCAGCGGTCCAGCGCGGCGACCGCCGGCAGGCGCGGCTCTGGCTCTTCGGGACCGCGTTCTTCGGCTTGGTCTTCCTCGGCTTCCAGGCGTACGAGTTCACCGAGTTCGTCCACGCCGGCTTCACCTTGCAGCAGAACCTGTTCGGCTCGACGTTCTTCGTGCTGACCGGCCTGCACGGCACGCACGTCGCGATCGGCGTGCTCTGGCTCCTCTCGCTCTGGGTGCTCGACCTGCGCGGGCGGCTCTCGGCGGCTGACGCGGTCAAGGTCGAGATCGCAGGGCTCTACTGGCACTTCGTGGACGTCGTGTGGATCGCGATCTTCACGCTCGTCTACCTGATCCCGTGACGGCGGCGCGCGCCGACGAAGGAGAGGCATCCGTGAGCGACGAGCCCCGAGGGCACGAGGAGGCGCCGACGGTCGGGACCTACGTCCGGGTGGCGCTGGTGCTGACCGTCGTGACGGCGCTCGAGGTCGGCGTCATCTACGTCCGGAAGCTCGCGCCGATCGTCGTGCCGCTCTTGCTGGCGATGTCGGCGGCCAAGTTCGCGCTGGTCGCGCTCTTCTTCATGCACCTGCGCTACGAGTCGCGCGTGCCCACGCTCCTGTTCCTGGGACCGCTGCTCCTCGCCTCCGGGCTCGCGGTGGCGCTGATGACGCTGACCGGCGCCTTTCTGGTGTTCGGCCGCTGATGAGCGCGCCGCCGCCCTTCGCGTGGACGTCGGGCGAGATCCACGCCGACGTCGTGCTCCTCGTCGGCG
>JACXTT010008366.1_pt1 | contig 14362 bp, 16 predicted proteins | sample 9270951 | NCBI WGS metagenome assembly JACXTT01 (sample SAMN15532306, study PRJNA645909) | rock metagenome | isolation source: weathered quartz diorite | place: Puerto Rico | collected 2017-06-21 | reverse complement strand
GATGGTTTCCGGCATAATCCGACGTGAGCGAGCTTCCTGCCTCGCGTCCCAATTCTAGTCCCCGCAATGAAGATCGCCGTCGCCCAGATCAACACCACCGTGGGCGACTTCGAGGGCAACGCCGCGAAGATCCGCGCCGCGATCGACAAGGCGCGCGTCGAGGGCGCGAAGCTCGTCGTCACCCCGGAGATGTCGCTCTCGGGCTACCCCGCCGAGGACCTGTGGCTGCGCGACGACTTCTGCGACCAGTGCGCCGCGGAGCTCATGAAGCTCGCCGCGTACTGCGTCGACGCCACGGTGGTGGTGGGCTATCCGCACCGCGAGGGGCGCGCGCGCTACAACGCGGCGGCGGTGTTGCGCGCCGGGCGCATCTTCCAGTTCTACTTCAAGCAGCGCCTGCCGAACTACAAGGTCTTCGACGAGAAGCGCTATTTCGAGCTCGGCGACCGGCCGTGCGTGTTCGAGCACGAGGGGCGCAAGGTCGGCCTCACCATCTGCGAGGACCTCTGGTTCCCCGAGCCCGCGGCGAAGACGCGCGCGGCGGGAGCGCAGATCCTGCTCTCCATCAACGCCTCGCCCTTCCATCGCCTGCAGCAGGCCGAGCGCTACCAGCAGATGGGCGCGCGCGTGAAGGAGACGAAGCTGCCGCTCCTCTACGTCCACGGCACCGGCGGCCAGGACGAGATCGTCTTCGACGGCGCCTCCTTCGCGTTGAACGGCGACGGCATGCTCGGCTACCAGGGCCCGACCTTCGAGGAGACGATCGACATCGTCGAATGGGAAGGCGAGACCGTGAAGGGCACGCGCGCCCCGCCGCTCACCGAGGAGGAGACGATCTACCGCGCGCTCATGACGGGCACGCGGGACTACGTCGACAAGAACCGCTTCCCCGGCGTGCTCCTCGGGCTCTCGGGCGGAGTCGATTCCGCGCTGGTGCTCGCGGTGTGCGTCGACGCGCTCGGCGCCGACCGCGTGCATGCGGTGATGATGCCGTCGGAATTCACGGCGTCCATGAGCCTCGAGGACGCGCGCGAGATGGCGAAGATCCACGGCGTGAAGTACACCGAGATCGCGATCGGCGACATCTTCAACGATTTCCGCCGCCACCTCATCCCGGCCTTCGAAGGCCGCCCCGCCGACAAGACCGAGGAGAACCTGCAATCGAGGATCCGCGGCACGATCCTCATGGCCCTTTCCAACAAGCTCGGCGCGATCGTCGTCACCACCGGCAACAAGAGCGAGATGGCGACCGGCTACTGCACGCTCTACGGCGACATGGCGGGCGGCTTCGCGGTGATCAAGGACATCGTGAAGACGCTCGTCTACCGCATCGCCAACTGGCGCAACACGAAGGGCATGGCGATCCCGCAACGCGTGATCGACCGCGCGCCCTCGGCCGAGCTCGCGCCCAACCAGACCGACCAGGACAGCCTGCCGCCGTACGAGGTCGTCGACGCCGTGGTCGAGCGCTACATGGAGCGCGACATGTCGCCCGACCAGATCGCCGGCATGGGCTTCGACCGCGAGCAGGTGCGCCAGGTCGTGCGCCTGATCCAGCTGAACGAATACAAGCGCCGCCAGGCGCCGCCCGGCGTGCGCATCACGCCGCGCAGCTTCGGCAAGGACTGGCGCTACCCGATCACGAGCGGCTTCCGCCCGAAGGCTTGAACGCGCGCGTGAGGAGGCGCCGATCCAGCCAGCGGGGCACCGCGGATTTGTACCGCCTGTATTCGCCTCCGAAGGCGGCTTCGAGGGCGCGCTCCTCGCGAGCCGCCAGGATGTCCGCAACCGTGGTCACGAGAGCGAACCCGACGAAGACCGGAATGCTGCCGAAGAAGACGGCGCAGCCCAGCCAGAGCGCCAACTCGGCAAGGTACATCGGATGACGCGAGAGCGCGTAAGGTCCGCTCGTCAGAAGTACCTTCGGACCCCAGTTCAACGCGATCCGCTGGGGGAGCTCGCCGGCATGCTCGATCCCTGTCGCCAACAGCCAGATCAGTATCGCGATCCCGCTCGCGATGAGCGCGAGCCCGGAGAGATTCCAGAGACCGGGTCCGCCGCTCGACCAGCCATGCCTCGCGCCAACCGTCGAGATCGCCCAGGGCAGTCCGCCATGAACGATGGGGACGACGATCAGGAGCACGACCGGAGCAAGAGCGATCGCAGCCCATCGGGGAATCAATGGCATACGCCTAGGGCCGCAGGTCGACGATCCGCTGGATGAGCTTCGGATCGTCCGGCAACAAGCCGACTTTCGCAAGCCGCGGCGTGAGCGTCGCCCAGTTGGCGTCCATCGCGAAGACGCGGCGGAAGAGCGGAAGTGACTCGTCGACGCGGCCCATGTTGACCAGCGCCACCGCGTGCCAGTACACCATCTCGGCGTTGTCCGGCACGAGCGCGGCCGCTTCGCGATACTCGCGCAGCGCCCGTTCGTTGTCCTTCTGCTCGACCGCGAGATCGCCCGCGTTCATGCGGTTGTAGGCGCGCTGCAACGTGACGAGGCGCCGCAATTCCTTCAGCGGGTCGGGGCTGTCGTCGACGCGCACGTCGAACACGCGATCCGCCCAGGGCTTGCCGCTCGGCTTGCCGGTGACGACGACGAGCGCCGCCGATTGCTTGCCGCGGATGTCGCCGCCCGCCGCCTGCGCCGCGTCGAGCGCCGCGAGCATGCGCTCGGCGAGGTCGCCCTTCGCATTCTCGAATGCGCGCGCCATCGCCGGCCACACCGATTCGTTCGCCATCAGGTTCGCCTGCGCCGAATAGTCCTTGCCGACGGCGTGGCCGGCGGCCGGAATGTCCTTCGAGCCCGTGTGCGCCGCGACGCGCCCCTGCGCGTCGATCATCGCGACCTGGCGCACGTCGCGTCCGTCGTCGCCCGCGAGGAGCGCCTTCAGCGCCTCGGGCGCGCTCTTTCCCGCGCGCATGAGGTCGAGCCCGAGCTTGCCGTAGCTCGGATCGACGAACGACTGCGTCGCGACCGCGCCGACGCCGGCTTCCGCCCAGGGGACGAGCGTGCCGACGTTGAACCAGTGCGACTGGACCGCCACGCCGAGCTCGCCGGTCGCGGCGTCCCGCGCGACGATGGAAAACGTGTGCACCGGCCGCAACGGCTCGGCGGGTGCGCCGAGCGCGATCATCGATGCTCCGATCATGAGTGCCCTCGTTGTCGTCATCGCCTCTCCCGCAGAATCGTCGCGATCTCGTCGAGGCGCGCGCGGATGTCGCGCAGGATCGCGAGCTGCTCGTCGCCGCCGGCAGCCGCGACGCGAGGCGCCTCGTGCCGGTGCTTGAGCACCTCGCGCCGCTCGAGGATCTTCGCGCGGAAGGCCGCGGCATCGATGATGCCGATGAGCTCCATGTCGTGCGCCTGGCGCGCGCTCTGGCCCGCCGTCTCGAACTTGAGGATCGCCAGGTTGTAGCGCTTGAGGATCGGCCCCTCGATGAACGTGACGTCCTGGATGTTCTCGAGCGGGATCGTCTTCTCGACCTGCAGGAGGATCCCCTTGCGGTAGCGCAGCGCCGTGGGACCGAGGACGCAATGCAGCTTCTCGAAGTAATGCCGCGCCCACCACTGGCCCACGCCGAGGAACCACACGAGCGCGAGCGGGATGAGCACGATCGTCATGACGAGGATCATGCCGGCGTAGAGCACGAGATATGGCCGCACGAGCGGGTTGAACGACGCCTGGATGGTTTCGTCCCGGTCCATGTCAGCTCCGCTTGCGCAGCGTGACGTGCATCGCACGCTCGCCCATGACGAATCCGGCGGCCTCGTAGCCGAGCGCGCGCAGGTCCAGGTCGCGAAAAAGCGCCTCGCCTTCCCCGAGCACGACCGGGCGGAGGGCGAGGACGAGCTCGTCGATGAGGCGCGCCTCGAGATATTGCCGGACCGTCGAGGCGCCGCCGCCGACCCGCACGTCGCGCCCGCGCGCCGCGGCCTTCGCCTGTTCGAGCGCGGCATGGATGCCGTCGGTGACGAAATGAAACGTCGTCCCGCCCTTCATCGGAATCGGCGCGCGCGCGTGATGCGTCAGCACGAACGCAGGCACGCGGTACGGCGGCTCGTCGCCCCACCAGCCCTTCCAGCTCTCGTCGGGCCAGGCGCCGCGCACCGGGCCGAACATGTTGCGCCCGAGGATCCACGCGCCGATGCCGGCGAAGCCCTGCTCCGCCATGCGGTTGTCGGCGCCGCGCTCGCCCTCGCCGAGCCCCTGCATGCGCTTCCACACGTCGGTCGCGACGAACCACTCCATCAGCTCCGGCCCGCGCACGCCGAGCGGATTCTGCAGGTCCTGGCGCGGGCCCGCGGCGAAGCCGTCGATCGAAACCGCGAAGCTGTGTACGCGCAATTTCGGCATGTTCACTCCTTGCGGCCGGGAAAGCGCCTGCGCTCGGCGAGGTGCGCGTGCAGGTCGACGGCGATCTTCGCGCCGATGACGACCAGCGCGAACACAGTGGACTTCGCGAGCGCCGGCTGGACGAAAGCCGCCGCGAGCGCGAGCGCCATCACGCCGATGATGAGCGCCGTGCGCAAGACAGGTTGAACGGCGATGCGAACGAGGCTCGCGCCGCGGAACTCGCCCCCGAAGAGGAAATTCACGATGAAAGAGGCCGCGTGGCTCACGGCCAGGACGCCGATCGCGACGGCGAGCGCGCGCTGGTCGCCGTGCGGGCCGCGCGGAACGACGAATCCGGCGGCGCGATCGGCATGCCCCAGGATCGCCGGCAGGGCGATGATCGCCACGAAGAGGAGCATCCACACCAACGCGAAGACGACGACGTAGAAGAACAACCACAGCGTGACGAGAAGCAGGCGGTCGCCCGCGACGCCCAGCTCGTCCATCGTCGCGACGGGCCGCTCGAAAAGCGCCGCGATCACCAGCTTGGGGATGTTCAGCACCCCGATGACGACGGTCTCGGCCCAGTAGAGCAACAGCACCTCCGCGTAGCCGAAGCGTTGGAAGAAAGCGTACACGGCGATGCCCAGATTGACGCCGAGCAGGAGCGCCGCGGTCCAGCGGGCATTGCCGGTCATTTCCAGGCGTCGGCGAACTCCTTCCAGTGTTTCGCCTCCTGCGCCGCGAGCCAGGCACGGAACAGCTCGAGCTCTTGCGCGTACTCGTCGGGCGTGATGATGCCGCGGATCAGCTGGAAGCGCTGGAAGAGGAGATACGTGTTGGCGACGTCGGTCTCGCAGTAGTCGCGGATCGCGCCGATCTCGCCGCGCAGGTACGCGGGGTAGACCTCGGCGCCTTCCATGCCGAGCTTGCCGGGGAAACCGCACAGGCGCGCCACTTCGTCGAGCGGCGCCCAGGCGCGGTTGTTGTAGCCCGCGAGCATGTCCATGAGATCGATGTGACGCGTGTGGTAACGGGCGAGGTAGTTGTTGTACTTGAAGTCCTTGTTGTTTTCGCCGACGTCCCAGTAGCAGCATCCCGCGATGCCGTGGAAGAGCGCGCGGTAGTGCAGGACGGGAAGGTCGAAGGACGAGCCGTTCCAGGAGACGAGCTGCGGCGTGTACTTCTCGATGCCGTCGAAGAAGCGCTGCACGACGTCGCGCTCGGGATCGCTGGGCGCGCCGAGCGACCAGACGCGCACGCCGTCCGCCGCGCGCAGCGCGCACGAGATCGCGACCACGCGCTGCACGTGCGGCGGCATGAAGTCGTTGCCGGTCGCCTGCCTGCGTCGTTGAGACGCCAGCTCGATCACCGCGGTGTCGCTCACGTCCGGCCCGAGCCGCCAGAGCGTGCGCAGCCCCGCGGCGTCGGGAATCGTCTCGATGTCGAAGACCAGGATCGGCGTCATCGTCAGGCCGGAAACACGCCCGTCGACAGGTAGCGGTCGCCGCGATCGCAGACGACGTGCACGATCACGGCGTTCTTCGCTTCGCCCGAGACCTTCATCGCCGCCGCGAGCCCGCCGCCCGAGGAGATGCCGGCGAAGATGCCCTCCTCCTTCGCCAGCCGCCGCGTCATCTCCTCGCTTTCCTCCTGCGAGACTTCGATCACGCGGTCGACGCGCGAGCGCTCGAAGATCTTCGGCAGGTACGCCTCGGGCCACTTGCGGATGCCGGGCACCGACGCGCCCTCGCGCGGCTGCACGCCGATCACCTGGATCGCGGGGTTCTTCTCCTTGAAGAAGCGCGAGCAGCCCATGATCGTCCCCGTGGTTCCCATGGTGGCGACGAAGTGGGTGATCTTGCCATGGGTGTCGCGCCAGATCTCGGGACCGGTGCCGGTGTAGTGCGCGAGCGGATTGTCCGGGTTGGCGAACTGGTCGAGGATGAGGCCTTCGCCCGCATCGCGCATGCGTCCGGCGGTGTCGCGCGCGAGCTCCATGCCGCCCTTCTCCGGCGTGAGCACGAATTGCGCGCCGTAGGCGGCCATCGTCTGGCGCCGCTCGACCGAGAGGTGCTCGGGCATCACGAGGATCATCCGGTAGCCGCGCATCGCCGCCACCATCGCGAGCGCGATGCCGGTGTTGCCGCTCGTGGCCTCGATGAGCGCGTCGCCCGGCTCGATGAGGCCGCGTTTCTCGGCGCCGACCACCATCGAGAGCGCCGGCCGGTCCTTCACCGATCCGGCGGGGTTGTTGCCCTCGAGCTTGGCGAAAAGCGCGTTCGACGTCCGCCCCGGGATGCGCTGCAAGCGCACCAACGGCGTGTTGCCGACGAAGGACTCGAGGGTTTGCGCAGGTTTCATGGGTTCGCGCGAATGAAAAGCCCCGCGCTCGGCGGGGCTTCGTCGCGGGCGCTCGGGCGAATGTTACTTCTTCTTCTCGTCTTCCTTCTTCTCGTCGGCTTTCTTCTTCGCGGCTTCCTTTTTCTCGGCCGCGGCTTCCTTCTTCGCATCGGCTTTCTCTTTCGCCGCCTGCTTCTTCGCGTCGGCCTTTTCCTTCGCGGCCTGCTTCTTCGCGTCGGCCTTGGCTTTCTCGGCCTCTTTCTTCGCGTCCGCCTTCGCCTTGGCGGCCTCGGCCTTGTCCGACTTCATGTCGGCGGCCTTCTCCTTCACGGCAGCCTTCGTATCCGAAGCCTTTTCCTTCACGACGGCCTTGGTGTCGGCCGCCTTCTCCTTCACTTTTTCCTTGGTGTCCGCCATCTTCTCCTTGGCGGATTCTTTCTTCTCGGTGACCTTCTCCTTGGTGGACTCCATCTTCGAAGGCGTCGTCGTCGCGCCCGTCAGAGTCACGTCGCCCTTGATCTTGTTGAAGGTGGCGTCGCCGATGCCCGGCACCTTCTTCAGGTCGTCGATCGACTTGAAATTGCCGTTCTTGGTGCGATAGTCGACGATCGCCTGCGCCTTCACCGGGCCGATGCCGGGAAGCGCGTCCAGCTGCTCCTTGGTTGCCGTATTGATGTTGACGGCGGCGAGCGCGAGGCCGACATAGGCCAGCAACGCCGCGAGAAACAGCGCGATACGTTTCATTTGCCCTCCCCCCAGAGTGAGAAAACCGCGCCGATTATACCGCGAGGCGCGAGCCCACATAGCGCCCGACGCCCTCGTCCACGTCGAGGAAGGGCTCGCGGTAGCCGGCAGCGCGCAGCGCGCCGACGTCGGCCTGCGTGTAGCTCTGGTACTTGCCGACGAGCTGCGGCGGAAAGGCGATGTACTCGATCGCGCCGGCGGCCTTGAGCTCCTCGAGCGTAAGCGGCTTGTCGCCGCGCGCGCGGCGCACGGCGTTGATGGTCGCGCGCGCCACCTCGTTGAAGGTCTGGCCGCGGCCCGTGCCGACGTTGAAGACGCCGGAGAGCTCGGGGCGGTCGAGGAAATGCAGGTTCACCGCGACGACGTCGTCGACGCAGATGAAGTCGCGCACCTGCTCGCCGGCGGCGAATCCGTCGCTCGCTTCGAAGAGCTTCACCTTGCCGCTGTCGCGGTACTGGTTGAAGAAGTGGAATGCGACGGAAGCCATGCGGCCCTTGTGGGCCTCGCGCGGTCCGTAGACGTTGAAGTAGCGGAAGCCCGCGACCTGCGCCGTCTTCGTGCCCAGCATGCGCCGCACCGCCTGGTCGAAGAGGAACTTCGAATAGCCGTAGACGTTGAGCGGCCGCTCGTGCTCGCGCGATTCCTTGAACTCGCGGCCGGCGCCGTACACCGAGGCCGACGACGCATAGATGAACGGGATCTTCTTCGCCTGGCACCACGCGAGGAGGTCGAGCGAGTACTGGTAGTTGTTCTCCATCATGTAGCGCCCGTCGGTCTCCATGGTGTCGGAGCACGCCCCCTGGTGGAGGACCGCGCGCACGCCGTCGAAGTGCCCGGCGGTGAGCCGCGCGACGAGGTCGAGCTTGTCGACGTAGCTCGACACCTCGAGGTCGGCCACGTTCGGGACCTTGTCGGCACGCTTGAGATTGTCGACGGCGACGATGTCGTTCTCGCCGCGCGCGTTGAGCGCCTTCACGAGGTTGGAGCCGATGAATCCGGCGGCGCCGGTGACGATGAGGGTCACGGTCAGGCCTCCGCGAGGCTCGCGCCGAGCTCGTCGCGGTGCACGACCGCGGTCCCGAGCTTGCCGACCACGATGCCGGCGGCGTGGTTCGCGACCTTCATCGCGTCGTGGAGGTTGGCCCCGGCCGCCACCATGAGCGCGAGCACGCCGATCACCGTGTCGCCCGCGCCGCTCACGTCGAACACCTCGCGCGCCTGCGTGGGCTCGTGCCAGGCCTCGGCGGCGGTGAAGAGCGACATGCCCTCTTCGCTCCGCGTCACGATGAGTGCCTCGAGGTCCAGGTCCCCGCGAAGCTTCTGCGCGCGGCGGCGGAAATCGTCGTCGTCCTTCCAGCGTCCCGCGACCTCGCGGAACTCGGTGCGGTTGGGCGTGAGCACGGTCGCGCCGCGGTAGCGCGTGTAGTCCCAGCCCTTCGGGTCCACCATGACGGGCTTCCCGTGGCGGCGCGCGGCGGCGATCATCTCCTCGACGTGCTCGAGCGCGCCCTTGCCGTAGTCGGAGAGGACGACCACGTCGGCCTCGTCGACGAGCTTCTCGTACTCGCCGAGCTTCGCCGACAGGATCTCGTGGCTCGGGGCGCGCTCGAAATCGATGCGCAACAGCTGCTGCTGGTGGCCGATCACGCGCAGCTTCACCGTGGTCGAGAAGCCGGGGTCGCGATGCAGCGACGCGCGCACCTTCTCGCGCTTCAGCAGTCCGTCGAGCGTGCGCGCCGCCTCATCGTCGCCCACGACCGAAAGCAGCGTCGCCTTCCCGTCGAGCGCCGTGATGTTGCGCGCGACGTTCGCCGCGCCGCCCGGCCGCTCCTCGGTTCGCTTCACGTGCACCACCGGCACCGGCGCCTCGGGCGAGATGCGGTTCACGTCGCCGAACCAGTAGCGGTCGAGCATCACGTCGCCGACGATGAGGACGCGCGCGCGGGTGAAGTCGGGAAGCAGGACGGCGTTCATCGCGATGCAGGGCGTCCGATCGGGTGGTACTCGAGGCCCTGCGAGAGCACCACGGCGGGCTCGTACAGGTTGCGGCCGTCGAAGATGACCGGCGTCTTCAGGGCGCGCTTGAGCTGCGCGAAATCCGGGCTGCGGAAGGCCTTCCACTCCGTCATGATGACGAGCGCGTCGGCGTCCTTCGCCGCCTCGATGGGCGAGCCGGCGAAGCTCACGCGCTTCTCGCCGCCGTAGATGCGCTTCGCTTCCTCCATCGCGACCGGATCGTACGCGCTCACGCGCGCGCCGCGGGCGAGCAGCTCGTCGACGACCACGCGGCTCGGCGCCTCGCGCATGTCGTCGGTGTTGGGCTTGAACGCGAGCCCCCAGAGCGCGAAGCGGCGGCCGGCGAGGTCCTCGCCGAAGCGGCGCACGACCTTCGCGGCGATGACGCCCTTCTGCCGCTCGTTGGCGGCGTGCACCGCGCGCACCACGTTGAGCTCGATGCCGTTCTCCTCGGACGTGCGCAGCAGCGCCTTCACGTCCTTCGGGAAGCACGAGCCGCCGTAGCCGGCGCCGGGATAGAGGAAGTGGTAGCCGATGCGCGGATCCGAGCCGATGCCGAGGCGCACGTGCTCGATGTCGGCGCCGAGCTTCTCGGCCAGCAGCGCGAGCTCGTTCATGAACGAGATGCGCGTGGCGAGCATCGCGTTGGCGGCGTACTTGGTGAGCTCGGCCGAGCGGATGTCCATCACCTGCAGGCGCTCGTGGTTGCGCTGGAAGGGGGCGTAGAGCTCGCGCATCGCGGCGATCGCGTCCGCGTCCTCGGCGCCGATCACGATGCGGTCGGGCCGCATGAAGTCCTCGACCGCCGCGCCTTCCTTGAGGAACTCGGGATTCGCGACGATCGAGAACGGAAAGGTCGCGCCGCGCTCGGCGAGCGTCTTCGCCACCTGGTCGCGCACCTTGTCGGCGGTGCCGACGGGGACGGTGGACTTGTCGACGACGATGCGCGGGCCGTCCATGTCGAGCGCCACGCCGCGCGCGGCGGCGAGCACGTACGAGAGGTCGGCGGAGCCGTCCTCGCCGGGCGGCGTGCCGACGGCGATCATCTGCAGCCGCGCGTAGAGCGCCGCCTCGCGCGCGTCGGTGGTGAACGCGAGCCGGCCCGCGGCGGCATTCGCGCGCACGATCTCCTTCAGGCCCGGCTCGTGGATCGGGATGTCACCGCCGCGCAGCATCGCGATCTTGCGCTCGTCGACGTCGAAGCAGAGCACGTGGTTGCCGACGTCGGCGAGGCAGGCGCCGGTGACGAGCCCGACGTATCCGGTGCCGATGATGCTGACCTTCATTTGTGCAGCTCCGGCGAGATCGAGGCGCGGATCGATTCGAGCACGGCCGCAGGATCCGCGGCGCGCGTGACCGACCGGCCGATGACGAGATAGTTCGCGCCGAGCTTCACCGCCTCGAGCGGCGTGGCGCTGCGCGCCTGGTCGTCGGCCGCGTCGCCGGGAAGCCGGATGCCGGGCGTGACGAGCGTGAAATCGTCGCCGAGCGCGCGCCGCAGCATCTTCGCTTCGCGCGCCGAGCACACGACGCCGTCGAGGCCGCAGGTGCGCGCGAGACGGGCGAGGCGCTCGACCGCTTCCTCGACCGAGCCGGCGAATCCGGCCGCGGCGAAGTCCGATTGCGAGAGGCTCGTGAGGACGGTCACGGCGATGAGCAGCGGCGGCCGCGCCACTCCCGCGACCGCTTCGCGCGCCGCGCGCAGCATCGCCTCGCCGCCGCTCGCGTGCACGTTCATCATCCACACGCCCAGCCGCGCGGCCGAGCGGCACGCTCCCGCGACCGTGCTGGGAATGTCGTGGAACTTGAGGTCGAGGAAGATCTCGAAGCCGCGCCCGTGGAGCTTCTCCACCACGACGGGACCGGCGGCGACGAAGAGCTCCTTGCCGACTTTCACTCGGCAGAGCCGCGGATCGAGGCGCCCCGCGATCGCGAGGGCAGCGTCCGCGTCGGGCGCGTCAAGTGCGACGATGATTTTCTTACTGTCCAAGGGTCATCCTCGCGAGGTGCCGGCCGGGGCTGTCGAGCTCGGCGGTTCGCCGCGGCGGAAACGTTTCCCACCCGCCGCACGCGGGACATTGCCAGAAGAACTGGCGCGCCTTGAAGCCGCAGTTGGCGCAGAGGTACACGGCGAGCGCCTGCGCGTGCGAATGCACGAGGCTCTTCATGAGCTGCAGGTCCTGGCGCCGTTCGGCGGCCGCGCGCACGAGCTCGGCGTCGATGAGCCGGTCGAGGCCCACGAGCGTCGGATTGCGGCGCACCTCGTCGCGCACAAGGCGGTAGGCGCTCTCGTCGCCCTCATGCTCCGCGGTCGCCTGGTAGACGACGTTGAGCAGATCGAGCCCCGGGTAGGAATGCTGCAGCCCGCGCAGGAGCGTGAGACCCTCGCCCGGGCGCCCGAGCGCCTTGTAGCTCTCGACCATGCCCTCGGCGGCGAGCCCGAGGTACGCGGGATCCTGCGACTCGATCGCCTTCCACGCCTCGATCGCTTCCTCGTGGCGGCCGTCGCGCGCGAGCCATTCGCCGCGCAGCAGATTCGCGCGCACGCACTTGCGGTTGGCTTCGAGCGCGCGCTCGAGGAAACGGCTCGCCTCCTCCACGCGGCCGTGGATGTGCGCGCCGATCGCGAGCTCGCAGAAATAGTTGGCGATCTCCTTCTGGTAGTTGCGCCGCGCGCTCACCTCGAGGCGGCGAGCCGTCTCGATCGCCTTCTCCCAGTCCTTCTCCTGGATGTAGATGTCGAGGAGGTGCTGGTGCACCTCCGGCGAGGGATCCTTCTCGGCGAGGCTCGCGAGCACCTTCTCGGCGTGGTCGAGCAGCCCTGCCTTGAAGTAGTCCTGCGACAGCTCGAGCGAGGCGGCTCTGCGCTCCTCCGGCGGCAGGTCCTCGCGCTTCACGAGGTCCTGGTGCATGCGGATGGCGCGGTCGACCTCGCCGCGGCGGCGGAAAAGGCTTCCGAGCGCGAACTGCAGCTCCACGGTCTGCGGATTCTCCTTCGCCACCTGCAGGAACGATTCGATCGCCTTGTCGGGCTGCTCGTTCAGCAGGAAATTGAGGCCGCGGAAGTACGACGAGGGCAGCGCGCGCGATTCCGACAGCAGCGACTTGATGTCCACGCGAGCGGCGATCCAGCCCATGCCGAAGAACACCGGCAGGGCGAGGAGCCACCAGAACTCAAATTCCATGCGGCGGCTCGCTGGCGGCGGGCACGTCGATCGGCGCCGGTTGCGCCGCGGCGCGGCGCAATTTGCCGATCTCGCGGCGCTGGCGCACGACGGTCGGGATCCACGCGAGCAATCCGATCACCACGCCCGCGACGAAGGCCACGAGCAGCACGAACACGAGCGGCGCCTGCCACTGCTGGTAGGGAAGCCCGTGCACGGTGACCGCGTCCGTGTTCTTGAGGGCGAACCAGACGAGGATCACGACGATCGCGAGTCGCAGGATCCAGACGAGCGTTTGCATGGGAGGCCGTGGTCGAGGCGGCGTTATTGTACAGGGCGCATCAAAGGAACAGGCCGCGCGAAGCGGCCTGTCCGTCGTCCTGCACGCGCGATCACGAAGCCGGTCAGCCCTCGTGGTAGTCGACGCGCTCGCGCAGCTCCTTGCCGGCCTTGAAATGCGGCACGTACTTGCGCGGCACCTGCACCTTCTCGCCGGTCTTCGGATTCCTGCCGGTTCTGGGCGGGCGGTAGTTGAGGCCGAAGCTGCCGAAGCCGCGGATCTCGATGCGATTGCCGGACGCGAGGGTGTTGGCCATCGCGTCCAGCATCGTCTTGACCGCGAGCTCCGCGTCCTTCGGCGCTAGCTGGCTGTGGCGCGCGCTCAACAGCTCGATGAGCTGCGACTTGGTCATGGCGCCTTTCTCCCCTTTGGACAAACCGTCGATGGCCCGTTACTCCTTGTCCTTCGATCCGCCCAGCTTCGCCTTCAGCAGCGCGCCGAGGTTCGTCGTGCCCGCGGCTGCGCTCGATTCGGCGGTGTGCTTCTGCAGCGCCGCGGCTTCTTCGGCCGCGTCCTTCTGCTTGACCGACAGCTGGATCGAGCGGCTCTTGCGGTCGATGTTGATGATGACCGCCTCGATCTCCTGGCCCGCCGAGAGGTGCTTGGACACGTCCTCGACGCGGTCGCGCGAAATCTCGGAGGCGCGCAGGTACCCTTCGACGTCGCCGTCGAGCTCGACCACTGCGCCCTTGGACTCGATCGACTTCACCTTGCCCTTCACCACCGCACCCTTGTCGTGGGTCGCGACGTAGTTGCCGAACGGATCGCCCTCGAGCTGCTTGATGCCGAGCGAGATGCGCTCGCGCTCGACGTCGATGGAGAGCACGACCGTCTCGACCTCGTCGCCCTTCTTGAGGCTCTTCACCGCCTCCTCGCCGGGCTGGTTCCACGAGAGGTCCGACAGGTGCACCAGGCCGTCGATGTTGCCCGGCAGCCCGATGAACACGCCGAAGTCCGTGATCGACTTGATCACGCCCTTCACGCGGTCGCCCTTCTTGTGGTTCATCGCGAACTCTTCCCACGGGTTCGGCATGCACTGCTTCATGCCGAGCGAGATGCGGCGGCGGTCCTCGTCGATCTCGAGGATCATCACCTCGACCTCGTCGCCGAGCGACACCACCTTCGCGGGATGCACGTTCTTGTTGGTCCAGTCCATTTCCGACACGTGGACGAGACCTTCGATGCCCGACTCGATCTCGACGAACGCGCCGTAGTCGGTGATGTTGGTCACCTTGCCGAAGAGGCGCGTGCCCTGCGGGTAGCGACGCGAGATGCCGATCCACGGATCCTCGCCGAGCTGCTTGAGACCCAGCGACACGCGGTTCTTCTCGGCGTCGAACTTGAGGATCTTCGCCGTGACTTCATCGCCCACCGACAGCACTTCCGTCGGGTGCTTCACGCGGCGCCATGCAAGATCG
>JACXTT010008365.1_pt1 | contig 14363 bp, 11 predicted proteins | sample 9270951 | NCBI WGS metagenome assembly JACXTT01 (sample SAMN15532306, study PRJNA645909) | rock metagenome | isolation source: weathered quartz diorite | place: Puerto Rico | collected 2017-06-21 | reverse complement strand
ACGGCGCCGCTGACCGTGAGCTTCTCGGGCGCCAACTCGAGCGACGCGAACGGCGACTCGCTGACCTTCGCTTGGGTCTTCGGCGACGGCGGCACGGCCACGGGTCGCCTGGCGAGCCACACCTACGCGACCGCCGGCAGCTACGCGGCGATCCTCACCGTGAACGACGGCCGCGGCGGCACCGACACGGCCAGCGTGGCGATTGCCGCGATTCCTTCCTTCCCGCAGACCAGCGTGCTCGACAACTTCAACCGCGCGAACGGCACCATCGGCGCGAACTGGATCGACCAGACCACGGGCTTCCGGATCCGTGGCAACGCTCTCTCGCCAAACACCGGCACCTGGTACACGGAGTGGAACCCAACGGTATTCGGCGCCAACCAAGAGGTGTACGCCACGTTCAGCACGTATTCGACCGGAACGTCGCAGCTCAATCTGCTCCTCAAGACGCAAGGGACGACCTACACCACGGGCCACATCAATGTGTCCTTCGCGCCACCCACGTCCACGGTCACCGTGTCTACCTTCACGCCACCGTCGACCACGCAGACGATCGCGACGTTTACCGGCGTGACGTTCGCCGCCGGCAATCAGTTCGGCGCGCGTGCGCTGAGCAACGGCACGGTCCAGGTATTCAAGAACGGCGCATTGATTGGGACGACGTCGGTCTCGGGCTGGGCATACAGCACACTCGGCGGCCGGATCGGCGTTTCGGTCGTGAATGCCTCGGCGTCGCGATACGACAACTTCGGCGGCGGCAACATCGCCGCGCCGCCCTCGGCGATAATCCAGCCAGTGCCCATTCCCATGGCGCAGAGGGTGGCCGTATCAGGCGAGCTGTCCCTGTCGAGCGCATTCCCGAATCCCACCAAGGGCGGCGTCCAGATGTCTCTCGTCCTGCCCCAGCCCGAGGAGGTCGGCCTCAGCATCCTCGACATCCAGGGCCGAAACGTGTGGAGCGCACCGCGGCAGTCGTACGCCTCGGGCCGCTGGCTCCTGAGCTGGGACGGGCGGACCGCGAACGGCCCTGCCAGGAGCGGCGTCTTCCTCGCGAGCGTTCGGATCGGCAGCCACTCCTTCCTGAGACGAATCGCCATCGTCCGGTGAGTGGTCGCGCGAGCGGTCCCGGCCTCCCCTCCGGGATCGCTCGCCGCCGGCATCACCCCTCGAGCCGACCGCGGCGACCGCGGCCGCGAAGTGGATCCTATGAATTCATGAGTCGGAGCAGCACCGGGTAGACGAGCGCGGGATTCCCACCGACCTGATCCGGGTCGATGATGTCGTGGTTGAGCCGCAGCCGCGCCGGGAACTCGTACACGGGCGCCGCGCCGGGTCGATGTGAGGCCCAAGCACGCGCGAGCGCGGCCGCCGCGCCGTTGTCGATCGCCCCATCGCCGCCCACGGTGACCACCACCGCCGAGCTCGCCCGCAGCGGCCGCCGCCGTGCCACGTCGAGCACCGAGGCGCCGAGCCGCATCACTTCTCCCGCCGCGTGCATCGAGAACCGCGGATACACGTGCCGCGGGCCGCGCAGACGCTCGCGGAGCTTGTCGTCCCACCACACAAACTTCCCGTGTTGCGCCAGCAGAACGCGCGTCGCCCCTGCCGTGAGCGCGCCGGGCGCCATCCGCGGCCCGAGCATCGGAGCAATGATCACCGCGTGAGCGACGTCGGGCCGCTCCTCGGCCGCCCACGCGGCGATCACCGCGCTCAACGACAAGCCCACCACCGTCACGCTGTCGCCGAGGCCCGACGCGGCGTCGAGCGTGCGATCTCCCCACCGGCACAGCTCGCCGGCGTCGAGCCGGTCGAGGTCCTGGGTCATGCGATCCGCGAGGCCGTGATGCGGCAGGCGCGGGATCAGCACGTTTGCCCCCCGCACGAACAGCGATTCACCCAACACTCGGAACTGCGCCGGGCAGTTCGTGAGGCCGTGCATCAGCACGAACACCCGCGAGACGCGCTTGCCGTGGGTCATCAGCCGCGTCCCGCAATCGGCTGCAACGTCCGACCCGTCCTCCGCGCGCAATGCCGCCACGCGCGCGACGGCCTCCGCATAGCTGGCGGCGGGCCGCGGCCAAGAATCGAACTCGGGCACCTCGAGCGGCCGGAACAGCGCGATGGCGCACACGGCCAATAACGTCGTCAGCGTGATCACCCAGCGACGCACGGTTCCCCCGCGCCGCGCCTGACTCGAGCGCGACTCGACCGTCGGGAGCCTGCACAAACCCCTGCGGTACCGCAAACCCCGCCGGCCGTAGCCCCGTTGAATTCCGGCCAGGCATCTGGGAACGTGGCGCGACGTTAACGTCGCTGCCCACCGACCTTCCGCCGGAGGACACCGCATGACCCGGCCGTCGGCACGCCGGGCCACGGTGGCCCGCGGCGCCGTGCTCGGCTTCCTGGTGCGCTGCCTGATCTACTGGGGGCTGGCGCTGGTGCTGGTGAGTCGCATCCCCCAGGTGGAGCGGGCGGGCGTGTCGCTCACGGTGCGTACGCTCCAGCTCGTGCTTTCGTTGTTCCGGCTGCCGGTCGAGCGCTACGGCTCGGCACTGTCCGTGGGCGGCGCGAGCGTGCAGATCGTGGCGGACTGCAGCCCACACATGGCCTACCTCATCTATGCCGCCGTCGTGCTGGCCTTCCCCGCGACGTGGCGCCGACGCCTGATCGGGCTCGTCGCCGGCGCGTTCGTGATCCACGTCTTCAATACCGCGCGCATCCTGGCGCTCATGGCGATCCTGGCGACGAAGCGATCATGGTTCGAGTTCGCGCACATCTATCTGTGGCAGACCGGCACGGTGCTCGTCGTGTTCGCGACGTTTGCGCTGTGGCTGCGCTCGACGATGCCGAAGGAGCGCACCGCGTGAAGGCGCTGCTTCGCTTCGCCGGGTGGGCGACGCTGGCGTTCGCCGCGACGTGGTGGATCGCGCATCCCTACCAGCGAGCGATCGCCGCGCTGGCGGGCCGACTGGCGGCGCCGGCCGGCAGCGAAATCGAATGGGTGAGCCTCGAGATCTTCTTTCCCTACGACCTGAGCGTTTACGCGGCTCTGTGCCTGGCGAGCAACTGGGTGCCGTGGGGCGCGAGGTTCAAGGCGTTGGGGATCGGGCTCGGGGTGCTCGTGATCGTCGAGCTGTTGACGCTGATCGTGGTGATCAAGGTGATGCTCGGCTCGGCGGGTCAATCCGAGGTGCGGGCGGCGGCGACCCAGCGCTTCGTGGTCGGCGTGATCCGACTCACGGGGCTCGTCGCCGCGGGGACGGCGTGGATCTATCTGCTCGGCTGGCAGCGGTTGCCGCAGCTCGCCCAACCCTTGATGCCCCACCGCAGGGTCACACGAGGAGGCAAACGATGAACCCGGAACTCCAGACCGTCCTCGACCGGCTCGAGCTGGCCGAGCGGCAGAATCGCAGCTGGAAGCTCGTCACGTTGTTGGCCCTGCTGCTGGCCATCACCGCCGTGGCGCTGCCGTTCACCGGTTTGCTCAGAGCCCAGGTCGACCGCGCCCGCTTCTCGGTGGTGGAGGCCAACCGACTGCTGTTGCGGGATCTCAACGGTGCGGTCGCCGGAGGCCTCGAGAGCCAGCCCGATGGGTCGCTGCGGTTCGTCCTCGGCAACCGCTCGACCGCGTCGGCGCACCTGATCGTGCCGCGCGTGGGCGCGCCGCAGCTGACGCTGCGAGCGACGGACGGCCGGGTTCAATTGGGCCTGATCGGCTCCGATCGGCCCGGCGTGTGGCTGTCGCCCGACGGTCGCGCCCCGCGCGTCGCGCTCGGCACCGTGGACGACGGGAGCGGCGAGATCTGGGTGCGTGACGCGCAGGGCAGGCCGCGCTTCCACGCCCCGTGACGGCGCGGCGGCGGGTCGCGGTGCACCGCCCCCGGCTTCGGTCCTCCCGTGTTCCGCTGTTAGAGTGCGTGCCCCAGCCCCCTTGAACCGCGCCCTGCCCCGGAGGACTCGATGAGCAAAGCGACTCATGCCGATGCCGAGCTGTTGATCCGCCTGTACGAGCTCCGCCGCGACCCCGAGCTGCGGCGGGCCCGTCAATGGTTCCTCACCGACTTCAGCGCTCAGAGCTGGACCGAGATCAAGCTGCGCTATCTGACGCATTCGGACGAGGACCGGCACTTCCGCATGACCACTTCTTATTGGGAGATGGTCGGCGCTCTGGTGAATCGCGGCGTGCCGCACGCGGAGATGTTCTTCGACCATACGGGTGAGGACATCGTCACCTGGGAGCGCTGCAAGCCGTGGATCTCCGAGGCCCGCGCCGACATTCGGCCGACGTACCTTTATCAGTTCGAGCGGTTGGTCGAGGCACATCAGGCCTATCGCAAGCGGATCAACGCCGCGTTCGCGGCAAAGCGCGCCCGACGCCCCGCGAAGAAGAAGTAGGGCGAAGGCATGTCGTCGTCCTTCGGGCAGCTGTTCCGGGTCACCACGTTCGGTGAATCGCACGGCCCGGCCGTCGGTGTCGTCGTCGACGGCATGCCGCCCGGCGTCCCGATCGAATCGGCGGACGTCCAGCGGGAGCTGGATCGCCGCCGTCCGGGGCAGAGCGCGCTGACGACTCAGCGCCAGGAATCCGACCAGGCGGAGATCCTGAGCGGGGTGTTCGAGGGGGTCACGCTCGGGACGCCGATCGCAATCCTCGTGCGTAACACCGACGCGCGCGCGAAGGACTACGAGGCGCTGCGCGAGGTCTACCGTCCGGGGCACGCCGACTTCGTGTACGCCGAGAAGTACGGAGTGCGGGACCATCGCGGAGGCGGCCGCGCGTCCGGCCGCGAGACCGTCGGCCGTGTCGCCGCGGGCGCCCTTGCGCGCAAGGCGCTTGGCGGCGTCGGCGTCTCGATCGTGGGCGGCACCGTACAGGTGGGCGCGATCCAGGCCGAGCGCCGCGATTGGGACGAGGTCGAGCGGAATCCGGTGCGCTGCCCCGACGCCAGTGCCGCGCAGGTCATGGCCGAGCTGATCGCGCGCACGCGCGACGACCGCGATTCGGTCGGCGGCGTGGTCGAGGCGGTCGCGCGCGGCGTGCCCGCGGGCTGGGGCGACCCGACGATGTCGAAGCTGGACGCGTTGCTCGGAGCCGCGATGCTCTCGATCCCGGCGACCAAGGGCGTCGAGATCGGCGGTGGGTTCGCGATGGCGTCGCGACGCGGCTCCGAGACGAACGACGTGTTCGAGGGTGGCCGCTTCCTCACGAACTTCGCGGGCGGCATCGCCGGCGGGATCTCGAACGGCGCCGAGGTCGTCGTGCGAGTCGCGGTGCGCCCGGCGACGTCCATCGGCAAACCGCAGACGGCCACGACGGCGGCAGGAGGGACGACCACGATCGCCATCGAGGGACGTCACGACCCGTGCATCTGTCCCCGCGTGGTGCCCGTGGCCGAGAGCATGCTCGCGATCGTGTTGATGGATGCGTGGCTGCGGCAGCGCGCGCTGCGCGGCCGCGAGCGGTGAGGCGAGCACCGCGTGCTCCTGATCCTGCAGCCCGGCACAGCCGAGCCGGTGGCGCGCGAGATCGCCGTCCGGCTCCGGATGTTCGGCTTGTCCGTGCACCGCACCGAGTATCAGGGGCGGATCCGGCTGGGCGTCGTGGGCGACAACAGCGGGATCGACTGGAAGTCCGTCGGCACGTGGAACGGCGTCGCGGAGCTGGTCCGTTTCACGGCGCCCTTCAAGCTCGCGAGTCGAACGTTCCATCCCCACCCGACCGTGATCACCGTGGGCCGTTGCGCGATCGGCAGCGACCAGCTCGCGCTGATGGCCGGGCCGTGCTCGGTGGAGGGGGAGGAGCAGGCGTTCACGATCGCCGAGGCGGTCGCCCGGGCCGGAGCCACGATTCTCAGGGGCGGGGCCTACAAGCCGCGGACGTCTCCGTACTCCTTTCAGGGCCTCGGCGAGGAGGGGCTCAAGATCCTGCGCCGTGCCGCCGACGCCCACGGCCTCGCGGTCGTCAGCGAGGTGATGGATACGCCTCAGGTGCCGCTGGTCGCCCGCTACGCGGACATCCTCCAGATCGGCGCGCGCAACATGCAGAATTACGCGCTGCTCCACGAAGTCGGGCAGATCGACAAGCCGGTGCTGCTCAAGCGCGGTCTCGCCTCGACGATCGAAGAATGGCTGATGAGCGCCGAGCACATCCTGTCCCAAGGCAACGCCCAGGTCATTCTGTGCGAGCGCGGCATTCGCACGTTCGAAACCTACACGCGCAACACGCTCGACCTGAACGCCATCCCGGTCGTGAAGGAGCATTCGCACCTGCCCGTGATCGTCGATCCGTCCCACGGCACCGGCATCCGCGACAAGGTCGCGCCGATGGCTCGCGCCGCGATCGCCGCGGGCGCCGACGGGCTGATCATCGAGGTGCACCACGACCCGGACCGAGCGCTGTCCGACGGGCCTCAGTCGCTGCGCCCCGAGCAATACGCCGAGCTGGTCCAGCAGATCCGCACGATCTCGGGTGTGCTGGGGCGGCGGATCTAGCGATCCGCCGCCCCGTCTCGTCAATGGTGTAGGACGATCCGAAGCGACTCGCGGGCCCGAGCGCTCGTTCGCCGAGCAAAATAGACGCCGTCGGGAAGCAATCTCCCCTCATCGTCCCGGCCCGACCACCGAAACGTGGTGGCACCCGGGGCCAACGCCCGATGGAAGCGACGCGCGCCCCCGACGTCGAACAACTCGAGCTGTTGGGGTTCGCCGCTCGCACGCCACGAGAACTCGATCACCCCGAGCGCAGGGTTGGGATGCGCCGTCCACGAGGCACCGGCTGGGTCCGCGGGCGGGGCGACGCCGGTGGGCGTCAGACATCCTTCCCCGAGCGCGCCCATCGTTGTGCAACCCGCGGGTGCGAGACATGGCGACACGGAGCTCAACGTCACCTTGTCCGCCGACAAGTTACAGAACAGCGGATTCAACGCGATGTCGTGGGGTCCGGGTGACACCCCTGAGGTCGCGCCGGCGATGTTTCCGAACCAGTCGTTGCAATCGACCACCGGCGTCCCGGAGCCGGTCCACACCAGTCCGTGCGCCGCATTGCCGTGGGCGATGTTGTTCGAAATCGTGACGGGCGACGAGCCATTGAGCACGAAGCCCGACAACGCATTGAGATACGTCGTGTTGTTCCTCGCCTCGGGCGCAACGTTGCCGTTGCCCGTGCAGCGCCCGACGACGTTGAATTCGGGCCTGGATGTCGCCCGGATGCCGTCGCCGTGGGCGAGCAGCACCGTGTTGCTCGCCACGATGCTGCTGACGCCTTCAACCCAAATGCCGTGGCTGCCGCTGGATCGAACGAAGTTGCCCTTGATGGTCGGCACGTCGGACCCGGTGCCGACGTGGATGCCCGCCAGCCCGGCGGCGTCGGCCACGTTGGAGACGAGCGTTGCGGCGGGGATTCCCGGAATGTCGAAACCGTGGCCGCCGCAGCGCTGGGCGACGTTGTTCGAAAATGCGGTCGTCGTCGCGCCGCCGCTCGCCGCGGTCGCATAGCCGTTGCCGGAACAGTCCTGCACCGTGTTGCCGCTGACGGCTCCGCCCTTGGCGAGCATTCCCAGCACCGTTCCACGCACGATGTTGCCGGTGGCGGTGCCGCCGACATCGGAGGAGGGCATCGAGATGCCGATGGGAGCAGGGCCGAGCACCAGGTTGTCCCGAACGATTGCGCCGATCGCCCCGTTCGAATGAACGGTGAGCTGGCCGCCCACCACCGTGTTCTCGGTGACGTCGTTCCAGTAGGCATAGACGTACGCGTCGCCGAAGATCAGGCATCCACGCAGCCGGATCCTGCGATCGAGGGATATGCCGGTGTTCGAGGTGAACCCGCGGTCGAGGCGACATTGCTCGATCGAGGACGAGCGGGTTCCTGCGAGGATGGCGTCGGTCTGTGTAACCGGGCCCGTGAAGTGGAATCCTTGCACGACCACGGACGTGTTGCTGTTGAGCGTGAGCGCCATCCCGTCGACCACGGGAAACGGGACCGGGTGCAGGCCGTCGGCTGGCGGCTCGGGGAGCAGGGACACCGAATTGGAGATCGCCAGGACCTCGTGATACGTCCCCTCATCGACGAACACCGTGGTGGCGCCTGAGCTGATCGCGCCTTGAATCGTGGGGTAGCCGGAAGGGACGTGGGCGATTTGTGCCGACCCCGAACCGGCAACGCCCATTGTGGCAGCAAGGAACACCGCTGCCGAGAGCCGGTGACGCATACGAACCTCCGAGGGTGGAGGGCCGCCGTTGGTCGTGCGGGTCACGGCCATCGGCCGCCCCGTGGTGCGGGGTGCTGCGCACGGCTACCGCGAGCGCCGCAGGCACGGGCCCGGGTTGGCCTCCTCCGTATTACACGCGTGCGGGGAGACCGGCGGGCAAGCTCATCGCGCCGCGGTCGCGCGGGCGCCCGCTCGGCGCGATTGGAATGGCCGGCGGGGTGGCACTCGTCGTATGCTGCCGCCGACCCCGCCACACGCCGGTGCAGTGGAAGCTCGGCGGCAAGTGTCCTTTCTCGCACGGATGCGTCGTGCCGGCCCGGATGACCCGGGGCGCGGCAGGAGATCTTCGATGGCCAAGGCGAATTACATCCCTTCCGGTTACCACACGGTGACCCCGTCCCTCGTCGTGCGAGGCGGCAAGCGCGCCCTGGAGTTCTACAAGCAGGCGTTCGGGGCGAAGGAGCTCGGCGCGATGTACATGCCCGACGGCGAGAAGTTGATGCACGCCGAAATCCAGATCGGCGACTCACGGATCATGCTGGGTGAAGAGAGCCCGGAGATGGGCGCAGTGTCGCCGCAAACGCTGAGTGGCTCGGCCGTTTCGCTCAACATCTATACGGAAGACTGCGACGCTTTGTTCAAGCGGGCGACCAACGCGGGTGCCACGTCGAACATGCCGCCCACCGACATGTTCTGGGGGGATCGCTATGGCAAGGTCATCGATCCGTTCGGCCACATCTGGGGAATCCTGACCCACCAGGAAGACGTGAGCGAGGCGGAGATGGGCCGGCGCGCGCAGGAGTGGATGAGCTCGATGGCGAAGAAGTAGACGCACGGAGTTGAACGAGCGGGCGGCCCCCTGCGGGGCCGCCCGCCTCTGTCAGCGCTGGTATCGCAGTCGTTCGAGGCCGAGACGGAAGGGGAGTCCTCGTGGCGGACGGGGATCCATGCATTGCGTGGAGCCGATCGGTGCTGAAGCGGTCGCCCCATGCGATGGGAGCGGTATTGCTCGCTCTGTGCCTCGCACACCCGCCTGCATGCGGCGCGGCACCCAAGTCACCCAATGGCCCCACGCCGCCGCCGCGCGGGAACGGACGACTCCTCCCGGTCCTGGATAACGGCATCCTGCGCGAGCCGAGCGCGGACCGCGCCGAGTCGACGGATAGCCCGGACCTGCTCGGGCCCGGCGACTGGGACTGGGACGTTTCGGTGGTCGAGGGTTCGCTGGACCGGATCGGCCAGCAACACGCGTCATCGGCTGACTGGATGCACGTGGAGGTGCGACGCGGACTCGGCCACGGTTTCGAGACGGGCGTCAATGTCGAGTCCTGGAACGATGCCAGGGTACAACAGGCGCCGGTCGGTCGGAGCGTTCAGGAAGGCGCCTTTGGACCGACGACCGTACGGGCTCGCGAACGCCTGGCTGGTGGTGGTGAAGGACGCTTCGCCATGAGCACGAGCGCGTACGTTCGATTGCCGGGCGCTCGGAACGGCCCGAGCCCGCGGGTGGTCGAGGGCGGCGTCTCGTTGCCTCTCGTCGTTCCCCTGGGCGAGGACACGCACCTCGGCGCGATGGTCGCGTCCAATCTCGTGGCTCGTGTGCTTACTGAAGGGCACCAGCTCGAAGGCGTGGCATCGCTCGCGTTGTCGCACGACTTCGGTGAGCGTCTGTCGGCGTGGATCGAGCCGGTGAGCGTGTGGAGCGGGGAAGGCGACCGCCCGTGGCTCGGCACGCTGAACGCCGGATTCTCGCTGGAACCGGTGGCGCACCTTGGAGTGACGCTCGGCGCCTCCGGCGGCATCGGCAGCGGAACGACTGACGTAGGGGGTTTTGGAAGGGTGAGTGTCCATCACTGATCCACACCGTCCCGCGCGTCGGTCCCGCCCGGTGTTCGTCGATCCCACGGGCCGCCGCGGTCGCTGGGTGCAGCGCGCGGCCGTGGTGCTCGGTTCGGTCATGTTCGTGGTGGTGGCGCTGTTCGTCGTCAGCATCGTGAGTGTGCCGATGCTGCCGCACGCCTTGGGCGTCAGCGCCGCGGTTCGCCACGCGATCCGCCCGACGCTGCCCGCGCTTCCCGTTCGCGCACGCGAGCGCGACCGTTTCATTGCCGCGCGCGCCCGCCATCGGCTGCTCGCAGAGATCGCGGCCGAAGAGCGCGAGAGGCGCGCTTCAACTCGCCGCGCACACCGACCGGCAGGCGGCACGACGTCACCCCCGATCGTCGCCGCGTTTTACGCTCCGTGGCAGGAGACCGGGCTGCACTCGCTGCGCGCCAACGCGGACCACCTCACGCACCTGCTGCCCGCGTGGCTACATCTGACACCCGACGGGGCGGCCATCGATTCCACGGACTGGGATCCGCGTGCCACGCCACACAATCTCGACGTGCTCCGGATCGCGCGCCAGCACGGGCTCATGGTCATGCCGGTGCTGAGCAACGCCCAAGGGCAGCAGTTTGATGCTGCACGCGTACATCGCCTGCTCGCCGACCCCGCGCGGCAGCTCCGGCTGGTGGCACAATTGCGCGACTGGCTGATGGCGTACGGCTTGAACGGTCTCAACGTGGATTTGGAGAACCTCCCGGCCGAGGACGCCGCGCGTGTCCCGCAGTTCCTGGCCCGGCTGCGGCGCGCATTCACGTCCCATCACCTGGCATTGTCGATCGACCTCGAGGTCCAGGGCAGCGTGCCGGCGAGAGAGGCCGCGCAGTCGTGCGACTTCGTCGTGCTCATGGCCTACGACGAGCACTACAGCGGCGGGCCGGCGGGACCCATCTGTTCCACGGAATGGTATCAGCGAGCTCTGAGCTGGGCTCTGAGCCGGGTGCCTCGCGAAAAACTGGTCGTGGGCATCGGCAACTACGCGTACGACTGGCCCGAGGGCCGACCGCCGGGCGAGAACCTGACCTATCAGGAAGCGGTGCTCGCCGCGCGGGAGAATCGTCCCGACGATCCACCGGCCCAGGTCGTGGACTTCGATCCTGCAGCGCTCAATGCGACCTTCAACTACACCGACGATGAGAACCGCGGCCACGAGGTGTGGATGCTCGACGCGGTTTCGGCCGCGAACGAGTGGACGCTCGCCGCTCCTCTGGGGGTGCGCGGTGCGGCGTTGTGGGTCCTGGGCTCGGAGGATCCCGCGGTCTGGGCGGTGCTCGCGGCGGCTCGACGGGGAGGCGCTCCGGACCTTGGCGCGGTGGAAGCGCCGACCTTCCCCTACGACATCGAGTTCAACGGTGACGGCGAGATCCTGACCGTCGAGGAACTGCCGCAGAAGGGCGCCCGGAGGATCGAGCGAGATTCGACGACGGGGCTCCTCACCGACGAGCGCTACGATCGCTACCCCGCGTCTTATGTGATCCATCGAAGCGGTTATCAGCCGAAGACGCTCGCTCTGACCTTCGACGACGGGCCATCGGTTCCCTATACGGCGGAGATCCTCGACGCGCTGCACCGGCTCGCAGTGCCGGCAACGTTCTTCGTGATCGGCCAGAACGCCGAGCGCGAGCCGGGCCTGATCCGCCGCATCCGCGACGAGGGCCACGAAATCGGGAATCACACCTTCAGCCACCCGAATCTCGCAGCGGTGCCGGCGGAGCGCGTCCGGCTCGAGCTGAATGCGACGCAACGCGTGCTCGAAGCCGAGCTCGGGCGGTCGACGATCCTCTTTCGACCGCCCTACAACGCGGATGCCGAGCCGACGAGCGCGGAGGAGATCAATCCCATCCTCGCGGCATCTCAGCTTGGCTACATCACGGTCGGCGAGTACCTCGACCCGCAGGACTGGAGGCTCGTGAACACGGACGCGAGCGGCCGCGGCCGGCCGCGCACCGCGTCGGACATCGCGCAGTCGGTGCTCGATGAAGTGCACACCCAGCGCGGCAATGCCATCCTGCTTCATGACGGCGGTGGTGACCGCTCGCGCACCGTCGAAGCCGTCGAGCACATCGTGCCGGTGCTCCAGCGTGAGGGCTACCGGTTCGTCACCGTCTCTCAGCTCGCCGGACTTACGCGCGACCAGGTCATGCCGCTCCTGGGGAGGCGCGATCGTGCCTTGCGTGGCGTGGACCTCGCCACGTTCGACGCGGCGTTCGTCGTTCAGACGTTCCTCTACTGGGCGTTTCTCACCGCGATCGCCCTCGGGTCCGCCCGCGTCGTCCTGGTGACCACGACCGCACTGATCGCGGCCCGCCGCGCGCACAAACCAGCAAGCCACCCGGTCGCCGTCAGCGTGCTCGTCGCGGCTTACAACGAGCGGGTCCTCATCGCCCGCACGCTCCGAGCCGTGTTCGAAGGACAGGACCCGCCGCTCGAGGTCATCGTCGTCGACGACGGCTCGACCGATGGGACGGGAGACGCGGTCCAGGCCTATGCGGCCGCCGAGCCGCGCGTGCGCCTGCTTCGACAGATCAACGCGGGCAAGGCGGCGGCGCTCAACCGGGCGATCGAGGTGGCGCGAGGCGACGTGCTGATCTGCCTGGATGCGGACACGCTGGTCACACCCACGACTCTATCTCGACTCGCGCGCCACTTCGCGGACGAGCGGGTCGGCGCAGTTGCTGGAAACATCAAGGTGGGCAACCGCGTCAATCTCTGGACCCGCTGGCAATCGATCGAGTACGTCGTGTCACAGAACCTCGATCGGCGAGCGCATGCGCTGCTCAACGCGGTGACCGTCGTGCCTGGCGCGATTGGCGCGTGGCGCCGGAAGGCGGTGCAGGCGGTCGCGGGTTATCGGAGCGACACGTTCGCCGAGGACATGGATCTCACCTGGCGGCTCCGCCGTGCAGGCTGGAAGATCGAAAACGAAAGCGAGGCGCTGGCATTCACGGAGGCGCCCGATTCGCTCGCCGCGTTCTTCAAGCAGCGTTTTCGCTGGACGTACGGGACGTTGCAATGCCTCTGGAAGCATCGCGGCGCGCTCGGACGCTACGGTTGGTTCGGCCGAGCGGTCCTGCCGTCGCTGTGGGTGTTCCAGATCCTCTTCCAGCTGCTGTCACCCGTCATCGACCTGCAGATCGCGTGGACGCTGTGGAGCGCGGGAACGGCCTACGTGTCGAGCGCCATCCTCACGCACGATTGGCAGCCCCTGCCACAGGCCGTGGAATCGTTATCGGGGGTCGCGACGCTGTTCGTGTTCTTCTTCGTGCTCGAGCTCGGCGGCGCGGCGGTGGCTTACGCCCTCGACCGCGAGCGGCCGCGCGACCTGCTGTGGCTCTTCTGGCAGCGGTTCGTGTACCGGCAGGTCATGTACGCCGTCGCCGTCATGTCCGTCCGGCACGCCATATGGGGAAGGCGCGCGGGCTGGGGCAAGCTCGAGCGCAAAGGGACGGCGCAGGCGGCCCATCCGTAAGAGCGCACGCCGACTTGAAAACGACCGCGATCTACGCCAAGGTCCGGGCGCTACCGCTCGAGTAGAAGCGAGTGGGCGCTTAGCTCAGCTGGTAGAGCACTTGCTCGACAAGCAAGGGGTCACTGGTTCAAGTCCAGTAGCGCCCACCACCCCCACAGGACGGATTCCGCCATGTCCATGGCGCCTGCGTCGGAAGAACGACCCGAAGTCGCGAACTACCCGGGCGGCGAAGCGCTCTACCGCCTGCGTCACTCCGCCGCCCACGTCCTCGCGACCGCAGTGACGGACCTGTTCCCGGAAGTCAAGGTGGCGGGCGGCCCGCCCATCGAAAACGGTTTCTACTACGACTTCGCCCGGGCGACACCGTTCACCGCCGACGACCTCGAGCGGATCGAGACGCGCATGCGCGAGATTGTGGCGGAGAACCAACCGTTCGAGTACCAGAAAACCTCCCGCGAGGAGGCGCGCAAGCGGTTCGAGGCGGCCGGCGAGCGGTACAAGCTCCACTTCCTGTCGCAGATCCCGGACGGCGCGAAGGTGACGTACTACCGCAACGGCCGGTTCCTCGACCTGTGTCGCGGCCCGCACGTTTCGAGCACGGGTGAGCTGAAGGCGTTCAAGCTGACCCACGTCGCCGGAGCCTATTGGCTGGGTAGCGAGCGCAACGAGATGCTCCAGCGCATCTACGGCACCGCGTTCGCGACCCAGGCCGAGCTCGACGAGCACTTGAAGCGTGTCGAGGAGTCGTTGCGGCGCGACCACCGGCGCCTCGGCAAAGAGCTCGATCTGTTCTCGATCCA
>JACXTT010008364.1_pt1 | contig 14365 bp, 10 predicted proteins | sample 9270951 | NCBI WGS metagenome assembly JACXTT01 (sample SAMN15532306, study PRJNA645909) | rock metagenome | isolation source: weathered quartz diorite | place: Puerto Rico | collected 2017-06-21 | reverse complement strand
AGCAAAGGAATGTTTAGTGATGTCACGATATGTCGTCAGAGCTTCCGTAGAGTTGATCTCATCCTGCCACGATTTGATGTGCTGTGCCAGTTGAGCAACACTGGAATCAATCTGCACCGCGCGTTAATGTATGGACCGAAGTGCCGACTTGGCGAGACCCCTGGCATCGGATGAGCGATCAAATTCTGCAAACTGGCGGCGAAATTGAATCAGTTCCACTGATTTCAGCTCAGCCGGTTCCCGCGGGCAGCTTTGCCCGGCGCGTGGCTTTGACCTTCGCGACGCGCGTCGCGATGGTCGTCGGAAGTTTCGGCGCCAGCATTGTCGTCGCGCGTTGGTTGAGCGCGCACGGACTGGGAGAGTTATCCGTAATCAACGTTACCGTTAGCCTGGCGGTGCAAATCGCCAGTATCGGATTGCCCTCGGCGATCGCCTACCACGTCTCAAAGGATCGCGCAGTTCGCGTCGGTGCATCATGTAACGCACTGCTTTTCGGAATTCTTGCGGGCATCGCCGCGTCTCTGGTTACGGTAGGTTTGTCTTTCGCATCTCCCGGATTATTTGGCAGCGTATCACCGACGCTGTTTGCGATCGCGGCTATTTCGATCCCGTTCACTTTGCTGATGCTGCTTGGATATCACGTGCTGCTGGCGCTGGAAAAGCCCGTGCTGTTCAATCTGCTGGACGTTGCGGCGCCTTTGCTCATGCTCTTTAACGCGGTCCTGGTCCTGGTCGTAATGCGCTCAGGATTGGTCATGCTGGTGTCTTTCAATACCGGGGCCAACTGTTTGATCGGATGCGCCGCCGTGGTAATCGTGGGGCGGAAGCTGTGGCAAGGTTCGGAGAAGTTGCGCTGGCGGATCGATTCGAACCTGTTCACGCGAATGTTTCGCACCGGCATCAAATTCTACATTGCGATCGTGGCCGGCTTGATTATCGTGCGCGCCGACTTGCTGATTGTGAATCACTTTCGCGGCAAGGCCGAAGCGGGCGTTTACGCAGTTGCGTCACAGTTGGCAAATCTTTTGATGGTGTTGCCCGGGGTGATCGTGACGATTCTATTTCCCAAAGTCGCCGCGTCAGATGACCAGCAGGGAGTTCTGGCGATGCGCGTGACGCGGCACACCTCGTTAGTGATGTTCATCATCTGCGCCGCCACGGTGCCGATCGCTTTTGCGTTACCCGCGGTTTATGGAAATGCCTTTAGCGATTCCACAATTCAATTATTGATTCTTCTGCCGGGCGTTTACCTCCTCAGCGTGCAATCGGTCATGGCCCAACAGTTTCTCGCTTTGGGCGTGCCGGCAACGATCTCGGTGTTTTGGATTCTGACGGCGGTACTCAGCGTCGGGCTGAATCTGATCCTGGTTCCGAAATTCGGCGCGCGCGCGGCCGCGATTGACTCGACGATCAGCTACCTGTTCGTCTTTGCTCTGGTGGCGATCTATTCTTATGTGAGGACGGGCAATCACGTGTTGGATGCGCTGGTTCCCAGCCGCGCCGAATTTCGTGATTTGCTCAGCATGGACCGCTGGCGCGCAGGCGTGGAGAAGGCTTCATGATGAGGCTGGTAATAACAGGCGGCAGCGGATTCGTCGGGAAAAACCTAACGAGGTTTCTTTCCACACGTTACCGTGTCATAGCAACTTACCATACCCATCCTGACGTTGTTAGCGACGAAGCTTTTCAGTTGGACATACGCGATGCTGAAGCTGTCTATCGGTTCTTGGAGTGCGCCAAGCCCGACATTGTCATTCACGCGGCGGGGAACAAAGATGTCAGATTCTGTGAAGATAATCCCGATGAGGCGCACAGAGTCAATGCAATCGGAACTCAGAATGTAGCCGCGGCGTGCCGCGAATTGAAGGCGCGAATGATTTACCTCTCGACTGATTTGGTGTTTGAAGGCACCAGAGGTAATTATGCAGAAGACGAAGTGCCGAACACCGACCTGGTCTACGGTAAGAGCAAACTCGAGGGCGAACGGCTTGCGGTTCAAGAACTGAACGACGTGGCAATTTGCCGGAGCGCGGGAATCTATGGTCCCGCATCGCCTTTGCTTAAATGGCTTGAGACAAAGATTGCGGCGGGTCAAACATTAGAAGCTTTTGTGGACGTCTTTAATTCGCCGACTTACTCAAAAAATTTAGGTGAGATGCTGGACGTGGTGATTCGGCGCCGGCTGTCAGGCGTGTTTCATACCGCGGGTCGGGAGCGGGTGAATAGGTTCGATTTGTTTCGCGCATACGCGTCGACGGTCGATCTTGATGTAAGTTTGATAACTCCCTCATCGCTTTGCGATGGTGGCAGTCAGCTTTTATTGCGACCCGATTCGTCGTTGTCGGCGCGACAAACGTCGGCTAAATTAGGCGTGGTGTTCAATTCGATTATCGAGGGTTTTGAGCGCTTACGAGCAGATGGAGGGTCGTAGTGCAAAAGATTAATCCGTACGCCTCCCAGCAGGATGAACGCGGCGCCTTCTTAGGCATTACCAGAGAGCGTTGGGCTGAGGTTAATTTCATCGAAACCGCGGCGGAACAGACAAGAGGAAATCATTATCACAAAGAAACGCGCGAATTGTTCTTTATTATTTCGGGCGAGATCGACATTACCATTGATAATCTTTTATCGGGCAAACATTCTGAGATGCGGGTTTCCAAAGGAGACCTTTTCGTGATCGAACCTTATGAGATCCACACCTTCTACACGAAAACGAAAGCGCAATGGATAAACATGCTCTCAAAGCCAATCGATGAAGAGAATCCGGATTTTCATCGCGTGACCGAAAAACAATAGCCCGCTTCAAGTCCGCCAATCACCGGCCACTGGTCTCTACTCGTAGCCTCTTCGATGAATGGCGCAACATCGTCAGTGATTCATCGATGACGTTGCCAATAACTTCCGGCGTAAACTTTTCAGCAATATGTTGGTAACCCGCATCAGACAACCGCTGCCAAAGATCTTCGTTGTTATAGAGGTCAATTACAGCTTTGCCGAAAGTGTCAGGCTGGTCAGCGATTAAGACTTGTTCGCCCTCAGTGAAGCCCCACCCCTCGGCTCCAATACCGGTCGTAACGACCGGCAAGCCGTGGGCGAGCGCTTCACCGATTTTTCCGTTCACGCCGGAACCAAAACGAATTGCCGCTACAAAAACTCGACTGCGCGCCACGATCGGCTCTAAATCCGGCACGTGCCCTAAGACGCGAACTCCAATTGAAGAATATTGCGCGAACTCAAGCGGCGGGTTGCCACCTACAACCAACAATTCGATCTGAGGCAGCGACTGTCTGATCAGCGGCAGAACTTCGCGCGCAAAAAAATGTATGGCGTCAGTGTTCGGACGATGGCTGTAGCTGCCGATGAACAGCAAATGCTCACGTTCCGCGAAGGGCAACCCCCGGCCTCGTAATGGATGAACTGTCGGGATGACCGCAGATGGCACGTGAGGCGCAATTTGGGCCATCAGTTGCTGATCCGGTAGCGAACCACACCATAGCAAGTCCGCAGCTCTTCCCAAACGCGTCTCGAGTTTACGTAACCTTTCGCATTCGCGCTTGGCGCGTGGGTCGCCAGTTAAAACAGCCTCGCGTGCCGCGCGTAAGTGATGCACATCCAGCATGTCGTAGACAATCTTGACATCTCGGTTTGCGCGGCGTACCCGATCGAGCATTGCGCCCGCAATGTCGGGACGACTTAGAATCACAATTTCAGACTTTGTCTGCGTCAAATATTGGCGGAACCGAAATGCATCTCCGGTCTCAATTCCCATCTCCCAAAGAGCTTCTTCGTATTCGATTCCGTGCGGCCGATTGCAAACGAGAAATGTCACCTTGTACGACTTGATAAGTGTTTGCAGGATCATCATCATGCGCGCGCTGCCGGCGTCACGATCAGGGCTCGGAGGCCGCTCGTCACAAACGAGGATGGCCGGCCGATCTTCGTTTGATTGTGCGTCGTAGGCGGGATGAACATCTTGATGACTGGTCGACAAATCTGATCGACGCTTCAACATTGTCAACGCTTTCGCCGTGGCGACCCACTGTTTTAAGGTTAGCTTCGTGGAAAGCGAAAGATTTTCCTGAAGAAAAGTTTTTAGGAATTGCAAGAGATGCAACCTTATGCTTTGAAGTCTCTGCGATCTTCCTCGCGATCATACCATTACCCTGAAGCGTTGACCGGCCCGACATTGAAAGGGTGGCAGGGACGTCCCGCCGACGAAATCACAGGATGCGCGTGTCGCCGCGAAAACTTGGACACCACCCGATCCGAGGTTATTGCCGCTGATCTTGATTGTATGTAACATTGGGCAGCATTGTGAGCCGGAAAATTCGAATCCTCGGACCTGTGCCGCCGCCTTATGGCGGTGTTTCAGTTTATGTAGATCGAATTCGCCGGCGGCTGCGAAACAATGAAGTAAGGATCTGGTCCTATCCATTCAAATCCGATCGCCAGATCGATACAACGTTCTTTCATCATCGACGGCTCGGCATCATCCCGCTTGTCTTGCGAGACGGATATGCGGCGCGCGTGCTGGATACGTCTCATTTTCATCTGGAACATCCGAATACTCTGCTCGTGCCGGTTTGGCTGCTACTCAAAAGTCTGTTTCGCATCGAATGGGTAAAGATGATTTTCGACGGTACGCTGCCGTCCCGATATCAGGAGTTCAATAAGACCCAGAGATTTCTGTTTCGAATCGCGATCCGGCGGGTGGCACAGTTCGTGGTCGTGCACGAAGATCTGGCGCATTGGCTCCGCGACGAAATCAAAGTAGCGCAGCCGGTGACGATCATTCCATGTCTGATCGCGCCGCCTCAGGACGCACAGACCAGGCCCATGTCGCCGGATCTAAACGAAGCGTTGGCTCGATATCTTTCCGCTGAAAAAAGGATCTGCTCGATCGGCGCGTTCGTGGCCACCTACGGATTTAAGGACGTGGCCCAAGCCGTCGACGAGTTGCGGATCGAGACCGGTCTTCAGTTGGCCCTGCTGCTGGTGGCCGGCGGGTTTGCGCAGGACGATCGCTATCGTGACGAAGTGCTGGCGGGACGCGATTGGATTACCGTGCTTGAGGATGTTAGCAACGACGATGTGTTGCCGATTTTGAAAAGCAGCGATGTATTCGTGCGTGGCAATGTTGAGGAAGGCTATGGGATCTCACGTGTCGAAGCGATCTGGTCCGGGGTTCCGGTGGTGGCAACCAACGTGGGCGAAACGCGCGGGATGTTGACCTACGAATTCGGCGACATTGAAGCGCTGAAAGAACAACTTCGGCGCCCGCTATTCGAAGGAAAGCCGGATGACTTGCAGGAAGCGTCAGCTATGTTTCATCAGGAAGCCGAGCGCAATCTAAAAGATCTCAAGCGGGTGTTGGGTCTTACGAACCCGGAAACTATTTAATTGCCTTGATGCTGGCGGGTTTACTGAACAGCGCGTCGGCAATCGGCTTGTTGTATTCAACTGTGTCGTACGCGATGCGGCTGGTCTGTGTACCGTTGCGATAATGATCGACGACGAAGGGCGCTGTGATCCCGTCGATCGTAATGAGTTTATGAAACCGATCTTCTTCCTTCAGATCTTCCATCTCTTCGGTATCGCGGTTCTTCTGCTTCCGCAGATAAAGAATTTTTGCCGGCACGCCGTCATCGGCGGAAAACTCGTAATCGATCCAGAAACCATCCGGATAAGTCAGCCGCACAGTTTCATTGCGCCGGCCGACAATTCCGGCCTCGCGCCGGCCGATGTATTTCAGAGTTGCTCCTTGTGATCGCCACCAACCGCGCAGAATATTTTCCAGGCTGGTGCGCATGGCGATACGAAAGTCGTCCACCTGGCCCGGCGTCTGATCCTTCAAGGTGAGCGCGGCGCCGTCATAGATCCAACCACCATCGCGGAAATTCGTCTGAATGATCTTCGCGCCGCCGCCGCTGAATTCGGTGCGCTCTTTGTCGGGATAGGCGATGTAATCGACGAACTTCCTCGGAATACCCGAAACGCCTTCGTGAAAGTCAGTGAACAAGCCTCGACCGATAAGCGTCTTGACCTGCAGATAGCGATCGCCGCCAGCCGCTTGCAGCGCGCGTTGCAAGATCTGCTCGCTTTTGTCGTCATTCGTTGCGGCAGGTTTGTCCGTTTGTGCGTAGCCGACAGTTGAGGTGAGCAGCAGAATTACAACTGCGAGATTCGTAAGGAACAGGGGCTTCATGATTCTCAGCGGCCGATTGTGTCACATAAAAAGAAAGAGCCTCAACGTCGCGAGGCTCTCTTCGTCAAGAATCGCAAGTCGAAATTAGTTTTCCACAATCTCGGGACTTTCCGTCATCTTCGCAACGATCTCATTATTCTCAACATCAACGTTGAATCGCGACGCCGTCTTCCACATGTTGGTAATCGGCAGCTTAACATGCTCGTCGATATAACGCTTCAGAAAGCGCGCGCCGTATTGCATGCTGTAGCCTTTTTCGGTAATCAGGTCCAGGGCGCCGGGCGTCACCTCAAAAGATTTACCCTGGCGCTTCATCTGCCGGTTCGTCTTATCGAGATAGAGCTGCGCGATTTGTTTCACCTCGTCCATCGTCAACGGCGAGAAGACAACAATCTCGTCGATGCGGTTGCGGAATTCAGGCGAGAAGCGTTGCTCGGCCGCCTTGAGAACCTCGTTCTTGATAGCGCGAAAGTCTGCGGCGGTCTTGGTGCCGAAGCCCAGCGGCTTCTCGAACTTTTTAAAATTGTCCGAGCCGAGATTCGACGTCATGATCACAATCGCGTCAGACAAATAGACGCGGCGGCCACGGCCGTCCGTCAACCAACCTTCATCGAATCCTTGCAGGAACAAATTCATCAGGTACGGCGAAGCCTTCTCAACTTCGTCGAGCAGCAAAACCGTGTAAGGGTTTTCGCGTAGTTGCTCAGTCAGAATGCCGCCACGTTCAGAGCCGACTATGCCACGTGGCATTCCGATCAATTTCTCAACGCCCACGGTGCCGTCCGCGTACTCAGACATGTCGATGCGCACCATCTTTTGTTCGTCGCCGAACATAAACTCGGCGACCGCTTTCGCCAACTCAGTCTTGCCGACGCCCGTTGGCCCAAGGAACAGCAGCACGCCATCAGGCTTGTAGTGCGATTCCTTCAGCGGACCTTTGTTCAAGCGGAGGCGTTGGGCCACAGCTTTGATAGCTTCCTTCTGACCAATCACGCGTTGCGACAATTGCACCTCGGTGAGCGCAAATCGATCGCTCGTGTCGCGGAAGATCATGTCGCGGGGAATGCGCGACTCTTGCGAGATCACATCGATGACGTGCTCAGGCTTGACGATCATCCCGGCCGGTTCGTTGATTTCCACCTTTACCGCGGCAGTGTCGAGCCACCCGATCGCTTTATCGGGTAAGTGGAGATTGCGAATGTACTTCGGCGCCATTTCGAGCGCCGTGTTAATGGCTTCATCCGAAATCTGCACCGAGTAGTTGCGCTCGAGTCGCGAGCGCAGGCCGAGCAGAATCTCGCGCGTCTCGCCAATCGTCGGTTCGTCAACTTTCACCAAACGGAAGCGACGGGCCAGCGCCTCGTCCTCGCCGATATACTCTTTGTATTCGGACATTGTGGTCGCGCCGATGATCCGAAGTTCACCTTTTGCCAGCGCCGACTTGAACATGTTCGCCGCGTCCGAAGAAGTTCCAAGGGCCGCCCCGGCGCCGATGATCGTGTGCGCTTCGTCAATGAAGAGAATCAGGTTGTCGCGTTCTTTGACTTCGTCGATGATGCCTTTGATGCGTTCTTCGAACATGCCGCGCAACATCGTACCGGCGACAATGCCGCCCATCTGAAGTTGCACCACGTGCGAATTGCGCAGACGCGCCGGGACCTTGTGCGGCTCGAGTTCAATCAAGCGCGCGAGTCCTTCAATCACCGCGGTCTTGCCGACGCCCGGCTCACCCACCAGCATCGGCGAGTTCGCGCGCTCGCGGTGACAGAGGATTTCGATGATCTGTTGAATCTCTTTTTCGCGGCCGATGGTTGGCGGAATTTTGTCCGCGCGCGCCATTCGGTTGAGCGACACACCGAAATGCTTCAGGTACGGCGGCAGCTCGAACTTCTTGCGATATTGCTCATCCTTCTGATCGCGTTCATTGACGTTCACGCGCACCTGTTGCGCGACCACTTCCGGATTTGCCCCCAGGCCTCGAAGCATGTCAGTGAACAAGCTGTCAGGTTTTGAAAGCGCATCGAAGATATCTGTGGATTCGATCGTCTTGCGTCCGCGTGATCGCGCTCGCTCCATCGCGCGTTTGAATAGCTCAGTCGTGTCGGGAGCAATGCGAAACCCCTTGCCCACATGCTGACGTCCGCTGTCCAGTCGATGTTCAATGGCCCTCGCCACCGTCAACGGATCAAGCGCAAGACTGCGCATGGTCGTATTGAACAAATCTGGCTCTTCTTTGGAAAGGCCACTAATGATGTGCTCGACCGCGACGTAATTCTGATCGCGGCGCTTTGACTCGTTCATGGCGTTTTGCAGGACGCGTTGCCCGCTTTCGCCAAATTTATCTTTGTATGCTTCCAAGTCGGCCATTGCTTTTAAGTCTACTTACTTCGTTCGCGCGTCCGATGTTGTTGGCGATTCTGTTACGCGCGAACCACTTAGATGTTCAGAGCATATTCGCCGTTGCGTTTCGGTGCAACAACAATCTGCCCGGCGAAAATCACGCAATTCGCTTGCCAGCGAAGGCGTTTTTCCTTTCGATCGTGCCTAGGCCGCCACCGCCTTCGGCTCCGTTGAGAACTCCATTTCCCCATTTCTTGCTGACACGACAATGTTTTGTCCAGGCAGCACTTCACCCCGCAAGAGTTTCATGGCCAGCGGATTCTGTATCAAAGTTTGGATCGCGCGCTTTAATGGCCGCGCGCCAAAATTAGGATCGTAGCCCTCGCGCGCCAACAACTCGCGCGCTGAATCTTCCAACGCGAGCGAGATGTTCCGCTCATGCAGCATCGCGCGCAGCCGCTCAAGCTGTACGTCGATAATCTTCGTAATCTGTTCTCGCGACAAGCGATGAAAGATCACGATGTCATCAATGCGATTCAGGAACTCAGGCTTGAAATGCTCATGCAGGACCTGCGTCACAGCTTCACGCACTTGCTTCTCATCGTCTTCGACTTCCTGAATCTCGCGCGAACCGAGATTCGACGTCATGATCAAAACCGTGTTCTTGAAATCGACTGTCCGTCCCTTCGAGTCAGTCAGCCTCCCATCGTCGAGAATTTGCAGCAACACGTTGAATACGTCCGGATGCGCCTTCTCGATCTCGTCGAACAGGATGACGGCATAGGGCCGGCGGCGCACAGCCTCGGTCAACTGGCCGCCTTCCTCGTATCCGATATATCCGGGCGGTGCGCCGATCATGCGCGCGACGGCGTGCTTCTCCATGTACTCCGACATGTCGAGGCGCACCATCGCCCGCTCATCGTCAAACAGGAATTCGGCCAGCGCTCGTGCCGTCTCAGTCTTGCCCACGCCGGTCGGTCCCAGAAAGATGAACGAGCCCACCGGTCGATTCGGATCTTGTAGTCCCGCGCGCGCGCGCCGCACGGCGTTCGCGACGGCTTCGAGGGCTTCGTCCTGACCAATCACGCGTTGGCCCAATCGCTCTTCCATCGTGAGCAACTTATGCATTTCGCCTTCGAGCATCTTCGACACCGGCACGCCGGTCCATTTCGCGACGACCTGCGCGACGTCTTCTTCGTCAACCTCTTCCTTCAGTGTCACGCCGTCCTGCTGAACGTTTTCCAGCTTCGCCTGCTCCGTTTCCAGCCTTTGCTGCAACTCGGGAATTTGGCCGTACTGAATCTCGGAAGCACGACCCAGGTCGCCGGCATTCCGCGCTTGGTCCAGTTGCAGCTTCAGTTGTTCGAGTTCAGCTTTCGCGGTGCGGATGTGCTCGATGACTTCTTTCTCGGATTGCCACTTGGCCTTCATCCCGGAAGATTTTTCTTTGAGATCGGCGATCCGCGTTTCGATCTCTTTAAGCCGGGCTTTCGATCGGGCATCTTCTTCGCGTTGCAAAGCCTGCCGCTCAATTTCGAGCTGCATGATCTCGCGTTCAACTTCATCGATCTCTTGCGGCAGCGAATCGATTTCGATACGTAAGCGCGAAGCTGCTTCGTCGATCAAATCGATGGCTTTGTCCGGCAGAAATCGATCCGTGATGTAACGATTTGAGAGCGTGGCCGCGGCGACAATCGCCGAATCCTTGATGCGCACGCCGTGGTGCACCTCATAGCGTTCTTTCAGGCCGCGCAGGATCGCGATTGTGTCTTCGACGGTTGGCTCGCCGACATAAATCTGCTGGAAACGGCGTTCGAGCGCCGCGTCCTTCTCGATGTACTTCTTGTATTCGTTTAGCGTGGTCGCGCCGACGCAGCGCAGCTCGCCGCGCGCCAGGGCCGGCTTCAACATGTTCGACGCGTCAATCGCACCTTCCGCGGCCCCGGCGCCAACCAATGTGTGCAGCTCATCGATGAACAGAATGATCTGTCCTTGAGAGTTCTCGATCTCTTTCAGCACCGCCTTAAGTCGATCCTCGAATTCGCCCCGGTATTTTGCGCCCGCCAACATCGAGCCGAGATCGAGCCCGACGAGCCGTTTGTTTCGTAGTGTCTCAGGGACGTCGCCGGACACGATTCGCTGGGCCAGGCCTTCGACGATGGCGGTTTTGCCGACACCCGGTTCGCCAATCAGCACGGGATTGTTTTTGGTGCGGCGCGAGAGAACTTGAATCGTGCGCCGAATTTCGTCGTCGCGCCCGATGACGGGATCAAGTTTGCCTTGCCGCGCCAGGTCAGTGAGATCGCGGGCATACTTCGAGAGTGCCTGGTAGTTCTGCTCGGCATTCTGATCGGTGATGCGTGCGCCGCCGCGCGTCTGCTCGATCGCTTTCAGTAAGTCGTCGCCGTTGACGCCGTGCTGGCGAAGAATCTTCCCCGACTGGCCATCTTTTTCATCGACAATTGCGAGCAGGAGATGTTCAGTCGAGATGAACTCGTCCTGCATCTTCTCAGCGCGCTTCTGCGCCGCGGTGAAAACCTGCGAGAGCCGCGGACTGAAATACTGCTGGCCGCCCTGCACCCGCGGGAAGCGCGCGACCGCCGCTTCGCAATCATTCTTGATTACCTGGACGTTGGCGCCGAGCTTACCGAGCAGCGGGCGAATAATTCCTTCCGGCTGATCGAGCATGACGCAGAGAAGATGTTCCGGCTCGACCTGCTGATTCTGATTCCGCTCAGCGAGCTCGATAGCAGACTGAATTGCTTCCTGTCCGCGCAGGGTGAATTTATCTAACCGCATAACTAAGAGTTCCCGTTCCGCTGGATCTCTGCTTCAAATATTCTACGACTCTTCCAGTTGGTGTCTCAAAGCTTATGAACATGAAAAATGAAGGGGCGACCAGGCTGTGCCCTCGCCCCCCGTTCGAAACTCGCGAAATGTTTAGACCTTCGCCGACTTTGAAGTCTCCGCCTCGATCGTCTTTGGCTCAGCGCCATTGGTTTTGATCTCGATGCGGCGCGCTTTCGTATCTTCCCGCTTTGGTAGCGTGACTCGCAAAACGCCATTCGTGTATTCCGCCGTGGCGCCTTCGGCGGTAACCGTGTTTGGCAAGGTGAACGAGCGCGTGAAACTGCCGTAGGCCCGCTCGACACGATGATAGTTGTCGGTCTCGTCTTTCTTCTCGAAGTGACGCTCGCCGCGCAGAGTGATGACGTTGTTCTCAACTGAGAGATCAAAGTCCTCGCGCTTCATCCCGGGCAATTCTGCTTCGAGCACAATGTGATCTTTGTTTTCAAAGATATCCACGCTCGGGCTCCACGAGCCGCGCGCGATTCCCTCTTCATCAAAGGAACGCGCCATGTTGCCGGTGAACAATCGATTCACCTCTTCCTGCAGACTTCGCAGATCGCGAAAAGGGTCGTAACGAACAATGCTCATAATTCTGAATTCCTCCTGTCCTTGTCTGAGTGCTCGGCTTCGATTTGCACTTCAATGAGAACGTTGTCTCTGCGTGAGCACGACCGCATAATAAATGCTGAGTGTAGTCTTGTCAAGTCTGTGAGCATACTCAAAACATTCAAGAAATCAGCGCAATCCCGTGATTGGAGACGGACGTGGACTCTAATGAAGGCCAAAGAAACGCTTAATTGAGGCTAGCAGCCCTTCGGTTTCGTGGAGGCTGGTCTGGGCAGCGCGTTCAGATCCTCTGGCAAGGTCGGCCTGCCGCTCGGCGATGGTCAGGCTGATCGACTCGGCCAAACTTGGATTGGTATCGAAGAGGTGCTTCATGGCGGCGTGGCCAATCTCTAGGACTTCGGTCTCTTCCATGGCGACCACATTCGCGGTGCGCGGTTCGCCGGTAAAGAGGGCCATCTCGCCAAAGAAATTTCCTTCAGTTAGTTCGGCGACTTTCCGCGGACCGGCGCGATCAGAAACCTGGACCGCAACTTTGCCGCTGTGGACCACGAACATTGACGAACCTTCATCACCGGCTCGAATGAGCGTCTCGCCGGGCGCGAACACATGGGTAACGGTGGCGTCGGCGAGCTGACGCAATTCGTCATTTGAGAGGGGCGCGAAGATGTCGACTGCCGAGAGACGGTCGGCTATCTCATTGCCGGGCGTTACTGCGCGGGGAGCGCTCCTTTCGAGGTACAACGTGCGAGTCGGGAACGCGAAGGTCAGTCCGCTGCGCCGCAGGGTGTACCACGCACGCTGTCGGACCAGCGCGTCGGTGTCGTTGTACTTCGCATAATCGTCCAACCAGTACTTGATTTCCCAATCGATCGAAGAATCACCGAGCCCGCGAATGCGCACGATGGGAGTGATTTTGTCTGAGACGTTGTCGGCGTCACGCACTGCTTCGCGGACGACGTGAATCGTCTTGGCCGGCGAATCAGTGTAGATCGTGCTGAAGAAAACCAGCCGCGCATTCAAGTTGTCACGCGGCGAGACCTCAATTGCTTCTTTGGCTGCCGTGCTGTTCGCCACCAGCACGATATGATTTTGGAATGTGCGGATTTTGATCGCGCGCCAGCTAATACTCTCAACCACGCCCGTGTGCTTCTGCTGTCCGACAACGATCACGTCGCCCACCTGAAAAGGTCGATCGGCAAGCAGTGTGATGACCGCGAGGAAATTTCCCGGAGTGTCCTGGGGGGCTAGAACAATGATGACGCCGAAAATTGCGGAGGTGGTGAAAAGCGAACCTAGGTCATAGGTCGGATAAACGAACCTGAACGTAACGACAAAGAGGATGGTGAACGCGAGCAGGGTAAATATGTTTCGTACCAGTGTGGGAGCTTCATAGTGTCGGCGCAAGCGAAAAACAAAATCGAACAATGCCGCATTCAATGCCCGCGCACCGAGATATCCGAGCAGCGCCGCGAAGATCAGGATCGGCAACTTCTGCCAGTTCGCGTGGGTACCAGTCGGGAGTTGGAACTGAAAGTACGAGAGATAAAAGTAGAGCCCGAGTCCGACGACGATCGTCGCCAGCGCAAAAATGATTAGGCGGTTACTGCGGCTAGTTTGGTTAACAGCCATTCACGCGAGCTAACTCAAGCTTGATGCTGCGAACTCTCGTACTTTTATCATCATTCGCGCAGGTTGGCGAGATCAATCGAGTCAGCGTCCCAAACTTACCGACGAAATAAGTTTGGGAATAGGCTCGAGAGCACGACGAGGATGGAAAGGGCTGACACGACAACAGTAGTTAGCCCAGCCGCCGCATTGTAAACCGGACCATTAACATGCTGGCCCATCAACTCGCGGTCGTTTATTAGCTTGAGGATGGCGACCAGGATCACGGGCAACAGCACTCCATTAATCACCTGAGTAACCAGCAGAATATTGATCAGTGATAATCCCGGCGTCATGGCGATTACCGCGCCGAGCACCACGAGAAAAGTAAACACACCGAGAAATATCGGGGCTTCGCGGAAGCTGCTTGAGACGCCTTTCTCAAATCCGAAGGCTTCGCTGATTGAATAGGCGGTCGCCAGGGGCAGGACACCGGCGGCCAACATTGAGGCTCCGAACAGACCAATGGCGAAGAGGATCTCGGCATACGGACCGGCGAGGGGACGCAGCGCGCGGGCCGCCTGATCGGCTGATTCAATATGTTCGCCTTGCGCGTTAAGAATGGCGGCCGTGCACACCACAATAAAGAAACAAATCAGATTGGAGAATATCGATCCCACCCAAGTATCAATTTTCGTGAAGCGATAACTTTCCAGGCGCACGCCTTTTTCGACCAAAGATTGTTGAATGAAACCCCACATGTTAGGCGAAATGGGTGTACCCATCCCAGCCACCAGG
>JACXTT010008363.1_pt1 | contig 14365 bp, 10 predicted proteins | sample 9270951 | NCBI WGS metagenome assembly JACXTT01 (sample SAMN15532306, study PRJNA645909) | rock metagenome | isolation source: weathered quartz diorite | place: Puerto Rico | collected 2017-06-21 | reverse complement strand
GCCCGCGTTCCGGCCCGCGCTCTGGGCCGGGCTGGCGGCGGCCGCGGTCGTGGTCGCGGCGCTCTGGACCCTGTCCCCGTGGCGCGACCGCAGCGCCGCGTCGTTGCCGGGTGAGGCTCTGACGGACGAGTCGGCGCGCCAGTCGGCCCGGATGATCGAGGACCGCCTGGCGCGCCGGAGCGCCGTCCGGTACCTGAGCGACAGCCGGTCCCTGCTGCTCAGCCTGGTGCAGTCGCCGGCGCGCTGCCGGCGGTCCGGCGGCGACGTCGACGTCTCGCTCGAGGTGGAGCGCTCGCGCCAGCTCCTGCGGCGGCAGAACCTGTACGAGGGGGACCTGGCGGGCCTGCAGGACCAGCGGCTGGCGGCCCTCCTGCGGCAGCTCGAATCGGTGCTGATGCAGGTGGCGTCGCTCCAGGACTGCGCCACGGCCGCGCAGATCCGCGACCTGAGGGAGCAGATCGAAGCGCGGCAGATTCTGCTGCGCATCGATCTCGTGGCGCGGGAGATGCAGGGGAGGCCCCATGTCGTGTGAGCGCGGCGGGACGGCGGCGGCGCGGGTCCTCGTCGCGGCGCTCCTGCTGGCGGCGGTCCCGTCGGCGCCGGGCGCGGCATCGACCGAGGACGAGCTGTTCCGACAGGTGAAAGTGGACGTCTTCGACCAGAACTGGCCGGCGGTCCTGAGCGGGTGCGAGGAGATCCTGAAGCGGCGCCCCCCGGGCCCGTCGGCGCCACAGGCGGAGTTCTATCGGGCGCGGGCGCTGACGCACATTCCGGGTCGCGAGACGCAGGGCCTGGAGGCGTTCCGCAAGTTCGTCGCGGGCCATCCCCAGGAGCGCGTGATGGTGGAGGAGGCCTGGGCCGCCATCTTCTCCACCGCCTGTCCTCCGCGGAAGCAGGACGCCGCGTGCGGCGCGGCCCTGCGCGAGGGTCTCGGCAGCGGCTCGCCGTACGTTTCGATGCTGGCGGCGATCCACGCCAGCGACACGGCCGACGAGGCGCTGCGGCGCCGGGCCGCGCCGGTCCTGAGAAAAGCCTACGCCGCGCAGACCGACCAGGAGATCCGCAACGAGATCCTGATCGCGCTGCTGAAGATCGACCCCCGACAGGTCCCGCAGGCCGACGCTCCAGCGTCCTCTCCGCCGCCGGCTACGGGCGCGGGGGCGCCGGCCCGGGCCGGCGCGCCGAGCCTCATCCGCATGACCGTCTACGACAAACAGGAGAAGCGCTACGACCTCCGGGTCAATCTCCCGATCGCGTTCGCCCGGATGCTCGTGGAGGCGATCGGCGAGCCCGAGCGCCAGGAGCTGCGGCACAAGGCCGCGCAGCAGGGGATCGATCTCGACGACATCTTCCGGACGATCGAGAAGGCGGGGGCGGGGAAGCTGCTCGAGGTCGACGACGACACCTGCCATATCGAGATCTGGATCGAGTAGGCGCTAGGTCCTGCCCGACGGCTTGGCCGGCGTGGCGTGGCATTGCGTCTCGATCTTCTTGAGCAGATCCAGGATCTCCTGCCGGCGCCGCGTGTCGGTCTCGAGGTCGCGCGCGGCTTCCAGGGCTTCCTTGGCGTCGCACGGCTGGCCGAGGGCGTGGTAGGCGTTGGCCAGACGCAGACGCGTGTCGATGTCCTTGTCGTCCTCCGCGGCGGCCGCCTGGTAATAGCGCAGCGCCATCTGCTGCAGGCCCTTCTGGAAGAAGGCGTCCCCCAGCCTGAGGTGCATGCGCGGGTACTTCGGATTCTTCATGCCGCAGACGCGGTACGCCTCGATCGCCTCGTCCAGCTGGCTGCGCCGCAGGAAGATCTCGCCCATCATGAAGTAGGTATCGGCCAGCTCGGGGTTGATCTGCATCACCTGCCGGTAATCGTCGAGCGCCGCGTCGAGCCGGCCGCGCTCGGTGTCGAGGCGGGCCAGACCGAGGAGGATGTCCGGGTTGCGCGGCCAGAGCCTGAGCGCCGCGCGGTAGTCCGCCTCCGACTGGTCCCAGAGGCCGAGCGACTCCCAGGCGGAGGCGCGTCCCAGGTAGGCCGAGATGAAGTAGGGCGAGCGCTTGAGCGCCTCGCCGAACTCCTGCGCGGCCAGCTTGTAGAACTTCAGCCGGAGATAGGAGCTGGCCATCAGGACCCGCGGCAGGTGCTCGGGCGAGCGCCGCTCCGCCGGCCCGCCGAACTTCAGAAGGGCCGCCTCGTACTGGCCCGAGTAGAAGGCGCCCTGCCCTTCGAGGGAGAGCATCGAGGCCCGCGTGCGGTCCCACACCAGGAAGCCGAGCGCGACGACGCCGGTGAGCCAGGCCACTCCCGCTATCTGGGCGGCCCGCCCCGCGAGCGGAAGGCGCGGCGCTCCGGGCAGAACACGCGGCAGCAGGCGACGCAGGATGACCGGCACGCCCTGCACGCGCGCGCCCGCCGCCTGCGCCACTGCGGCCGCGATCCAGAAGACGAGCGACGGTGCCGGCTCCTGGAACGGTGCGCCGAAGAACGACATCACCACCAGGGAGCCGATCGCCGCGAGCGCCGTGCTCCCGGCACCGTCCCAGGGCGGCCCGACGCGCCACGCCGCCAGGAGCGACTGCCCCAGGACGATCAGGACGAGGAACGCGAAGGCGAGCCCGCCGACCACACCCGTCTCGGCCGCCATCTCGAGGAAGGAGTTGCCCGGATGGACCGCCTGATGGCTGAGCGTGAACGGTGTCCCGCCGGGATTCTGCCAGGCGACCTCGAGGAACGCGTGCCGCCAGCAGCCGGGGCCCACACCGAGCGGGTGCAGGCGGAGGAGCGACAGCGTGCCCGCGATCGCGGCGGCCCGGTCGGCGCCCGGATCGCCGGTGGTCGGCGACAGGAGCGACACGCCCGTCAGGGGCGTCACCGGCCGGCCGCCCGGGTAGAGCGCCGCGAAGCGCGACAGCGTGACGATCACCAGCAGCACCAGACCCCCGACCAGGAAGACGCGTAGCCCGTCGCCGGACGGGTCGGGCACCAGGTCGGACCAGCGTCGACCACGGCCGGCCGCCTGCAGCACCCGGGCCAGCACGATCAACCCGAGCGTGGCCGCGGCGCCGATCCATCCCTCGGGTCGGCCGACGAACAGGAGCGCCGCCGCGACCAGGCCCAGGAGGCCCCCGCAGACGAGCCGCCAGCGTCCCTGCGACAGGACCGCGGCGCCGACGCCAACGGGCAGCGCCAGGATCAGGCACTGCGCCACCAGCGCCGCGTCGCCGAGGGTCGAGCCGCCGCGGTTGGGAGGCAGGATGGCCGCCAGCCAGGAGCCCTGCGCCCCCGGCAGGAAGACCTGCAGGAGCGAGGCGAGACCGGCGGCGGCCGCCGCGCACAGATACGATCGGAGCACGAGGCCCACACTGTCGAGATCGCGCACGCAGCGGGTCATCCCGGCGAAGAGAAGAACGCCGGCGGCCAGGTCGAGAAGACCCCAGAGGGCGAGCCCGACGTTCGGGGCGCGACCGCAGGCGATCGCCGCCAGAATCAGGAGCACACCGGCCGGCCAGAGGGCGGGCGTCGAGACGCGCGCCGTCTCGCCGCGCGACGGCCGCAGGGCCGCCAGCGCCGCGATGGCGATGGCGGCCGCCAGGAGGGCGGCGCGCTTGGGCAGAGCGAACGGATCGGCCAGACGCGAGCAGTAAAGAAGAGGCACGACGAACGACACGGCCGCGACAATCCACGCCGCGGTGCGGTCGGTCGGGCCGGGAGATTCGGGCTGCGCCATGCGGATGGTCCGCCGGGGGCGAAAAAGGCGCGGCATCCTAGCACAGCGTCCGGGTCCCTTCAACCGCGCGGTTGACCCTGCTCCTGAGGCGCGGCTATGATGGCGGGACACGCGAGGTGGTTGCCGTGATCTCCACGATCGTGTACCGCACCTGGAGCGATCTCGAGGCCCAGCTGATCAAGGGGATCCTCGAGCTGTACGGCATCCCGGTCAGCCTGTCGACCAGCATCAGCCACACCCTGTACCCGTTCACGCTGGACGGCCTCGGCGAGACCCGAATCCTGGTGCCGCGGGAGGCGGAGCACGAGGCGCAGGACATCATCGCCGGTCACCAGTCGCGGAAGGGATGGATCGATGCCTGAGCGGGTCGAGACCCGCGCCCCGACGCGGATCGACCTGGCGGGCGGGACGATCGATCTCTGGCCCCTGTTTCTCCTGCACGACGACCCGATCACCGTGAACGCCGCCATCGATCTGTACGCGCGCGCCCGGATCGAGACCCTGAAGCAGCACGCCATCGAGCTGGTTTCGGCCGACCGCGACCGCAAGGCGGCGTTCGGGTCGGTGGCGCAGCTGCGCGGGGCGCTCCCGACCGCCGCGCCGGATCTGGAGTTCCCGATGCGGCTGGCGGCGCATTTCCTTGAGAAGGCTCCCGACCGGCATCCGATCTCCTGCCGGATCGTCACCGACTGCGCCGCTCCCGCCGGCTCGGGGCTCGGCGGCTCCTCGACCCTCGGCATCGCCCTGGCCAGGGCGCTCGATCGCTATACCGGCAGCCGGATGGAGCCGGCCGCCCTCCTGGCGGTCACGCGCTCGATCGAGACGCAGGTGCTGCGGATCCCGACCGGCGAGCAGGATTACCACCCGGCCCTGATCGGCGGCGTCCTGGCACTGCGCTACACGGTCGAAGGGACGCGCGCCGAGCGGCTCGCCGTCGACCCGGAGGCGCTGCGCCAGAGAACGATCCTCGTGTTCACCGGTGTGTCGCGCTCCTCCGGCCTGTCGAACTGGGACATGCTCAAGCGCCATCTCGACGGCGACAGGGACGTGCGGGTGGCGCTGGACGGCGTGATCGGCGCAGCGCACGCCATGCGCCGGGCTCTCCTCGCCGCCGATTGGGACGCGGCCGGCGAGGCGCTCGGGGCCGAGTGGGAGGCGCGCAAGCGGATGTCGCCGCTGGTGACCTCGGACCCGATCGAGCGGCTGATCGACGCCGCCCGTTCCGCCGGAGCGCTCGCCGGCAAAGTGTGCGGGGCGGGCGGAGGCGGCTGCGTCGTCCTGTGGGCGCGCTCAGGACGGCGCCAGGCGGTGGCGGAGAGCGCCACCCGCCTGGGCCACCGCGTTCTGGACTTCCGCTACGTGGCGGAGGGGGTCTCGGTCACGGATTCGTAAGCCGCGAATCTTGTTGCCGCCGCCTTGGAATCGTCGTAGACTTGTGATCCGCCGTGACTTCCGCATGCTCCTCAGGTGTCTGGATCGGGGCGGGGGTTTCTGGAGGGAAACGGTCATGAGGAACCTGAGACTCCACCGACCAGTGCTGCTCGCGCTCGCCGTCTCGGTCACCATCCCGTGCGCTTTCGCCGATCAGGTCGTCTACTTCGTGAATGGCAAGGCGATGATCGTCAAGAGCGTGGAGAAGGGCGACCGCTTCACTGTTCTCGAGATGGACGGTGGCGGTCGCATGGGCGTGCCGACCGAGCAGATCGTCCGTATCGAGGAATACGTCGTGTCGCAGCCCAGCGCGCCACCGGCAGCGCCGGCCCCGACGATCATGCCGGTCGTCCTGGCTCCCGCGCCCGCAGGGGGCGCGCCCGTGGCAGCGAGCGCGCAGCCGCCGGCCCCGGTCGCTCCGATCGGGACGCAGGGCGGAGCGCAGGCAGCGGTTCAGACGCTGCCCGGACCGGGCATCGGTGGGAGGGCGACGATGCCGAACGGCGGCGTCGCCGGGCTGCAGCCGTTGAGCATCGGCGGAGGCGCCACTCCGCAGCCGCCGCAGCGGCCGTACCCGCAGTCGGCCGGCTCCGTGCCCCCTCCGGGACCGGGGAACCAGATGCTGGGCGCGCCCAGACGCGGCAACAATGCCGGCCCGGGTCAGGGTCGCCAGTTCCAGGGCCGGCAGGGGATGTTCCAGGGCAGGGGGAACCGGTACGCCGGGCAGAACTACAGCGCCCAGTCGCCGACTGCCGCGATGCCGCCACAGGCCCCGCCCGCTCCGGCGCCATCCGCGCAGCAGGCGCCGCAGAGCCCGGCTCCCGAGGAGGCCGCTCCTCCGCCCGATGATCCCCAAAACGACCCGGCCGATCAGAGCCCGCCCCAGGAAGCCGAGCCATCGGGCGACTCGTCCGGCGGCGCGAGCTAGAAAGCCTCCCAGGCCCTCCATCCTGGTCGTCGGCCTGACCGGTCCCAACGCCTCCGGCAAAGGAGAGGTCGCGAAGTTCCTGGCCGCCCGAGGCTTCAGCGTCAGCTCGCTCTCCGACGTCGTGCGCGAGGAGGCCACCCGTCGCGGTCTGGATCACAGCCGCGACAATCTGATCCGCGTCGGCGTCGAGTTGCGCTCCCGCGGCGGCCCCGGCGCTCTGGCGCGCCGCATCCTGGCCACGCTGCAGGCGCGCGCGGTCGTGGACTCGATCCGGAACCCGGGCGAGGTCGACGTGCTCAGGACTCTGCCGGGTTTCGTCCTCCTGGGCGTCGACGCGCCCCAGCCGCTGCGCTTCGAGCGCTCGGCCCGCCGCGGCCGCCTGGGTGACGGAGCCAGCCTCGAGGAATTCGCGCACAAGGAAGCGCTCGAGAACTCCACGACCGAAGCGGGCCAGCAGCTGGTGAGGACTCTGGCGCTCGCCGACGTGGTCGTCGTCAACGACGGAACGATCGAGACGCTGCACGCCAAGGTCCAGGAGGCGCTCCGAGAGCGCGGCGTCCGTCGGGGAGGACTGTAGGGCCTAGAACAGGCTCTGCCGCGTGCGCCGCTTGCGGAACGGCGCGACCAGGACCAACCCGGAGACGAATCCGCCGATGTGCGCGAACACCGCCACGCCGCTGGCGGCGAGCTGGCCGGCGCTCAGGAGCTGCAGCAGGAACCAGACCCCCAGGACGATGACCGCCGGAATCGACACCACCCGCACGAACACCACCAGAAAGACCAGCGTCAGCACGCGGGCCGCCGGGAACAGGATCACGTAGGCCGCCAGGACGCCCGAGATCGCCCCGCTCGCGCCGATCATCGGCACCTTCGAGTGGGGAGACGCCGCCACCTGCGTGAACGAGGCGAGCAGGCCGCACAGAAGGTAGAAGACCAGGAAGCGGCCGTGCCCCAGCGCGTCCTCGATGTTGTTGCCGAAGATCCAGAGATACAGCATGTTCAGCGCCACGTGCGGGATGCTGCCATGCAGGAACATGGCCGTGAACAGGCTCGCGCCGGTGTTCAAGACGAGCCGGGCGTCCAGCGGATGGATCTGGGTGATCCGGAGCGGGGTGACGCCGAGCGTCGCAATCACGTTCGGATAGACGCTCACCGGCAGGAGCAGCTCCCAGACGAACACCGCGACGTTGGCGATCACCAGCCCGGCAGTGATGAACGGGACGGACTGGGTCGGATTGTCGTCCTTGAGGGGGATCAACCGGGGCTCTCCGCCGGGGGCTGGACTATAGCACAGCGCCGTCCGGCGCCGTTCTTGACCGTCCCGCCCCGGGGGGCCTATGATCACCCGGCCATTCACGTTCCGGAGGCCGGGAGAGCGATGTCGGAGGCGTTGAGCGGCAAGATCAGCGTTCCGGCGGTTCGCGGCGGGTCGCGCGAGGAAGTCCGGACCGGAGCCGAGCCCCGCTCGGGCGCCGAGACGCTGCTGGCGCAGGTCAACACACCGGCGGACGTGAAGAGGCTGTCCGCGCGCGAGCTCGAGCAGCTCGCGACGGAGCTCCGCCGCTACATCGTCGAGGTGGTCTCGAAGACGGGCGGGCATCTGGCCCCCAGTCTCGGAGCGGTCGAGCTGACGATCGCGCTCCACTACTGCTTCGACACGCCGAAGGACAAGATCGTCTGGGACGTGGGACACCAGGCCTACGGCCACAAGGTGCTGACAGGACGACGCGATCGGCTCCCCACGATCCGGCAGTACCAGGGTCTCTCGGGGTTCGTCAGCCCGTCGGAATCGACCTACGACGCCTTCGGCGTGGCGCACGCCAGCACCTCGATCGCCGCGGCGATGGGGATGGCGGTGGCTCGGGACGCGGCGGGGGGCGACTATCACGTCGTCACCGTGACCGGCGACGGCGCCATGACCGGCGGGCTGGCGTACGAGGGGCTCAACAACGCCGGGCATTCCGGCCGCGACATCCTGGTCATCCTGAACGACAACGAGATGTCGATCTCGCCCAACGTCGGGGCGATCTCCAAGTACCTGACCAGCATCACGAGCAGCAAGTACTACAACCGTCTCAAGGAGGAGGTGCGCGAGGTCCTCAAGAAAGTCCCGCTCGGGGAGCCCGCGGGGCAGCTGGCGCGGCGGATGGAACGCTCGCTCAAGGAGGTCGTCGTTCCGGGCGGGCTGTTCCAGGCGCTCGGATTCCAGTACTACGGCCCGATCGACGGCCACGACCTGACCGAGCTGATCGGCGTGCTGACCAACCTGAAGGCGGTCAAGGGACCGCGTCTTCTGCACGTGATCACCAAGAAGGGGAAGGGTCTGCCGTACGCCGAGGCCGACTCCTGCGTGTACCACGGCGTCACCGCGTTCGACCCGGCCTCCGGCACCCTGGCCGCGTCGGGGAAATCGGCGGCGCCCGACTATTGCAAGGTCTTCGCCGAGGGACTGTCCCGTCTGGCGTCGGAGAACGACCGCGTCGTGGCGATCACCGCGGCGATGGCGGACGGGACCGGTCTCGTGAAGTTCAAGGAATCGCATCCCTCGAAATTCTTCGACGTCGGCATCGCCGAGGCGTACGGCGTGACCTTCGCCGCGGGTCTGGCGATCTCCGGGATGCGGCCGGTGGCGGCGATCTACTCGACGTTCCTGCAGCGCGCCTACGACCAGATCATCCACGATGTCGGCGTGCAGTGTCTTCCCGTGACCTTCTGCCTGGACCGGGCGGGCCTGGTCGGGGCCGACGGACCGACCCATCACGGCGTCTTCGATCTGTCCTACCTGCGCGCCGTGCCGAACTTCGTGATCGCGGCGCCGAAGGACGGCGACGAGCTGTGCGATCTCCTGAAGTCGGCGGTCGACCAGGAGGCGTACCCGTTCGCCATCCGCTATCCGAAGCGCAGCAGCCGCCGCTTCACGCCCGACCGACCCTTCCGGACCATTCCGATCGGCACCTGGGAGGTGCTGCACGAGGGGACGGACGCGTGTCTTCTGGCCGTCGGCGCGATGGTCGAGACCGCCCTGACGGTGCGCGAGACCCTCCTGAAGGAAGGCATGGACGTGGCAGTGGTGAACTGCCGTTTCGTGAAGCCGCTCGACGGGACGCTGCTGCGCGGCCTCGCCGGACGCTACCCGGTGCTGATCACGCTCGAGGAGAACACGCTGCGCGGCGGCTTCGGGGACGGCGTGCACGAGTTCCTGCTCGAGTCCGGGCTGCAGCCGGGAGCGCTGCATCACGCCGGTCTGCCCGATCGGTTCGTCACGCACGGCTCCATGCCCCAGCTGCTCGACGAGGTCGGTCTGTCCGCCGCGGAGCTGAGCGCCCGCGTCCGCGCCTGGGTGAAGGGACGGGCGTGAGCGGCGCCCTGCGAATCGAAGCCAGCAAGGGCGACGTCGCGGCACTGACCGCCGACATCGGGATTGTCCATCAATTCAAGGGCGACCCGGAATTCGCCGGGCTCCAGGACAGGACGCTGTCGCAGCAGCTTCTGGAGGTCGCCAAGGTCGATCACTTCGACGGCCGGGGCGGCCGTCGTCTTCTCTGGCATGCCGCGCCCTCCGACGGTCTCAAGTGCCGCCGCTATCTCCTGCTCGGACTCGGGTCGAAGGACCAGCTGACGCTCGAGCGCTACCGGCGCTATCTGGGGGACGCGCTCCTGGAGTGCGACCGGCTCGGGGCCGCCAGCGTGGCGATGTCCGTGCCCCAGGCGGGCGGCGCGCCGTTTCCGGCGCGCGAGGCGGGCGTGGCCATCGCCGAGGGGATCCTGCTCGGCACCTACCGTTTCGACCGCTATCGCTCCGAGGCCCGCTCCGGCCGCAAGCACCTGCGGCACGTGCAGGTCGCCGCGGGCGACGCATCGCTGCGGGAGGTCACCGAGGGGATCGGCTTCGGGGAGACGACCGCGAGCGCCACGAATTTCGCCCGTGACCTGGTCAACGAGCCGGCGGGCGAGCTGTCGCCCCAGCGCATGGTCGAGATCGCGCGCCAGGTCGGGCAGGAGGTGAAGATCGGCGTCAAGGTGTTCGAGCCGGAGGAGCTTCGGCGCATGGGGATGGGAGGGATCCTCGGCGTCGGGCAGGGCTCGAAGCACCCGCCGCGTCTCATCCGGCTCGACTACCGGCCGGAGGAGCGCCCGGTTCGGAAGGTGGCGCTGATCGGCAAGGGGCTCACGTTCGACTCCGGAGGGCTGTCGCTCAAGACCTCCGAGGGGATGGAGACGATGAAGTGCGACATGGCCGGCTCGGCCGCGGTCCTGGCGGCGCTGCGCGTGCTGCCGGAACTGGCCCCGCGCACCGAGGTCGTGGGGCTGATGGGGATGGCGGAGAACATGCCCGGCGGCGGCGCCCTCCGGCCCGGCGACGTCCTGAAGATCATGAACGGCAAGACGGTCGAAGTGCGCAACACCGACGCCGAGGGTCGTCTGGTCCTGGCGGACGCGCTGTCGTACGCCTCCACGCTGCCGGATCTCGAGGAGGCGATCGATCTGGCGACGCTCACGGGGGCGTGCGTCGTGGCGCTGGGACCGATGGCCGCCGGCGTCCTCGGCAACAGCCGCGAGCTGGTCGATGACCTTCTGAGCGCGGCGACCCGCGCGGGCGAGCCGATGTGGCCGCTGCCGCTCTACCACGAGTACTTCGAGCACATCAAGAGCGACATCGCGGACATCAAGAACACGGGCATCCGCTGGGGCGGGGCGATTACGGCGGCCCTCTTTCTCAAGGAGTTCGTCCGGCCCGGGCTGCGCTGGGCGCATCTGGACATCGCCGGCCCCGCGTTCGGCGACAAGGACTACTCCTACATGAAGAAGGGCGGGTCGGGGGTCGGCGTGCGCACCCTGATCCGTTACCTCATGGATCTCGCCGCCTAGGAGCGCGTCCGTGGGCCACCGGGAGCACCGACGCAAGGGCCCGGCGTCGGTCCCCTGCGCCATCGTCACGGTCAGCGACACGCGCGACGCGGCGACCGACCTGAGCGGCCGGCTCATCGGTCGTGTTCTGCGGCGAGCCGGGCATCCGATCGTCGACTACCGCATCGTGCCGGACGAGCCGGCCCGCGTCGCCGCGCGTCTCAGGACGCTGGCGCGCTCCGGGACGGCGCGCGTCGTCCTCCTGAGCGGCGGCACCGGCATCGCCCGGCGCGACCGCACCTACGAGGCGGTGACCGGTCTCCTCGAGAAGCGGATCGACGGGTTCGGCGAGCTGTTCCGCGCGCTGAGCTACCGCAGAATCGGCTCCGCCGCCATGCTCAGCCGGGCGGTGGCGGGCACGTACCGCGGCCTGGTGGTGTTTTCCATGCCGGGCTCGCTCGACGCCGTGCGGCTGGCGATGCGCCGCCTCGTCCTTCCCGAGATCGGTCACGCGGCGGGTCTGGTGGCGCCGCGAGCCGGCAGAGGGCCTCATGAGCGAAACGGCTGACACGATTTCGGCGCGACCCGGTCCCGATCCGGCCGCCGTCGCGGACGACCTGCGCCGGCGCGTGGAGGGCGAGGTGCTGTTCGACGTGCTGCACCGGACCCTGTACAGCACGGCCGCCTGCATCTATCAGGTCCTGCCGCTGGGCGCCGTCGTTCCGCGTCACGAGCAGGACGTCCTGGCGGTCCTGGACTACGCGCGGCGGAACGGCCTGCCGGTGACGGCCCGCGGCGGCGGCTCCGGGCTCGCCGGGCAGACGCTGGGACGGGGGATCGTGCTCGATTTCTCGAAGCACTTCCAGCGCGTCGCCGACATCGACGAGACCCGCGGCACGGTCCGCGTGCAGCCCGGGGTGATCCAGGCTCAGCTCAACCGCATCCTGCGTCGCCGGGGGATGCAGTTCGCCCCCGACCCCTCGTCGGCCCCCTGGTGCACCATCGGCGGCATGCTGGCGAACAACGCCGGCGGCTCGCACACCATCAAGCACGGCGCGACGCGCGAAAACGTCGTGTCGGTGCGCGCCGCCCTGCCCGACGGGAGCGTGATCGACACGACGCCCCTGCCGCGGACGGAGAGGGACGCGTGGGCCCCGGGGCCGCAGGCGAGCCTGGCGTCGGGTCTCCTGGAGATCGTGACGCGCCACCGTGAGGCGATCGAGCGCCGCTCTCCCAGGACGCGCCGCAACTCCTCGGGGTACGCGCTGCGCGAGGCGCTCGAGGGCCCGATCGACCTGGCGCAGGTCCTGGTCGGCTCCGAAGGGACGCTCGGGTTGATCCTGGACTCCACGCTGCGGATCGTGCCGATCCCGAGGACGAAGGCGACGGCGCTCGCCCTGTTCGACGATCTCGAGAAGACCGGGACGGCGGTGGTCGAAATCCTGAAGTTCGGCCCCTCGGCGGTGGAGCTGCTCGACGGTACCTTCGTCCAGGTCATCCGCGAGGCCGACCCGAAGACCGGGGCGGCCCTGCCCGATGGGACCGAGGCGATCCTGATCATCGAGCTCGACGGCGACGACCCGGCCGAGGTGCGGGATCGTCTGAGCCGCCTGGCGGCGCTCTTGAGCGGCCGCCTGGGGCTCGCGACCGACGTGCGCCGCGCGGAGCGGCCGGAGGACACGGCGCGCATCTGGGCGGTGCGCAAGGCGGCCTCGCCGATCCTGTCGCGGCGCGAAGGCATCCGGCGCAACACGCGCTTCATCGAGGACGCCGCGGTCCACCCGGAGCAGATGGCGGAGTTCGTGCGCGGCCTGCGGGACCTGCTGCGGCGGTACGATCTGCAGGCGGCGATCTTCGGCCATGCGGGCGACTGCAACCTGCACTGCAATCCGATGCTGAACCAGAAGGACCCGCGCGATCTCGAGCTGATGCGGAGCCTCGCGGAGGAGTTCACCGATCGCGTCATCGGCATGGGCGGCTCGCTGTCCGGGGAGCACGGCGACGGACGTCTGCGCACGCCGTACCTGCGCCGCGCCTACGGTCCGCTGGTGGACGCGTACGCCGAGGTCAAGCGGCTGTTCGATCCGCGGGGGATCCTGAACCCGGGGATCATCGTGCACGACGGCACCTACGGCCTGACCGACGATCTGCGTTACGGGGAGGCCTACCGCCGCGCCCCGACGGCGACCACCCTCGACGCGCCGGTCTGGCAGCACGAGATCGAGAAGTGCCATGGCTGCGGCGCCTGCCGCAACTACTGCCCCGTCGCCGTGACCACCGGCGACGAGGCGGCGACGGCGCGCTCGAAGGCGAACCTGCTGCGGGCGGTGATCTCCGGGCGGCTCGAGGCGGACGCGATCACGACCCCCGAGTTCAAGGCCGTCATGGATCTGTGCGTCAACTGCCAGCTGTGCCACTCGGAGTGCCCGACCGCCATCGACATTCCCGGGATGGCGGTCATGGCCAAGGACATCTATGTCCGGGCGCGCGGCCGGGGCGTGACCGAAAGGGTGCTGACGAATCCCGGCCCGATGCTGCGCATCGGCACGCTCTTCGCTCCTCTGGCGAACGCGGCGCTCCGCTCCGCCCCGGCGCGCCGGCTGATGGCGGCGGTCACCGGGGTCGCGGCGGATCGCACGCTGGCTCCTTTCGACCCGGCCCCGCTGCGGCCCCGCGTCCCGTCCGTGGACGCGGCGGGTCGGAAGGTCGCCTACTTCCACGGGTGCTTCGGCGGCTACCAGGACGTGGAGGGGGAAGGGCAGGCGGCCGTCGATCTGCTCGAGGCCCTCGGCTGCAGCGTCGCCATTCCGCCGCAGGAGTGCTGCGGCATCGCCGCCATCACCTACGGACATCTCGACGACGTGCGCGCCGCGGCGGAGCGCAACGTCGCGGCGCTCCTCGATCTGGCGCGCCGCGGCTACGCGATCGTCTACAGCGCCCCGTCCTGCGGTCTCGCCCTGGTCGAGGATTACCCGCGTCTCCTGGGGACCCCGCAGTCGGAGGTCCTGGCGCGCCACATCCGCGACATCCACGAGTATGTCCTGGAGATCCTGGAGGGCGACCCGGGGCTGCGCGCCCGCCTGCGGCCCGTGCCGATCCGTCTCACGTACCACAACCCGTGTCACATGCAGGCGCGCGGTCTGGGGGACGCCGTGGTGCGTCTTCTCGCCCTGGTGCCGGGGGTCGACGTGGTGCCGATCGTCCAGGACCATTGCTGCGGCATCGCCGGGACGTTCGGGATGAAGGAGAAGAACTTCGCGCTGTCGATGCGCATGGGCCGTCCTCTCTTCGAGAGCATCGAGCAGACCGGCGTCGGCGTGGTGGCGACGGGCTGCGGCACCTGCAAGATCCAGATCGAGCAGGGTTCGGGGCGGCCGGTGGTCCACCCGGTCCGGATCGTGCGCGACGCGCTTCTGGGCGGGGCGCTGCCGCCCGGCCT
>JACXTT010008362.1_pt1 | contig 14366 bp, 13 predicted proteins | sample 9270951 | NCBI WGS metagenome assembly JACXTT01 (sample SAMN15532306, study PRJNA645909) | rock metagenome | isolation source: weathered quartz diorite | place: Puerto Rico | collected 2017-06-21 | reverse complement strand
GCACCATCGGTTTGTTCGACGGGAGGCGCGTGCCGATCCTGGGCGGCGTCAAGCTCCTAGGCCGGGCCGGAAGGTGGGGGATCGGGCTCGTCGACGCCTACACCGAGGACCTCCCGCCGGAGGCCGGGTCGGCGGGCGCCTCCGGGTCGAACCTCGGGGCCGCGCGCGTCACCTACGACGTCGACGAGCACCTGCGCATCGGGGCGATCGCGACCGATGGGGACCCCGAGGGGACGACCGACAACCGGCTCCTGGGAACGGACATCGCGTGGCAAACATCGAAGCTCCGCGGCGACAAGAACTTCGCCGTCGGCGGCTGGTTCACCAGGAGCGGCGGCGACTTGGGCCCGGGCGACCCGAACGGGTACGGCGCATTCGTCGACTACCCGAACGATCGCTGGGACTTCAACGTCGACTATCGGCACTTCGGCGATGCGCTCGATCCGAAGCTCGGTTTCCTTCCGCGCCGGAACGTCGATTGGTACTCCGGATACGGCGCATTTCAACCCAGACCGGAGGGCGGTCCCTTCGCTTGGGCGAGGCAGTTCTTCGTCGAGATCTCCCCGCGATTCATCCGGAACCTCCAGGGCGAGACGGAGTCCTGGCGCGTTTTCGTCGCGCCATTCAACGTCGTCACGCAGCACGGAGACCACTTCGAGGCGAACTGGATTCCCACATTCGAGCAGCTGCTCGGACCCTTCGAGATCGCCCCCGGCGTCGTGATCCCACCAGGCTCTTACCACTTCACGCAGTACCGCGTGCAAGCGGAATCGTCACCTCACCGCTGGTGGACGGCGGCGCTGACGGTCTACTTCGGCGGCTTCTACTCGGGGCGCCTGTCGCAGACGCAGGTGACGGTGAGCGCTACGACGCCGTCGGGCCGTCACCGGTTCGAGCTCGACACCGAGAACGACTACGGACGCCTCCCCGAGGGCGACTTCATCGAGCGCCTGCACCAGTTGAGGTGGGCCTACACGCCGACGCCGGATCTCGAGTTCTCGTTCCTGGGGCAATACGAATCCGAGGCGAGCACCTTCGGCTGGAACGCGAGGTTCCGCTGGACGATCAAGCCCGGGAACGACGTGTTCCTCGTCTGGACCCGCAACTGGCTGCGCACCGACCCGGATTCGACGTTCGGGTTTCAGCGGCAGAGCGATCTCGTGGTGGCAAAGGTCCGGTGGACGTTCCGGATGTAGTTCCCGGGCGTCCGGCCAACACTTGCGATGAACGGAGGACCGGACCAGTATGTGACCGTGGTTACGAAAGCCACGCCCGGACCTTCGTACTCGCTGACGCAGCTCGCCGCCTACGCGTTGAAGCTCGGATCTCTCGGGTTCGGCGGGCCCGTCGCACTCGTCGGCTACATGCACCGCGATCTCGTCGAGCGTCGACGGTGGATCTCCGAAGCGGACTACCGGGAGGGGCTCACCCTTGCCCAGCTCGCTCCCGGACCGCTCGCCGCGCAGCTCGCGATCTACCTCGGATTCGTGCACTACCGGGTCTTGGGAGCCACGCTCGTCGGGATCGCGTTCGTGGTGCCGTCGTTCGTGATGGTCGTCGCGCTCGGTTGGGCCTATCGGCTGTATCAAGGGCTCGACTGGATGCAGGCGGTCTTCTACGGCGTCGGCGCCGCCGTCATCGGGATCATCGCGTACAGCGCGTTCAAGCTCACGAGAAAGACTCTGCATGAGTCGTGGCTCCTCTGGGGGATCTACGCGGTTGCCGCGGGCGTGACGATCGTGACCAAGACCGAGAAGGTTGCGCTCTTCTTCGCGGCGGGCATCCTGGTCTGGCTCGTCCGAACGCGGCCCTGGCAGCGCGTCGCCGGTCCGAACGTCACCACGTGGGCCCCGCTCGCGCTCGCTCCGGCAGCCGCCGGCGTCGTGGCACCGCAGAGCCTTCTGACCCTTCTCGTGTTCTTTGCGAAGGCGGGGGCCTTCGTGTTCGGTAGCGGGCTCGCGATCGTCCCCTTCCTCTACGGCGGGGTCGTTCACGAGCACCACTGGCTCACGGACCGGCAGTTTCTCGACGCAGTCGCCGTGGCGATGATCACGCCCGGGCCTGTCGTCATCACCGTGTCGTTCATCGGATTCCTCATCGCAGGTTTTTCAGGGGCAGCCGTGGCGGGGCTCGGGACGTTCCTTCCGTGCTACTTCTTCACGATCATCCCGGCGCCACATTTCAAGAAACACGGCAAGAACCCGCACGTGCTGGCCGTCGTCGAGGGCGTAACCGCGGCGGCAATCGGAGCGATCACCGGCGCCGTCGTCGTCCTCGGCGAGCGCTCGGTGATCGACGTCACGACCGCCGCTCTCTGCGTGGCCTCTCTCGCGATCCTCTGGCGGTTCAAGAGTGTCCCCGAGCCGGTGATCGTCGCCGTCGCGGGCCTGCTGGGATTGTTCCTTTACCCCCATGCGGGCAGGTGACGAGCTCCGTGAAGGCGACGTCGTGAACGGTTGGCTGCTCCTCGTCCAACGCGTCCCGCGCGAGCCGACCGCTCACCGGGTCGGGGTGTGGCGCAAGCTGAAGAAGCTGGGAGCAGTTCTGATCCACGACAGCGTCTGGGCGCTCCCCGCGAACGCGCGGACGCGCGAGCACTTTCGATGGCTCGCCGCGGAGATCGAAGAAGCGGGAGGCGAAGCGATCATTTGGGAATCCACGCGAATCGTTCATGGAAGCGAGAGCGACATCAGGCGGCGCTTCCTCGACCAAGTCGAGCCGGGTTACGAGGAGATCCTTCGCGAGCTGAAGCGCGATCCGGACGACCCGGAGCCGCTGACACGACGGTTCAGGCAACTGCAAGAGCGGGACTATCTCAATTCCGATGTCGGGCGTCGAGTTCGGGACGCCCTTCTGACGGCGAGAGGAGCCAAGAAGCGATGAAATGGGTCACCTGGGCGGGAATCGGCATCGATCGAATGGGGTGCGCATGGCTGATCCGCACGCGAATCGATCCCCATGCCGAGTTCCAGTTCATCAACGAAGGCTCGAAGGACGTCCCGGAGGGCGCCGAGCCGTTCGACATCCCCGGGGTGCGTTTCTCGCATCACGACGGACACTGCTCGTTCCACACCCTCCTTCGCGAATACGGTCTTGACGACCCGATTCTCCGCAGGATCGGCTCGATCATCGACGACGCGGACACGATCCAAGAAACGACGATGGAGCCGGCCTCGGCAGGGCTGGATCTGATCTGCCGCGGGGTCCGGCTCACGAGCCCCGACGATCAGACCGCTCTGGAACGAGGCAGCATGATCTATGAGGCGCTGTACGCGCAGCTCCTGGAGGACGAGAACGGAGGCACGACATGAAATGGGTGACGCGGGAGCACGTCAAGGTCGATCGTGTGGCGTGTCCCTGGTTGATCAAGAAGTTCGTGGACCCCGAGGCGGAGTTCCTTTTCGTTCCCAAAGACCGGGTCGCCGAGGTCGCGAGGCGCGAGGGAGCCATCCCTTACGACGTCCCGGACGTCGAGTTGGGCCACCACGGTAAGGAGTGCTCCTTCGACGCCATCGTGAAGAAGCACCGACTCGACAGCGATCCCGCTCTCGCGCTCTTGGCGAAGATCGTCAACGGTGCGGATACGGACAACACGCTGTGGCACCAAGCCGAGTCGGCAGGTCTCCGCGCGATCGCCGAGGGCTTTCGCCACCTCGGGTACAAGGACGACCATGAGGTGAATGCCGCCGAATGGATCGTTTACGACGCGCTCTACGCCTATTGCAAGGAGGAGACGAAATGACGATTCATCTTCTCGCAATCCTGCTCGCTGCGGCCGGCGCCGTCCCGGCACAGCCGCCGAAACCGGCGTTCGACACGGCGAAGCTTGAGGATCTTACCGGCGCCAAAGGATCGTTCGACGCGAAGGAGGGAGCGTTCAAGGTCACGGTCCCGCGCAGCGATCTCTCGGTGAATGCCGCGGGGGTCAAGCTCACGCCACCGATGGGACTCACGTCCTGGGCGGCCTTCAAGAAGGCCGGCAGCCATACGGTCGTCATGGGCGACATGGTGCTGCTGGAGGACCAAGTCAATCCCGTGATGACCGTCGCCTTGGACAACGGGCTCGAGGTCACAGCGCTCCACAACCACTTTTTCTGGGACACGCCGAAGGTGATGTTCATGCACATCGGCGGTATGGGGGACGATGCGACTCTTGCCGCGGCCGTCGGCAAGGTCTTTGCCAAGATCAAGGACACGAGCGGCGGGAAAGGCGAAGTTCCGCGCGCCGAGATCGACCCGGCCGCGACCACGCTCGACCCGAAGAAGATCGACGAGATCCTCGGAAAGCCCGGCGATTTCAAGAACGGGGTCTACAAGACGACATTCGGACGCGAGACGAAGATGCACGGCGAATCCATGGGCAACACCATGGGGGTGAATACCTGGGCGGCGTTCGCCGGCACCGATGACAAGGCGGTCGTCGACGGTGACTTCGCGATGCTCGAATCGGAGCTTCAAGGGGTCCTCAAAGCGCTCCGCGGCGCTGGCATCGACATCGTCGCGATCCACCAGCACATGTCGGGCGAGAGCCCGCGCGTGCTCTTCTTGCACTACTGGGGGGTGGGGACGACCACGAGTCTCGCCACCAGCCTGAAGCGCGCGCTCGATACTCAATCGAAGTAGAAACACTTGCGGTAGGTCGAATGGCTGACAACACATTGAGGAGGGATTCACGATGAGGAGAATTACGTCGCTCGGATTGGCTCTTGCCCTTGGGTCGATTCTTGTCGCGCCCGTCGTTCGAGCGGGTGATGACGATGACGATGAAGCAAACCCCGCCGCGCTCGCCAAGGCGCTGGCCGGCGTGTCCGTGACCCTTGAACAGGGTCTTGCGGCCGCCGAGGCCAAAGGGAAACCGCTCTCCGCGAAGTTCGAGCTCGAAGACGGCAAGCTCCAGCTCTCCGTCTACACCGAGAAGGAGGGAAAGTTCTCCGAGGTGATCGTGGACCACAAGAGCGGGAAGCTCGGGAAGAGCGAGCCGATCACGGAGTCCGAGGATCTCACGTCCGCGAAGGCTCAGAGCGCCGCGATGGCTCTGGCGAAGTCCGCCCTCAAGGACGCGTTGAAACGCGCCGTCTCGGCGAACGCCGGATATAGGCCGGTGAGCGTAGAAGCCAAGATGAAGGATGGTGCCCCGGTCGCGGAGGTGAGTCTCCTCAAGGGCGACGAGTGGAAGACCGTGACCGAGAAACTGAACTGAGGCACCGCTTGAGTACGTCCGCCTTGTCTGGAGACAACCGATGCGACGACTCCTCATTGGCTGTTCGATTCTGCTCCTGATCGCCGCTGCGCAGCCGCTGACGACGCTACCCCTTCCAGACGGCAAGGGCGGCATCGGGTTCGACGACCTAGGATTCTCGCCCACGCTCCATCGCGTGCTCGCGCCGTCCGGCCGAACCGGTCGACTCAACCTGATCGATCCGACCTCGCAGGCGATCGACTCGATCGAAGGGTTCAGCAAGCGCGGGAGCTTCCTGAGCGGCCATGGCGAGGGGACGACCTCGGCCGATTTCGGCCACGGATTGCTGTTCGCCTCGGACCGGGGCTTGAAGGTCGTGGACATCGTCGACCCGAAGCAAAAGAGGATCGTCGGCAGCGCGCACCTCGGCGGCGGACCCGACTACGTTCGATGGGTCGAGGGAAACTCGGAGGTCTGGGTCACGGAGCCCGGCCGAAAGGCGATCGAGTACTTCAAGCTCGAAGCGGGCTCGCATCCGAAACTGGTGCTGGGCGGCACGATCGGCGTCGCGGACGGGCCCGAATCGCTCGTCGTCGACGCCACGAGGGGCCGCGCCTACACGCACACCTGGCACGATTCGACGATGGCCATCGACCTGGCGTCCCACAAGCAGGTCGCGAAATGGTCGAACGGATGCGACGGGTCCCGCGGCATCGCGCTCGACGAAAAGAGAGGCTTCCTGTTCGTCGGATGCGACGAGGGGAAGGCCGTCGCGCTCGACGTTGCGCACGAGGGCAAGATCCTGGGGACCGCGGACTCCGGAAAAGGGGTCGACATCATCGCCTACAGCCCGGGACTCGCTCACCTGTACCTGCCGGGTGGCGACAGCGCGACGATGGCGATCATCGGTGTCGGCGCCCATGGAGGGTTGACCATCTTGGGCACGGTTCCAACCGCGTCCGACGCGCATTGCGTCACCGCCGACGATCTCGGGAACGCGTACGTTTGCGATCCGTCGAAAGGACGGCTCCTCGTGCTCGCAGACAGCTTCCGACCTGCGAATTAGAGTTCGACGGCATGAAGCGCCATGCGATTTCCCCACCGGCGGCGGCCGTGCTCGCGGCCGTGTTGTTCGGGAGCTCTATCTGAACTACGACCAGAGCATCCAGAAGAAATGGAAGACGGATGTCCCCGGCTACATCGCGAAGGCGGACAAGAACTGGCCGAACGTCCTCGAGTGAGGGGCTGACGTCCTCGCCCGCGGAGCGATAACGAAACTGAAGTCGGTGGACCAAAAGCGACGCTGGGCAGAGTCCTGCAGGCGCCCATATTTCAGGTGTAAGCGCATGGAGGGCTAGGCGAATGACCAGGAAGGGAATGCTCGCGCGACTCGTGATTCCCGTACTTCTCGCGACCACGATGGAACCGCTTGTGGCCGAGGAGCCGGCAGGCACCACGCCGCCGGCCACGTCGATTCGCGAGTGGATGACGCCGCCGGTCGCCGCGCCAACCGCGAGCGCGGGAGAACCCGCAGGCCCCACGCCGCCGGCCACATCGATTCGCGAGTGGATGACGCCGCCGGTCGCCGCTCCAACCGCGAGCGCGGGAGAACCGGCAGGCCCCGCGCCGCCGGCCAAGTCGATTCGTGAGTGGAAGACGACGCAGGTCGCCGCGCGACCCGTGAACTGCTTGACCATGCCAATCGCGACGCAAGCGGCGACTCCGACAGCGAGCCCCACAGCCAAGCCGACATCGAGCGCTGCGGAACCGAAGATCCCCATCACGATCAGCATCACGAGCACCCTACGGGAAGGGAATCTCGTCGTCATGTTCGACGACGTTCCGATCTTCAATGAGAAATTCCAGAAGCCGCTCTTGCTCATCTCCCAAACCACGACCTGGGATCCTCTCCAGGTTGCGGCCGGAGATCACAGGCTCTCCGCGAAGGTCTACGGATCGAAGAAGACGTATTTCTCGAAGCTCTACGATCTCCACGTGGGGAGCACGGGGGGCAGAAAGCTGCGCTTCGTGATGCAGGGCGACAAGCTCACCGTCGATTTGGCGTCCTGACCCCTACCACTACGTCGACGTAAGCGCGAGCTCTGGTACGCGGCGGCGAAGCGGTGCCGACGATACGACCCTGGTGTAACCTCCGTTCGGGGCGGGGCATCTCAAGAGGGTGGAGGTGCGCGCTGTGAGTCCGTCGAAGCGCCATGTGATCGCGGGCCGGGTCCCACGGATCGTCGCCACGTCATTCTGCGTCGCCGGGCTGGTGGCCGTCGGGTACGCCGGCGCGCCGGCCGAGGAGAAACCGGTGTCCGATCAAAAGCCGTCGCGAGAGGAGCTCAAGAAACAGCTGACTCCGGATCAATTCGAGGTGGTCTGCAACGCGGCGACCGAGCCGCCGTTCCACAACGCCTACTGGGACAATCACGAGCCCGGGATCTACGTGGATGTGGTGTCGGGAGAGCCGCTGTTCAGCTCGCTCGATAAGTTCGACTCGGGCACGGGGTGGCCCAGCTTCACGAAGCCGCTCGAGCCGTCGAACGTCGAGGAGAAAGACGACACGACGCTCGGCATGCGGAGGACCGAGGTGACGTCGACGAAGGGCGGCTCCCATCTCGGGCACGTCTTCGACGACGGTCCTCAGCCCACGGGCCAGCGGTTTTGTATCAACTCGGCCTCGCTCAGGTTCATTCCCGCCGACAAGCTCGAAGCCGAGGGGTATGGCCGTTACGCCCCGCTCTTCGCAGGCCGGTCGAAGGCCGTTCCGAAAAAACCCTGACCCGAGCGTGACGTCAATGCGAGTTGGTCGCGACGCCCGATCATCCGATCCCCACGCGCAACAGCCGATCCTACGTGCTGGTCCGCCGCCGGAGCGGGCCGATGCGACCCTCATGCTGCTGCACGGGCGCGGCGCCAGCGCTGACAGCATTCTCCCGCTCCAGGGAGAACTGTCCGTTCCCTCGGTGGCCGCAATCGCACCCCAGGCGGCAGGCCACACCTGGTATCCGTATTCTTTTCTTGCACCCATCGACGACAACCAGCCGTTTCTGGATTCGGCGCTGCTCCGCGTCGAATCACTCGTCAGCGACCTGCTCGCGCGAGGGGTGGCGAGCGAGAAGATCGCACTGCTGGGCTTCTCGCAAGGCGCCTGCCTGGTCTGCGAATCGGTCGCGCGTCATCCTCGCCGGTATGGCGCGGTCATCGCGTTCACGGGCGGACTGATCGGGCCGCCCGGGACTCCACGCGATTACGATGGCTCGCTCGCCGGAGCGCCCATCTTTCTCGGCTCGGGCGACCCCGATCCGCACGTCCCCTTCGAGCGCGTCGAGGAAACGGCGAGAGTCTTTGCACGCATGGGCGCGAACGTGGAGTTGCGTCGCTATCCGGGCTTGGCCCATACGATCAACGAAGACGAGCTCGCGGCCGCCCGCTCGCTGTTGCAGAATGTTGCGTCTCGCTCCTGGGGAGAGCGGGCATGAGAATCACCCGCGTCTACAGTGACGATCAAGGGGAGACGCACTTCGCTGATGTCGATCTCGAGCTGAGCGCTGCCGGCGAGATTGGATGCTTGTCATGGAGGACACCTCCGGCCGAGGCCATCGGACCCGACACGTCGAGTCATCGGAAAGGCGATCGATCTTCATCGAGCTCGGTCCGAGCGCCGTTGTCGGCTGACGGAAGGGAGCAGAACGATGACCCCGACGATTCCCGGAATCCATCACGTCACCGCGATCACGGCCGACGCGCAGAAGAACATCGACTTCTACTGCGGCGTCTTGGGCCTGCGGCTCGTGAAGCTGACCGTCAACTTCGATGACCCCGGCAGCTACCACTTGTACTACGGCGATGAGGCGGGCCGGCCGGGGACGATCATGACGTTCTTCGCCTGGCCCGGCGCGCCGCGCGGCAGGGTCGGTCCGCCGCAGGTGACCTCGACGGCATTCGCGGTCCCCGCCGGGGCGATCGAGCTCTGGTCGGCGCGACTGAAGGAGCATCGCGTTCCCACCGAAGCGCCTGCCGAGCGGCTGGGAGAGCGATTCGTGCACTTCGCCGACCCGGATGGAATCGGACTCGATATCGTGGAGACCAAAGAGCCGGGCGGGCAGCCATGGTCCGCCGGGCCGGTGCCCGTAGCTCACGCCATCCGCGGCTTCCACGGCGTGACCATCTCGGAAGAGGGATACGAGAGCACGGCGAAGGTGTTGACGGAGCTGATGGGGTTCAGAGCGCACGGCAGCGAAGGCAACCGCTATCGCTACCGCGCGGGAACCGGCGAAGGATTCGCGTCGACGGTCGACCTGCTCTGCGTACCGGATGCCCGCCATGGCGGAATGGGCGCCGGTGTCGTTCACCATATCGCGTTCCGCACGGCCGACGATCCCCAGCAGCAGGCTTGGCGCACCGCGATCGTGCGCGCGGGATTGAACGTGTCGCCGGTGATGGACCGCAATTATTTCCATTCGATCTACTATCGCGAGCCCGGCGGCGTACTGTTCGAGATCGCCACCGACAGCCCCGGCTTCGCCGTCGATGAGCCGCTCGAGCGGCTCGGAACGCGGCTGATGCTGCCGGCGCAGCTGGAACGGCACCGTGCGGAGATCGAGAGAGTCGTGCCACGATTACGCCTTCCCGGCACAAAGTCACTCAGCGCTTCCTGAACTCCTCGAACCAGTTCTCGACCACGAAGATGGAGTGGTCCTTTTCGGGGTTGCCGGCGATGCGGAGCATCGCGAAGCGCTTGCCGTCGGGGCTGACGTCGAAGCTGAACTTGCCCACGTCCGACACGCCAAGCGGCGCGAGCTCGAAGAGCACGCGCGGCGTTCCCAGGGTGAACACGGGATCGAGCTGCACCGGAGCCGCCATCATGCGGAGCGGCGAGCCCTCGACGTAGTAGAGCTCCTTTCCGTCCGCCGACCAGCGGAGCGCCGAATCGCTTCGCGTCACGAGCCAGCGGCCGTCGATCGACGGGTAGCGGGTGACGTATCCCTCGGACTTACCCGAGGCCCACGACTGGTAGCTGAGATAGCGTCCGTCGGGGGACAAGACGGGGGAGCGGATCCCGGCTGGGGCGTCGAGGAGAGGCGTCACGCCGGGGCGTCCCAGGATCATGCGGTCGAGTCCGCGCCGCTCCACGCAGAACGTCGTATAGACGAGCTCGCGTCCGTCGGGCGTGAACGTCGGCTCGGAGGCGTTCTGCGCGAGCACTGCGGGCGCTCCGGTGCCGTCGGCGTTCATGGCGAACACGGAGCGGCATCCTTTTTCCGCCGGCGCCGAGAACGCGATGCGCGAGCCGCCGGGGATCCAGACGGGCTCGCCCTCCGTCACAGGCGTGTCGGTGAGACGTGTCGCAGCGTTGGTCGCAAGATCCCAGACGTAGATGTCCCGCGCCTGACGCTCCGTCGCGAGGTACAGGAGACGGCGGCCATCGGGAGAGAAGCGGCCGACCTCGAGGTCGGGTTGCGGCTCGCCGAGCGCGCGCTCGAGCTTGCCGTCACGGGCGACCAGGATCGTCTGGCCCGACAGTCCGCCGAGCGGCGAGCAGACGAGCGTGCCGTCGCTCGCGACCGACGGTGACCCCATATCGGGGGCGACGAGGAACGGCTCGCCGGTCGCGGCCCCGCGCTCGAGCGAGAACGGGAGCGCCCAGATCCCCTGGGTCCCCTGGTCGCGCTGGAACAGGATCTGGCCGGTCGGCGCGTAGAACGGATTGTTCACGATCTGTGGGCTGTCCAGGATATTGGCGTGCGGCGCGTCGAGGCGCGCCACGACGCCGCGCCTGCCGTCGCGGAACATCTCGATCGTGTCGACGCCGCTCGTCCGATGCACCGCGTAGATCAGGCTCCGCCCGTCGGGCAGGACGCTCGGCTGATGGAAATCGAATTCCTCCTTGGCCTGGAGAGGCACGAGGACCACGGCGTCGCCTCCGCGTGCAGGCACGTGGTACATCGGTCCCCGCGTCGTCGCGAAGGCGATCGTGTCGTCGATCATCCACGTCCCGCCATTCCAGCTGCCCGGCAGCCTGCAGATCGCCGCGGGCGAGCCCCCGGCCGCCGGAACGCGCATCAAGGCATCGGCCGACGCGTAGGCGATCGACGTCCCGTCGCGGGACCAGAACGGCGTGGATCCGACGTCACGCGTGCTGTCCCGCGAGATCTTGACGAGCAGTCGCGGCTCGGTCTCCCTCAGCTCTCTCACCTCGATGCCCTGGTCGGACTGGTACACGATCCGGGTCCCGTCGGGGGAGATCTCGAAGCCGCGCGTGTTCGCCCGGGGCCCGAGCCGCGCGTCGATCGAGAACTTGCGGAGCGGCTTCGTCTCGACGGCGCGAGGGACGAGCGAGCTCGCCGCCAGCGCGACCGCCGCGAGCGCTGCGGCTCCGAAGAGGATCCACGGCAGACGCGACCGCTCCGCCGTCCGGGCCGTGGCGTCGGCGACGGCAGAAGGCTCCGCCTCGAGCCTTCCCGACAGCAGCACGCGCGCCTCGCCGATGTCCCGGAGCCGCTGTCGCGGATCCCGCTCCAGGCAGCGCGCGAGGAGGCCGCGCACCGGCGAAGGGGTCGAAGACGGGAGCGCGCTCCACTCGGGATCGGTCTTGAGGACCGCCGCCAGCGTGTCGCTCGCCGTCTCGCCGTCGAAGAGCCGCCTTCCCGCGAGCAGCTCGAACAGGATCACGCCGAACGCCCAGATGTCGGCCCGCCGGTCGACCGCCCTGCCGCGCGCTTGCTCCGGGCTCATGTACGCCGCGGTGCCCAGGATCATGCCCGCGACGGTGCCCAGCGAGGTCACCGTCGGCGACAGCGCCGCGTCCGTCTGCGAGCGCGTGGAGCTTCCCGCCGGATCGAGTGCCTTCGCGAGACCGAAATCGAGGACCTTGACCTTCCCTTCCGGCGTGAGCTTCACGTTCGCGGGCTTGAGGTCGCGGTGTACGATGCCGTTCTCGTGCGCCGCCTCGAGCGCCTCCGCGATCTGTCGCGCGACCTCCACCGCCTCTTCGATGGGCAGCGCGCCGCGGCTCAGACGCTCGGCGAGGTCCTCGCCCGGAACGAGCTCCATCGCGAGGAACCGGACGCCGGCGTCCTCGTGGAACCCGTAGATCGCCGCGATGTTCGGGTGGTTGAGCGACGCGAGGACCTTGGCCTCACGCTCGAACCGCGCGAGTCGCTCGGGGTCGGAGGCGACCGCCTGCGGCAAGAGCTTAATTGCGACGTCGCGGCCGAGAGTCGTGTCGGAGGCCTGCCAGACCTCGCCCATGCCGCCGCTGCCGAGCTTCCCGGCAAGACGGTAGTGGAGGATGGTCTGGCCGGGTTGCACTGGCAGACTATAGATCAATGGAGGAAACGCCATGGTCGAAGAACGAGGCGGGTGGTTCGTCGTCAACGTCCGGGACGCGCGCTGGGCGCGGAACGACGCGTTCGGCTCGATTTGCCGCCTGGAGAAATCCGGCGAGCCGTTCCCGCAGGTCGGCATCAACATTTTCGTCCTCGAGCCCGGCAAGCCCAACTGCCGGTATCACCGCGAGGACGCGCAGGAAGACTTGCTCGTGCTCTCGGGCCGCTGCCGCCTGCTCGTCAACGGCGAGGAGCGGATCCTCGAGACGTGGGACTTCGTCCACTTCCCCGCAGGCGCGACTCACGTGGTCGTCGGCCTCGACGCGCCGTGCGCCGTGCTGTTCATCGGCCACCGCGACGATCCGGAGCGGCTGTGGTATCCCACCAGCGACCTCGCACGCCGCTACGGCGCGGAGTCGCCGGAGCCGACCCCCGATCCCACGGTTGCATACTCCGACGTGAAGAAACGCGAGCCGATCGAGTCACCGCCGTGGCCGGTGTGAGAGCATGACTCGCGTCGGGGCCTGCGGAGAATCGATCCCCGGGAAGCACTTCGCCGGGCAACCGAATCCCAACCCCTCCCCCTGCTTCTAGCTACCCGTGCCCCTTTCCGACTCTTCTCCCCAGCGCGCGACGAAGATCGTCGCGGCGAGATCGCCGGTGACGTTGAGCGCCGTCGCGAAGAGGTCTGGAATCGCGTCCACGGCGATCAGGACGCCGATGCCCTCGGGGGGCAGACCGATCGAGAGGAACATCGGGGTCAGCATCAAGAACGCCCCGCGCGGCACGCCTGGAACGGCGAAGGCCAGGAGGATCGCCGTGAAGGCGATCGTCAGGTACGCCGCCGGCCCGAAGGGGACTTGGTAGAACCAGCCGATGAAGAGCGCACCGAACGTCCAGGACACGGGCGCCGCGAACTTGAACATCGAGATGGCGACCGGCAGCACGAACCCGGTGACGTTCTTCGACAGTTGCAGATCCTCCTCGGCGCCGCGCACGAGCGACGGCAGCGATGCGATCGAGGAGCTCGACGAGACCGCGATCGTCTGCGCCGGCAGCGCGGCACGTGCGAAATCGCGCATCGGCAAGCGCGCGAGCATCGCGACCGCCGGGTACAGCAACATCGTGAACAAGACGGAGCCGAGCGAATACACCACGATGTAATAGCCGATGCCGCCGGCGAATCCTGCGCCCCCGTGCGCGCCGAAACTGAGCATCAGCACGAAAACGCCGGCCGGCGCCAGCCGGATCACCCAGCCCACGAGCGCCAACATGACGTCGCCGAGCGCGCGGAAGAACCGCAGCAGGACCTCGCGCCCCTCGGCCGGAATCCGACCGATGGCCAGGGCGAACGACAGCGTGAACACCACCAGCGGCAGCATGGCGCCGTTCGCGGCCGCGGCAACGGGATTGGCAGGAACGAGCGACAGCATCCAGTTCCAGAACCCGACTGGATTGGGCGTCGCGGAAAGCGATGCCGCCGCTTCCGCCGCCCCGGGCGGCAACACAGGCCGGACACTCATGAGGTGGGGCAACCAGGAGAAAAGTACGATGCCGAGCGGAATGGCCAGAACGCTCGCGGCCGTGAGCATCGCGACGAACACGACGAGCGTGCGACCGCCGATCTTGCCGATGGACCCGACGCTCGATGCCGACGCCACGCCGGTGATGACGAGAGAAACCATGAGCGGGATGACGGTCATCCGGATCGCATTCACCCACAGCGTGCCGGCCGGCGCGATCGCGTCGACGGCCTTGAGGAGCGGGGCGTTTCCCGAGGCGGCCACCGCCAGGCCACCGCCGAGGCCCAGACCAAGGCCGATGAGAACTCGTGTGCTCTCCTTCACGCGGCG
>JACXTT010008361.1_pt1 | contig 14367 bp, 14 predicted proteins | sample 9270951 | NCBI WGS metagenome assembly JACXTT01 (sample SAMN15532306, study PRJNA645909) | rock metagenome | isolation source: weathered quartz diorite | place: Puerto Rico | collected 2017-06-21 | reverse complement strand
GCCGCGGACGCGCCGCGATCGTACCGGAAGCGGCGCTTGATCACCCGGTGGGCCCGCCGCTTGGCCTCGGCGTAGTCTCCTTTTCGCTGGATCGCGTGAGCCGCGACGTTCGAGGGCAGGTGCTCGTGTACGCGTGGTGCGCCGTCGTGGAGTGCGTTCTCGAGGTCCACGACCGCCGGGAGCGGCTCCGCGTCCACGGTGATGTCGTCTAGGGCGTCTTCGGCCAGATAGCGGCTCTCCGCCACGACCATGGCGATCGGCTCGCCAACGTGGCGCAGCTTGTCCCGGGCGAGCGGGACCTGCGTGCAGGCGTTGAAGACGAGGCCGGCGATCGGCGGGGGCGGCACGAGCAGCGGGCCCGGACGCCAGTAGTCACCGAGATCGGCCGCGGTGTACGCGGCGACGACGCCCGGCCGGCTGCGGGCGGCGGTCGCGTCCACTCGCACGAGCCGGGCGTGCGCGTGCTGACTCCGGAGAAACGCGACGTGGAGCATCCCCTCCAGACGCACGTCGTCAACGAAGAGCGCGCGGCCCGTGAGGAGCCGCGCGTCCTCGTTGCGCCGTACGGGCTCACCGATCTGCCGTCGCGGCTCCATCACACGCCAACCGGACCGCCGCCACGATGTTCTGATAGCCCGTGCAGCGGCAGAGATTTCCCGAGAGCGCTTCCCGGATCTCGCGCTCGTCGGGATGGGGATGATCCCGCAGGAACGGCACCAGAGTCATGAGAATGCCGGGCGTACAGAACCCGCACTGCAGCCCGTGGGCCTCGTGAAACGCGGCCTGCAGGGGATGCAACGCAGCGCCGTCCGACAGACCCTCGACCGTCGTGACTCCGTGCCCGTCCGCCTGGATCGCGAACATGAGACATGACCGAACGGCTTCGCCGTCCACGAGCACGGTGCACGCGCCGCAGACACCGTGCTCGCACCCGACGTGCGTGCCGGTAAGGCCGAGATCGTTGCGGAGGAAATCCGAGAGCAGGAGCCGCGGCTCGACCGAGCGTCGTACGGCGTTGCCGTTCACCGTCAGCTCGACCGTCGTCATCGGCGCGCCACCCCCACGACGAACTCCCCCGGAACGGCGTATCCATCCCCCCGCCGGTGCGCGGCGATCGATGCGAGGTACTCGGCGTACGCCTCTTCACGCGTGCGCTCGTCGAACCGCGAATAGGCGAGCGCCACGGGACCACCCGCGAACGCCGCCCCGCAGGCGTCGTCACCCGACTCGTACTCGAGCGTCGTCGACAGCCGTTCGACCACGATTCCCTTGAAGCCCGCGGCTTCCAGGTTGAGCGCCAAGGCTTCACCGGTGCCCAGCTGGAAAAAGAGCGGACACACGTCGGATGCCACGCGACGCTCCACGATGGGGAAGATCTCCGCCCAGCCGCAGCGATTTCTCGCCCCCCACACCGCGAGCGCGACGCGTCCGCCGGGACGCAGCACGCGATGCACCTCACGCAGCGCCTGCAGCGGGTCGGGCACGTACATGAGGCCCAACGCGCACAACACCACGTCGAACGTCGCGTCCTCGAGCTCGAGGCGCTCGGCGTCCATGCGCCGGGCCGTGACCTGCGTGAGCTCCCGCGTTTGGGCCGCGTGCTCTAGGCTCCGCACCATCTCCTCGGAGATATCGGTGCCGAGCACCGAGCCCCGCGGGCCCACCGCCTCCGCTGCGGGCAGTGTGACGAGACCCGTGCCACAGGCGACGTCGAGTACCCGCTCCCCCGACGTGAGCGCCGCCAGCTCGAGCAACCGTCGCTGGGCGGGCTCGAGCTGTTTGGCCCAGAAGCGCTCGTAATAGCCCGCCGCCTTATCCCATCCGTAGCGTTGAACCCTGCGCTGAACGCGGGCGTCCATGGTCATAGGGTGGAGGCGGTGATGTGCACCTCGCGGCGCAGCGGGACGGGGTTGGCGAAGTCGTCCCGATAGGAACTGTAGCGCTCCGCCGTATCGAGGACGCGCAGCACGTCGGCTTCGGACGCGGAGCTCTCGACTCGTACGATATAGCGGATCTCGGTATAGCCCGGTCGCACTTCGTCCGCGACTCCCAGCTCGCCGCGCGCGTCGTAGTCCGCCTGGACCTCGACCTCGAGTGCGTCGAGTGGTACCCGAAGGCGGGCGGCCCACATGCCGTAGCCGACCGCGAGGCAGGAGCCGAGCGCCGTCCGCCCGTACACGCCGGGATTGGGCGCGTCATTCGCGCCACCGTACGTCTCCGGTGCGCCCACCGTCAGCCGCCACGGACCGTCGACGGCCTCGCACGCGAGGGCCGGCCCGAGCCGAACCTTCGTGACGGCGGTACCGCGACCCACGGCGGGACGCAGCGTCACCGCTTTCACGCTTCGCTCCAACACCTCTCGCACGCGCTCCGCGCCTTCCATAGATTCGTCCTCGCTTCTGGTTCCCAGAAGTTGTCTCACAAAGGGCGCGGCGGAAAGGAGTGTCGATGCGACGTCGTGAGGCACTCGCCAAGCTCACCGGCCGCGAGCAGTACGTCGACGATCTTCCGCTCGATGGCTTCCTCTGGGGCATGACCGTTCGGAGCCCAGCGCCGCGCGGCCGCGTGACCGCGGTGCGCTTCGCCAAGGACGTGGATTGGTCCCAGTTCGTCATCGTGGACCACCGCGACATCCCGGAGGGGGGGGCGAACGTGGTCGCCCTGATCGAAGAGGACCAGCCGGTGCTCGCCGCCGGTTTGGTGCGACACGTTCACGAGCCGGTCCTGCTGGTAGCACACCCCTCGCGCGACGCGGTACGGCGGGCGGTCCGGGCGATCGACATCGTAGTGACGCCCGAGCCACCCGCCTTGGACTTTCGGCTCGCCCCGACTCCCGAGCAGATCCAGTATGGGCCCGACAATGTCCTCAAGCAGCTGAAGATCGAGAAGGGGGACGTGGAGGGCGCGCTCGCCCACGCGCCTGTCGTCGTCTCCGGCACATACGAGACGGGCGCGCAGGAACATGTGTATCTCGAGACGCAGGGCATGATCGCGTACCTCGACGGGGCCGTGCTCGTGGTGAAGGGCTCTATGCAGTGCCCGTACTACGTCGTCAAGGCGTTGCAGCACGCGCTGGCGCGCGACGAGGCGCAGGTGCGCGTGATCCAGACGCCCACGGGGGGCGGATTCGGCGGCAAGGAAGAATTCCCGTCGCACATCGCGCTGCACGCCGCCCTCCTGGCGCTCAAGAGCGGGCGCGCCGTGAAGCTGATCTACGACCGCGGGGAGGACATGGCCGCCACCACGAAGCGGCATCCCGCGCTCGTGCGCCACCGCACGGGGCTCGCGCGGGACGGCCGCCTGCTGGCGCAGGACATCGAGGTTGTGATCGACGGCGGGGCGTACGTGACGTTATCGCCGGTGGTGCTCTCTCGCGCCATCATCCACGCCGCCGGACCCTACGCCTGTGACCACGTGCGGATCCGCGGCCGGGCGATGTTCACGAATGCCGTGCCGTTCGGCGCGTTCCGCGGGTTCGGGGCGCCGCAGACGCAATTCGCTGGCGAGCGGCATATGGACGTGATCGCGCGGACGCTGGCCGTGGACCCTGTGGAGCTGCGACGCGTCAATCTCTTGCGGGACGGCCAGACCACGGCCACCGGTCAGGTGATCCGCGACGGCACCGATCGATTGGCCGTGATGGAGCGGGCGCTGGCGCTTTCCCGTTACCACGAGAAGCGCAATGAGCACGCGGCGTTCAACGCGAACCACGACTTGCAGCACCGGGGCATGGGCCTGGCGATGTTCTATCACGGTGCGGGATTCACGGGCGGCGGCGAGGTGGCGCTCAAGTCACGAGTACGTGTAGCCGGGCGGGCGGACGGCGGCGTCGAGGTGCTGAGCGCCAACATCGAGATGGGCCAGGGCACCCTGACGGTGTTCACCGAGCTGGCGGCGGCGCGCCTGGGCCTCGACCCCGACGACGTGACGATCGCGGAGGCCGACACGGCGCGGGTGCCGAACAGCGGACCCACGGTCGCTTCACGCACCACGATGATCGTGGGCGGCCTCGTGGAGGGCGCCGCCGACGATCTGCGCCGCCGGGTCGGGCTGGACGCCACGGCCCGCGGTGGGACCGTAAAACAGGCGATCGCCCGCTGGCACCGCGAGCACCCCGGCAATGAGCTGTTCGGTGAGGCGAGCTACGAGAAGCCGCCCGGGATCGAGTGGGACGACAAGACGTATCGCGGCGACGCGTACGGCGCCTTCGCATGGGCCACCTATGTCGCCGAAGTCGAGGTCGACCTGCGAACGTGCGCCACGCGCGTCATCGATTTCACGGCCGTGCAGGAAGTCGGCAAGGTGCTGAACCCGACGCTCGCCCGCGGTCAGGTGCAGGGAGGCGTGGTGCAAGGCATCGGGTGGGCGCTGATGGAGGAGTGCAAGTGGAGGGAGGGCGCCATGGCCAACAACCAGCTCACCAACTACCTGATCCCCACGTCCGACGACGTGCCCTCGATCCGGGTGGACTTCCTCGAAAACCCTTACCCGCACGGCGCCGGGGGCGCGAAGGGGCTGGGTGAGCTGCCGATCGACGGGCCCGCGCCCGCCATCGTGAACGCCGTGGCCGCCGCGACCGGCGCGGACCCCCGGGTTATCCCGGTCACCCCAGAACGGTTGATGGACCTGATGGCATGACGTCGTCGCCGATTGCTTTCATACTCAATGGCAAGCCGATTTCGCTGTCGGTCGACCCCGCCGATCGTCTCCTGGACCTGCTTCGCTATCAGCTGGGGTTGACCGGCACGAAGGAGGGCTGCGGCGAGGGCGAGTGCGGCGCCTGCACCGTGTACCTCGACGGACTCCCTGTGAACTCGTGTCTCATCCCGGCGTATCAGGTCCGCGATCGTCGCGTGGACACGATCGAGTCGCTCGATCCCGGCGCGCTCGAGCCATTCGAGCGGTGTGGTGCGACACAATGCGGCGCCTGCACGCCGGGCGTGGTGATGACCGCGTGGTGGATCCACGAGCATCCGGCGTTCCTGCAGACGCACACGATCCGCGAGCTCATGGCGGGGAATCTTTGCCGGTGCACGGGATACGACGGCATCGTCGACGCCGTGGCTGATTCGCTCGGGAAGCGGTGAACGTTCTCCTGCCCGTGACCCTTCCCGAAGCGCTCGACATGCTCGCGCGCGACACCGCTGCCGTTCCCATGGCCGGCGGGACAGACCTCCTGGTCCATTGGCCCGTCCGGGTCGAGGCCCACGACCGCACTTACGTCGACCTCTCACGCCTCGACGAGTTGAAACCGCTTACGTGGAAGACGGACGAGCTGGTACTCGGCGCGCTGACCACTTATTGGGATGTGATCCAGGATGCGCAGGCTGGGCGGGAGTTTCCGCTGCTGGTCGCGGCGGCGCGTCAGGTGGGGGCGATCCAGATTCAGGCGCGCGGCACATGGGCGGGAAACATCGTGAACGCCTCGCCCGCCGCGGACGGCGTACCCGTGCTGATGGCGTACGACGCGATCGTGGTCCTCCAATCCCGACGGGGACGTGAAGAAATCCCGCTCGACCGGTTCTACTCGAGCTACAAGGACATGCGGCGCCGCGCCGATCAGCTCGTCGTAGCGATCAAGATCCCGCGACGCCCCTACTCATTCCAGGTGTTCGAGAAGGTCGGCTCGCGGCGAGCCCAGGCGATCGCGAAAGTCGGGTTGGCGCTCACGCGCTCGAGCGCCGGCTGGAGGGTCGTCGCCGCGAGTGTGGCGCCCACCACTCGCCGCTGTCCGAGCGTCGAGCGGCTGCTCGAGACCGGGGCGCGCGTCCGGTCCCCCGAAGATCTCCAAGCCGCCATATCCGACGACGTGGCACCGATCGACGACATCCGTTCGAGCGCGCGCTATCGCGCCAACGTCATGGCGCGCGTGCTGTACCACGACCTGCGCGAGTTCTGGGGTCACGAGGCGTGAGCGAGACTCGCCGCCCGGCGCACACCGCTTACGTGGGCGCGCACCTGTTCCACGCCCGGCTGGCCTCGCACTGGGGTCAGCTGGCGCTCCAAGCCCTCAAGATGTACGCCCCCAACGCCACCGAGCTCACCGCCGCGGTCGGTCACGCGTGCGACGGTGATGTGTATGACCGATTGACCGACAAGCTCGCGCGTGATCCGATCGAGGACCTGCGCATCGACTTCGAGGACGGCTTCGGTCAGCGGTCGGACGAAGAGGAAGACGGCGCGGCGCGCACGAGTGCGGCGGTCCTCGCCGCCGACGTCACTGGGGGGACGGGTCCGACCTCGTGCGGCATCCGCATCAAAGCGCTCAGAGCCGAGCCCGGAAGCCTGGGGGCCCGCGGCGCCCGGGGTGCCCGCACCCTCGATGTCTTCCTGACGACGCTGGTCGACGGGTGCGGCGGCATGCTCCCGGTGCTGTTCGCGGTAACATTGCCCAAGGTTGGGAGCGTCGAAGCAGTCAGCAACCTGGTCCAGCAGCTCGAAGCGCTCGAGTCGCGGCTCGACCTCGAGGCCGGGGCAGTCGCCATCGAGCTGATGGTGGAGACCCGGCAGGCGATCATCGCGCCGGACGGGCGCTGTCCGCTTCCCGATCTCGTCGCGGCGACGCGCGGCCGCTGCCGCGGCGTCCACTTCGGCGTATACGACTACTTGGCCGCCCTCGGCATCGCGCCGGCGCTTCACGGCTTGCGCCATCCGGCGTGCGATCACGCACGGCACGTCATGCAGGTCGCGCTGGCCGGCGCGGGCGTCGAGCTCTCGGCAGGCTCGACGAATCTCCTACCCGTTCCGCCCTCCGAGAACATCTTCCGGGCGTGGCGGCTGCATTTCGAAGACGTGCGATACTCGCTCCTGAACGGGTTCTATCACGGGTGGGACCTACACCCCGCTCAGCTCGTAACGCGCTACGCGGCGGTGTTCACGTTTTTCCGAGAATGCTTGGACGTGGCCGCACCAGCGGCAGAGAGGCTCGAGGACCCGGCGGCGACCCGACTGCGCGCGGATCTCCTGGAGCGAGCCCGCGCCTGCGGTGCGCTGCCCGGCGGGTATGCTACCTGAGCGGCGCCCCCGAGCGAATCCATTTCCCCAACAGAGCCCGCTCGTCAGACGTCATGCCCGTCAGGTTTCCGAGCGGCATCGTCTGGGCGTCGACGGCGACTGCGAGAATGCGCGGAGCGCTGGCGCGGATCTGGTCCGGCGTATCGAGCACAACGCCGAGCGGCGCCACGGGCATACCAGGCTGCGTGGGAACGCTCGAATGGCACGGCGCGCATCGGCGCGCCACGACCACCCTGACATCGGCGAACGACGCGACCTCGCCGACGCCCACGGCCGAGGAGCGAGCGCGGGGTGCCGTCACCACCGCGAGCGCTACGAGCCCGAGCGCGGCCGCCGGCAGCAGCCACGCGTTCCGCCGGCCTTGATTCCGCAGGTTGAACCAATGGCGGGTACCCACGCCGATCACCGTAAGAGCCGCCAGTATCCCCCAGTTGAGCGGGTGCCCGTAGGTGGCCGGGTAGTGACTACTCACCATGATGAAGAGCACCGGCAGCGTGAGGTAGTTGTTGTGCAAGGATCGGAGCGCGGCTTGCTTGCCGCGCGCGGCGTCCGGCGGTCCACCCTGGGCCAGCGCCCCCACCATCTCCTGCTGTGCCGGGATGATCACCAAGAGGACGTTGGCCGCCATGATAGTGCCGATCGCGGCACCGACGTGGATGTACGCCGCGCGCGGGCTCACCAGGCGCGTCAGCCCCCATGCGAGCGCCGTGCCGAGGACGAAGAGCACCGACGCGAGCCCGAGCGGCCGGGCGCCGAGCCGCGAGCGACACAGCGCGTCGTATGCAAGCCAGCTCACCGCGAGCGTCCCCAGGCCGACGGCGATGCCAGCGATCGGAGAGAGATGCCCACCACCGGGCTCGACGAGAAACGACGCGGCGCCGGCGTAATAGATCAACACAAGGAGGAGGAAGCCCGTGACCCACGTCGCATAGGCTTCCCACTTGAACCAATGCAGCGTGCTGGGGAGGCGCGGTGGAGCCACGGTGTACTTCACGACGCGATAGAATCCGCCGCCATGCACCGACCAGAGCTCGCCCGCGACGCCTGGCTCCGATCGGTCGGCAGGAGGAGGAGCGAGCCGGCTGTTCAACCAATTGAAGTAGAACGAGGTGCCGATCCACGCGACGCCCGTGATCACGTGACTCCACCGGAGCGCGAGGTTGAGCCACTGGCCGAAATGGGCCTCCACTTCAGCTGCCGCGGTACGTGGTGTAGCCGAACGGGCTCACGAGCAGCGGCACGTGATAATGCTCGGCGTCACGAACGTCGAACATGATCTCGATGAAGGGGTGGAACGACGCGACACCTTGAGTCCTGAAATAGGCACCCGTGTCGAACCGCAGGCGATACGTACCCGTAGGATTCTCGAGGTCATCTGGAAGGAACTTCGCCACGCGGCCGGTCGCATCGGTCCGGGCCGTGGCGAGCTCCGTCCAGGTCTCGCCGGTGCGACGCGCCAGGGAGACCGCGACACCGGCTGCGGGCCGTCCCCGCGCGGTATCGAGCACGTGGGTCGTGATTGCCGTCATGGGGCCGCCAGTTTCTCGAGTCGGAGTCGTGTGATCTTCGCCTGTTCCGCGGCCGCGATCCGAAGCTCCGTGGCCGGGTCGTTGCCCAGGCGGGCGCGTAGCGCGCCGAGCATGTCCGTCGCGCTCTGGCCGGTAGCGCAGATCAGAAACACGTGGCCGAACCGCGCTTCGTACTCACGATTGCCCTGTGCCAGCGCAGTCCGCGTCTCCTCACCCGCCCTGCTCATGCCCGCTTGCTCGTGTCGCGCCCAGGCATCGATTCCCCCCCCCCGTTCCCCGATCCGCGGATGCCCGCCGAACGCTTCGAGCCAGTCACGCTTGCCAAGCGCCCACCATGCCCGCTCGGCCGCTTCGAAGAGCGCCGCGTCGCTCGGGAACGGACGCGCCGCCAGCATGGCATCGACCCAGCGGCGAGACGCGCAGCAGCGGGTGAGCGCCGCACGGGCCGAGTTCACCGGCAGTCCGCTCAGGTGTTCAGCGGGTCCGGCCGTCCCCACAGCCTCAGCCTCGCCACCCCGCCATCCGGGAAAATGTTCAGCCGCACATGCGTCGCCGGGATGCGCGCCTGGCGCGCGATCGGCATCCGGTGGCGCGCGTTGGCCCGGAGCGTCGTAGGCGGGACGAGCTCGTGCCAACTCGCGTCGTCACCGGGCCCGGCCCCCCCGCCAACGACGTCGCAGCCCTCAAGGCTTGCGCTCTCCGGGAAGTTGCCCTTGAAGTGTGTGGTGTCCAGATCGACGCGCTCGATCACGCCGCGTCGGCCGAGCCGCAGCACCACCCAGTCGTGCCCGAGTCCGCGGCGGCGGCGGGTCTCCCAGCCATCGCCCATGTCTCGCGACCGGCCGGGCATGATCAGGTTCACGGGCTCGCTGAAGAACTGATCGCTCGTCGCCAGCGGCAGGCCGCCGTGCTCCACGGCGACGAGGTCCACGGTGCGTCCCGCCCGGAGGATCCGCTGCCAGTCGGGGCGCGCCTCGCCCCACACGCGCAGCCGGGCCACGCCGCCATCCGGGTAGATGTTGAATCGCACGTGCGTACAGCGCGTGTGGCTCTCGACCGTGAATCGGTTCTCGGTGTGGCCGGTGAGCGGAGATCGGGCCAATAGTTCCGTGAACGCACGATCCAAGGTCCGGAGGTGCTTTCTGGTGACGGTACCGCTCAGCGACGCGCCGTCGAGAGAACAAGCCGCCGGATGGTTTCCGCGGAAGTGGTTCGTATCGACCGTGATGGCGTGGATCGCGCCGGGGACGCCGAGTTGGATGACGCACCAATCGTACCCCCCCCCTGCATCGCGCCGACGTCGGGTCTCCCACCCGTCCATCCATTTGCCGCGTCCGGTGTACTTGCCCTCGATGAACTCGCCGCGGCCGGGAGCGAGAAGATTTTCCTTCGGCGCGAAGAATTCGTCGCTCGCGAAGAGCGCCTTACCGCCGAGGCGCGCGGCGGCGAGGTCGATCAGATTCTCGTGCATCACCTCTTCCATCTCCCTGTCCCGCTGGCCGGAAACGTCCCGTCTTCATAGACGCTCACCCCGCGCACGAACGTCTGTTTCACCACTCCCGACAGCGTCATTCCCGCATAGGGCGTGATCCGGTGCCGCTGACGGAGCTCCGCAGGATTCACGGTGAACCGCGCGTCGGGCTCGAACACGACGAGATCTGCGTCGCCCCCGACGGCGATTCGGCCCTTGGTCCCGAGCCCGGCCAGGCGCGCCGGCGCTTCCCCGAGCCAGCGAGCGAGTTCCGCCAGGCCGTGGCCCCGCGCGCGCGCGCCGGTCCAGGTGGCGGCGAGCGACAGCTCCAGCGATGCCACGCCGCCCCAGGCTCGCAAGAAATCGCCCGACTCCATGCACTTGAGCGCCGCGGGAGCGGGCGAGTGGTCGCTCGCCACGAGGTCGAGCACCCGATCGGCCAGACCTTGCCACAGCCGCTCCCGGGTCCCCCGGTCGCGAATCGGCGGGGCGCATTTCCAGGGGGTGCCACCATCCGCGATGTCCTCCGCGGCGAAGGTGAGGTAGTGCGGGCACGTCTCCGCCGTCACGGGCAGTCCCGCGCGACGCGCGTCTCGCAGCTGCTCGAGCGTTCCTGCCGCCGAGACGTGGACAATGTGAACCCGACAACCGGTCTCGCGACAGAGCCGGAGCACCAGGTCAACGGCTTCGAGCTCGGCAGCCGGAGGCCGGGACGCGAGATACGTCTCGTACCGACGCGGGTCGGCCGGGGGCGGTGGCGTCGCCCGCGCGAGGGGCCCTGGCAGCTCCGCATGGACGAGCAACGGCAGGCCCAGCGGCGCGATGCGGCGCATGGCGTCTCGAAGGTCTGACTCCCCCACGGCGGGAAACTCGTCGATCCCGGACGGCACGAGAAAGCACTTGAAACCGCGCACGCCCTTGTGCGCGAGCGGCTCCAGCTCGACGCCGTTCCCCGGCACCACGCCGCCCCAGAAGGCATGGTCGACCCGCGCACGGCCCTCGGCGGCCCGCGCTTTCCGCTCGAGTGCCTGCACCGTCGTCGTCACCGGGACGTTGTTCAGCGGCATGTCAACGATCGTTGTGACCCCGCCCGCCGCAGCGGCGCGCGTGGCGGTTTCAAAGCCTTCCCACTCGGTGCGGCCCGGCTCGTTCACATGGACGTGCGTATCGACCACGCCCGGGAGCAGGGACGCGCTCCCGACGTCGAAGCGCCTAGCCGCGTCTGGCGCCTTCCCACGCTCCGTGACGGCGGAAATCACGCCGCCCGTGATCACGACGTCGGCGGCACCGACTCCCTGCGGAGTGGCGACTCTGGTGCTCGAGATTACGAGGTCGGCTGAGGGGGGGGACATCGCGTGGAGACGATACGTCAGGCGGCGCGAGCGGCGCCAGATGGCTCGCCCGGACGCCGTTCTGACACGCCACGTCCTTGCGCCTCTCCCGGGCGGGCGGAAGTATGGACGCATGCCATTTCCACTCGCGATTGCTCTCGCGGCGCAGAGCCCGTTTGCGCTGCAGCCCTGCACTCTTCGGGCGATCGACGCCCCCGCGCGCTGCGGTACGTACTGGGTATACGAGGATCGCGCCCGCGGCGCGGGACGCAAGATCCCGCTCAAAGTGATCATCCTGCCCGCGCGCGGTCCCACCAGCGCGCCCGATCCGGTGCTCGTCGTATCACCGGGAGGGCCGGGAACCACGAACAGCGAGACCGGCGTGGCGTTGGCGTCGGCGGCGGCGTGGCGGGACAATCGGGACGTCGTGCTCGTTGACCTGCGCGGCACGAGCGGGCCCAATCGGCTCGATTGCCGCATGCCCGGCTCCGACGACCATCCCGAGGGCTATCTCTCGACGCTGTTCCCAACCGCGGCGATTCGCGCGTGTCGCGATGAGCTGTCCAAGCGGGCCGATCTGCGGCTCTACAACACGATGCTCGCGGTCGACGACGTCGACGAAGTGCGGGCGGCGCTCGGCTATGAGAAGGTCAACCTGTGGGGAGCGTCCTGGGGAACGCGCGCGGCGCTCATCTATCTGCGGCGTCATCCGGAGTCGGTCCGCAGCGCGATCATCGAGGGCGTGGCGCCCGTGTCCTTCAAGAACCCGCTCCCACACGCGCGTTCGGCGCAGGATGCGATCGACCTGCTTTTCCAGGAGTGCGAGCGTCAAGCCGGCTGTCACGCGGCGTTTCCCGACGTCCGCCGCGAGCTCACGACCGTGGTCGAACGCCTCAAACGCAGTCCAGCGAAGGTCTCGATCGCCGACTCGGCCACCGGCAAACCGCTGACCGCGCGTCTCACGTGGGAGCAGTTCGCCGAGGCATTGCGCGTGATGACGTACAATCTCTTCACAGCGCGCCGGGTGCCGTTGGTCGTGCACCGCGCCTACCAAGGCGACCTCGCTTCCTTCGTGCGTGCCGGCATCGCGTCGAATCGGGGGCTGCGGAGGATCTTGCGTCTCGGCTTCCTCCTCTCCGTGACCTGCACCGAGGACGTATCGCGAATCACGCCTGACGAGATTGAGCGCGAGACGGCCGGCACATACCTGGGCGATTCGCGTGTGCGCGAGCAGATCGCGGCGTGCGCGGACTGGCCTCACGGAACGCTGCCCCCGGACTATTCAGAGCCGGTGCGCTCTGACGTCCCCGTCTTCCTCCTCTCGGGCAACGTCGATCCGGTCGCGCCGTCGCATTTCGCGGCTGACGCCGCGCGATATTTGTCGCACAGCATTCACGTCATCGCCCCGGGAGCGCACGTGCCGAATGGCCCGTGCATCGACTCGATGGAGCGAGCGTTCCTCGATGCGGCGTCACCCGCGGCGGTCGACACGGGCTGCGTGCGAACGATGGCGCTCCCCACTTTCGTCACCGGGGACTCGACCACCGCCGGCGACTAACGCTTCAGGCCGGGCGATCGAACAGCTGCCGGATACGATCCGCCTCCATCAAGAACTGATCGATGGCCTCGGTCGGCGGCAGGCGACCCTCCCGCCACCAGAGGAGCTCCTTCCCCGCCCCCGCGACGTGCTGCCCGACGTCGCGCTCGAGGCTGTGCCGCAGCTCGGGAGTAAACAGCGCGCGGATCGCCGCCTCGTTCGACCCCTGGAGGCGGTACGTATTCGAGAACTGAGGCGTGTCGACGAAGTCGATGTCCTGGCCGCCGAACCAGGCCGCCACTTTGGCCGCGAACCCCTCGGGCGTCAACATGAATTGAGGCAGGTCGCGCGCTGTGGGCCAGAGCACGGCGCCGATCACGTGCCGGGTGGCGCTCCTCCCCGAACCCGTCGTCCAGCAATACTCGAACATCGTGTACCGCGCTTCGTCTCGTTCACCGCTGATCGTGTAGCTCCACTTGCGCGCGTGGCCCTGCGCGAACAATGGGCAGGTGCCTGAATGCCGGGCTTCCTCGCCGGGCCGGTCGTGCTCGAAGCGGAGCCCTCGCGCCATGCAATGCTCCGAGTAGTCCCGGGTGCGGCGACGGTCGACGGCGCGCGCATACAGGAGCTGACCGCCCAGGAGCACGAGCGCCAGCCCGACGAAGATCAGGGGCATGCTTTCCGACGGGGTGAAGGCCATGGTCTTCCATGGTAACACCGACCGTCGCTGCGCGCCGCGGGTTTGCCTGAGTCAGGTGGCCTTGCCCCGGAGCGCGCTGGACCACGCGCGGCTCGCGACCACGGTCGCGCCATTGGTCAAACGGGCACGCACGCGCTTGTCGTCGTGCCGCTCGAAGGCCTCGACCGCCTCGAGATTGACGATATGGGAGCGATGGATCCGAACGAACGATTCCGGACTCAGCCGAGTCGCGAGGTATTCGACGGACACGTTCACGATGTGCGTACGATCCACGGTATGCAGCGCGACGTAGTCGCCGCGAGCCTCGCAATGGAGAATCTTGTCGACGGCGACCGGGATGATCCTTCCCCCGACGCGGGCGTAGATGCGCCGGAGCGGCCGGCCGGTGGTGGCTGCCTCGAATCGCTCGCCTACCGTGTCCGCGTCCCCGGCGTGCAGCGTGGGGCGGACCCGGTCGAGCGCTTGCTCGAGGCGCTGGGCGCCGAACGGCTTCAGCAGGTAGTCCAGCGCCTGGACCTCGAACGCGGCCACCGCGTACTTGTCGAAGGCAGTCGTAAAAATCACCTGCGGGCGATGCTCGAGGTTCCGCAGCACCTCAAGGCCGTCCCCCGCGGGCATCTGGATGTCCAGGAGCAGCAGCTCCGGGCGAAGCACGTTGACGATCCGTATCGTGGATGCGCCGTCGGCGGCCTCACCGGCGATCACGATCCACGAGACGCGGGCGAGCAAGTCCCGGAGCTGCTCTCGTGCGAGCGGCTCGTCGTCCGCGATCACCGCCCGGACCG
>JACXTT010008360.1_pt1 | contig 14368 bp, 14 predicted proteins | sample 9270951 | NCBI WGS metagenome assembly JACXTT01 (sample SAMN15532306, study PRJNA645909) | rock metagenome | isolation source: weathered quartz diorite | place: Puerto Rico | collected 2017-06-21 | reverse complement strand
GCTGGATGGCAAGCCGGTCGGCCGGCTCGACGCGCGCGCGCGCCGTCGCGCGGGCCTGGCCTTCGTGCCCGAGGAGCGCCTGGGCCGTGGCGCGGTGCCGGGCATGAGCCTGGCCGCCAATACGCTGTTGTCGCACCAGTCGCCGCCGTATGTGCGGCGCGGCATGATTTCGCCGAAGGCGGCCGCGGGGCTTGCGGCCGCCGTGATCCAGCGTTTTCGCGTCAAGGCCGGCGGCCCCGACGCGCTGGCGCGCAGCCTCTCGGGCGGCAACCTGCAGAAGTTCATCGTCGGCCGCGAGATCGAGAGCGGCCCGAAGGTGCTGATCGTCGCGCAGCCCACCTGGGGCGTCGATGTCGGCGCGGCTGCGCAGATCCACAACGAGATCCTCGCGCTCAAGGCCACCGGCTGCGCGGTGCTGGTGGTGTCGGAGGAACTGGACGAGCTTTTTGCCATTTGCGACCGCCTGCACGTGATCGCCAAGGGGCGCCTGTCGCCCTCGGTGCCCGTGGAAGCCGCCACGCGCGAGCAGATCGGGCTGTGGATGAGCGGACTGTGGGAAGGCGGGCCGGCCAGCCGGCACGATGCGCCCGCGGCGCAAGCGGAGACGCACCATGGCTGATCCGCGTTCGATCTCCCTGCGCGCGCCGCTGTCGCTCGCGCCGCGCGGCACGCCGTCGCGCGCCATGGCCTACGCTTCGCCGTTCCTGGCGCTGGCGGCAACGCTCGCGTTCGGCGCCCTGCTCTTCCTGCTGCTGGGCAAGGACCCCGTCGCCGGGCTCAAGGTATTCCTCGTCGATCCGCTCAAGGACACGCGGGCGATCGGCGAAGTGCTGCTCAAGACCGTCCCGCTGGTGCTGTGCGCACTGGGCCTGTCGGTCTGCTACCGCGCCAACGTCTGGAACATCGGCGCCGACGGCCAGTTGATCCTCGGCGGCATCTTCGCGGGCGCGACGGTGCTGTGGTTTGACACGCCGGGCCACACGGCCAGCGGCCCGATGGTGCTGGTGCTGGCGTCGCTGGCCGGCATCGCGGGCGGTATGTGCTGGGCCGCGCTGACCGCGCTGCTCAAGGACCGCTTCAACGCCAACGAGATCCTGGTGTCGCTGATGCTGACCTACATCGCGCAGCAGTTGATGCTGTACGTGGTCAACGGGCCGCTCAAGGATCCCAACGGGATGAACTTCCCGCAATCCAAGGTGTTCTCGTCCGAGTTCCTGCTGCCCAACCTGATGAGTGGCTCGCGCCTGCATGCGGGCTTTGCCGTGATGCTGGTGCTGGTGGCAATCATGACGCTCTTCGTCTTCCGCAGCTTTGCCGGCTACCGCCTGCAGGTGGGTGGCACGGCGCCGGCGGCGGCGCGCTACGCGGGCTTCTCCGCGCGCGCCTCGCTGTGGAGCGCGCTGATGATCTCCGGCGCCACGGCGGGCCTGGCGGGCGCGTTCGAGGTGACGGGGCCGATCGGCCAGTTGCTGCCGTCGATCTCGCCGGGCTACGGCTTCACCGCGATCATCGTCGCGTTCGTCGGCCGGTTGCATCCGGTCGGCACCGTGTTCGGCGGCATCGTGATGTCGCTGTTCTACATCGGCGGCGAAATGGCGCAGTCGCGCCTCGGCCTGCCGTCGGCCATCGGCTGGGTGTTCCAGGGCATGCTGCTGTTCTTCCTGCTGGCCTGCGACACCTTCATCGAAAACCGTCTGCGCTGGCGCGCGCAGGCAGCCTGAGCGGAGCCCCGACATCATGGAACAACTCGCTCCCCTCATCGCCACCGCCATCAACGCCGGCACGCCGCTCCTGCTGGCCGCGCTTGGCCTCCTGATCAACGAACGTTCCGGCGTGCTGAACCTGGGCGCCGAAGGCATGATGCTCGTCGCCGCCGTGGCCGGCTTCATGGTCGGCTACCAGACGCAGTCGCCGATGCTCGGCTTTGCCGCCGGCGCGGCAGCCGGCATGCTGATGGCCATGCTGTTCTCGTGGCTCGCGCTGGTGCTGGCCACCAACCAGGTGGCCACTGGCCTCGCGCTGTCGATCTTCGGCACCGGGCTGTCGGCCTTCATGGGCCAGCGCTTCGTCGGCTACGCCATGCCGGCGCAGGCCCAGAAGGTGCCTGGCCTTGCCGACCTGCCGTTTGTCGGCCCCGCGTTCTTCCAGCACCACTGGATGGTCTATGTGAGCCTGCTGCTGTGCTTCGCGATCATGTGGTTCCTGTTCCGCACGCGCGCGGGACTGGCGCTGCGCGCGATCGGCGAATCGCCGGAATCGGCTCATGCGCTGGGCTACCCGGTGCGCTGGATCCGCTTTGGCGCGCTGGTGTTCGGCGGCGCGTGCTGCGGCCTGGCGGGTGCCTACCTGTCATTGGTCTACACGCCGATGTGGGTCGAAAACCTGGTCGCCGGCCGCGGCTGGATCGCGCTGGCGCTGACCACGTTCGCCACCTGGCGCCCGGGCCGCGTGCTGATCGGCGCGTGGCTGTTCGGCGGCGTGACGATCCTGCAGTTCTACCTGCAGGGGATAGGCGTGTCGGTGCCGTCGCAGTTCCTGTCGATGCTGCCCTATGCGGCCACCATCGTCGTGCTGGCGCTGATCTCGCGTAACCCGGCCTGGATTCGGCTGAACATGCCCGCCTCGCTCGGCAAGCCGTTCCGCCCGGGCAATGCCTGACGCGGGCCGTCTGCCTTTCGCTTCGCCTTACGCTGTCGCTCTACGTTTTCGTTCGCAATACATACCAACAATCGGATCATCACAAGGAGAAATCATGATCGTCACGCGCAGGAAGACCCTGGCGGCCCTTGCCGCCACCGCCGTGCTGGCTCTGGCCGGCTGCGGCAAGAAAGAGGCCGAGAAGCCGGCCGAGACGGCCGCTCCCGCTTCCGCGCCTGCGGCGGAGCAAAAGGCCGAGCCGCTCAAGGTCGCCTTCGTCTACATCGGCCCGGTGGGCGACGCCGGCTGGACCTACGCGCATGACGCCGGCCGCAAGGCGGTGGAAGCCAAGTTCGGCGACAAGGTGAAGACCACCTATGTGGAGAACGTGCCCGAGTCGGCCGCCGACGCCGAGCGCGTGTTCCGCGACCTGGCCAGCCAGGGCAACAAGCTGATCTTCGGCACCACGTTCGGCTATATGGAGTCGATGCTGAAGGTCGCCAAGGACTTCCCGGACGTCAAGTTCGAGCACGCCACCGGCTTCAAGACCGCCGAGAACCTGGCGCAATATGACGTGCGCACCTACGAGGGCGCGTACCTGGCCGGCGTGGTCGCCGGCAAGATGAGCAAGACCGGCAAGATGGGCGTGGTGGCGTCGGTGCCGATCCCCGAGGTGATCCGCAACATCGACTCGTTCACGCTCGGCGCGCGCAGCGTCAATCCCAAGGCCACCGTCAAGGTCGTCTGGGTCAACAAGTGGTTCGATCCGGGCAAGGAGCGCGAGGCCGCCACCACGCTGATCGGCCAGGGCGTGGACATGCTGATGCAGAACACCGACTCCGCCGCCGTGGTGCAGACCGCGCAGGAGAAAGGCGTGTACGCGTTCGGCTGGGACAGCGACATGAGCAAGTTCGGCGAGAAGGCTCACCTGGCCGCCTCGGTGATCTCGTGGGGCGTCTACTACACCAAGGTCGTCGACGACGTGCTGAACAAGCAGTGGAAGAGCAACACCACCTGGTGGGGCCTGAAGGAAGACATGATCGACCTGAAGGGCTTCAATGCCGTGGTGCCCGAGGACGTGAAGGCGCTGGTCGCCGAGCGCAAGAAGGGCGTGGTCGATGGCAGCGCGCCGATCTGGAAGGGTCCGATCAAGGACAACACCGGCAAGGAACAGTTGACCAAGGATCAGGTGGCCGACGACAACTTCCTGCACGGCATCAAGTTCTACGTCGAGGGCGTGGAAGGCAAGATTCCGGGCTAAGCGCCTCGGGATTCTGTTCGCCGCGAAGGCCGAGGCCTTCGCGGCCTGAAGGTCCCCGTTCCCGCCCAGGGAGCGGGGACTTTTTTTCATTTCGGTTTCCGCATGCGGACACACGGAACTTGAAGCCAGCTCAACCGGCCCAAGCTAGCGGATCATGAGCCGTTCGCCGGCGCACTTTCGATGTGTAGGAGGCCTCACATGTGGAAACGATTTTCGGCCCTGTGGACGCTGGTGCGCCGCGACGGGCGTCTGTTCTGGTTTGCGCTGCGCCATCCGGATGCGCCGGCGTGGCTCAAGCCGGCCGCCTTCGGCCTGCTGCTCTACGCGATCTCGCCGATCGACCTGATCCCCGATTTCGTTGCCGGGCTGGGCATCGTTGACGATGTGGTGCTGATCCCGCTGGCCATTCACCTGATTCTGAAACGCCTGCCACCACACATTCTGCGCCAGGCGCAGATGCGGGCCGGGGCGAGCACGGTCAGGCCGAACTGACGGCGGGCCTTCCCGCCTCGCCCCCAATGAAAAAGCCCCTGGCAGCAGTTGCGCTGCCAGGGGCTTTTCTTGCTGCCCGTTTTTGCTGCCTGGGGCGATCAGGCCACCTGGCCGACCTGCCCCACCACGCGCTGCAGTTCGGCGATCAGCAAATCCGCGGTCGCCACGTTGGTCGCGCATGGCACGTTATGTACGTCGCAGGCGCGCACCAGCGCGTTGATATCCGGTTCGTGCGGCTGCGGGGTCATCGGATCGCGCAGGAAGATCACGGCGGTCACGCGGCCCTCGGCCAGTTGGGCGCCAATCTGCAGGTCGCCGCCCCACGGGCCCGACAGCATGCGGGTCACGTCGAGGCGGACCTCGTCGATCAGCCTGCCGCCCGTGGTGCCGGTGGCCAGCAACTCGCACTGCGACAGGAAATCACGGTGACGAATAGCGAAGGCGACGATGTCGTCCTTCTTGTGATCGTGAGCGATCAGCGCGATGCGGGGGCGTGTCATCAGAAATCCTTGTTGCAGGAACGAGAGAAAACCACAAGACAATGGCCGGCAGCGTTCGCCCCGGCCTTGGCGGATCAGAACGTGCCGGGGTACGCGCCGCCGTCGAGCAGGATGTTCTGCGCGGTGATGTAGCCGGCCTGCCGGCTACACAGAAATGCGCAGGTTGCGCCGAATTCGGCCGGATCGCCGAAGCGGCGCGTCGGGTTTTGCGCGGCACGGCGCTGCGCGACTTCTTCGATCGACAGGCCGGCCTTCTTCGCGCCGCCTTCCAGGGTCTTGTACAGACGGTCGGTGTTGAACGGCCCCGGCAGCAGGTTGTTGATGGTCACGCCATGCTGCGCGATCTCGCGCGCCACGCCGGCCACGAAGCCGGTCAGCCCTGAGCGGGCGCCGTTGGACAGGCCCAGCACGTCGATCGGCGCCTTGACCGCGCCGCTGGTGATATTGATGATGCGGCCCCACTTGCGCGCGATCATGCCGTCTACCGTCGCCTTGATCAGCTCGATTGGGGTCAGCATGTTGGCATCCAGCGCGGCCAGCCAGTCGCTGCGCTCCCAGTCGCGGAAGTTGCCGGGGGGCGGGCCGCCGGCGTTGTTGACCAGGATGTCCAGGTCGCCCAGCTTCGCGGCGGCGTCCAGCGCCAGCTTGCGACCCTCGGGCGTGGTGATGTCGGTCGCCACCGCCACCACGCGGCGGCCGTGGCGCGCGCGCAGGTCGGCAGCCGCCTTCTCCAGCGCCTCGGCGCCGCGCGCGACGATCACCACGTCGACGCCCTCGGCCGCCAGCGCGTCCGCGCACGCTAACCCGAGTCCCTTGCTGGCACCGCACACCAGCGCATGCTTTCCGCGCAGACCGAGATCCATCTCCTGCCCCTCCTTGACCGATTCCTTGTGATTCACGGATGAAGACGGCTTGCCGTCTTCATGAAAATTTTTCCGCCGCCGGCCGCTACGATTTGCGCGACGACAACAGGTACATACCGAACAGCACCAGCGCGCTACCGGCGATCTGCACCCCGGTGATCGGCTCGCCCAACAGCCAGAAGGCCAGCAGCAGCGTCGAGACCGGCCCGATCATGCCCGCCTGCGACGCCATCGGCGCGCCGATCCGGGCCACGGCGATCATCGTCAGCGACACCGGCAGCACCGTGCAGAACACCGCGTTGACGACCGACAGCCACATCACGGGCGCTGGCTGCAGCAGTTCGGCCACCGGCCGGCCCAGCACAAGGTACTGCACCACGCAGCACGCCGTGGAAACGCACATGGCATACGCCACCAGCCGCAGCGAGCCGACGCGGCGCACCAGCTCACCGCTCGCGATCAGGTAGATACCATACGACAACGCACTGCCCAGCACCAGCGCGCCGCCGAGCCACACCTTGGCGCCGCTCACGTCGAGGTCGTGCGCGAACACCAGCACGATGCCCATATACGCCAGCACCAGCGACACCCACTGGCGCGCGGCGACCGGCCGCCGGAACAGCAGCGCCGTGGCGAGCATCACGAACGACGGCGTGAGGAACAGGATCAGCCGCTCAAGCCCGGCCGTGATGTATTGCAGGCCGAGGAAGTCGAGAAAGCTGGACAGGTAGTAGCCGATGAAGCCGAGGAACACGACCCGGCCGCGGTCGGCCCAGGACAGCGGTGGCAGCTTGCGCGCCTGCCACCAGCCGATCGCCATGAACAGCGGCACCGCGAACAGCATGCGTAGCGTGATCACCATGACCGCGTCCACGTTGTAGCGGTACATGAGCTTGGCGACGATGGCCTTCGCGGAGAACAGCACGGCGCCGACGGCCGCGACGGCAAGGCCGTAGCGCTGCGGCGAGGGCAACGCCACGGGCGTGGCAAGGGTCTTGGGGGAAGCGGACACGGGGAAACGGGAGCATGCCAGCCGGCGGAACAGACATCCGGCGAGCGGAAAAAGACCGGGTGATTGTATTCGAAAAAGCGCAAGGGCACCGGACCGCCATCGGATGGCGATGGCCCCGCTTCCATTACAATCCCGCTGCAACGGGCCGCCGCGCCCGAATTCCGGCATTCCCGCCGAGCCCTTGCCGCCTGCCATGAAACAAGACCCGCGATTTCCCAATCTTTTCATCCTGGACCACCCGCTGATCCAGCACAAACTCTCCCACATGCGCGACAAGGAGACCTCCACGCGCACGTTCCGGGAGCTGCTGCGCGAGATCACGCTGCTGATGGGCTACGAGATCACCCGCAACCTGCCGCTGACCACGCGGCGCATCGAAACCCCGCTGGTCGAACTGGACGCGCCCGTCATCGCCGGCAAGAAGCTCACCATCGTCCCGGTGCTGCGCGCCGGCGTGGGCATGAGCGATGGCCTGGTCGAACTGATTCCGTCTGCCCGCATCGGCCATATCGGCGTGTACCGGGACGAGCAGCACCGCCCGGTCGAGTACCTGGTGCGCCTGCCGGACGTGGAGGACCGCAGCTTTATCCTGTGCGACCCGATGGTGGCCACCGGCTACTCGGCGGCCCATGCCGTGGACGTGCTCAAGCGCCGCGGCGTGAAGGACGAGGCCATCACGTTCGTCGCGTTGGTGGCGGCGCCCGAAGGCGTTGAAGTCTTCCAGAAGGCACATCCGGGCGTGAGGCTGTACGTGGCATCGCTCGACAGCCACCTGGACGATCACGCCTACATCATCCCGGGCCTCGGCGACGCGGGCGACCGGCTGTTCGGCACCAAGAACTGAGCCAGATCAGGTAGCGACGTTTCTCGCACGCCCCGGCGGGGTGTGCTTGACCGGCCTCAATACCAGCCCCGCGCGGCTCCCTACACTTGGCGGAGGCGGCACACTCGAAAATCCGGGCGTGCCTGCCCCAACCGGCTTTGCAACCAGCCATTCCGCCAATTCAGGGAGACCGCACATGGAAGCCTTCAAGATTCTGTTCACGACCGACGTCGGGCTGATGAGCCTTGCCGTGATCGTCTTCATCATCGGCATGGCCGTCTTCTTCGCGCGGCACTTCGCCCGCAGAATGCGCGAGGACGCGCTCGCGGCCCAGTCGGCCAAGATAGCCGGCGCCGGGGACCGCGCCAGCACGGCGCAGTCCTGACCGGCGGAGGCCGCCCGGCGCCCTACTTGCGCTTGCCGCCGCCGAGCAGGCTGCCCAGCACGCCGCGGATCAGTTCGCGGCCCATCTGGGAGCCGACCGTGCGCGCGGCCGACTTGGCCATCGATTCCAGAATGGAGTCGCCGCGGCCGGTCTTGCCGGTGCCCTTGGTCAGCGAGCCGAAGATTTCGCCGGCCTGGTCGAGCCAGCCACCGCCCTGCTCCTGACCGGCCTGGCCGGCGCCGGGCGCCTGCGTCGGCGCGCCGCTGCCACCATTGCCGCCGTTGCCATTCGCGGCGGCGCTGCCGCGCAGCTTCTCGTAGGCGGATTCCCGGTCGATGGCCTGTTCATAGGTGCCGGCCACCAGCGAGGTCTGCAGCAGTTGCTTGCGCTCGTCGTCGGTCACCGGGCCGATCCGGCTGCCGGGCGCCAACACCCACGCGCGCTCGGTCACGCACGGCGTGCCCTTGGCGTCGAGCATGGAAACGAGCGCCTCGCCCACGCCCAGCTCGCCGATGGCCTTTTCCAGATCCAGCGCCGGATTGGCGCGCATGGTCGTGGCCGCCACCTTGACCGCCTTCTGGTCGCGCGGCGTAAACGCGCGCAGGGCGTGCTGGACGCGGTTGCCGAGCTGGCCAAGCACGGTGTCGGGGATGTCGACCGGGTTCTGCGTCACGAAGTAGACGCCCACGCCCTTGGAGCGGACCAGGCGCACGACCTGCTCGATCTTGTCGAGCAGCGCCTTGGGCGCGTCGTTGAACAGCAGGTGCGCCTCGTCGAAGAAGAACACGAGCTTGGGCTTGTCCAGGTCGCCGGCCTCGGGCAGTTTCTCAAACAGCTCCGACAGCATCCACAGCAGGAACGTGGCGTACAGCCGCGGCGAGTTCATCAGCTTGTCCGCAGCCAGGATGTTGACCACGCCCTGACCCTTGTCGGTCTGAATGAAGTCTTCCAAATTCAGCATCGGCTCGCCGAAGAACACGTCGGCGCCCTGCGACTCCAGCGCCAGCAGGCCACGCTGGATGGCGCCGACCGATGCCGCCGAGATGTTGCCGTATTCGGTGGTGAACTGCGCGGCGTTGTCGCCCACGTACTGCAGCATTGCCCGCAGATCCTTGGCGTCGAGCAGGAGCAGGCCGTTGGCGTCGGCGATCCGGAACACCAGGTTCAGCACGCCCTGCTGGGTGTCGTTGAGCTCCAGCATGCGCGACAGCAACAGCGGCCCCATGTGCGAGACCGTGGCGCGGACCGGATGCCCCTTCTGGCCGAATACGTCCCACAGCGTGGTCGGACAGGCGCCCCATTGCGGCTCGGGCAGGCCAAGGTCGGCCAGGCGCGCCTTGAGCTTGTCCGACAATTGCCCGGGCTGGGAAATGCCGGTCAGGTCACCTTTGACGTCGGCCATGAAGACCGGTACGCCCAGACGCGAAAAGCCCTGGGCCAGCGCCTGCAGGGTGACGGTCTTGCCGGTGCCGGTGGCCCCGGTGATCAGGCCGTGCCGGTTGCCCATCTGGGGCAGCAGGACCAGTTCGTGTTCGGCGTTCTTGGCGATGAGGATGGGATCGGCCATGGTCTCTCTGGTTCGGTTGGCGCGCCGCCGCCCCAAGGCCCGGCGCCGGCCCCGGGAGCGGGACTGCGCCAGACCTGGGAACGACAAGGCCGCGTGATAAAATCCTGCGCTGATTATAGCCAGCGCATGGGCGCAACCCAGGGGCCGTGGCCCGGTGCCCGGCCGCCAGTCGGCGCAGCCGCGGAATCCACGGAATCGGCGGCGCCTGCCCGACACCCCGGGCGGCTCGCCCCGACACCGGGAACCATAGAAAGCGCCCGCGCAACACCCTTAGCATTCCGCCTCGGAGAGAATCATGGCCGGTCATTCCAAATGGGCCAACATCAAACACAAGAAAGCCGCCGCTGACGCCAAGCGCGGCAAGATCTGGACGCGCCTGATCAAGGAAATCACCGTCGCCGCCAAGCTCGGCGGCGGCGATCCCGACTCCAACCCGCGCCTGCGCCTGTCGATGGACAAGGCCATGGACGCGAACATGCCCAAGGACAACATCCAGCGCGCCATCCAGCGCGGGGTGGGCGGCCTGGAAGGCGCGAACTACGAAGAAATCCGCTACGAGGGCTATGGCCTGGCCGGCGCCGCCATCATCGTCGACTGCCTGACCGACAACCGCACGCGCACCGTGGCGGAAGTGCGCCACGCATTCTCCAAGCACGGCGGCAACATGGGCACGGAAGGCTCGGTGGCCTTCATGTTCACCCACTGCGGCCAGTTCCTGTTTGCGCCGGGCACGCCCGAGGACAAGCTGATGGAAGCGGCGCTGGAGGCTGGCGCCGACGACGTCGTCACCAACGAGGACGGCTCGATCGAGGTCACCTGCCCGCCCAACGACTTCTCTGCGGTCAAGGCCGCGCTGGAAGCGGCTGGCTTCAAGGCCGAGGTGGCCGACGTGGTGATGAAGCCGCAGAACGAAGTCAGCTTCGCCGGCGACGACGCGGTCAAGATGCAGAAGCTGCTCGACGCCCTGGAAAACCTGGACGACGTGCAGGAAGTCTTCACCAACGCGGTAATTGAAGAGTAAGCGCTACCGCGCCCCTATTGGCGGCGGCCGGCATGAACAGTCCGTGCCGCCGCCTTCTCGCATGCGTTTCTTTTCTGGCAGTGGATCATGAAAGTATTGGTTGTCGGCTCGGGTGGACGTGAACACGCACTGGCCTGGAAACTGGCCCAGTCCCCCAAGGTGCAGGTCATCTACGTGGCGCCGGGCAACGGCGGCACGGCGCTCGACAAGCGCCTGCAGAACGTGCCGCTGACCGACCCGGAAGTGCTGGCCGCGTTCGCCGAGCGCGAAGGCGTGCAGTTCACCGTGGTCGGCCCGGAGGCGCCCCTGGCGGCCGGCATCGTCGACGTGTTCCGCGCCAAGGGCCTGCGCATCTTCGGGCCGACGCGCGCCGCCGCGCAACTGGAGTCGTCCAAGGACTTCGCCAAGGCGTTCATGCAGCGCCACGGCATCCCGACCGCGGCCTACCAGACCTTCGCCGACGCCGCCCTCGCGCACGCCTACATCGATGCCCAGGGCGCGCCCATTGTCATCAAGGCCGACGGTCTTGCCGCCGGCAAGGGCGTGGTGGTGGCAATGACGCTGGAAGAGGCACACGCGGCTGTCGACATGATGCTCGCCGACAACAAGCTCGGCGATGCCGGCGCGCGCGTCGTGGTGGAGGAATTCCTGGAGGGCGAGGAAGCCAGCTTCATCGTGCTAGTGGACGGCAAGAACGTGCTCGCGCTCGCCACCAGCCAGGATCACAAGCGCCTGCTGGACGCCGACGCCGGCCCCAACACCGGCGGCATGGGCGCCTACTCGCCCGCGCCGGTCGTCACGCCCGCGCTGCACGCCCGCGCGCTGCGCGAGATCATCCTGCCGACCGTGCGCGGCATGGAAAAGGACGGCATTCCGTACACCGGCTTCCTGTACGCCGGCCTGATGATCGATGCGGACGGCAACCTGAAGACGCTGGAGTTCAACTGCCGCATGGGCGATCCGGAAACCCAGCCGATCATGGCCCGCCTGAAGACCGACCTGGTCGACGTGATGGAAGCCGCCGTCTCGGGCAAGCTCGACCAGATCGAACTGGACTGGGACCGTCGCACCGCGCTGGGCGTGGTGATGGCCGCCTACGGCTACCCGGACGCGCCGCGCAAGGACGACGCCATCACCGGCATCCCGGCCGAAACCGATGACAGCGTGACGTTCCACGCAGGCACCACGCTCAAGGACGGCGCGCTGCTGACGTCCGGCGGTCGCGTGCTGTGCGTAGTGGGGCTGGCCGACACGGTCAAGGCCGCCCAGCGCGCCGCCTACGCCGCCGTCGAGCAGATTCGCTTCGACGGCATGCAGTACCGGACCGACATCGGCTACCGCGCCATCAAGCGCTAACCCTCACCAGTGCCTGGCGGACCTCGCCGTCCGCCAGGCACCACCGGGCCCGAGACCCTTGCACCGGCGACAAGCTCAACCGGTACAATCATGACAACGTGATGACGGCGAACACAGATTCACTGCCGCCGTTGCCACCGGCCCACCCGATTCCACCCGCCATGATCGATTCCCCGGCAGTCCGTGCCTATCTGCTCGGTCTGCAAGACCGCATCACCGACGCCATCGCCGCCGTCGACGGCCAGGCGTTCCTGACCGACGCCTGGGAAAAGCCGCCCACCGAGCGCCTGCGCGGCAGCGGCCGCACCCGCATCCTGGAAGACGGGGCCGTGATGGAGCGCGCCGGCGTGGGCTTCTCGCATGTGATGGGCGACACGCTGCCGCCGTCGGCGAGCGCCAACCGGCCCGAACTGGCGGGCCGCAGCTTCGAGGCGATGGGCGTCTCGCTGGTGTTCCATCCGCGCAATCCCCACGTGCCGACCGTGCACATGAACGTGCGCTGCTTCGTGGCCGTGAAGCCCGATGCGGAGCCGGTCTGGTGGTTCGGCGGCGGCATGGACCTGACGCCTTACTACGGCAACGCGCAGGACTGCACGCACTTCCACCGCACCTGCCGCGACGCGCTGGCGCCGTTTGGCGACGACCTCTATCCGCGCTTCAAGCAGTGGTGCGACGACTACTTCATCCTGCGCCACCGCAACGAGGCACGCGGCGTGGGCGGGATCTTCTTCGACGATGTCTCCTCGCTCGGCTTTGACCGCAGCTTCGCCATGATGCGCGCGGTCGGCGACGCCTTCCTGGGCGCCTACCTGCCCATCCTGAACGCCCGCAAGGACACGCCCTACGGCGAGCGCGAGCGCGGCTTCCAGGCCTACCGGCGCGGGCGCTATGTCGAATTCAACCTGGTCTTCGACCGTGGCACGCTGTTTGGTCTGCAGTCCGGTGGGCGTGCCGAATCCATCCTGATGTCGATGCCGCCGCAAGCGGCATGGCGCTACGACTGGCAGCCCGAGCCGGGCAGCGCGGAAAGCGCGCTGTACACCGACTTCCTGCCGGCGCGGGACTGGATCTGACGGCTGACCTATGGACCAGACTCCGCGCACACCGGCCAGCACCGACCGCCCCTACCGCCTGGGCATCCTTGGCGGCACGTTCGACCCGCCGCACGCCGGCCATGTGGCGTTGGCCCGGCTCTGCATCGAGCACCTGGCGCTGGACGAGCTGGTCTGGATCCCGACCGGCCAGTCCTGGCAAAAAGGCGCCGATGTCACCCCGGCGTCCGACCGCCTGGCCATGACGGAGCTGGCGGCCGCCTCGATAGCCGACACCGCCGCGACGGTGCGGGTCAGCCGGATGGAAGTCGACCGCGCTGGCCCCAGCTACACCATCGACACAGTGCGCCACCTGCGCGAGGCCTACGGCAAGGAAGCGTCGCTCTCCTGGCTGATGGGCGCCGACCAGTTGCTGCGGCTGCACACGTGGCACGGCTGGGAGGAATTGTTCGCTCACGTCCACTTGTGCGTGGCCACCCGCCCGGGTTTCGACCTGAACACCCTGGACGGCCCGGTGCGGCAGGCGCTGGCGGCGCGTCTGGCCCCCACGCACCTGATACAATGCACGCCCTCCAGCCGGATGTGGATCGACCAGACGCTTGCCGTCGACCTCTCCTCCACCGGCCTGCGCCAACGCCTCGCCGGCGGCCAGCCAACGGATGACCAACTGCCGGCCGGCGTGGCACACTACATCGCGAGCCACGGGCTTTACCACCCCGCCTGACCCGGCCCGCCCCCAAACCGAATTCAGCTGAACAAGAACGCACCATGGATATTCGCAAACTGCAACGCGCCATCGTCGACGGCCTCGAGGATGTCAAAGCGCAGGACATCAAGGTGTACGACACCACCCACCTGACCGAACTGTTCGACCGGGTGGTGATCGCCAGCGGGAATTCCAACCGCCAGACCAAGGCGCTGGCGGCGTCGGTGCGCGACACGGTGAAGGACGCCGGCGGCCATATCGTGGCCGTCGAGGGCCTGGAAACCGGCGAATGGGTGCTGGTGGATTGCGGCGACGCGGTGGTGCACATCCTGCAGCCGCAACTGCGCCTGTACTACAACCTCGAAGAGATCTGGGGCGACAAGCCGGTCCGCCTGAAGCTGACCAGCGCCCGTGGCCTGCCCAAGGCCAGCGAGCCGATGGATGACGACGAGGACGAAGCCCCCGCGCCGCGCGGGCGCCGCGCCAGCAACCTGCGCCCGGCGCTGGCCCGCCTGCCTGAAGGCATGAAGGAGCCCTCGCCGCCAATGGGCCACGTGGACACCGACCCGGACGCGATCGCCACGATCCGCAAGCCGCGCGCGCCGCGCCCCACCAGCACGTCCGGCACCGCCGCCGCGCCGGCCCGCAAGGCGGCCGCCAAGACTGCCGCCCCGCGCAAGACCGCCACCGGCA
>JACXTT010008359.1_pt1 | contig 14369 bp, 12 predicted proteins | sample 9270951 | NCBI WGS metagenome assembly JACXTT01 (sample SAMN15532306, study PRJNA645909) | rock metagenome | isolation source: weathered quartz diorite | place: Puerto Rico | collected 2017-06-21 | reverse complement strand
GATCCTGGCCAGCGCCGTGACCTGTGGGATCCCCTGAAATTCATCGCGCTCAATGACGCAGCGACGTGGTATCTCTCGCTTGGCGGGGAAGTGCGTGAGCGCTACGAGTATTTTCACAACACGAACTGGGGACAGGGGCCGCAAGATGAGGCTGGGTATGTGCTCCAGCGCTACATGTGCCATATGGACCTGCATCTCGGGGAGTCCCTCCGTGTCTTTGGCCAACTCAAAAGCGGGTTGGAAAATGGGCGCACCGGTGGTCCGCGGCCAACCGATGAGGACAAGTTCGACCTGCACCAAGCCTTCATCGACGTCACACTTGCGGCCACAAACTCTACCACCCTGGTACTCCGGGGCGGACGGCAAGAACTGCTCTTTGGCTCGCAGCGCCTCGTGTCAGTGCGCGAAGGGCCCAATGTCCGGCAGAGCTTTGATGGCGGAAGACTAATCCTCACGAGCGGAGCCACGCGCGTGGACGTGTTGCTGACGGTCCCAGCGGAGACGAATCCTGGCATCTTCAACGATGCCTCCGATCACGAACGGCTGTTTTGGGGAATCTACGCGGCTGGCCCGCTGACGCTCCTGCCGCCTGGAAATATTGATCTGTATTATCTGGGTCTCGATCGTAAGCAGGCGCGTTTTGATCAAGGCAGCGGGCATGAGTTGCGGCACTCCATCGGCACACGACTGTGGGGACGACCGCAGCCCTGGGACTATAACTTCGAGTTTGTGTATCAATGGGGCGACTTCGGGCGCAGTGTGATCCAGGCCTGGACGGCTGCTTCAGATACCGGATATACGCTGCAAACAGTGCGCTTTCAGCCCCGTCTTGGGCTGAAAGCTGACGTCGCCAGTGGTCACCAGAACCCGCGAGGTCGCACCCTCCAGACCTTCAACGCGCTCTTTCCCAAAGGCGCCTATTTCGGTGCGATCGCCTTGATTGGCCCAGCCAACTTTTTCGACCTGCATCCCATGCTCGATGTCCATCTTACAAAGAAAGTCACCTTGACCACCGACTGGGATTTCTTTTGGCGGCAGAGCACCCGAGATGGGATTTACGGACCCGCTATCAACCTTATCCGCTCGGGGCGCGCGAGCCGCGCTCGCTATATCGGGAGTCAAGCGACGGTGCAGGCCGAGTGGCAGGTCAATCGCCACACGACGCTGATAGGCATCTACACGCACTTCTTTGCCGATACGTTCCTGAAAGAGACCGGTCCGGGACGAGACGTCGACTATTTTACCACCTGGGTGACATACAGATTCTGAACCGGTGGATGGTTTTTATACGAAATGCTGTGGGCAGAGTATTACCTGGCTCTTTTTACCCGTTACGGATTGAGCAATACGGGCGGGATGAAAAGTTACCGCTGATCGAGACGCGGATCACGGAGATGTTCAATCCATCGATGGTCGAGCGTGGGTATGGTCCGCTGGTACCGGTGTACTAGGAGATTGCTTCTGACACTATGACCCACCTAGGGCAAACTCAACACGGATTGTTTGAGTAGTGCCCGATAGGGCATCATCCAGAGGATGCGGCCATTATTTATTCGAGCATTAATAGATGAAGACCGGTCGGTTTTGGAAGCGGGACGCCCGAGCCCCCACAGGCTTCCTACACTTCGACCTTCTGCAGCAGCACGTCAGTGGCACCGAGCAACTCACTTACGGTCTGCAACTTGTACTCTTTTTCGTAGAAGATCCGCTTAATGCCGGTGTTGATCAGCACTTTAAAGCAGTGAATGCAGGGGGTGTGGGTCACGTAGATATCCCCGTCGCGGATGCTCACGCCGTTCTTAGCTGCCTGAGCGATGGCGTTGATCTCGGCGTGAATAGTGCGGTAGCAGTTCTCCTCAACCTCACCGCTTGGGGTTTTCGACCGGTAGATCAAGCACCCCACTTCGGTGCAATGCGGCAATCCGGCGGGAGAACCGTTGTAGCCGGTGGCAAGAATATTCTTATCCCGTACGATCACCGCACCGACCTTGGCGCGGTTGCAGGTCGAGCGCTCAGCCACCTGCCGCGTGATGGTGAGAAAATATTGGTCCCAATCCAAACGCTGACTCATGGGCGATACAGAAAAGTAAAGGGCCGGGTGGCAGGAGACCGTCCTGGGTGATAGGCGATATGGGTGACCTCAGCGGGAGGAATGTCCGGCCGCTCAGCCGTGGAGATCGGCACCGGCATGAACGTTAAGGCGAATAAGCCGACCGTACACCAGGCACAGAGCTTGCGCCGCGGATCGAGCGACGCATAGAGGTCGAGCGTGGGCGGATGATCCACCCCGAGCATCGACAGCAAAACCACCCAAACAAACCAGCCTTGCCAGCCTTGAAATCCCAACAGCAGGATCGCGACGAGCGAAATACGCGAGATCCAACGGTGCCAACGGCCAAACAGCGAGTACATCACGTGTCCGCCATCGAGTTGCCCCACCGGCAAGAGGTTCAGGAACGTCACAAATAGACCGAACCAGCCGGCCAACGCGATGGGGTGAAGGACGATGCTGGCATCGTCGGCCGAGACGCCAAGCACGAGCCGGGAGAGTGCGGAGAACAAGAACGAATCGCCCAGGATGATGCCACCCTCATCGAGCGGGTTCAGCGGGCGCACCTCAGAGAGCGAGAGCCCAACGATCACTGCTGGAATGGCCAGAAACACTCCCGCCCATGGTCCTGCCGCGCCCACGTCAAAGAGCGCACGACGGTTGGCCGGCGGAGATTTCATGCGGATGAAGGCGCCAAACGTCCCGACAAAAAGAGGTGGGCCGGGGATGAAATAGGGCAAACTGGCCCACACCCCATGGACACGGGCTAACAGATAATGTCCCATCTCGTGGAAGAGCAGGATCGACATGAGGGTCGCAGAAAAAGGCAACCCAACCAGGAGCGTTGCTGGATCGGCGAGCGGGTTAGCGCCTTGCTGAAATGCCCCGGCCATCGAAGTCGTGAGTGACGTGGCCAGAAAAAGAGCGATGTGGAGCAAGGGCAGTTTGCGCCTGGTTTGAACTTCCCTTTGCGACGCCGAATGGTGTCCGTTCAAACGGTAAGAATCCTGGGGCAGTGGTAACGACATGATAATGTTCTTTATCTAGGTTGGAGTAAGATGTACCGGCTGTCCACACAGGGCTCTGAAGCGTTGAGCCGCGGACCCGTTTCGCACCGCAATTTCCAGCATGCCCCAACTGTTGATCAGCGCGGCAGGCGCGCCGATCTCAACGGCCGCATACGAGGTGACAACGCCGTGAATTCGCACAGTGTCAATGCTAACCAAAAGGCTCTCTTTTGAAAAGGGCCGCAGATCAGCTTCGGAAATGTTGGTGATCAAGTTACCGAAGTGGTCGATGTAGATCACGCTGCCGGTAAGCCCAGTCTCGCGGTGCTCGACTTCCGGGAGGGCCAACCGCTCCATCGTGGGGACTGAGGGACCAAACTGCTCGAGCGCCCTGCCGAGGGACAGATGCGCGGCGACCGGAGCGAATATATCCCGGCCATGAAACGTATGGCTAGGCGACGAAAGAAAATACTCTGTATTAGTAAGATGGACGATGCGGACTACTGCATCGGCGGGCGCGGCCAGACTCAGAAGTCCGTTGTCGGGTCCGATAAAGAAAGCGGTGTGGGTCTCGATCAACAGCGCGCGCCGCGCACCGCCGACGCCCGGGTCCACCACGGCGACATGGATCGTCCCCTGTGGGAAGAACGGCGCGCCACTCCGCAAGATCAATGCGCCAGCCACGATATCTTGTGGAGGAACAGCGTGTGATAGATCGACGAGAGAAACCGCCGGATTGAGGCTCAGGATCACGCCTTTCATGATCCCGACAAAAGCGTCCTGAGTACCAAAGTCGGTCAAGAGAGAGATATTACAAGGTCGGGGAGTCTGAACTCTCGCTCTAGCCATAGCAGGCTCCCTCTCCCACGAGCGGGAGAGGGCTAGGGTGAGGGCTTCCTTACGCCTTCGCGCTCGGCCGCGCTTTCATCGTGTCGTACCAGCGGACTAAATTGGTCCAGGCGAGGTCGAGGTCGTATTTGGACACTTTCGCCCAGCCTACACCAATCAGCAAGGTGATGTCCGCAATGGAGATCTTGTCGCCCGCAACCCATTCGCGATCCTTCAACTCGTCATCGAGCCAGGTTAAACGAGCAGTGAGGTTCTTGCGCGCGATCTCCGCTACCTTAGGCGTCTGGTCCACCCGCCCAGCAAAGAATGGGTTGGTATGTTGGAAAATCGTCGCCGCCTGCGCCAGCACGCCCTGCTCGCAGCGCCGCTCATAGCCGCGCACCCGTGCTCGCGAGGCCGGATCCGTACCAATCAAAGGCGGGTTGGGATAGAGTTCTTCGAAATACTCGATGATGGCCAGCGACTCGGGAATGCGGGTTCCGTCATCCAGTTCTAAAACCGGCACCGCTCCGAGGGGGTTGATTTTGAGGAACTCGGGCGAACGCTGCTCCCCCTTCCCCAGGTCTACGGTCTGCAAGGGTACCTGAATGCCCTTCTCAGCCAGGTACACACGAACTTTACGCGGGTTAGGAGCTTGAGCGAAGTCGTACAGTTTCATTGTGCCCTCCTCTACGACGAACCAGGCTTATACAGCAGCCCGACCATAGCCGAGTTGGATAACTGAAGAAAGAGGACTGAGTAGGGCAGGAAAAGCACGGCATTCTTCAGTCAGTCCTCAGCACTTTTTCTCAGTCCTCGTTACTCATTACTCATCACCGTGTCATGCTCTCTTGCCTTTTACGGCCGCAGCCGGTATTTTCCCTGCCTTTGGAGGACGCTCGGCACTCGCCGGATTCTCGCACTCACCAGCTCATACAAGCCATACTCTTCAAATGCCCCGGGCAAGAGTGGCATTGGCTCGGCGGCATGACCCTACTCGAACGCAACCTCTGGCTCCTGGAAGCGACCGGCGTCGATTCCGCGCTGATTCTTCATCCGCCTGGAGACACACTGCCCCCGCTAACGGCGCTACCGCGCAAACTCCGACTTGAGTTGTACGGAGCTGCAGTTGAGGTCGCCACCTCTGATCCCCTGGCGATCTTGCCTGCATTGCGCTTCGAACTGCGCCAGCCTTTCCTTTTCCTCGAGGCCAACCTGTTGATTGATCCTCGTGCCCTGGAGACTCTGCTCTGGCAGACCCCGCCCTGTTTTCTCATCACGGGCAACGGGGCAGACCCTGTACCCGCCTGGCGAGTCGGATGGTTCAAGGCAGAACATTGGCCCCTGGGGAACAAGGTGTTGCAGCGCGCCAATCGCGTCTCACTTACGACGGTTCCGCCCTATCACGCGGAACTGCGCGCAGCGGTGCCAGCCTACTGCGAGAAGATCAGCAACGAGAAAGACCTGGATCGTGGCTGGCAGCTCCTCATTGACCGTGTCGCCAAACGACCAGCGGATGTGATCGAGCAACATGTCACTCCACCACTGGAAAACTGGCTTGTGCGCAAGCTCTGTGAGACGCGCGTCACCCCGCACCTGGTCACGTTGCTTTCTGTGGCTGGGGCGTTGGCTGCGGCGTCACTGCTTTACCAGGGGTGGTTTTTTCTCGCGGCCTTCTTTGCCTGGACCGCTATCGTGTTGGACGGGGCCGCGGGCAAGTTAGCCCGTATCAAGCTGATACCTTTGCCGGTCGGCAGGCTTGAGCCTCTCGTCGATTTCTTCTCAGAGAACGCCTGGTATCTGACTCTGGCAGGAAACCTGGCACATACGTATGGTCCGGCTGCCTGGTCTGTGGGTCTGGCAGCCGCCGGGTGCAACCTGAGTGACAAAGTCATCGACGCACTCTTCGTGCGACTGAAGGGGAAAACGCTCGATGAGATGTCGCTCTTCGATCAACGCTTTCGCCTGATCGGCGGCTGTCGCAGCATTTATCTGCTCATCCTGTGCCTAGGCTTTCTCCTGGGCTTCCCGTGCTGCGCGCTCCAAGCAGTCTTGTGCTGGACCGGAGTGACCCTGCTTATCCATCTGGGACGAGCGGGCGCTCATCTGCTACGCTCTTGAGTTGAGTGCTCAGAGATGAAAGCCGCGGAGAGGCAACTCCGGCATTCTTCCCTCTTCCTTCCGCATGCGCGGATTTAGTATAGCCAGGGTCGTGAGTCCAAACAGGATCATCACAACTTGATTGAGACGTAAGGCGATCCCAACAGTGAGGCCGGTGGTCGCGGTGAAGCTGAAGGCGGTAAAGATCAACACCTTTCCGCCTTCCTGCGCCCCTACCTGGCCGGGCACGAAAAACAGGGCGCCGTCGACGAGTAAAGAAAACGACTCCACCGCCATACAGGTGAAGAAATCCGCGGGGATCGCCAGCCAGAAGAGCAGCAGAAAGATCTGGAGGGCTCCCAGTCCCTGCGCGAGAAAGTGGAACAGTATCGACATGCAAAAGTCCGCGCCACGGGTGGTATGCAGACTGGCAAGTTTGTCATCGACCGTTGCCGCCTGTGTACGCAACCCGACGAGCGTGGTGGATGACAGCCCGAAACACTCGGCGAGCCGAAACAACCAGGCAAACAAGCCGTTCCGTTGCATACGCAAAAACAACACGCTCCCCAGGACAATCAGTGAAAAAGCCGCAATCATTGCGGCCTTGATCGCCGAAGGAAGAACGAGCCGGTGGAGGAACGCGAATAAGCCGACCAATACAAACGCCGCCTGTCCGAGCATCAAGCCGAGTTTGTCCGAGATCACCGAGGCCAGACCATCCGACAGCGACACGTAGCGTTGGAGGAGGAGCGCCTTGAGCACTTCTCCACCCACCATGGCAGTGGGAGTCACGGCGTTCACCGCCGTACCGGCCAAACGAACGGCGTACAGGATTGAGAAGGGCACGATCCGCTCTGCGGACGGGAAGAGGAACCGCCAACCGCGGGTATTCAGCACATCCCCCATTAATTCAGCGGCGACGACCAGCAAGACGCACCAGCCTACTTGCCTGAGGTTATTGAGGAGGGTGGACAAACCGATACCGCGAATCAGCAGGAAGAGACAAATCAAACCGGCGGCAAGAAAGAGGAAAGGGAGCTTCTTCATAGTGAGGAGGACTGAGATCCGAAAAAAGTAACGAGGACTGAACGCTGAGGACTGACTTAAGATCTCATTGAGTTCTTAGGACATCGAATCATTATTTTCACTCAGTCCTCATTACTCATTACTTCATGTTAGTCCTCATTACTCGTCACTCAGTCCTATTTCCGCCCGTAGCCCAGCTTGTAGGTCACCAACCCTTTGGCGACCCGCTCGCCGTTAGGCGAGGTGACGTTCACGTCCACGAACACCACGCTGCGGCCGCGACGGATCACTTGGGCTTCAGCGGTTAGGTCTACGCCTTCGGCTGCGGCCATATAATTCACCGTTAAGTCGATGGTTGCTCCACGGGTAACGCTGGAATCAACATTCGACCAGACGGCCACCACGCCAGCACTATCAATCAGTGAGGCGATGGCGCCGCCGTGCACCATTTCCGCCGCCGTGCGTAACTGCGGGCGAAAAGGCAGGCGCATACGGCAGAAGTCTTTTGTCACTTTCTCAATCTCCAAGCCCAACAAGGTGAAAAACGGCTCAGGTCGTGTGTACGATTCCATCAATCGGTCCCCTTTCCTCCTATCGCCTCTTCCAGGCAGCGTCTTGTTCTTGCGGACCGCAGTACGTTTCCAGTGAGGTCAGGTTTACCACCGCGGCATCTCCAGCAGATGGATGCCTAAAGCATTCTTGCCGATCAGTTCGCGCACGCGGGCGTTGGAGAACGGGTGATTAGTGCCGGCACGCACGTCACGGTAGTAGCGTTCAAGCGGATGCTTCTTGAGGATGCCGACCGCGCCCACGACCTCCATAGCCAGGTCGACGATGCGGATAGCATTATTGGTGGCGAAGTATTTAGGCATACACACCCGCCGCAATCCGTCTTCACCGGAAAAATCTTCGCGATTCACCCAGGCCTTAGCGGTTTCCAGGGTGTATGCCCGCGTAGCCGCGAGCAAAGTTTCGGCCTCGGCCACAGTAAACTGAATCCCGGGCAGATACTTGATTGGCCGCGGCAGCGGCAGGGGCTGATGCCGGTTGGCAAACTCCTTGGCAAAGTTGAGCGCAGCCATAGCCACACCGGTATAAATCGCGGCGATGCTCAGCGAGAACCAGGCGAACAGGTTGACGTCCTCGGGGAGGATCTCACCGACCGGCCGCAGGCGAATGGCGTGATCGAGCGGCACCCGACAATCAGTGATCACCAGATCGTGGCTCGCGGTCGCGCGCATGCCCATCGCGTTCCAGGTCTCAATAATCTCCAGTCCAGGAGTTCCTCTAGGCAGGAGAAATGTGCCGCCCAGCAAGCCGGCGTCAGGGTCCTGAACCGTGACCATCACCATAAACAGATCGATCACCGGCGCCAGGCTGGTAAACACCTTGCGGCCATTCAGGACGTAGGCATCGCCCTCTTTCACTGCGCGTGAGACGAACAGGCCCCAGTTACCACCGGTTTCGGGCTCGGTGATGCCACCGCCGATGATCTGGCGATCTCTTCCCACCGCTCGCGCGAATTGCTGCGACTGTGGTCGCACCAGGTCCCCGCGTTCGACCATCGAACCGAGACCGAAGAGGTGCATATTGACCGCCAGGGCAGTCGCGCCACACCCCTGCGCCAATCGCTCCTGGCACAGGCAAAAGTCGACGAGATCCGCGCCGAAGCCACCGTATTCCTCGGGCAGCACCAGCGCGGTATAGCCCGTCTCTTTCAGGCGTGCGACGTTTTCGAACGGGAAGGTGTTGTTCTGATCGTGTTCGGCCGCACGCGTGGCAAAGTCATTCGCCAGTTCTCCAGCCAGGGCAAGCAGCCGCTCTCTCTTTTCCTTCTGCGCACTCACGCGGAAAAAACCTCCTGTCGATGGTATCCATCAAAGATACACAGGAAAGTTTTTCCTAAACAAGGGGAGGGTGACACCAACAGGCTGGCTCGGAACCGGCGACTTTTCCGGATTTGCCGGAGGAGAAGGGAGCTGTGGTTTGGGAGGTTGCTCATAGGGAAAGAAGGTGACGGCCACGATGATATAGAATAAGCAACCCAGGACGACAAAGGGCTGTCGGTCCGTGAGGGTCACCGGGCCGATGTCCACTTCGGTTTTTCCCTGCCACCACCGCAGGATGAACACCAGCGGCACGGCGATGGCTACAGCGATGAGTGCGGGATACAGGGCAAAGGTCGGAGGCGTATATGCCTCACCAGCGTCGAGATAAGGCCGCAAACGGAAGCCAGAGACAATCGCGGCAATCAGGACGGACAATCCCGTCACCCCGAGACCGTAAAGTTTATTCATGGGCTCCTGACCTCGACTTTCCTCAGCAAGCGAAGAAAGGAACAAGAAGTTAGCTCTACGAAGGCATGAACTCCCGTCTAGTTGACAAGGGTGGCGGAAAACGGGCAGTAGCTCAAGGGCAACCACCTGATCTTGTCACGAAGCTTTGTAGAGACTTGATTCATCAAGCCCTTTTGTGGGTCCGATGAATCGGACCCCTACATTTTACGGAACGCGAGCTTACGTTCCGGAGTCAAACTGAACCCTACCGGAAAACGCTGGTGAGGCCACCGCTCACCCCACCTCTGGGCTGATCGGTATTTTTACAAGGGAGTCGCCGACCCAATCGTATACTTTTTGGCGTCTACTTTCCCAGCCAAGAACTTTGGCGCCTGTTGTTGAAAGCGCTTCATATGTTCGGTCTGAAAATGCCGCCCGAGGGCTTCCTCCGATTCCCATTCCTCGAAAATGAAAAAGGTGTTGGGATCGGCCAGGTCAGAGTAGAATCGGTAGGTCAGGCACCCGGCTTCCTTGCAGGTTTCTTCCGCCATCCACAAGGCAAACTGTTTGGCTTCTTCCCGGTGTTCGGACTTGATCGGGATAGTTCCGGCGATAACGATCATGATGTGTTCCTCCTCTTGGGATTGGTTTATTTGTTCATTAGATGCATTTTGTCATTGGTTCAATGATCCAATCCCTCAATGACCCAATGGTTCAATGTTTCATTCTCCAATTCTTCCCGCAGCGCTTTGGCCTCTTGCAAGTCAAGCGGAGGGTGACCGCCCTACAGAAGCTGGCGGCCTGATCAGGTGAAGAGAACGCGTTCGGCTTGTACCGCGACACTCCCAAGGGTAAAACGGCTCTGAGGACAGACCATGACGTTCGATGAGGTGCTGGACCAAGTCCGAGAGCTGCTACAGCGGCGCGGCCGGGCGACCTATCGGTCGCTCAAGCTGCGCTATCAGCTGGACGATGAGTTGCTGGCAGGGGTCACCGACGAGCTCATCAAAGCCGAACGCGTGGCAGCGGATGAAGACGGTAACGTGTTGGTCTGGGTCGGCGCTTCGCCAGTTTCACATTCCGAGTTCCAGATTCCACGTTCCTCCCAGCCCCCCGCTTCGCAGACTGCGAACGCCGGACTGCGGACGCTGGACTCTCAACCCCAGACCCTAGCCGCTAGACGTGAGGCCGGAGAACGCCGGCAACTGACTGTGATGTTCTGTGATCTGGCGGGCTCGACCCCGCTCGCGGAAAAGCTCGATCCTGAAGACTTGCGCGAGGTAGTACGCGCCTATCAAGAGACCTGCACTGGGGTGATCCAGCGCTATGAGGGCCATCTTGCCCAGCACCTGGGCGATGGCCTGCTGGTGTACTTCGGCTATCCGGCGGCCCACGAGGATGATGCGCAACGGGCCGTGCGGACCGGATTGGGGATCCTGGCGGGACTCCAGTCCCTCAATGCGCGGCTGCGGCCCGCTATAAGAGCCCGCTTATCGCACCCTATCCAGGTGCGCATCGGCATCCACACAGGCTTGGTCGTCATTGGCGAGGTCGGCAGCAGTGAGAAACGCGAAATCCTTGCCCTGGGCGAGACGCCGAACATTGCCGCGCGGCTGCAGGGGCTGGCTGAGCCGGACACGGTAGTGATCAGTGCCGCCACCTATCGGCTGGTGCAGGGCTTGTTCGAGTGCCAAGACCGTGGTCCCCAAGAGTTGAAGGGCGTATCAACGCTGATACCGGTGTATCGCGTGCTGCGGGAGAGTGAAGCGCGGAGCCGTTTTGAAGTGGCCTTCAGGAGCGGCTTGACGCCACTCATCGGCCGGGAGCACGAAGTGGAGTTATTACAGGAGCGGTGGCAGCGCGCCCAGCAGAGCGAAGGGCAAGTGGTGCTGCTCAGTGGCGAGCCGGGGATTGGCAAATCCCGGCTGGTGCAGGAGCTCAAAGAGCAGCTCGCGCACGAGGGGGTGACGCACCTTGAGTTTCACTGCTCGCCCTATCACCAGAACAGTGCGCTGTATCCCATCATCGACCACCTGCAGCGGCTGCTGCAGTTTGCGCGCGAAGATTCGCCTGCCGTCAAGCTAGAGAAACTCCAACACACGCTGAGCCACTATCGCTTCCCCCAGGCAGACACGGTGCCCCTGTTGGCTGCCCTATTATCGCTCCCGCATCCCGAGGGCTACCCGCCTATAACAGTCAGTCCCCAAAAGCAGAAGGAGAAGACCCACGCCGCCTTAGTGGCGTGGCTGGTCGAGGAGGCCGAGCAGCAGCCCGTCTACACCACCTGGGAAGACGTGCACTGGGCTGACCCCTCGACGTTGGAGGTGCTCACGCTCTTTCTTGATCAAGTGCCTACCACGCGGCTGCTGGCTGTGTTGACCTTTCGTCCTGAGTTCACCCCACCCTGGGGCAACCGCTCACACCTCAGCCAGCTCACACTCAGTCGCTTAGGGCGCAGCCAGGTCGAGGCGATGGTCGAGCGGGTGACGGACGGCAAAGCCCTGCCCCCACAGGTGGTGGAGCAAATCGCGGCCAAGACGGACGGCGTGCCCTTATTCGTCGAAGAGTTGACCAAGACAGTGATGGAGTCCATTGAGTCCATTGAGTCTATAGGGTCTATAGGGTCGCAGAACCGTACATCTCTACCAGAGTTTGCCATTCCTGCTACGTTGCATGATTCACTCATGGCTCGCCTAGATAGACTAGGATCGGCCAAAGAGGTCGCGCAGCTCGGCGCGACCCTGGGACGCGAATTCTCCTACGAAGTGCTGCAGGCGGTCTCCCCACTGGATGAAAGGACGTTACAGCGAGGGCTGAAGCAGTTGGTGGAGGCGGAGCTGGTGTATCAGCGCGGACTGCCCCCGCAGGCGCACTATCTCTTCAAGCACGCGCTGATTCAGGACACCGCCTATCAATCATTGTTGAAGAGCACCCGGCAACAGTATCACCGCCAGATTGCGCAGGTTTTAGAGGAACAGTTTGCAGAGATTAAAGAGAGCCAGCCTGAACTCCTTGCCCAGCACTACACTGAGGCGGGCCGCATTGCGCCGGCTATTCGCTACTGGCGCAGAGCAGGCCAGCGAGCGCTTGACCACTCAACCCATTTGGAAGCGATCGCACATCTCACCACGGGGCTGGAGCTGCTCAAAACGCTGCCCGAGACGCCAGAGCGTAACCAACAAGAACTGCGGTTGCAAATCACGCTCGGCATTTCGCTTAGTGCTGCCAAGGGGGGTGCGGCCCCGGAAGTGGGAAGAGCCTATGCACGGGCGCGAGAGCTGTGTCGCCAGCTGGGGGAAACCCCCCAGCTCTTCCCTACGCTCGGGGGCTTATGTGCCTTTTATCAGGAGCGAGCGGAGCTCAAGACCGCCTCTGAACTGGCAGAACAGATGTTCTCCCTCGCTCACCGCGTGCAAGAACCGCTGCTTCTTCTATGGGCCCATGTTGCACTGGGGTCGGTCTTGTACTCTCTGGGAGAGTTGCTCTCTGCCCGAACGCACCTCGAACAGAGCTTGACCTTCTATGATCCTCAAAAGCACCGCTCCTATGGCATCGTCTCTGATCCTCGGGTCATATGCCTCTCCGAGGTGGCCACGCTCCTGTGGTTCCTGGGTTATCCGGATCAAGCCTTGGAGAGGAGCCAGGAAGCGCTCGCCCTGGCCAGGGAGCTATCTCATCCTTTTAGCCTGGCGAAAGCGCTCGGTGCTGTTGCGGGAGTCCATCGGCTCCGCCGGGATGAGCAGGCGGCCTATGAGCTAGAAGAGGCGCGGAATGCGCTTGCCAGTGAGCATGAGTTTTCCGACTTGCGCACGATGGGAATTTTCTGGCGGGGATGGGACCTCATCGGGCGGGGTCGGACAGAGGAAGGAATTGTGCAAATGCAGCAGGGCCTCACTGCTTTGCAGGATAGCGGGGAGGAGCTGGTACGGCCAGGATGGCTGGTTCTCCTGGCTGAAGCGTATGGGAAAGTGGGACAGATTGAGGCGGGACTGAGGGTGCTGGCCGAGGGACTAGCGGCGGTGGACAAAGATGGCTGGCGCGTCTTCGAGGCGGAGCTGTATCGACTGAAAGGAGAGCTGACACTACAGTCTCAGGTCCAAAGTCGAAGCTCCACAATCCAAGAGGAAGCAGAGGAGTATTTTCATCGGGCCATCGCGATTGCCCGCCGTCAGAGCGCCAAATCGCTGGAGCTGCGGGCGGTGATGAGCTTGAGCCGGCTGTGGCAGAGACAGGGCAAGAAGGACGAAGCTCACAGGATGTTGGCCGAGATCTACGGCTGGTTCAGCGAAGGCTTTGACACTAAAGACTTGCAAGAGGCGAAAGCGCTGTTAGAAGAGTTACACTGAAAGCGTTCTCATGAAAATCTCCTCCGTCGAATTCGCCGGTGCGGCGGCGCAGCCGGGCGGTTACCCGAAACTGCCCTACCCGGAGATCGCCTTCGCCGGTCGCTCCAACGTCGGCAAGTCGTCTCTCATCAATCGGCTGCTTGACCGCCCTATCGCCCGTACCAGCGCCACTCCCGGTCGTACGCGGCAGCTCAATTTCTTCGTCGTCAACAACCAGCTGACCTTCGTTGATTTGCCCGGTTATGGCTACGCCCAGATCTCCAAACAGGAACGAGAGCAATGGCGAAAACTGATCGAGGACTATCTCGCTCGCTCCCGGAATCTGCGCGGGGTCGTCATCATTGTGGACATTCGCCGCGGGCCGGAGGAGGAGGAAGAGACGCTGTGTGACTTCTTGTCGTACCACCAGCGCCCGTTCCTGATAGTGGCGACCAAATGCGACAGACTCAAGCGCGGACAATTGCAGCAGCAACGCCAGGCTCTGGTCGCGCGGCTCGATGGTCACCCGCTCCTGTTGTTTTCCGCCCAAGACGGCAGCGGGAAAGACGAATTGTGGCGGGTGCTGGTCGGGGGCGCCTCCGCCAAGCCGCGGGTTTTCTTCAACCCTTCCCAAAGTCTCGGGCATCCTTTCTATGTACAACCCCCGGGATTTTGTGCGCCAAGATATTTGACCAGTTGTGTGTTAGCACCTCCGCACTGTGGCGGTGGCGGTGGTTGGGCACAGGCCCAACGAACA
>JACXTT010008358.1_pt1 | contig 14369 bp, 9 predicted proteins | sample 9270951 | NCBI WGS metagenome assembly JACXTT01 (sample SAMN15532306, study PRJNA645909) | rock metagenome | isolation source: weathered quartz diorite | place: Puerto Rico | collected 2017-06-21 | reverse complement strand
CCACAGGTATCATGCGCCAGCACACGGCGCGCGCAGAGTATGGGATCTACAGTTTTGGGTGGGTCCGGACGAGCCGGTGGGGCTTGCGACACGATCTATCCAGAGGGCCAGCTGCGGTACGTCGAATACCTTGCGGCGGATTCGCGGCAGTTTCTGGATCGGCTGGAACCGCCGGACGTCGATTCGATCGAAGGGTTGTCGCCGGCGATCTCCATCGAGCAGAAAACCGCAAGCCGAAGTCCGCGGTCGACGGTGGGAACCGTCACCGAAATTTACGACTACCTGCGGCTCCTGTTTTCATCGATCGGAGTGCCGCACTGCTACAACTGCGGAAATCCAATTTCAAAGCAGAGTCCCGACCAGATCGTTCGTAATCTGAAGTCTCTCCCCGAGGGCGAGCGGGTGATGATCCTCGCGCCGATCGTTCGTGGCCGAAAAGGCGAATTCAAAAAGCAGCTCCTGGGTTACGCCAAATCTGGTTTTGTGCGGGCTCGTATTGACGGCGTGCTTCACAGTCTCGATGAGCCTGTCGATCTCGATAGGAAAAGGAATCACAATATCGAGATCGTCGTTGATCGACTCCTGATCAAGAAGGACTTCGAGAAGCGTCTCGAGGCGTCCATCGAACAGGCAGTCAAGTTGGCGAAAGGCGTGGTTCTTGTTGCGATTGTCGATGGCGAAGAACGTCTCTACTCCGAAAAGGCGGCCTGCATCGATTGCGGTATCAGTATGCCCGCCATCGAACCTCGCACATTTTCCTTCAACAGCATTTACGGCGCCTGCGAGACCTGTCACGGTCTCGGCATGAAGTTCGATTTCGATCCCGGACGCATCATCGCCGATCCGACCCGTCCTCTCTTAACCGGTGGACTTGCTCAAACAGCAGGGTGGTTCGATATCGACCTTGAAGAGCGGGTCCAAAGAATCGCGGAGCAGGTCAGTATCGATTTATCCGTTCCATACGACCAACTCTCGCCAAAAGCGCAGAACACGATTCTTTACGGGTTCAAGGATCGGGGCAAAAAGTTGGACGGAATCATCGACCTTCTCAACGCGCAGTACGATCAGGACAGCCCGATAGCAGAAGATCTTGCGGAGTTCATGGTGACGAAACCGTGCTCCGCATGCAATGGAACCCGTCTCAAACCGGAAAGTCTTGCCGTGAGAGTGGCCGGCAAAGCGATAGCAGAAATCGCCTCGTTACCGATCACGGACTGCATCAACTTCTTTTCCACTCTCCAACTGAACTCTCGTGAACTGATCATCGCTGGAAGGGTTGTGGGTGAAATCCGTGAGCGGCTGGAATTCCTCGATGCAGTTGGACTCAGCTATCTCAGTCTCGATCGAGCAGCGAACACGCTTTCCGGCGGCGAAAGTCAGCGCATCCGGCTTGCGACTCAGATCGGATCGAAACTTCGAGGCGTTTTGTACGTTCTCGACGAGCCTTCGATCGGACTTCATCACAAAGACAACTCGCGACTCCTTGCAACGCTCGAGGAGTTGCGGGACCTCGGCAATACCGTTGTCGTTGTCGAGCACGACGAGGACACCATTCGACGTGCGGATTATGTGATCGACCTCGGGCCGGGCGCCGGCACGGAGGGAGGGCATCTCGTCGCGGCGGGAACGCCGCTGAGCATTGCGCAGAATGAGAACAGTCTTACAGGACAGTACTTGTCCGGCCGTTTGGAGATTGCCGTGCCGCACCGCCGGCGATCGGCGAACGGTAAAGCCATCGTCATCCGCGGGGCGTCCGAGCATAACCTCCAGAATCTCGACATTTCCTTTCCGCTGGGATTGATGACCGTGGTGACCGGCGTCTCCGGCTCCGGAAAATCCACACTTGTTAATGAAATCCTCTACAAAACGCTCGCCCGGCATTTGTATCGCGCACTCGACGAGCCCGGATCCCACAAGACGATCGAAGGACTGGAGCACATCGACAAGGTGATCGAAATTGATCAATCGCCGATCGGCCGCACTCCGCGGTCGAATCCTGCGACGTACACCGGTGTATTCACGCCGATTCGCGAGCTCTACGCCATGCTGCCGGAGTCGAGGGCGCGCGGTTATAAAGCCGGACGTTTCAGTTTCAATGTAAAGGGCGGCCGGTGTGAAGCATGCCAGGGCGACGGCCTTCGCAAAATCGAGATGAGTTTCCTGCCGAACGTTTACGTTTCCTGCGAGGTGTGCCGAGGAAAACGCTACAACAGCGAGACGCTGTCTATTCACTTCAAAGGACTGTCGATTTCGGACTTGCTCAACTCTACCGTCGCCGATGCCTTGAATGTTTTGAGCAGCATTCCGCAGGTTCAATCGAAACTGCAAACGTTAGTCGACGTTGGATTGGGTTATATCGGGCTCGGACAGCAGGCCACCACTTTGTCCGGCGGCGAAGCGCAACGCATCAAGCTCGCAAAGGAACTAAGCCGTCGCGCGACCGGCCGAACGGTGTACATACTCGATGAGCCGACGACCGGACTGCATTTCGAGGACGTTAAGAAACTCCTCGATGTTTTGACCCGATTGACAGACCTCGGCAACACGGTAATCATTATCGAACACCATCTGGACGTCATTAAGACCGCTGATTGGGTCATCGATCTCGGACCTGATGGTGGCGCTCAGGGCGGACGCCTTATGGCGTCAGGGACACCCGAGCAGGTATCGAAGTCGAAAAAATCCTATACTGGACAGGCTTTGGCTGACGTTTTCGCCCGCCCGCGAAACTCCGGCTACTCGCTGAATTAAATGTCTCACACGAAGACCGGTTCTGATCTTGTTCACGAAATGGTGGCGGAGAGTATTCAAGTGAAGACTCGTTTCTTCGCTGAGAATGCGGCTCGTCTCGCCGAAACCGCTGCGGTCATCGCTCATGGCTTTCGGGCCGGAAAGAAAGTGCTGCTCTTCGGTAACGGAGGCAGCGCTGCAGACGCCCAGCACATCGCTGCAGAGTTCGTGGGACGTTTCATTCCGGATCGTGACCCGCTTCCAGCCTTATCGTTGGCGACAGACACTTCAACGTTGACATCCCTTTCAAACGATTACGGCTTTGACCATGTGTTCGCGCGGCAAATCGCGGGTCTGGCGCAACCCGGCGACACCGCGGTTGCAATTTCAACCAGCGGGAACTCCGCCAATGTCGTGAAGGGCCTCGATGCCGCCCGATCGAAAGGTCTGTACACGATTGGCTTGACCGGTGAGAGTGGTGGCAAGATGAAAAACCTGGTGGAAGTCCTTTTCTGCGTTCCGAGCCGGCACACGCCGCGTATTCAGGAAACGCATATCATGATCGGCCACATCCTGTGCGAACTGGTCGATCGAATCCTGTTTCCCGACAAGTACACGCGAGCCTGATCGTGGAATCCAAGTATCCGTTTCTGCCTCTGGATTTCGATGGCATCTCGACGTATCCCATCGAGTCGCGCAAAAGTAAGGTCCACGCCGGCATGTTCGGAAAACCGATGGACGGTTCAGAAAACGTTCTCGCACTCGTCTCCAAGCTTCCACACATCCTCGCCGGCGATCACCTTCGGACGCTGATTCGCGCCATTCTCTACGCCCGCACGTCACGCAAACCGATCATCTGGGGACTTGGCGGCCACGTGATCAAAGTCGGGCTGGGCCCGATCATCAATGATTTGATGTTTCACGGATTCGTCACAGGCATCGCCATGAACGGATCGGCGGCCATCCACGATTTTGAAGTCGCGTTTCGAGGCGCGACGTCGGAAGAGGTCGAAGACCAGATCGATTCCGGACGATTCGGAACCGCGCGCGAAACCGGCGAGTTCATGAATGCCGCGATCAACGAAGGGGCGGCCAACGGAATCGGAATGGGCGAAAGCCTTGGACGCTTCATTCATCGCAACCAGCCGCCGTTTTCGTACGACGCCTTGAGCATTCTGGCGCAGGCGTATCATCACAACATACCGGTAACGGTACACGTTGCCGTCGGCACCGACATCATCCACATCCACCCGTCGACCTCCGGCGCCAGCCTCGGCGAGACCACGTACCGCGATTTTCGATTGCTCTGTACGATGACGAAAGAATTAAACGCCGGTGGTGTTTACTTGAATCTGGGTTCTGCAGTCATCCTTCCTGAAGTTTTTCTGAAAGCGATTTCGATTGTCCGCAACCTGGGTTTCGAGCTCGGCGAATTCACGACCGCAAATCTCGATTTCATTCAGCACTATCGGCCGACTCAAAACGTGCTGAAGCGGCCGACTCAACATTCAGGCCAATCCGTAGCATTGACCGGCCATCATGAAATACTGATTCCGTTGCTGGCCGCTGCCCTCAAAGGCGCTTTGGCAAACGATAAGTAAATGTTTGAACCAGAACCACACGAGCCACCGCCGCCAGCCTGGGGAGCAGGGGATTTCATCATCTTTGCGACGTTCTTCCTCGGAACCGTTCTCGTATTTCCCTTCGCAGCGATTTATGTGATCCGGTTTTTCCGACCGGGCTTACGTTTCACCGATCTCACCGCGGTTCATCAGATCGTGCTCCAGGGCCTGATGGACCTTGTGCTGGTGACATTCATCCTGTTTCTCGTAAAGGTCGTCCGCGGACGGCCGTTTCTCGAAACCATCAACTGGAGACGGCAGCATCAATTCAGTACCGGATCGTTGGTATCGCTCGGCGTAACGTTGGCGATCACGGTGATTCTGGCTTCGAGTCTCTTTCCGATGCCGAATCAGACGCCGATCGAGAAGCTGTTGTCGTCCACACGTTCTCTTTATGTGTTTGCATTCTTCGGAATTGCCATCGCCCCTCTGTTTGAGGAGATCATCTTTCGCGGATTTCTCTTTAAAGTGTTCGGCGATATGGCCGGCCCGGGCGTGGCCATACCGGTCACGGCGTTTCTGTTTGCGTTGCTTCACGCATTTCAGTTGTGGGGAAACTGGGTGGCGATTGCTCTGATCTTCGCGGTCGGTTACACACTCGCGTTCATCCGGAACCAGTCCGGCTCAATCCTCCCGAGCCTTGTGGTGCACACGTCTTACAACGCGATGCTGTTTGCTTTATACGCCATTGGAACGCTGGCACAAAAAACGCCCAAATAGCTAATTCACGTAACGCTCGTAGAGCGTTGTGCGTTGTCGAGGAATGAAGCCGGCGTCGGTAATGACCCGGCGAAGTTCGGCTTCATTGGCGCGGTTTTTCGCACCCGCTGCGCTGATGACATTCTCTTCGATCATGATGCTGCCCATATCGTTCACGCCAAATCGAAGACCGACCTGGCCGACCTTTAATCCAACCGTCAGCCAGGAGACTTGAACGTTTGGAATATTGTCGAAGAAGATGCGGCACAACGCGAGCAGTCGCAGGTACTCTGTTGCCGTCACCTCGGGCAGGTGTCTGTCACCAAGGGGCGTGTTCTCCGGTTGGAACGTCCACGGGATGAACGCGGTGAGCCCGTCCGTTTCGTCCTGAAGATCCCGGACTCGCTGAAGATGTCGGATTCGGTGATAAATATTTTCACCGACGCCGATCATCATCGTGGCCGTCGTTCGAAGGCCCAATTTATGAGCCTCTCGATGCACCATCAGCCACTCGTCGGTCTTGCACTTTAGCGGACTGATGTCGTTTCGAATTTCGTCGTCAAGAATTTCACCGCCGCCACCCGGCATGGAATCGAGGCCCGCTTGTTTCAATCTCGTAAAAACGTCGCCCACAGTTAATTTCGAGACTCGAGCGATATTCAGGATTTCAGGCGGAGAGAAACAGTGGCAATGAATCTTGTATCTGGACTTGATTCCAGAAAGGAGATGTTCGTAGTAATCGATTTTGAGGTCCGGATGCACTCCGCCCTGCATCAGGATGCCCGTTCCCCCAAGCTGCAACGTTTCTTCGATCTTCTTGAAAATGACGTGGTCGGGCAGAACATAGGCTTCCGCATCGCCCTTCACGCGATAAAAAGCGCAGAAGCTGCAGAATTCTTTGCAAACGTTCGTGTAGTTGATATTTCGATCGATGATGTAGCTGATCACACCATCCGGATGAAGCCGTTGGCGGGTCTGATCCGCTGCATCGGCAAGATCCAGGAGGTCGGCGTTTTCGAAGAGGTTTACGGCTTCATCGAATGTTATTCGCTTTCCTTCCCGGGCCGATTCCAATATGGCATTCGTGGATTTCATATGAATTCGAGCTTGCGTGTAGACCTGATTACGCCCGACTGGGCGGCCTTTTCGTAAAAGAGATTCAAACCGTCGATACACGACTGTTCCATGTAATAGTACACATTCCGCTCGAGGTACTGTTCGATGAACTCTTTCTTGATGCCCAGCTTGTCCGCGTACCGCTCGGCAATCTTCGGAATGCTCGCAACGCCCACGTCGCGGGACCTGTTCAGCGCTTCCACGACGTTTCCGTCAGTAAAACCCTGACGTACTGCCCAGAAAGCAAACACGAAGGGCAAACCCGTGAGAACCTGCCACCGCTCCATCAAGTCGAAGATCTGAAGCGGCTCGGATCCATGTCGCACCAGCGGTTTCTGGTTCTCGATACGCGGGATTTCGTTCTGCTCCATGAACTTCAAGGCCACATCGCCGATGATGAGCGCAGCGTCACTTGTGGCCAGCATGTTCGAAACGTCCGGTTCGGCCGGACGGAAGGCAGGACGCGTCTTGTAAAACTCGTGGAATACGATTTGAGCGAGAGCGACCGACGTGCGCGACCCCTTGTCATGCGCGACCGTGCGCACTCGCCATAATGGCAGTTCACTGACCAGCAGCACGCTTTTAACGCGATGACGCGACGCGACGGCAGCCCCCGGTACGATTTTTGTTCCCTGGATTCGCTGAAACTCGATCGAGGGGATCAAACCGACGTCCACGCGACCGCCGGCCAGTTGGTCTGCACATTCAGCAGGTGTGCTGAATACGGTCTCGAACTGGTCCTTTGATTGGTCTTCGACGATGCCCCATGCGAGAGGCACAGAGTTGAGATACTCGACGACGGAGATCTTGTTTTTCGCCACCTGGCGATATTCTACTAAGTCACCCCGAACTCGCGGAAAACATATTGATAGAACGGGTCGTTAATGTACAACTTGACCCAATTGAGACCAACGACGCACCTTTCGAACTGGTCCGACAGCTTCCGGAAGACAATCGCGTGCCGCGATGGGTCTGTGGCGGACGCGATGTTGTAACAGCGGCGTCCCTGGTCCGCGTAGAAATCAGCGCTAACGGTGTGACGGCCGTATGTCAGACTCTCGGGGTACAGACCGAGTCGAAATAGCATCAGGTCCCCCACATGCTGATAGAAGGCCCGCCTCTGCTCCCGGGACATCGTTTCGCCGGCGCGTCTCACAATCTCGGAAACGGTCTCGAGCTCGCGTCCGGAATCGTCCTTCACGCGTTGGAGATTCCTAACATCAACAAAGTTGGTGAGCAGATCCACAACATAGTGGATCGTTTCACGGTCCCGCAGGTTCGTTTGTTCGAATCCGCGGACTGTCAGCGTGTGAAAAAGATTTCGAATTAGATGTCCTTCAGGGATACTTCGTCGCGTCGGTTGGATCATCAAATCACTCCATCGCGCCATGGTAAGATAGACGCCGTTCCAGCATGAACATCACCATAATCGGAGCAGGACCTGCAGGGAGTTGGGCGGCAATTGAGCTGGCAAGTCGAGGACATGCGGTCACGCTCATCGATTCTCAAGCTCCCTGGGAGAAACCCTGCGGCGGTGGGGTCACTGCCAAAGCGCTGTCAAGTTTCTCCATATTTCAGTCCGATCTGCCGCGGCAGTACATCGACCGCATCACAATCTACTTTGGTGATCGCAATTCTGTTACCGTTCAGCCGGAACAGCCTCTCGCGGTCGTTTCCAGACGCGATCTCGGCAAGTACCTTTTGGACCGCGCGATCGAATCCGGAGTCTCGTTTGTGAAAACGCGGGTGTCGAAAATCACACCCGACGGACGCGGCTGGACACTGATCACACGCGAATCGGACATACACGCGGATTTCCTTGTGGGCGCCGACGGCGCGACAAGCCTTGTGCGGCGCAGCGTGAGCACGGGTTTGACTCCTGAAGACCTCAGCGTCACGCTCGGTTACTTCATACCGGGCACGGTTTCATCGCACATGAAGGTTTTCTTCGTACCGGACTTTGAAGGTTATATCTGGTCGTTTCCGCGTCCGAATCACACTTCGTACGGCTTGATCACGCGCAGCGACCCTGGCTGGACTTCGCGGGCCAAGACGCTTCTATCGAACTTTATCGTCGCGGACCTCGGGGCCGACGTGATGAATCACGCGGAATTTTACAGCGCGCCTGTTCCGTGCTTAAGTCCTCGCGCATGGCGTACAAATAGACTTACCGGAGATCATTGGGCATTGATCGGTGATGCCGCCGGTTTCGCCGATCCCATTACGGGTGAAGGAATTCATTTCGCCTTCAAATCAGCACAACTTCTCGCCGAGAACATCGACCGGCCGATTGCTTACGCCGAAAAAGCCTGGAACGAAATCGGCCGGGAACTCTCGCGGGCAGCGCAGATGTATCGGCGCTTTTACGGCAGCTCGTTCCTGGGGGCGGATTTCAAGAAAAGGACGATTCAGTTTTCAGATCGCAGCCGGACTCTGAAAACGATCCTTGGGAATGTCATTGCGGGTAATCAAAGCTACGTCGGCTTGAAGAAGAAACTGTTTCTGTCTGCACCGCGAATCAGCTGGGATTTTGTGACCGGAAAACGAGGACCCGCGACCTAGTGGCCCGAACTGTGGGCCACAGCCCCTTCAGTGAACGGTCGGCCCGGCGGCGTCGAGTGGTTCGTCCTTCCCGTTTTCACCCGCGATGAGAGTCGCTGCTGTCACCTTGTCGTCGTCATCCAGGTTGATTAGTTTGACGCCTTGGGTGGCTCGCCCGACGGCGCGAATATCGGCGGAACGGACTCGAATGAGTTTTCCGTTGGCGGTCATCACCAGGACGTCGGAGTCTTCCTTGACTCGCATGATCGACACGACCTTTCCATTCTTGCTGGTGGTTTTGACGTTGATGATTCCCTTGCCGCCGCGGCTTTGCGTCCTATATTCCTCGACGCTGGTGCGCTTTCCGAATCCTTGTTCGGTGACGGAGAGCACCTTGTCTTCCTCGCTCGACGTCGCGATCATGCTGACAACGTAATCACCTTCAGCGAGCCGGATTCCGATGACGCCATAGGCTTGCCGTCCCATTTCGCGAACATCGTCATGCGGGAACCGGATACACATTCCGTCATGTGTTCCGATAAACACCGTTTCTTGGGCAGAGACTAATTCAGCTGCGATCAATTCATCATCGTCGGGGACGCCCATAGCAATGATGCCCCGTGCCGTCGGATTACTGAAGGCATCCAGGGAGGTCTTCTTGACCTGACCGTTTCGCGTCGCCATTACGACCGAAACACTTGGATCGAAGCCAGTCACCGAAAGAAGCGCGCGCACTTTTTCATCGGGGGTTAGATTGGCGAGGTTGACGATCGCTTTGCCCTTGCCTGCCACACCGACGTCGGGTATTTCGTACACCTTGAGCCAGTACAACTTCCCGCGATCTGTAAACACCAAAACAAAGCTGTGCGTGTTCGCCACGAAGACGTTGGTGCCAACGTCTTCTTCGCGGGTCTTCATCCCAATACGCCCTTTTCCGCCACGTCCCTGGCTGCGATAAACGGAGAGCGGCGTCCGCTTGACGTAACCGGTGTGGGTCACGGTTAGCACGACGTCTTCTTCAGCGATGAGATCCTCGAGTCGGATCTCGCCCTCTTCGTCGACGATCGCGGTTCGCCGGTCGTCGCCATATTTCTTCTGAACTTCCCGGAGTTCCTTAACGATGACGCCGCGGAGTTTCACGTCATTGGCAAGTATTTCCCGCAGTTCGGCTATCTTCTCACTGAGCTCTTTCAATTCATCGAGAATTTTCTGCCGCTCGAGGCTGGTCAGGCGCTGCAGCTGCATTTCGAGGATGGCTTTCGCCTGAACTTCCGTGAACTCGAAACGCTGGATCAGTCCGTCGCGAGCTTCGGACGTGGTTTTTGACGCGCGGATCAAAGTGATGATCTCGTCAATGTGATCCAGCGCTTTTTGTATTCCTTCGAGAATGTGGGCTCGGGCTTCAGCCTGCCGCAATTCAAACTGGGTGCGACGCCGAACGACATCGACGCGGTGATCAATGAACAGCCGCAACAGTTCGATCAACGTCAGAACTTTAGGCTGACCATTGACGATTGCGAGATTGATTACGCCGAATGAGGATTGCATCGGCGTGAGCTTGTAAAGGTTGTTCAAGACGACGGGCGACTGTTCACCCCGTTTGAGCTCGACGACCACGCGCATGCCATGACGGTCGCTCTCGTCGCGAACATCGGAGATCCCCTCGAGTCTCTTTTCCGTAACCAACTCTGCGATCTTTTCGATCAGCCGGGCTTTATTCACTTGATACGGAATTTCCGTAATGACGATGATCTCGCGATCCTTGCCCTGCCGCTCGATGACCGCTCGCGCTCTCATCGTGATCTGCCCGCGACCGGTTCTGTATGCCTGTCGGATTCCGGCCCGGCCATAAATGAAACCGGCAGTCGGAAAATCGGGTCCGGTGATGAGTTGATGAAGCTCATCAAACGTGGCGTTCGGGTTATTAATCAGGTGAATCGTGGCTTCACAAACTTCATTCAGATTGTGTGGCGGCATGTTGGTCGCCATGCCAACCGCAATTCCATTCGATCCATTCACGAGAAGGTTAGGAACCTTGCTTGGCAGATATGCGGGTTCCTCTCGCTCTTCGTCGTAGTTGGGAACGAAGTCGACGGTTTCCTTCTCGATGTCTTCGAGCAACGCTTCGGCAAACGCTGCGAGTCGCGCTTCGGTGTAGCGCATGGCCGCCGGCGGATCGCCATCGACGGACCCGAAGTTACCTTGCCCGTCAACCTGCGGGTAACGATATGAAAAATCCTGCGCCATTCGAACCAACGCTTCGTAGATCGGGCTGTCGCCGTGCGGGTGGTAATTGCCCATCACCTCGCCGACGATCTTGGCGCATTTCCGGTATGCGCGATTCGATGCCAAACCCATTTCACGCATTCCGTACAGAATTCGACGATGAACGGGCTTCAAACCATCTCGTACGTCTGGAAGCGCACGTCCAATGATCACGCTCATCGCGTAATCGACGTACGAACGCCGCATCTCATCTTCAATGTTGATCGGTATGAGATTGCCTGAGGGAGGTGTCGGCGGTAACGGCGGTGTGATTTCGTCTGCCATTGTTTTCCCAGGTTATCGACTAGATGTCGAGGTTCTTGACCTCGAGTGCGTTTTCTTCAATGAATTGTCGTCGCGGTTCGACGGCGTCACCCATGAGGATGGTGAAGATTTCTCCTGTCTGCACAGCGTCTTTAATCTGAACCTGAAGAAGTGTTCGTTTTTCCGGATCCATGGTGGTCTCCCACAACTGTTCCGGATTCATTTCGCCCAAGCCCTTATAGCGCTGGATCTGGAGATCCTTCTTGCCCAACTCCATGATGTGATCGATCAACGCTTGCCGACTATTGACTGTAACAGTCGTCGGTGAGTCGAATTTCAGCTTGAACGGCGGATGATCCAGATCGCCAATGCTCTTATGCAAGGCCAGGAGTCGTTGATACTCGGCGCTCGAGAGGAGTTGATAGCCGATAAGTCGCGGTGACTGACTGCCCTGACGGTACATGAGTTTTTCGACGCTGTGCTCCTCGTCGGTGGAGACCTCCGTCGTGTAGCCCAGTTCCTGAATTTTAGCCGCGAGCACCTGCATGCGCTGCTTGTCACCAAGGAATCCGCGGCCATCGGCGGCCAGAGTGAGTAAAAGGTCAACGACGCGCGCATCGCGAAGATGGCGATCCACTCGCGTGAAAACGTTGTTCAGTTCGATGAGTTTTTCGAGAAAGTTCGTGAGCTCGCGGCCTTCGATGGATTTGGCCGTCTTCTCAATTTCGATGTGCAGGTTCTCGGTAGCCTTCTTGAGCAGAAACTTGCCCATCTGCCGTTCGTCTTTGATGTATTGTTCGCTTTTTCCTCTCTTCAATTTGAACAGCGGCGGTTGAGCGATGAACACATGTCCTCGCTCGACCAACTCTCCCATTTGGCGGTAGAAGAACGTCAGGAGCAGCGTCCGGATGTGCGATCCATCGACGTCCGCGTCCGTCATGATGATGACTTTGTGGTATCGCAGCTTTGAAACATCAAAGTCGTCCTGGCCGATCCCTGTACCCAACGCAGTGATCATCGCCACAATTTCCTGGTGCGTGAGCATCTTGTCGTATCGGGCCTTCTCAACGTTCAGAATCTTTCCTTTGATGGGAAGTATGGCCTGGGTTCGGCGGTCGCGGCCCTGTTTCGCCGAGCCACCGGCCGAATCGCCCTCCACAATGAAGATTTCAGAGAGTTCGGGCGAACGCTCCTGACAGTCCGCCAACTTCCCCGGCAGGGACATACTATCGAGCGCGCCTTTGCGGCGAACCAGTTCACGCGCGCGCCGGGCAGCCTCGCGGGCGCGAGCAGCTTCAATGGCCTTACCAATAATTTTCTTGGATACGGTTGGGTTCTGCTCGAGGAACTGAGTCAAGCCGTCGTTGACGAGCGTCTCGACGATGCCCTTTACTTCGCTGTTTCCCAATTTGGTCTTCGTCTGACCTTCAAATTGGGGATTCGGTAGCTTCACGCTAATTACGCAGACCAAACCCTCGCGCACGTCGTCGCCCGAAAGATTCTCTTTCAATTCTTTGAAGAGATTGTTGGCGACGGCGTAGTTGTTCAGCGTACGCGTAAGGGCGGACTTGAAGCCGATAAGATGCGTGCCGCCTTCATGGGTGTTGATATTGTTGGCAAACGTGAAGATCTGTTCTTGATAGCTGTCGTTGTACTGCAAAGCAATCTCAAGATCGATGCCCTCACGAACGCCCTGAAAATAGATCACTTTCTCATGGAGCGGAATCTTGTTCTTGTTCAGGTGCTCGACGAAAGAAATGATTCCGCCCGTGTAATGAAACTCATGTTTCTTCTCGGTTCGCTCGTCTTCGATCGTGATCAGCACGCCCTTGTTCAGGAATGCGAGTTCGCGTAGCCGTTGCGACAGTACGTCGAAACTGAACTCGGTCGTCTCGAAGATTTCGAGGTCCGGCTTGAAGGTTACTTTTGTCCCTCGCCTATCGGTATGCCCTGTAACCTCGAGCGGCGCCTGCGGCACACCGCGCTTGTAAGACTGGACATAAACTTTTCCGCCTCGCCAAATCTCGAGGTTCAGCCTTTCCGAAAGCGCGTTGACAACGGACACGCCTACGCCATGAAGTCCTCCGGAAACCTTATACGCGGAGTTGTCGAACTTGCCGCCGGCATGAAGTTTCGTGAGAACAATCTCGGCCGCGGGCTTGCCTTCTTTCGGCATGATCTCAGTAGGAATGCCGCGTCCATTGTCGATCACAGTGACTGAATTTTCGATGTGGATAATGACATGCACTTCGGAACAGAACCCGGCCAGCGCTTCATCAATTGAGTTATCAACGATTTCGTAGACCAGATGATGAAGACCATCTATGCCCGTGGAACCGATGTACATCGCGGGCCGTTTGCGTACCGCTTCAAGCCCCTCGAGGACCTTGATATGTTCAGCGCTGTAGTCGGTTGGGTTTTGCAGCGGCAACGTGTTTTCACTGCCGCGATCTTCTAGTCTTTCAGCCATTTAGTTCTTGTACCTATCTGGATAATGGGAACGCCGGGGGAATAAAAGGGCGCGTGAAAAATAACCTTTATTTTAGCAGATCAAGAGCAGCTTTCGGGACCTCAAACTTTGTATTTGAGGGATCAGAAAAGGCAAATTACTTGTGGTCGGAACCTGGGGTTTCTACAACATCTTTGGATTCGTTTCGGATCCTCAGATTCGCATCGGCATGACGACGTATCGATAGTTGTACTCCGTTGAAGGAAGGCTCCTCAACTGGGCCGCACTTTCGCTGTCTTTAAACTCGAAGCTGATCTCCGGATCATCGGAAGTTGTTAGGAATTCAATCAGATACTGATGATTGAAGCCGACTTGTAAATCTTCCTTGTTATAGTCGATTTCCATGGTTTCATGGGCTTCACCGAGGTCGGAATGGCTTGCACTGATTTCAAGAGCCGAATTCGTAACGGTCAATTTCACCGTCTTGGAACGCTCATCGGAAAGGATTGCGGCTCGCCTTATCGCTGAGGCGATTTCTTCACGATCGACAGCAAACGTCCGGTCGTTAGAGCGTGGCAATACTGCTTCGTAGTTGGGAAACTGGTCCGTCAGCATCCGTGAAATAAGCAGACGCCGACCCATATCAAAGAAAAGGTGATTGTCGTCACGTGAGAATACAACGG